>Ga0224502_10000270_pt1 | contig 16624 bp, 19 predicted proteins | sample SF_Oct11_sed_USG_5_FD_169104 | JGI IMG/M metagenome (GOLD analysis project Ga0224502, IMG submission 169104) | Sediment microbial communities from San Francisco Bay, California, United States - SF_Oct11_sed_USGS_13 | ecosystem: Environmental > Aquatic > Marine > Sediment | place: USA... | reverse complement strand
AAAGACATGGAACGCATGCGCTTTATCGCCAAGTCCGCCTGTACCCAGTGCTCCCGCTGCACGGATCTTTGTCCGCGGAATTTAATCGGGCACTCGCTTGAACCCCATAAGATCATGCGGCACCTGGCATATAAGCCCGGGATGGAAGGTGAAATCCTCGAAGATGCGCTGATCTGCTCGGAATGCGGCGTATGTGAAAAATTTGCCTGCCCCATGATGCTTTCTCCTCGTGAAATTAACACGGTGCTCAAGCAAAAATGCCTGGCAGAGGGTGTCAAACGCGAACCCAAGCGCGAAACTTACAAAGTATCTCCGTTTTTCGATACCCGCAAGGTTCCCGTACAGCGGCTCATGGAAAGACTGGAAGTCATCAAATATGACAGCCATCCGGAATTTACCACGGATGAAGTTCAGGTCGATAACGTTAACATCCTTTTGCAACAGCACCTCGGCAAACCGTCCTTGCCTGTCATCGGCAAGGGCGACCGTGTAAAAAAAGGTGACCTGATCGGTGAAATTCCCGAGGGAGCACTGGGTGCGCGTATTCACGCGAGTATCGATGGAACCGTATCATCGGTTGATGATGAAAGGATTATCATTCAGTCTCAATGACCAACATTGACAAATGGTTGAAATATGGAAGCGCTTAAAGCAATCGGCATGATCGAATTGAACAGCATCGCCAAGGGCGTAGCGGCCGGCGATGAAATGCTGAAAACAGCAGATGTTGAACTGGTGTTCGCCCAACCGATATGTGCCGGGAAATATATGGTGATGGTTTCCGGTGACGTGGATTCAGTTGAACGCGCCGCCGATGTGGGCCGAGAGGTTGCCGGAGAATTCCTGGTCGATGATTTTGTGATCCCGAATGTGCATACATCCATTTTTGCGGCTATTACGGCAACAACGGTGATAAAACGTGTTGATTCACTGGGCGTTATCGAAACATTTTCGGTGGCCTCTTCGATTATGGCGGCCGATGCAGGGGTAAAAGCCGCCAATGTAGAAATCATTGAAATACGCTGCGCAACCGGCCTGGGGGGAAAATCGTTTTTATATCTGACCGGTGATGTGGATTCGGTCAAAGCGGCAGTTGAAGCCGGCATCGATGTCCTGGATGGCACCGGATTGGTGCTGAGTCATGTGGTCATCCCTTCGCCCACCGATGATATTTCCAGGAGCATTTTATGACGAATCCCATTCACCAGCTCGGTCAGCTCATCAATCAGCCGGATAGCTGGAATTTTGCCGGCGCCAGGCGCTTCTATGCCGGTATTGATTTGGGAACGTATAAAACAATTGCCATTATCATTGATGAAACCGGCATGCCGCGGGCGGCCAGCATGCGACGCACCGAGGTGGCCCGCAGCGGCTTAATTGTCGATTATGTAGGAGCGCTGAATACCACCCGGGACCTGATCGAAGAAATGCGCAAATATTGCCCGGTGCCGATTGAACAGGGTGCAACCTCCTTTCCGCCCCAGACCGAATACGCCAATCTGAAGACCACCACCCATATTCTGGAAGGGGTTGGCTTGGAAGTCGTGAATGTGCTGGATGAGCCTACGGCTGCGAATCAAGTCCTTAAAATTGGAAACGGCGCCATCGTTGATGTCGGTGGCGGCACCACCGGGATTGCGGTTATCAAAAATGGGGAAGTCATTTACACCAATGACGAAGCAACCGGAGGCGTTCATCTGTCCCTCGTTTTGGCGGGCAATCACAAAATCAGCTACGAAGACGCCGAGGAAATAAAGATCGACAAAAAGAAAAATCGGGAGGTCCTGCCGATTGTCAGGCCGGTGGTCGAAAAAATTGCCAGTATTGCCGCAACCTATTTAAAGGAATTTGATAAACTCGAAAAAGTTTGCCTCGTCGGGGGAACATGTGAGTTGGATGGTTTTGCCGCTATTGTCGCCGATCATATCGGCCTGGAAACATTTCGGCCGGCCATTCCCCAGCTGATTACCCCTTTTGGAATCGCTTTGTCCTGTCTGGACGCAGGCACTGAGGATGAGCGGGGCACATAAATCGAATCTCAATTTCTCGGGGTTAAATCGAAAACGATGACTGATCCAAGTAAAAAAGAAATCTCCACCATCGTCAGGCAAGTATTAAAGGAAACGGGGCGGGCTTCGAAATCCTCTGGCAATCCGTTATCCACGCATAGCGCGCCATCCAGAAACGGACCGGCGGTATTAAATATTTTCCACGCCGGGGTACGCAAACTGGATGAAGCCCTAAAACAAATCCAACAGATTGAGGAAACCGCCCGACGCTCGAGCGTCTACACGGTTGAATCAGCACGATCCTGGGTATGTGGCGCTGATGTCAAAGAAGGTGCCGGCGTCAAGTGCATTCTGGATACCGTTAAACCGGATGGTCTCGAGAAGGCGTTGCAGAAAGCCGATATTCTGGTTCTGCCGACTTTTTGCCTCCGGACAGCAGCCAAAGTCGCCAATCTGATCTGCGACGACCAGGAGTCCAATCTTGTGTTCACTGCACTGTTGCAGGGCAAAAAGGTGCTGGCGGCCAACGATGGATTTATGCTCTGCGACATTCTGGTCAATGAACCGCTGCGCCAGGAAATAGCCAAGATTTTAAATAAGCTGGAAGGCTTCGGAGTGATCTTCTGTCAAACGGATCAATTGTATGCAACGTTCCAGAATATGGTCAGCGGGGAAACCAAAACGGAATCCCCGATGCCTTCCAACGCGGCAACTTCAGAAAATGAAACACCGCCGACGGTAAAACTCATCACCGCCAAAGTCATCCACACGGCGGTGGATAACAAACAAAATACAATCCGCCTGGCCCCCGGTGGGATGATAACGCCGTTGGCCCGGGATTTAGCCAAAGAACATTCAATCCGAATTATCAAAACAAATGAATAAAAAGCATCCGGACGAATCATAACAACTTAGGAGATAATTGAATGGCTGAGCTCAGAGCTTACTGCTATCTTGATCGATTGCAGCCCCAGTTTGCATCTCTGTTTGCTAGTGCCTGCCGGGGTTTTCTTTCTGTGGAAGGTATGGCGGCTCTTTTCGTTGAGATCGCCCCGGGCATCGAGATTAATCGACTGACGGATATCGCGCTCAAAATCACAAACTCGCGGCCCGGCGAGATGATTGTAGAGAGACGATACGGTATGCTGGAAATCCACTCATTTGACCAGGAAGAAGTTCTGCATGCCGGCAAAATGATTCTGGATGAACTGGGATTAAACTTAGAAGAACGGACGGCCCCAAGTATTTTGGCCACCAGTATCATCAACAAAGTCGATCCATACCAGGCGGTTATTATCAACCGCAACAGCAAGGGAATGCTAATTTTAGGTGGCGATGATGTGTATCTACTTGAGGTCACACCTGCAGCGTATTCATCGATCGCAGCCAACGAAGCCGAAAAACATTGCAATATCCGGCTGGTTGACCTCCGATTTTATGGTGCCGCCGGACGAATTTATCTGGCCGGTACCGAATCGGAAATTCAAGCGGCCTCGCAAAAGGTTGTTGAAACCCTCAACGGTTTAAAGGGAAGAACATCGTAACCTCTAATTCAAAGGAAGGCTAAAATGCGACAAGCTTTGGGACTTATCGAAACCAGAGGCCTGGTAGCCGCTATTGAGGCGGCCGATGCCATGGTCAAAGCAGCCAAGGTCCGATTTTTGGGGCGTCAAAAAGTTAAAGCCGGCCTGGTGGCGGTTATGGTTTCAGGTGATGTCGGTGCCGTCAAGGCGGCCGTCGATGCCGGGACCGCAGCCGGCAAACGCGTGGGTGAGGTCGTATCGTCACATGTCATCCCCCGGCCTCACGAAGATATCGATTTCATCATACCCACTGGGCAAGAAGAAGATAAACCACCTAAAAATAAGCAAAAACCGGCGCGGAAACCGGCGGCGAAAAAGACGAAAAAGAGCCAATAATCTGTCATCGGGGAGAACTAAATGCAGCGTGTATTTATTTTCGCAGAACAGGTAAAAAAAATAATTGCTACGGGAAAGCGAGACATTGAGATTCCCGAAGGCGCTCGCATCTCAGCGGCCGCAGCTGAACTAATTAAGGATCATAAATTTAGCATTAAAATTGTTGCGGCTCAAAGCGTAACGGCAACCGCAGTTCCTCAAGCTGAAGATCAACCCGTACCGCGCCAACCAACATCATCTCAAGATACACAATCAAGAACGTCAGCAAAAACGGCTGCGGTGGATAAACCCGCCGTCTCCGGCAATGACATCTCAGACGAAGAACTGGAGGCACTGGTCAATCGGGTTATCGCACGCTTCAAACAGCTTAAAGGGATCACGCCGGCCCCATCCAGGCAGAAACAGGGGGCAGTGGATGAATCGCAGCAGCCCCCTGATGATGACGATGATATGATCATCTGCCGCTGTGAAGAGATTACCAAGGGCGAAATCAAATCGGCCATCCGTAACGGCATGCAGACCGTCAACGGTATCAAGCGCATCACACGTGCCGGAATGGGCCTTTGCCAGGGACAAACCTGTCAACGACTGGTCATCCAAATCATCGCAGAGGAGTTACGCCAAAGCGTTGCTGACATTGAACCCACAACTGCGCGTGGGCCGGTACGACCTTTGAACTTAGCGGTTTTTGCCAACAGCTAGTGGCCGAGGTGTCAAAATCAGCGATAGTACGGAGCGTGTTTTTGGTGTCCGTTTTTTCCCTCTATTCGGGTGCCAGGTTTCAGGTTTCAGGTGTCAGGAAAATGTATAAGCCAAGAGTCAGCTGCTGGCTTGAGTGCCAATCTTTTACTGACACCTGACACCTGAAATCAATAAGCTAAAACGGAATTTTTATTGAGATTTAAATTTAAAAACGATGATAATTTTATCGATCTGATGGGGAGATAGAATGCCCGAAAAAGCAGATGTAGTGATCATCGGCGGCGGTGTTATGGGATGTGCCATCGCCTATAATCTGGCCCGCGAAGGTCTGAAGCCGGTGGTCATCGAAAAATCAGATATTGGCGGAGAGGCCTCCGGAGCCAATGGCGGCGGCGTGCGCCAGTCGGCACGAAATCTCAAAGAAATGCCGCTGGCCATCGAAAGTATTCAGCTATACGGACAGTTGCATGAAGAGCTGGGTATGGACCTCGAGTATGTGCGTGAGGGCAATCTGCGGCTCTGCACATCTGAAGAAGAATTGGACACCATGCGCAGGTCCGTTGAAAACCAGAGGGAAGCCAACCTCGAGCTGGAAATGCTGGACCGCAAACAGGTTTTGAATATCAATCCCCATATCGGCGACAAGGTAATCGGTGCCAGTTTCTGCCCCACAGACGGGCATGTGAATCCGTTTTTGGTCACCTATGCCTTTTTTCAAAAGGCCAAAAGCCTCGGCGCCCGCATTGTTACCCATGAAGCGGTCAAAGACATTCGTCTTCAAAAAAATAAAGTCAGCGCCGTGGTTACCGACAAACAAACATTTGAGACCGATCTGGTCGTCAATGCTGCCGGCGTCAGCGGACGCAACGTGGCGAACATGGTTGGCCTGGATTTACCGATGCGGCCGGTATTTTCCGAGGCGATGATTACGGAGCCATACCCTCCCCTGTTTAAACAAATGATCGGACATGCCAAGGGACTGTTTTACGGGCGGCAGACGGTGCATGGTCCCTTTTTCTGGGGTGGATTCGTTGGTACCGAGCAGTTTATCCATCGGGAAGGCAAACCCTTATTTCATTTTATCGGGCCGGCCATCTCCAGTATGGTCATTGATTTTTTTCCAGCACTAAAAGATGTAAACGTCATCCGAACCTGGTCGGGCCTTATTGCGCAAATATCGGACGCCATCCCGGTGCTGGGCTATACCGAGGAAGTCCCCGGGTTTGTCTTTGCCACCGGATTCAGCGGACACGGATTCGGATTAGCACCGGTCATCGGAAGACTGATTGGCGAGTTGATTATGGACTGCCAGACGTCGATACCGATTAGCGACTTTTGCTTCGGTCGTTTCAGCAAAGGCGGTGATCAGGAATGCGCCTGTCAGGGTAATGCGGTCTGCTCCACCGTAACTACGGTCTGCCCCAACAAGCGCGAATGGTTGAAAAGCATTTGAAAAATTGGACGACAACATTGACAAAAACCTTCAATCCGGCCAGAAGTGGCTTCTAAACACTAATTTTTTGGAATAATGAATATGGTTGAACTTCGCGCATACGCATTCATCGATCAATTGCAAAAGCAAATGGTGGGTTATGTCGGCAGTACCGCCCGCGGCTATTATCCGGTTGCCGGCCAGTCGGCCCTTTTTATTGAAATTGCTCCCGGCATTGAAATCAATTCGATTACCGACATCGTTTTGAAGAAAGCCAATGTAATGCCGGGCGCTATGGTGGTGGAAAGAACTTACGGCATGTTGGAGGTCCATGCGGATTCTCCAGCTGACGTGAAAGAAGCCGGTGAAGTGATTCAGGATTATTTAGGTGTCAAGGAGAGTGAGCGCCTGAAACCCAAAATTCTGGCTGCGGAAACCATCGAGCGCATGGACCCCTATATGGGCCAGATCGTCAATCGTTTTCGCGCCGCCAGCATGATGATAGAGGACGAAACTCTCTATATCCTTGAATGCGTTCCCGCGGCCTATGCGGGATACGCAGCCAACGAAGCCGAAAAAGCCGCCAATATCAAGCTCATTCACGCGACGGTCTTCGGTGCCTCCGGCCGCGTCTACCTGGCAGGCACCACATCCGAAGTCCAGGCTGCCAAAGAAGCTGCGGAGGGATGCCTGCTTGCGATGGAGGGAAAGGACTTTTAGAATATGCAATCGGCGAGAAAAGATCTTTTCGAAAAAATCATAAAGGTCTACCCTGAGCTGTCGCCAAAGAAAATGCGAGTTGCCGATCTTATCTTAAAAGATCATAAGAAAATTTTTCTGATGACCGCCAAAGAAATCGCTCAGGAATGCGAGGTAAGCGAGCCGACGATTATCCGATTTGTCAACGATCTGGGGTTTTCGGGGTACATAGACTTTGTTCAGTACATGAAGGGACTTTTGCATATTGAATTAACCGCCGTGGAACGTTTGCAAAAGGCCAGTCAGCATATTGATGAGCAAAACACCCTGGACAAATATTGTCAAAATGCCATCAAAAATATCGAAAATTTACGCAATGCCATCAGCGCGGAAGATCTCAAAAAAATTGCCAAAACAATTTTCAGGGCCAAAAATGTTTACGTCGTCGGTTATCGCGCTTCGGCCATTCTGGCATACTATTTCGGCTATCTTCTAAAAAAAATCCGCAACGACGTTTTTCTGGATACTTCTCTTTCCTGGGAGATCAAGGATTTGATCGTCCGCAACGGCAAATCCGATGTCATGTTCGTTGTGGCCTTCCCACGGTATCCCAGCAAAACGATTGAATTGGTGCAGTTGGCCAAAAAATACAAAGTAAAAATCATCGGCCTCAGTGATACACCCAAATCCCCTATCATCACTCTGGCAGACCAATATATCATCATTGATGTGGAGTCGATCTCTTTTATCGATCCTTTTGCTCATGTGATTGTCTATCTCAGTGCCCTGATACATGAAATCACTTTCTTGGACGAAAGCAAGGCCGTCGGCTACCTATCCAAATTTGACGAGGGGGCTAAAGTCGGAAATGAATTTTACACCGATGATGGAATAGATGTACAGACAGAGAAACAGGATCAGATTTCTTATCTGAGCTCCTATTACCCTATGGGTGTGAAAAGTTCATGAAAGGTAAACTTTACTGCTTCAAGGCAAATATGAGATAGTCTAAAAACCGCCCGATAAGGCCAAAGTTGCACAACTAGAGAAAAAGCTGGAGATAATCCCATGAAGCTGGATGAGCGCGGAATTGAACAAATCGTTGATATGGTGATCAATCGATTACAGAAGGAAGGCGTAGAATTCTCCGATTCAGACAGCCCCCCAAGTCCGACCAGCAACCTATCGGATGGCGTTTTTCATGAAATCGAAGACGCTATTCAGGCCGCATCCATTGCCCAAAAAAAATTACGATCGCTGCCCCTGAAAACTCGCGAGCAAATTATCCAAGCCATACGCAATGTGGGTATTGCCAATGCCGAAGATTATGGCCGTATGGAATTCGAGGAAACCGGTCTGGGCAAGCAGGAAGATAATATCAAAAAAAATCAAGCGGCCTGCCAGGTCATGGGTATGGAAGACCTGGAGCCGGAGGTGTTCAGTGGTGATAAGGGTGTCACGATCATTGAGCGCATACCGGTGGGAGTGATTGCCTCGGTGAACCCCGTCACCAATGGCGCACCAACGATCCTCTTCAACGCGATTATGATGTTGGCCGGCGGCAACACGGTGGTCAACAACCCGCATCCGAAGACCAAGATGGTTTCGGCACGGGTCATCCGAGACCTGAATCAAGCCATTGCTGCAGCCGGCGGCCCTGAAAATTGTGTGTGCTGTTTGGAAGAGCCCTCGGTGCCATCGGCCCAGGCGCTGATGACCCATCCAATGATCCGGTTAATTGCCGTCACGGGCGGTCACGGCGTGGTGGCTTTTGCGACGCAGACAGGCAAACGCCTCATTGCCGGCGGCCCCGGAAACCCGCCGGTGGTAGTGGATGAAACCGCCGACCTGGATCGCGCTGCCGGATGTATCGTCGAGGGGGCTTCATTTTCCAATTGTATGGCCTGTGCCAGCGAAAAAGAAATTTTTGTCGTTGAATCGGTCGCGGATCAACTCAAGCAGCATTTGAAAAAGCATGGTGCTTATGAAATTGATGCCGCCCAGGGAGAGGATCTACTCAAACATATCTTCAAAGAAATAAAAGGCCCCGATGAACCCGGCGTCATTAATATGGATTACATCGGCAAATCGCCGAGCATTATCTTGCAAACCATCGGTTTAAATGTCGGGCCTGAAGCACGCATCGTCATTTTGGAAACGGATGCGCATCACCCGCTGGTCTGGACGGAACAGATCATGCCTGTTTTGCCGTTTGTCCGCTGTGCCACTGCCGATGAGGCGATTGAGAAAGCCATCGCCGCAGAGCAGGGCAACGGGCACACCATGGCAATTCACTCCAATAACATCCAGACCATCAAAAAGATGGCCGCAATGGCCAAATGTGCAGCTTTTGTAAAAAACGGATCCTGCGGGCTGGCCAGTGTGGGGGTTGCTGCAGAAGGATACACATCGTTTCACATTGCCACCAATGGCGAAGGGCAGACCCGGCCCAGGATGTTCACACTCATCCGGCGTTGTGTATTGGCCGATGATTTTCGTTTCCGTTACGGCGCATAAAATCGCACAGCGATTTTATGTTTAAATAAACGCAAGACGGTCAAGCCGGAATCGGCTAATGATCGTTGAGGATTGTCGATTTGTTGAATTCTATCTAATTCTAAAAAGGCATTATTCATCAAATTATCGATCGACAATAGACAATCATCAAGCATGCTCAAGGGAAAGATTATGACCATCGATCGAAGACAGGTTGAAATCATCGTCGAAAAAGTTTTGGAAGGTTTGTCTTCTACGGGCCAAAATTCTTCCGCGAACAGCTTCTCCCCGGAAGGTTCCGGTGGCGTTTTTCAGGAAATGGAGGGTGCCATTCAGGCAGCCGCCAATGCGCAGCAAGCGCTCGTTCGCCTGCCGCTATCCACCCGGGAAAAGATTATCCAAACCCTGCGCGATGTGGGCTGGTCCAATCGTGAAGAATACGGCCGAATGGAATTAGAAGAAACCGATCTGGGCGCGGTCAACGGCACTGTGCTGAAATTAGAGGTGGCTTGCGGTGTTCCGGGCATGGAAGACCTGGCATCTGAAGTTTACATGGGCGACCGCGGCGTCACGATTAACGAACGCCTGCCGGTTGGTGTAATTGCATCGATAAATGCCATCACCAATGCGGCTCCGGGGATCATCCACAACGGCATCATGATGTTGGCCGCTGGCAACACCGTCGTTCACAATCCACACCCGAAAACAAAAATCATATCTGCCCGCGTCATTCAAGACACCAACGCGGCCATTGTTGCAGCGGGCGGGCCTTCCGATTGTATGACCACGGTCGCCGAGCCCGACATTCCCACCGCCCAGTATTTGATGACCCATCCGCAGATTGATATGATTTCCGTTACGGGCGGGCATCGCGTGGTTGAATTTGCCACCAAAACCGGCAAACGGGTCATCGCCGGCGGCCCGGGCAATCCGCCGGTGGTGGTCGATGAGACCGCCGATCTGGACCATGCCGCCCAATGCATTATCAGAGGGGCCTCATTCAGCAATTGCACACCCTGCTCCAGCGAAAAGGAAATTTTCGTCGTCGAATCAGTTGCCGATAAGCTCAAATCGCTTTTAGTGAATCACGGTGCCTATGAAATCAGCAAAGCGCACGAAGAGGCCCTGTTCAAAGAAATTTTCAAAGAGATTCGATCCGGACGCGTCCCCAGCGTCATTAACATGGATTACATCGGCAAGCCGCCCCATGTCATTCTAAAGCGCGCCATTGATTTGGACGTACCGCCGGAAACCCAAATCGCCATTTTAGAAACTGATAAAGATCACCCCCTGATCTGGACCGAGCAAATTATGCCGATCCTGCCGTTTGTCCGCTGCCGGGATGCGAAAGAAGCCATGACGATGGGCGTGGCAGCCGAACAGGGATTGCGGCACACCATCGTCTTTCATTCCAATAATCTTAAAAACCTGGCCTACATGTCCAGTATTGCCGATGCCTCCCAGTTTGTCAAAAACGCCTCATCCATCGGCGGGATCGGTGTCGAAGGCGAGGGCTTTAAATCACTGCATATCGCCACTGGCGGCGAAGGATTGGTGCGCCCCCGGGTCTATTCCTTGATCCGGCGCTGCGTGCTCACAGATGACTTCCGCTACCGTTTTGGGATCGAGGCTGACATATCCACTTAATGGTCTGCCAGCTGAAGCGTTTCGCCATTGGCTGGATGTAAAACCTTCTAAAAAGGCCAATCAGGGAGTTTAAAATGGAATTGTTGAGAAGAGAAAATTTCTCATCCGGTGCACCCCTGGAAGATAAGATCGGCTACAGCCGAGCCGTCAAAGTGGGCAATTTCGTCTTCGTTGGCGGAACGACGACCACAACCCCGCAAGGAGAAGTTGAAGCCGAGGGTGACGCCTATCTTCAAACCAAGATTGTGCTCCAAAAAATCCAACAAGCGTTGAAAAATGCCGGCGCCAAACTGTCGGAAGTGTACCGGGTTCGCATCTATGTGACGGACATCGCCAGGGCCCAGGAATATATGCAGGCCTACGCGGAATTCTTTAAAGAAATCAAACCGGTGACGATCCTAGCAGAGGTCAGCGCATTGGCGCGTCCAGCCCATCTGGTTGAAATCGAAGCCGAAGCCATTATCGGCTCGTATCTTGTAAGAAAGCGATAGCCCGGAATTTTTAGAATTAAACCAATCCCTTTTTTTTACATTCGCTTTATATTGTTAAATAATTTCGAAACATGAGACTGCATCTACTTGAGCATGACCCGATCGACTTATCTCGCAGCAACATCACCCTTTGGGCGGAAAATAAAGGCTACCCCATTACCCATACTTACCTCTACAATAATGAAATGCTGCCGGCCATCGAAGACGTTGATTGGCTGATCGTTATGGGCGGATCCCCCCATGCTTGGCAAGAGGATGTTTACCCATGGCTGCAAGCTGAAAAAAAGTTTATTGCCGAAGCCCTTGACGACAACAAAATCATATTGGGAATCTGTTTTGGAGCCCAGCTTCTGGCAGAAACCTTAGGCGCAGAAGTCTTTGTAAACCCACACAAAGAAATCGGCTGGTACGAGGTGATCCTAACGCCTGAAGGTCAACGATCCTATTTGTTCCAGGATGTTCCGGAGCAATTTACAACTTTTCATTGGCATGCGGATCATTTTTCTCTGCCCCCGGGTTGCACCCGATTGGCCTACAGTAAAGCCACTGCGAATCAGGCCTACATTAGCCAAGAGCGGCCGATCGCCGGCATCCAATTTCACCCTGAATATACCTTGGCGTTGGTGAAGTATTTTGCACGGGAGTGGAGCGATGAGTGGCAAAAGGGGCCATATGTCGCCGGCAAAGAAACGGTGCTTGCGCAAACCGATCAGATTCCAGAAACATATGCGCTGATGGCAGCCATATTGAATAATATGGACCGTCAATTCAAGGTTAAGAACTGAAATCCTTAATGGGTTGTACCTCAGACCCGTCACCGATACCATTGCCATAACGATGAAAACACAAATACGCAGCGGGAAACAAAAGGCGCTAATTGAACTTTTCGAGGATCGCGCCCCACGGACGGCCCAACAGATAGGGCGCCTGCTCCCGATTGTGGTGCCCCTTTGTCATGCCAAGTTTGCCGGCGATGAACTCATGTTTATGATCCCGGCGGTTATCGAACCTGAATTCTTCAAACCGTCGATCGATCGGGGAGATGTGCTTTACTATCCCATTCAACAAACCATCTGTCTATTTTTCGGTGATCACATTGTACCCTTCGGGCAGGGGCCGTTTAATGCGATTGGACAGATCACCGAGGGCACCGCTGATTTGGAGCAGCTCGCTGAATTAATCGCCCATGAAGGATTCCAGTGGGCCCAATTTACGAAGCACTAAATGTTGAGGGGAAAAATAGATGCACAAAATTTCGGAATTAACAGCTGAAATTGCCCGTGAAAGGGAAAAAATATGGCAGGAAGCCCCGCCTGAGCTAGAAAGTTTAAAGTCCCATCAAAAAGGACGCGCCGGAAATGTCACCGTTCGCGTATATGCCTTTGCAGACGCCTACCGCAACCAGAGAAATTTATGGCTGCTTCGTGATAGTGTTAAGACCCAAAAAATAACGATTGAAATTGCGATATCGGTCTTGGCACCTTTTCTGGGGGAAATTGCCGATCGCTTTGAAATATGGGCCCTGTCCACTCCCAGTCAGCTTTTTCGAAAAGTCGAAAGCTTGTTGGCAGAAATAACAACTCCCGATGAGCTCACCAACCTATTGGATGAGCTTTTAATTTATAACAACCGTTGGTGGCTTTGGCTGGACAGCAGTATTCCATGGTTTGATCTCGACCGCAAACTTTAGATCCGTTATCAATCGTCAAGGACAATGCCAGAATGCCGAAACTTTTCGCGCACACCCAATTAAAAGACCTCAAGCTTGCCAATCGATTTATCCGTTCCGCCACCTGGGAAGGATTGGCCGATGAAAATGGCGGCTGTACCTTCGAACTGGTGGACCGGATGGTCGAACTTGCCAGAGGTCGCGTGGGCCTGATCATTACCGGACACACCTATGTGCACCCGGCCGGGCAGGCCACACCCTACCAGCTCGGTGTGGACAAAGACGAGCGCATCGACGGCTTGAGCGAAATGACCGAAGCGGTCCATCGAGAAGGCGGCCGCATCATGATGCAGCTTGCCCACAGCGGTTTGAAAGCTGAACCGCAATTGACCAGCACAAGGCCGATCGGCCCTTCGACCGCAGAGGGTCTCCTTGACTCTCCGGGAAAGGAAATGACCACAGACGACATCCAGCAGGTTGTGGCATCATTCAGTCAAGCGGCCCAGCGGGCCAAGGCAGCTGGTTTTGACGGTGTTCAAATCCATGCCGCCCATGGTTATTTGCTCAGCCAGTTTCTATCACCGGCCATTAATCAGCGCACTGATGAATACGGCGGTTCTGTGGAAAACCGGGCCCGCATTGTTTTGGAGGTGCTGCGAAACATTCGCCAGGTTGTAGGTCGCAATTTTCCAATCCTAATCAAGATCAACTCTGAAGATTTTTTGGAAAATGGCTTGTCCCTTACAGATTTTCTTCAGGTCGCCGTCATGCTGGGTGAGACTGGTATTGATGCAATCGAGGTCAGTGGTGGAACATTTTTTCCCGGACGTCGCATTCCCTCTCGCAAGGAGATCACTTTTGATCGTGATCAAGCTTATTTTCGCAAGGCCTCCCGGGCGTTAAAGAAAATGGGCCAGGTACCCGTCATCTTAGTCGGAGGCATCCGCTCATTCCTTTTGGCCGAACGTCTGGTGGATGAGGATGTCATGGATTATATCGCCATGTGCCGCCCCTTTATTCGAGAGCCGATGCTGATTAAACGCTGGCAATCCGGTGACTTGCGGAAAGCTACATGTATTTCGTGTAATGGGTGTTTTGGCCCGGCCAGATCGGGTCGAGGCATTCTCTGCGTACAGGACATCCAGTGGAAATCTTAAGGCGTGAAAATTATCCGGCTGCGCCGTTTGATGCCAAAGTCGGGCTCAGTCCGATGGTAAAAATCGGTAACATGGTATTTATCGGTGCCACCAGCTCCACCAATGTGAATGGCGACGTTGAAGGCGGTGGAGATCCGTATCGCCAGGCCAAACTCATTTTCAAAAAAATCAATGCGCTTTTGAAAAACAGTGGCGCCGATATACGAAATGTGGTGCGCGTGCGATTTTATGTCAGGGACATCGCTTACCGTCAGGGCTGCCTGAAAGCATATGCCGAGTGGTTCAAGGACGTCAGGCCGGTAATCACAATGGTGGAAGTGAAGGCACTGGCGCGCGTAGACCGTTTGGTCGAGGTAGAGGCTGAGGCCTTTGTGGGCTCTTATGCGACTTCCCGGTTGACATAACGGCGCCTGATATGAAATAAACGATCTTTAGTTACTATACGGGAATTAGGTTATTAATTTGTATTCATATAAACCCGTGGGGGTTCATTTAATTGCAAGGGAGGTGGTAAATTAGAAAATCACTTTATGCAATTGCCCATTAATCAACAAATAAGGAGGTAGGATATGAAAGCAAAAAAAGTATTTCTGCTCAGTGCCTTACTGATAGCGGCATTTTTTGTTATCAGTATCACCTTTGGAAGTTTACCTGCCAACGCAGCCGAAAAAGTTTATCGCATGAAGATTCAATCTGCCTATCCGCGCGGTGATCTTTCCATGGAGCTGCTGAAAGAGTTTGCGGCTGCGGCTGACAAAAACAGCAAAGGCCGCGTAAAGATCCAGGTGTTCGCAGCTCCGGAGATTGTGCCGGTTGAGAACCTGTTTGAGGCGACCCAAAAAGGCACGCTGACCATGTTGCATGCGGTTGCCGCCATGTGGGGAGGAATCCTGGCCGTGGGTGAGGTGGAATTCGGCCTGCCCTATGCCTATAATCTTCCCGGCGAACCCGATGTTTTTGAGGCCGGAAAGGAAATTCGCAATTTCTTTATGAACACGGGATTTGCAGATTTACTGCGCCAGGAATATGCCAAACAGGGTCTTTACTGGCTGGATGTACATTCCTACGGACCGATTTTCACCATGTCCACCAAAAAAGTCACCACCTGCGATGATCTCAAAGGAATGAAAATCAGAGTGGAAGGATCATGGTCGGACTATTATAACGCCTTAGGGGCCCGCGGCACTTATATTAGCGGCGAGGAAACCTACATGGGACTGAAGCTTGGCACCATTGACGCTTCCCAGTGGGATGTCAGTGCCGTGACCGGACTCAATTGGCACGAAGTGGCTCCCTACCGAATACTGGGAGGTCAAAACGATGTCGTCGTAGGACATATTCTGATGAATATGGATACCTGGAATTCTTTGCCGGATGATCTCAAAAAAGCCGTGAGCGATGCGGCCGAACAATATTTTCACGACCTCAACAAGATCTACGACGGCGAGTTGAAAAAGGTCGAGGCGCTGGTAAAAGCCGGAAAGGTCATCAACAGCCCGATAGATGATGCCTGTGATAAAGCACATGAAAAAGCGGCCTTGCAGCTATGGGAAGAAATCGGGAAAAGAGATCCGGCTGCTGCAAAGTCTGTCGGCATCATTAAAGACTGGCGTAAAACCTTAAAGTAAGTAAAACAAATATTCATAGATTTGCATAGAAATAGCAGACCAGGAGGGTGTATTTCACCCTCCTGGTTATTTAAGAATTAACCAGAACGCAACATTCCTAACCGCACCAGAAGGTCTCGCCGAATGTCTAAACCCGAAAAATCGTTCTTCGATTGGATTGATGTCATTGCAGAAAGAGCAGCAAAAATAACATGCTATCTGGTCTTTATTATCATGCTGATTACCACGGCGGACGTTATTGCCAGGTACGCATTTAACCAGCCGCTGGTCTGGGGATGGCTTTTAAATCGACAGCTCTTCGGCGTTTTTATCCTTTTTGCCGGAGTTTATACCCTGTTTAAAGGCGAACATATCCGCATCGAAATATTATACGATCACTTCCCGCGGGGATTGAAAACGGTTGCCAAATGGATCGGTCTGCTGGCCTTTATTGCATTTATCGGGGTGCTGGTCTGGCAGGGAGCCTGGATGGGCTGGAACTCATTGATGATGAACGAAAAGGCTGCCGGGGCATTTCGAATCCCCTGGTACCCGTTTAAACTTTTGATCCCCGCTGTGGCGTTGCTCTTTTTGCTAGAAGGTATTGCTGCTTTCCGCAGAAGCGATGATTGAACGCATTTGCACGTTTGCTTGGTTAAATTGAACTCCACTATGAAGGAATGTTTCATATGAGCATCGAGCTGACTACGGTTTTGTTGTTTGGCGGATTACTGCTTCTTTTGGCTTTAGGCGTTCCGGTCGTTTTTGCACTCGGGGGCATCAGCGTTCTGATAAC
>Ga0224502_10000269_pt1 | contig 16631 bp, 18 predicted proteins | sample SF_Oct11_sed_USG_5_FD_169104 | JGI IMG/M metagenome (GOLD analysis project Ga0224502, IMG submission 169104) | Sediment microbial communities from San Francisco Bay, California, United States - SF_Oct11_sed_USGS_13 | ecosystem: Environmental > Aquatic > Marine > Sediment | place: USA... | reverse complement strand
TCTGGCAGGACACGCGCGCCGCTTTTCAGGGTCACCGCGACGATCTGCTGATTCAGAACTATCTCACGGGATTGTGCGGCGGCGACGTCACACCGACCGTGATCGACGAGATCCTGGCCGACCTCACGGCGCGGGCTAACGCCGGCGATCCGGTATGGATGGGCATCCAGACCAGCAAGGAGACCCTGCAATGACGGCGACGACAGCGCCTGGCCGGCTTCAGGAACGTCCGGAGATTCCGTGCACCGAGGAATGCCTGCTTCGACCCGGCAATACAAACTGCGGCGGCTGTGGGATGAGCGTTGGCCTGACCATGTTGGGTCGCGCGCTCGCTGATGCCGGCGATACCTGTACGCTGGTGATCCCTGCCTGTTGCGGTATCGTGACCGCGGGTGCGTTTCCGACAACCAGCTACGGCGTGCCAACAATTGCGACGACGTTCGCATCGTCGCCGGCCGTAGCTTCGGGCGTAGCGACTATTCGTGACCTCAACGCCGAACCGGGCCAGGTCATCTGTTGGGCCGGCGACGGCGGCACCTACGACATCGGCCTTGCGACGCTGTCGGCGGCCGCCGAGCGCAACGAGAACATAATTTATATTTGTTACGACAACGAGATCTACGGCAATACCGGCGGGCAGCGATCCTCGGCAACGCCGGCCGGCGCCCGAACGACGACCACGCCGTGGGGCAAGATCCAGGACAAGAAAGACATCATGTCGATCATGGCTGCGCACCGGATTCCCTATGCCGCATCGCTTTCCATCGCCCATCCGGACGATTTCGCTCACAAGATATCGACGGCGCTATTAATTAAGGGGATGCGTTTTCTGTTACTGCACTCGCCCTGCCCCACAGGCTGGAAGGCCGAGCCGGCCGATTCAATAGAACTGGTTCGTCTGGCGGTGGCAAGCAGCTTGTTCCCGCTCTACGAGGTTTTCGACGGCGCCACCTACAAAATCAATGTTGAGCCTGACGGGTCCGATCCGGCGGAATACTTCCATCGGCAAGGGCGCTTCGAGGCCAAGCAGATCGACCTGGGTGCAGCGCGCCGAGCCTGTTCGGAGCGCATGCAACGTCTGCGGGCACTTGCGGAGCAATACCCGTCCTGCACTTGAAAATTTGACGGAGATAGCAAAAGGATAGGTATTGCGTGCTGATTGAGCAAGGCCTTCCTGCTTATCAGGAAGGCGTTGACATGGCTTCCCTTACTTGAAGGTCACAGTCCGCATGTTGTACTCACCGACAATTTCGCGAATGCCCGGATACGTTTGGACAATCTCATCGGATTTTGCCTGATTCGCTTCGCCCCATTTTTTCATAAACGCATCGTATTTGGCTTTGGCAGGTTGCAACGACGCGGAGTCTTTGTAGTCTATACCGAGTACGACGTTGAAATCGCCACTGTTCGGCAACTGGCTAACGTGAATCCAATACCCTTCGATCTGACCTAGCTCTTTCGCCACGTCATTCGCCGGTGCCCACGTTTGGCTGAGGCCTTCCAGATACTTGTCGATCATGTTGGAGGCAACTTTGACCGTAGTTACGTTGGTTACTCCCTCGCCGATGTCGTAATCAGTCCACGGCTCAAGATCGGCCAGAGCAACACTCGCGACGCTGGAAAGAACAAGTCCCGCTAGCAATTTACGTAATTTCACTTTTTTCATTCTCCTTGATGTATTAGAGTTTTTTTTTCGACGAACTTCGTGGCAACGAAGATCCGCAGCGCGTGAGAATACGCGTTACCTGCCGGGAAAGCGAGTGAACCGAAATCGACACCCGGGCATTCGCGGCGCCGTCGTCGATAGATCGTCTTACTCATCATGTTTGAGTAGCCAGAGGCATTGTTTGCGTATGCGATCAAGCCCCAAGGGGACGTTCTTGAATTCCGGCGTGTCCCAGAGTTCTGGATCAGCCCAGCCCAATGACGTCATTGCGAGTATTGTTGAAAGACGCCTGTCTACGGAACGGACCCGAATTGACGCCCGGTACCAGAGCTGCGAAATCTTCCCTTCGCGATTGCGGTTGCGCCGGCCACCATCTCGCCGATCAGCTGTGTACGCAGTCGTCTCTGTGACCGCTGCGAGCAATGCCTCTAAGGCCTTCGCCCGAGTACGATCCTTTTTGACCTTGGCCTGGTCTTGTCGCCCCGTCCAACGCTCAAATAGCTCCAGAGCCTTTACGGTGACATTGATAGTGTCGCTCACCCAAGATGCCTAGTAATTGCATGTGCAGGCCAGAGAATATCATTCCCGAAAAGCTGCGTCGTCTTGCTCTTGACTGTTTCGTATCAATAGCCGCCCGTCAAGACTTTACAACGGCAACGGCAACGGCAGCTATCGGGTATAGAGCGGCTATTCGCAACAGGGCAACACTGCGATTACACAGTCACGTATCTGAGTGTAGCCTCTTGAGAATAGTGGTGGCGTCCAAGTCGGAAGCCCCAGCAACAACCTGGTGCGTTTTTTTTGCCTCATACATCGCGGCATCAGCTTTGCGAAGAAGCGTATCCGGATCTTGGCCGTGTTGAGGGAAAACGGCGACTCCTATGCTGACGCCAATCGCGCAGTCGTAGCCTTTGATCTCCATGGGCGCTGCTAAGTGTCTCGCAATCTTTTCGGCCGCCGCGAGAGCACCGTCGTGGCTATTGCACCCTGGCTCAAGTAGTACGGCGAACTCGTCACCGCCGATACGATACTTTTGATCAGCCTTCCTGAGTGCTTGGCACAGACGAGCACCGAATTCTCGCAATACCGCGTCGCCTCCAGCGTGGCCCAGTCGGTCGTTGACCTCTTTGAACCCATCGAGATCCATAGCAAGCAAAGCGACCTCTTCTTTCTTGCGTCCTGCGATGGCGATCAGATGCTCCAGCTGCTTCAGAAACAGGTTTCGGTTACCCAGTCCGGTCAGCGCGTCGTACAGAGCGAGGTGTTCAAGCTGCTTGCTTCGTTTAACGAGCTCAAGTTCTGCCTCTTTTTGGGCGGTGATGTCCTGCACTACGCAGCACACGCCAATGACGGTGCCATCCTTGCTCTTGTCCGGATAATAGCTGTTCCTGAAGTGCCTCGGCTTTCCTGGACGAGCCAGTGTCTCCGCTTTGATCTCCACATTGAGGAGTGCCTCCCCGGTTTCGACCACTTTGCGAAGTCGCGGCGCGACTTTGGCCGCAAGGATTGGAAGCACCTCCTCGAGTGTTTTCCCCAGGCATTCTTCCACCTGAACGCCATTGATGCGTGCTAGCCACTTGTTGAGATAGCGGTATCGCAGGTCCGTATCGTAATAGCAGAGTCCGACTGGCGCGAATGCAAATAGACGCTCTATCTCATCTGACTGCTCGGATAGCGCAGTCTCTTCCACTTTGTCACTCACCCTGGGCGCCTTATGAAGCCTGATACCATTTCGTTAACGTCTTGCAACCACGACGAATTTTACCTCAATGAGGTGGGAACCTCATAAAAGTAGGCTAGCAATTGCCTATACCGGTGATGTGAACCTGGCGTAATACAAGGTCGATGGTTGTGCCGCGCGGCTGACTCATATGGGCCTATCTGCGCAATTGGGAATGTCCGCTTCCACCGATAGCGGTCTTTCAACTTACTGGAAGTTCGGAATTTCGACGGACAGCTAATGGCCAAAAGGAGCTAGTCGCAACACCGAGAATGCCACATCGCTATCCACGTCTGGTTGATACAACTAGCGTAAGGCCGTCGCGGTCAACCACGTTTACTGACATTCCTACGGTGAGGGTCCCGGTATCATCGGGCGCTCGAATAGCTCGCCACATTTCACCTCGTACGGAAACTTGGCCGTGTGAGATTGAGTCGAAGCCAGACATGATGGTAGCTTTTTCAGACGCCAGATCGGAGACCAGATGCTTTTCGCCGGGACCGATACTCACCTTGGTCGGCGCAATAGCTTCCATCGAGGCCGCTATCGCCAGGTCTGCGATGACTGTTGAAACTGCAGCAACAGCAATGAGCGGCATGATTCCCCAATCTGTAAAATTGCTCGTAAGCAGAATCGTAGTTCCACCGACAGTTACTGACGTAGGTAGAATGACCAGCCACCAGGCTATCGAATAGCGTTTCATAGTGATATCAATTTCGAAGGTCTTGCGGTGGCCAGATAACACGGCCCTCCTTTATTTCCTTGAAGAACCAGGTGTCAAACCCCCGAGCTAGTAGCCACTCGATGCGTTCACCTCGCCAGAAAATTTTCTCCCGTTCAAACTTGCTGGTCGTAAAGTCTGACAAAAAATCACGTGTCCTTTTTATGTCAGCTCGAAAGACCTTGTTTTTTCGGAGACGCGACATCCATGAAACCAGATTGGGATGTCGATCAATTGAAAACGGTACACCAAGTGTTCTGGCACTAACTAGGTGTGGGAACAAGGCGATGTCTGCGATCGAAAGTTCGCCGCAGATGTAGTTTGTCTCCGATAGTTCTGATTCCAGTTGATCGTAGACCGTGCCTAGATCTTGCCGCGCGGCGTCCAACATACCATCAGGCATATTGTCGTTTCGATCTGCCCACTTCCAGTATGAGATGTCTACCATGATCGCATCGACGAGTGTATCTGCGATTCGCTCCCACTTGCGTGCCTTCACACGCAGCTTCGATCTGTCGGGGAAAACAGGCACCGCTGGGTATTGATGGTCAAGATAAGAGACGATATCAGATGAGTTCACAACTACGATGTCTTCATCGACCAGCACGGGCACTTCAATTCGATCGTTGACTCGACGAAGCGCCTCGCGATTGTTGCGGTCCAGACCATCGACGTACTCAGCACTTAGCCCTTTCACGTCCAACACTAGGCGGACTTTTCGAGCAAACGGGCTGAAGGCATTGTCGTATAGCAGCATTCCCAACTCCAGCATGAGTGCCGACGACTGCGACACTGGATTGTCTCGCGATTGTCGGCGAAATGGCAGAGGCACGAACGGCCAAAACGGATCAGTAGCAGTCGTTCGCTAGTTTACCAGCCCAGGGGCTGCTTGGGGCCAGTAGGGGACATTCATCGATACCAGTAGTCAGGGCTGGGCGCAGCGACATCGCCCAGCCCCAGCTATTTCAGAACGCGTGTCAGAAGTCCGGATCGGTGCAGCCGATAGCAGGGACGAATGCGGGATCGAAAACTGCGACGCTCGATTCGTCCCCGTTACAGCCGACTGACCAGCCCGATCCGTTTGGCGGAATACTCGAGTTATCCCTTACCCAAAGACCGGAGGCCGCATCGAGAAATACTCCGTCAGCGCCATTGCCGAATATCTGCACGCCGCCAACCAAATCGGCAACGGAGCCGAGTCCCAAGGAGACGCCGTGATGAAGGTTGCTATGGATAACGCCTCCGTTAATTTCGACCGCGGAATTTCCAATAGCTTCCACACCTTCTCCTGAATTTTCCTTGATCGTGGCGAAGTGTAATTCTCCAGATGATCCCATAGTTAACATGGCGCCATAGCCTTCAACTGCGCCGTTATTGGATAACTCCGTATGCCACAAAAATAGCGCCGAGTTGAACATCATTTCTATGCCATGGATACCACTATTACTGACGGCGCCACCTTCGATGTGCAACGACGATCCACCTGTCGCCCGAATACCAATGGCCGAATTTCCGACAATTTGAGTGTCAAAGAATTTCGCGTGTGAACCCCTCGCCTGGACACCAAACTCGGCATTTGCGTTGACTTCGCCGCGTGTCATCTGAAGAGCGCCGCTCTCATCCAGAGATATGCCGGTACCTTCATTAGCGGTCACGCGTACGTCGATCAGACGAACACGACTGTTGAAGATGAGGAGTCCGTCACCCGGGCCAGTAATTGTCAGGTCGCGGAAAGCAACGTTGTCGGAACCAAACACCCGAATACTGCCGACAATGCTGGCATTGTGGTCGCCGAGAACTCGTACCCGATCCCGGTTAATAGTAAAGTCTCCATGGCAGGTTCCGATGAGGTTGATTTCAAGCGTGGCAGCGGATCCGAGACCGGACGTCAAAGCATTCGCCAGCGAATCGCCGTTGTCGCAATCGACGTTCCTAGCGCTCGCCGCGGCCTGAGGAATTGCGATCAACAAGCCCGCGAGAATCGCGACAAGATGTTTTCTAAGATTAGGTTTCATCGCCTTCTCCCTGCGGATGATTGTATGTCCGCGTGATGCGGCAGCCCGGCGATCTCGGGGTCCACCGTGGCGAGAGAACGTCGCGGAGGAAGCGAGGACCCGTGGCTTTGCGTCGCTGACTTTCGTCAGGTTTGCCTTTCTCCTAGTGGGTGTGGGGTCGTCCGGCGTTAGTTTCAATCGGGGAATGTGCCTAATGCCGATGACCGCTTTGGGTTAGTAGCAGCCTTCCAGAGCCTTGTCAGCTCAAGGTCTGCTTGCACCGTTCGCGGCCGTTCAGATCACTGAAAACCAAGTTAATCGGAGGGCAGGTTTCGGCCAGTAGTAGACATCTATTGTCCTTAACTACACGGCAAAATGCGACAATCGGCCGACGGGCCAATCAAATCCATCATGCAACAGGTTTTTGCAATTGGCCCGACCAACTACACTGGAGAACAAAAATGAAGAAGCTAGTATTTATCGTTATTGGGGCCTTCGCTTTTGCTGGCGGATTTGCGCAAGCGGATTCGGCGACAGAGACGCAGGTCAAGAAGGCGATCCTTGACGGCAATGCCTATGCCCAAGAGAATCTGAAGGACCAGGACGACACAGTATCAAAGGATGGGTCTTTGGAGTTTTGGTCGAGTGGCGGGTTCCTGCAGGACGTTAAAGCCGATACCGATCCCGACGAATATGAGTCAATCAATATTGACGCCAAACATATTCACGTTATCACCTTGGTTCCTGGTCAAATTGCTGTCGCCCAATACTATTCGGAGGGTTCGATGGCCCCGAAAGGCAGCGCCGCTGTGAGCAATTACCGGACGCGTGCAACGCAAGTGTTTGTCAAAGAAGATGGCAAGTGGAAAGTGCGAGCCGCACATTGGTCGCCGATTGCAGCCGGCTCGGGAACCAGCCAGACTGCCGTAAATTAATGATCGAAATTACTGCTTGCCGGTGCCGGGAGTTGAATTCACCAGGCCCCGCAGCGGCAGTTCTGAAATTGACAAGCCCCGGACTAGCCGGGGCTTTTCTTTTTTAACTTAGGTTGGAAATGTCGAGATAGTGAGCAATTTCAGCCAATAGCGGACACTCGCCAATCCGACCTCGGAATCCCCAGGCTGAATGTTCGCTTTCACCCAAAGCGGTCATTCGGTCAGCCCAGAAATAGCGAAATCGAACGGCAGCCAGCGGCCAAATTCAGACATTCACATCTGCTCCAATCTACCCACGGGATATAGCTACAGAGCTCTATAGCGGGTCGACAAACGATATGTCACCCAGGCACTCGTCCTCCCCCTCGTGCATCTGGTTAGCGAAAATCGGTCATCGGGGCAAATGCATTGAATCGCTGTTTTTTATCAACGCGTGATCAATTTGTGAAACTTCTGGGAGGACTGCGCATGCGGGTGCTGCCATCCTGACATGACGGTGCGGACACTTTTGGCAATGACCGCCAAACGCAGCGCAGGAACCGAAAAGTCAGAATACACGAGGAGGATCCATACTATGAGAAACAACCAAGTCAGCTTTCTGGCCGTGATGATGGCGATAATGATCGCGTCAGGCATCGCCATCGCCGATCCCGGTAAGCCCAATTTCATGCCTGCGCTCTATGGTGACGGCGAAATCTGGGGCACCAAAGGGACGACCACACTACCGGCACCCAATGCACATAACCGGCAGTCATTCGATGCTTTATACGTAATCACCAACTCCAACAATCCGATGGGCCAATTGCCGGTCTCTGAGGCAGCGCCCGGCAATCCGAACTACAACGGCGGACGTTGGTTCACGCATACCGTCGAGTGGACCGCTGAGGGGTTTATGCACCATGGTCTTGTTCCCGTGCTTACCTCGTATGAAGACGTGCAACTGCACGAGAGTCTCGGTCACCTGGCAATCACGCCCGGTTCGTTCCCCGGCGGTCCTCCTGTGTATTTCCAGTGTCCGCTGCTACCGGTCAAGTAGAATCGCAGACGCTCCCTCACGGCGCCAGCGATGGCGCCGTTTTTTTGGGCGCATCACGATACCAATATACTTTGCCCATGGTCGGGACATAAGGCCCGGCGCCTCCCGCTCCACAAGATCATGCGGAATGCGATCGAGATTTCCCGAGCTTGGCCAGCGTGTCTGGCCGAAGGCCTTCAGGTCAGCGACCGACAATTCGTTGCCGGCGAAGTACGCTCCGCCTCCACGGGCCAATAGCTCATCCAGCCCTCGCAAATAGATCGGCAAGCAGCTATCGTCGAGTTTTTCGCCTGCCACTCGGAGCTCGCCGCCTTGTAGACCGAAGGTTTGCCCGACCTTATGGCTGACATCTTCGAGGGCGCCCATGACTTCGTCGCAGCAGAGTGCCTGCGGAGCGTCCGCAGGATATAAGCTCGCCGTCGAAATCGAAATAGGTAAGCTTGTCACTGGTCATTGCGTCATCTCGTTTGCGTGGCACAGATCCTGATTAGTAGTCAAACACCTCGGGCCGCATATGTGGGAACAACAGCACGTCCCTGATCGAAGGCGAGTCAGTGAACAGCATCACCAGGCGATCGATGCCGACCCCGATGCCGGCCGTCGGGGGCATACCGTATTCCAGCGCCCGGATGTAGTCGTGATCGAAGGCCATCGCCTCGTCATCACCAGCCTCACGATTCGCTACCTGCGCGCGGAAGCGATCGGCCTGTTCCTCAGGGTCGTTGAGCTCAGAAAAGCCGTTAGCAATTTCGCGTCCGGCAATGATGAACTCGAAACGGTCTGTCACAAACGGATCATCATCGTTGCAGCGCGACAGCGGTGAAACTTCCGTCGGGTACTGCCTAACGAAGGTCGGCTTGCGAATATTGTCCTCACCTGTCTTCTCGAATATCTCAATCTGCAGCTTGCCGGGCCCGTAACTGTCCTTGACAGGAATGTCGAGTTTCGTACAGACGCCAACCAGGTAATCACGATCGCGCAGTTTCGACGCATCGAGATCCGGATTGAACTGCAGGATGATTTCCTCGACTGTCATCCTGGCAAACGGCTCACCAAAGTCGAACTCCTCACCCTGATATTTCACCTTCGTCGTGCCCAGCACGGAGTCCGCCATACCGTGCATCAGCGCCTCAACCATATCGATCAGATCTTCATAATCGGCATAGGCGCGATACAGTTCGAGCATCGTGAACTCGGGATTGTGCTGTGTCGAGACGCCTTCATTACGGAAATTGCGGTTTATTTCGTAGACGCGCTCGAAGCCGCCGACGATCAAGCGTTTAAGATTCAGTTCCGGCGCAATGCGCAGGTACAGCAGCATGTCGAGCGCATTGTGATGCGTCGTAAACGGTCGGGCGATCGCGCCGCCCGGCGTAGTTTGCATCATCGGTGTTTCGACTTCGAGATAGTCCTGCGCATCGAGAAACGCGCGAATGTAAGCAACGATGGCCGAGCGCATTCTGAAGACCGCCGCGCTGTCCGCGTTCATGATCAGATCCACATAGCGCTGTCTATAGCGCGTCTCCTGATCGGCAAGCCCGTGCCACTTTTCGGGCAGCGGCCGTAGTGACTTGGTGAGCAAGCGCGCTTCATCGGCCATCACAGTGAGCTCACCTGTCTGGGTGCGAAACAGCACGCCCTGCGCCGCGACGATATCGCCGACATCCCACTTCTTAAAGTCCTGGTAGACACCGTTGGGTAGGCGGTCACGCTCCAGGCGCACCTGAATCTGGCCGGAACGGTCCTGCAGCTTTATGAAGCTGGCCTTACCCATGACGCGTTTGACCATCATGCGTCCGACAACCGCAACGTGGACATCCTCTTTGCGCAGAGTCGCGTCGTCGTGCTCGTGAAATGTCTGGTGCAGCTCGTCCGCAGTCGCATTTCTACGGAAGTCGTTCGGATACGCGTTACCGCGATCACGCATCGCGTCGAGCTTGCGACGCCGCTCGGCAATCAGCTTGCCTTCGTCCTGTCTTGTCTCGTCGTTCACTTACTTAAAGTCCCTGTTTGAGGCTGGCCTCAATAAAATTATCCAGGCCACCATCCAAGACAGCCTGAGTGTTACCGGATTCGATGCCGGTACGCAAATCCTTGATGCGGCTCTGGTCGAGGACGTAGTTGCGAATCTGACTGCCCCAGCCGACATCGGCCTTACCTTCTTCTATAGCGGAAGCTTCGGCACGACGTTTTTGCAGCTCAAATTCGTAGAGTTTAGCCTTGAGCTGATTCATCGCCTGCGCCTTGTTCTTGTGCTGTGAACGATCGTTCTGACATTGCACGACAATTTTCGTCGGCAGATGCGTGATGCGCACAGCGGACTCTGTGCGGTTGACGTGTTGGCCACCGGCACCGCTAGCACGATACACATCGATACGCAGATCGGATGGGTCAATCTCAATATCGATGTCATCGTCGACCTCGGGCGCAACAAAGACCGAGGCGAAAGAGGTGTGGCGGCGATTGCCGGAATCGAACGGTGATTTGCGCACAAGCCGATGCACGCCTGTCTCGGTGCGCAACCAACCGTAAGCATACTCACCCGTAACATGAATGGTTGCGCTCTTGATGCCGGCCACTTCGCCGGCCGAGGCCTCGATTACTTCTGCTTTGAAGCCATGTGCCTCGGCCCAGCGCAGGTACATGCGCAATATCATCTCCGCCCAGTCCTGCGCCTCGGTGCCGCCGGCGCCCGACTGAATATCCAGATACGCGTTGTTGATGTCCATTTCGCCCGAGAACATGCGGCGAAATTCCAGCGCAGCGATGCGCGTTTCGAACTTGGCGATGTCACTCTCGACTTCACCTGCCGTGGCCGCGTCGTCTTCGTCAACGGCAAGTGACAGCAGTTCTTCGGCATCGTTGAGGCCCGTCGACAGCTCATCCAGAGCGACGACCACCTGCTCGAGCTGCGCGCGCTCCTGCCCGAGCGACTGCGCGCGCTCGGGTTCATTCCAGACGTCGGGTTGTTCGAGTTCGCGCTGGACCTCGGTCAGACGTTCTGCCTTGCCCTCGTAGTCAAAGATACCTCCTCAGCGCCGCCGTACGCTCAGCAAGATCACCTATTGTCTGCTTGATCTGACTCGTTTCCATCGTGAACCCAAGGTTGGGAAACGCGCGATCTTATCACGCGTTGCCGGACTGTAATGGGGCAATTTGCTCTACGATCAGCTGTGGCGTTTCGGCGCCCCGATACTCGTTCACGTCGAGACGGTACGCCAGCTGCACCACGCCGCGGTAAGCCTGGCCAGCCTGATTGAATGCGATCGCGTCAATGACGCTGCCGCCATCGGCTGGGCGAAGGCGCATCTTGAGGTGGTTTTCGCCCACGGTGCGCTGCTCGACGAGTTCAAAGTCGCCGATCCACGTCGGCTCCGGAAAACCTGACCCCCAGGGGCCGGCTTCGCGCAGTGCTTTAGCAAAGCGCAGATTGAACGCTGATCCGGGCAAAGTGCCGTCGCTGATAATCGCACCGGAAAAGTCGGCAGCAGGATATAGACGGTCGGTCTGCTCGGATACAGCTCTGGCGAACGCGTCGTAGTCTGCCTCGGCAAGTGTTAAACCCGCCGCCATCGCGTGACCGCCGAACTTGTCGATCAGATCAGGATGGGTTGCCGAAACCGCCTCCAACAAGTCGCGCGCGTGTACGCCCGGAATAGATCGTGCAGAACCTTTGAGTAGTCCCTGCGTGTCCCTCGCAAATGCTATGACGGGCCGGTGGCATCGCTCACGAACGCGTGCTGCAATCAATCCGACGACGCCCTGATGCCATGAGGACTCGAACACACACACGCACGACGGCCACCGCTTTGTCTCGAGCGAATTTACATACGCGAATGCCTGGTCGCGCATCGTCGATTCGATATCACGGCGCTCGCGATTGATCTGGTCCAACTGCGTTGCATATCGTTCGGCCAGCGATGAGTCGTCGGTCAGCAGGCACTCAATGCCGATCGACATGTCTTCAAGACGACCTGCGGCATTGAGCCGTGGACCTGCAGCAAACCCGAGGTCCGAACTGACCGTGCGCGAGAGCTGCCGGCCTGACTGAGTCAGGAGCGCCCGAATACCCGCAACGGTCTTTCCCGCGCGCATGCGATTGAGGCCCTGCTGCACGAGAATACGATTGTTGTGATCGAGTCGTACAACGTCCGCAATCGTGCCGAGGGCAACAAGATCCAGGTACTGCGCAGGAATCTTCGCGGCGCCTGTCATGCCCTGCTGCTCAATAACACGAGCGAGCGCTGCCATCACATAAAAAGCGACGCCGACACCGGCAAGGTTGCGGCTGACAAACTCGCTGCCGTCCAGGTTCGGATTCACAATGACATCCGCTTGCGGCAACTCGCTGCCCGGCAAATGATGATCTGTCACGAGCACAGCGATTCCCGCATCATGTGCTGCACGCACGCCGGCTGCACTCGATATCCCATTGTCGACCGTTACAATCAGCGCCGGACGGCTCTCCGCTGCAACGCGCACGATTTCGGGCGTGAGACCGTAGCCGTAGTGAAACCGGTTTGACACGAGGTAGTCGACCTCGGCAAAGCCAAACGCGCGCATGCAGCGCAACAGGAGCGCCGTGCTCGTCGCACCATCAACATCGAAATCGCCAACGACAATGATGCGTTGGTCCTTGTTCTCCAATAGGAGCTTGACGGCCGCATCAACGTTTTCGAGGGATCCTACTGGCGCCAGGTGGGCCAGTCCGTAGTCGAGTTGTACTGGTTCAGTGACGCCGCGCATCGCATACAGGTGGGCGAGCAGTGGATCAACACCGGACAGATTACCAGTGTCGGCCTGTTGCGGCGTTCGCCTTGTGCGGATGGGCCGTAGCGCTGGCATCGTAGTCAATCCAGGAGTTGGGAGATGCGGCGCCAGAAACGCCAGTTGTCGTGCGGTCGGACGTTTACCGATATGCCGTCACGAAACATTAGCACGAGGCCGCTCAAACGACCGGTCAACAGCGCCTCGCGAAGCTCGAGCAGGCAATGTTGCAGCAAGTCCCGGTCGTCGTCAGCGGGCACGACCGCGACAAATCCGGCAACCGACGCCTCGAGACAGGCCGCAATAGTGCCGGGCCACGGCTCTGCAACGCCAGTCTTGCTGAGCCAGTAGCCCTTGAGCAGCGGGTCATCCGAAAATAGCGGTGGATGTGGTTCAGTCAATTGTACGGGCGCGTAGCCGCCACCCCAAAGCCACAGGCCATTGACAGGCTGCAGACCTTCAGCCTGGCGCCGCAGATTGATCTCGTGATCGTGCAGCGCCATCTCGACTTCGCCGGTCAGACGTCGATACGCTGCCGACGCCTCGCCGGACGGCAAGTAGTCGTTCGGCTTGTCCAGGTGTGCGACATACGGCGGTATATCGGCCGTTGCGAGCGGCGTTGTGGCTCGCAGATAGCCGCAAGATCCCAGGCGCGCGAAGCCGAAGTTCGAATCGTCCTGCAGAGTTCGCTGCAGATGATCGAAAAGCGGCCGCAGATCCGACGCCGGCAGGCTGGAGCCGCCAAGCGCATGCAGGCACAGGTGATCAAGCCGCGCCTCGAGATACACCGGGTCTGCTGCCGCGATCCAGGCTGTCGGCCGGTCGCCGGTTTGCCCCCACATTCGCAGCGCGCCCAGGCCCTCGGTGCGATACGGCAGATGCAGGCACCTGAGGATGCTGCCGAGCAGTTCCTCCGGGTCGGTGGCCTTCTGCAGATCCGATCGCGATAGCCAGCGCTGCAGCAGCGGATTCTCAAGGCGACCGCCGCTGACAGCCGGCAGGACGACAACGGCTGCAGTTCTTTCGTATGGAGTGCTCAACTTGCTCGAAATCCGAGGCTTTGTATGATGGCGTTTCCCAAATGACGATGGTAACGGAAAGTTCTTGTGAAATTCACGCGCGAAACACCTGCAACTCTGACGATCCACAGCGTCTCTGACCACGAAATTCGTATCGGCGATGCTGTTTACAGGAACCCGATCGCCCTGACGATTGACGCGGTTTCCGATGACTGGCCGGCCAAGGTGCTCGCCGACCTTGTCGCGGACGATTTTTCGCGGCTCCTGAACGATAATCCGGAGATCATCGTGCTCGGTACTGGCAAAGAAATTCAATTTCCACCGCGCGAACTCGTATTCGCGATGGCGCGGCGTGGAGTCGGCTTCGAAGTGATGGACACTCGCGCAGCGGCCCGTACTTTCAATGTGCTTGCCGGGGAGGATCGCCGCGTGGCAGCGGTTCTTTATATCGGGATTTGATATTTCCCGAACGCAAACTAATCCAGCATCATGTCGCCCGAGATTCCATGGCTCTCCATCATTGAGCGGAGATTTTTCAGGGCATCCAGTTGAATCTGTCTTACGCGTTCGCGCGTGACGCCGATCTCTTCACCGATTTGCTCAAGCGTCAGTCGCCGACTCCCGTGCAAACCAAAGCGTCTTTCCACCACGGCCCGCTGTTTTTCATTGAGTTCACACACCCAATGATCGACGATGTCCTGAATGCAATCCTTATGCGCGCGACGTGATGGCTCGGCATCCCGTTTTGCCTCGAGCCAGTCGACGGAAGCGCTACCGTCTTCGAAATTTCCCGCACGAATCGTTATGCGGTTGTGCAGCGCCAGAAGCCGCTCGACGTCGGCGACGTCGCGATCGAGATGTGCCGCAATTTCGGCGGCCGTCGGCTCATTATCCTGCCGCTGCCGGATAGTCCGTGCTGCGCGCAGGCAAGAGTTGATGTCCTTGATGATATGAATGGGCAGTCGCACAGTGCCCGACTGATTCATGATGGCGCGCTCGATTGTTTGGCGTATCCACCAAGTAGCGTAGGTCGAAAAGCGGAAGCCGCGCTCAGGATCGAATTTCTTGACGGAGTGGATCAAGCCGAGATTGCCCTCCTCGATCAGGTCAAGCAGTGGTAAGCCGCGGTTGAGATAGCGCCTTGCGATCTTGACAACCAAACGCAGATTACTTTCGATCATTCGCTGCCGCGCAGATTCGTCTCCTTGCTGCGCAAGCCGGGCGAAGTGTTTTTCCTCGTCCGCGGTCAGTAGCGGCGAGACACCGATCTCGTTGAGATAGAGTCGCGTTGGATCAAGCGATCTAACGGCGACTTTGTCGTTTTGAACGTGCCGCACAGTGCTTCCCCGTGTCGCCAGGGGCTATGCACCGATTTCAGACCTAAGTCGCGTTATCTCGCAGGCAGATACTGTCGCGGGTTAACCGGCTTGCCGTTGCGTCTGATTTCGAAATGCAGTCGCGCCTTGCGTTCCGGCCCCTCACCCATGGTCGCTATGCGCTGGCCCTTCTTTATCGACTCGCCCTCTTTAACCAGCAGCGAAGCGCTGTACCCGTAGGCACTCAGGTAGGTGTCGTTATGTTTGAGGATAATAAGCTGACCATATCCGATCAGTCCACTGCCGGCGTAGACGACGCGGCCGGATGCCGCGGCGTTGATAGCCTGGCCCGCTTTGCCGTTGATCAGGACGCCGGTCCCGGTGCCAGGTTTTCCGCCGAATCCAACGTCGATTTTGCCTTGTGTCGGCCAGGCCCATGTGGGGGGCGGCTGAGTCGGCACCTTGGGCAGCGACCTCGGCGGAGGCTTGCGCGCTGTTGTGCTGGAACGAGAATTGTATCCGGGCGGCGGCGACAGGCGAATCACCTGTCCCGGATGAATCAACGACCCGTCACCAAGCCTGTTCCAGCGCGCAACGTCGGACGGATTCTTGCCGTAGCGCCATGCGATCGAGAACAGGGTCTCGCCGCGTCGAACAATGTGCGTGTCACGATCGGCAGCGTATCGTGATCCCGAGCCGCAGGCCGTCAGTAGCAACGCAATGCATGCGACGGCGAAACACAGGCCCTGTAAGCGACGGCGCGATGCGAACATCAGCCACGGACCATGAACCAGGCGATGACGATAGCCACGGCGAGCGCCACGCCCCAGCCGATCCACTCGACGTACTTTCTCAATGACAATTCGAGTTTGTTGCCGCCCAGCACAACAAGACCTGAGACCAGAAAGAACCGTGCGCCGCGACCGATCAGAGACGCGACGAAAAAGGCCGGCAGGTTTAACGCGGCGACGCCTCCGGCGATCGTGAACACCTTGTAGGGAATCGGCGAAAATCCGGCGACAAAAATAACCCAGACTCCATAAGCATCAAACCATTCGCGACTGGTCTGATAGGCGGTCCAGTAGTGTGACTGCGCCAACCATGGTTCGATGAGTTCGAACGCGCCGACACCGATCCCGTATCCGGCTACGCCACCCAGAACGGAAAAGACCGTCGCGATCGTCGCGTAGCGCCAGGCACGGGGCCGATCGGCAAGGCACATCGGGGCTAGCATTACGTCGACTGGAATCGGGAAGAACGAGGACTCGGCGAAGCTCAATGCGCCGAGATAGCGCTCGGCATGCCGGTGACGCGACCAGATGAGCACACGCTCATAGAGAGGCCCGAATAGTCTCATTTGCCGGGCACCCATTCGACCAAACAATCACTCCTTGACTGAAACACTTTTATCCTATCCTTGCACCAACGGCACGAAACTTACGGCACCCAATGAAACC
>Ga0224502_10000268_pt1 | contig 16632 bp, 10 predicted proteins | sample SF_Oct11_sed_USG_5_FD_169104 | JGI IMG/M metagenome (GOLD analysis project Ga0224502, IMG submission 169104) | Sediment microbial communities from San Francisco Bay, California, United States - SF_Oct11_sed_USGS_13 | ecosystem: Environmental > Aquatic > Marine > Sediment | place: USA... | reverse complement strand
TGGCTGAGCCCCTTGTACTCCGAGGGTCGCAGCGTCAGTCCGCCGTTAAAAACGATGATCGCCAGGGCGACCAGCCAGGTGAATTGACCGATGCTCAGCGGCACTCGCGCAGCGGTGCTGTTGCCAACGAGCACCGAGGCGATGAGCACGAATGCCACGAGAACAATCAACGCCGATTGCGGGAACGCGACCAGCAACACGCCGATGATCAACACGGCTCCCGTTCCGGCGCCCGCGAGATCGCAAAAATACAGGCGGCTGATCGCCTCGCTGCGGCAGGTCAACGCAAGACCAACGCAACAGGCGGCAAAGAAGAACGGTACGAAGAAAACCAGGTACATCAGGGCCAGGTTGAGTAACTGCTTGCGATCCCAGACGATCTCGAGCGCATTGAACGGCACTCGCTGACCGACCACGAAACCGGCGACCATCGCGATGCTGAAGGCGAGCGCACAGGTTGCGAAGGCCTGTTCGAAACGCGGCTCGAGAACCCGGCGAAACAGGGCGATGAAGGGTCCGCTGGCGCCATAACCCAGCAACGCCAGGCTGATGATCATGTAGGCGAAGTGGTGCCACTGGATGATGGACAACACGCGCATCAGCAGCAGCTCGTAGCCTATGGCCGCGGCCGATACGAGAAGCACCCCTGTGGACAAGCGCCGCACGGCAGGACGGCCTGGCTTACCGTTCGCCGGTTAGCGGCACGAATCGCACCGGCGCGATCTGCCGCGATACGATTCCGCCGTCATCGCCTTTCTCGATAAGCAACAGCCACTGCGTGGTGAATTGGCTGCCGACGGGAATAACCATGCGTCCGCCGGGCTTGAGTTGTTCAATGAGCGGCGGCGGCACGTGCGTCGCCGCCGCGGTGACGATGATCGAATCGAACGGCGCATGCTCTTTCCAGCCGAAGTAGCCGTCGCCAAGCGTGGCGACAACATTGTCGTACCCGAGTCGTTGCAGTCGTCCACGCGCCTGGTCGGCCAGCGGCTCGATGATCTCGATCGTATAGACGCGCGCGACAAGGCCGGACAGGACCGCCGCCTGGTAGCCCGACCCCGTGCCGACCTCGAGCACGACGTCACCGGGCTGCGGGTCAAGCAGGTCGGTCATCAAGGCAACGATATACGGCTGCGATATCGTCTGCCCGTAGCCGATCCGCAGAGGACGATTCTCGTAGGCATAAGGGACCTGCGCGTGCGGCACGAAAGCGTGGCGTTCGACCGCATTCATGGACTGGAGCACGTCCCCGCGAAGCGACCCGTCCCCGGCAGCATCGGCATAGCGGCGGACTTCATCCACCATGTCGGCACGCTGTGCCACGAGGTCGTCGGCAAACACGGGAAGCACAAGCAGGAGTCCGAGGATCGCCAGTGCACGCTGCGCCGTGCCTTGGTAGACAGCGCCCGTCATGGCGGATTGGCAGGTTGCGTTCATGCCGGTTGGTCCTCGGGTTTCATATTGTATACCCATCCAAGCCCGAACGACCGGCCATTCGGCTGCTTTCGCGGCCGGTTGAACTTGCAATGCCTGCTCGCCAGGACTATAAAATCAGTACGACGATTTTCGGTCCCGCACGTGACGCTTCCGTAGAGGAGTGGCCAAAATGGACGTCAACGTCAGAAGTAATTTTGACACGCACAGCCTCGATCGCAGCCTGGTTCGCTGGATCATGAAGGCCGCCGGCAATCCGCGCATCTCTGTTCGTCTCTGGAACGGCGATGAGTTTCGAATTACGGATTCACGCCCTGTCGCCTGCATGGAGTTTCGCAGCCGGCGCGCGGTGTTCGAGCTTCTGTATGCCCCGTCCATCGGCTTCGGCGAGTGCTACAGCCGTGGTCTGATCGACATCCACGGCGACTTCCTGGCATTCGCCAATGAAGTCACCGCAGCGGCCACGAAACGCCGAGAAAGCGCCTATTACGCCCCCAAACTCCGGTCCTGGCTGCATGCCATGCGGCGCAACTCGCTGACCCGGTCGCAGTACAACGTGCATCACCACTACGACCTCGGCAATGACTTCTACAAGCTGTGGCTGGATCCCCGCATGGTCTACACCTGCGCCTACTACGACACGCCCGCGGCCACGCTGGACGAGGCGCAGGTCGCCAAGCTCGATCACGTCTGCCGCAAACTGCAGCTGCAGCCGGGGCAGAAAGTCATCGAGGCCGGCTGCGGCTGGGGTGCGCTGGCGTTGCACATGGCCGAGCATTACGGGGTCGAGGTGGTGGCGTACAACAACTCCGGGGAACAGGTCGCTTATGCAAAGGAGCGTGCAGCAGCCATGAAGCTGGACGACCGGGTGACGTTCGTCGAGGACGACTACCGGATGATCGACGAGCGCTGCGACACGTTCGTATCGGTCGGCATGCTCGAGCATGTGGGCCTGGCCGAGTTCCGCTCGCTGGGCGCGCTGATCAAACGCGTCCTGAAGCCCGACGGTTTCGGCCTGATCCACTCGATCGGGCGCAGTTTTTCTGACATTTCAGATCCGTGGATCACCAAGTACATCTTCCCGGGCGGTCACGTCCCGAGCCTCAGCAACGCGATGGCGGTGTTCGAGCCACACAAGTTTTCCGTGCTCGATGTCGAGAATCTCCGGCCTCACTATGCCCGCACCTGTGCTGAATGGCTTGCGAACTTCGAAGCCGCGGCGGACCAGGTGGCGGACATGTACGACGAGGAGTTCGTGCGCATGTGGCGCCTGTACCTGGCCGGCGCCTCGGCCGGTTTCGAATCCGGTACGCTGCAGCTCTTCCAGATCGTGTTCACGCCGCACGGCAACGCCAACGTACCGTGGACGCGCGACTACCAGTATCCGCGAGCGGCGGACAGGCACTAGCGTGCAATCGGCGGACGCCATCATCGTAGGCGGCGGGCCCGCCGGGTCGACCTGCGCCTGGAGGCTGCGCAAGGCGGGCCTCGATGTGCTGGTCCTGGATCGGGCGGCCTTTCCCCGCAGCAAGCTGTGCGCGGGCTGGGTCACACCGGAAGCCATGCAGGACCTCGAGCTCGATCCCGGCGATTACCCGCACAGCATCATGACCTTCGATGCGCTGCACATGCACTGGAAAGTGCTCAGCGCCAAACCTGCGACGCAGCAATTCTCGATCCGGCGCTACGAGTTCGACGACTTCCTGCTGCGCCGCGCCGGCGCCAGGGTTCTGCAGCACAAGGTTCGCGAGATACAACGTGACCACGGCGATTACGTCATCGATGGCGAGTTCCGCAGCCGGTATCTCGTCGGTGCCGGCGGCACCGCCTGCCCGGTCTACCGGGCGTTTTTCAGCGATCGCCTGCCGCGTGCCGGCGGCCTGCAGACGGCCACGCTGGAACAGGAGTTTGCCTACGACTGGCAAGACCCGGACTGTCACCTGTGGTTTTTCGACGGCGGGCTGCCCGGGTATGCCTGGTATGTGCCCAAGGCCAACGGCTATATCAACGTGGGCCTGGGGGGTATGGCCGGGAAACTGAAACGCAGGAACGGGCACCTGCGCGACTACTGGCGTGACTTCACTCGGAAACTGAAATCCCGCGGCCTCGTCGACTACGACAATTACGAACCCAAAGGCTACAGCTACTTCGTGCGTGGCGAGGTCAAAGGCGGCAGCGATGGCAATGTCTTTATCGTCGGCGATGCCGTCGGTCTCGCGACTCGCGACATGTGCGAGGGTATCGGGCCCGCCGTAAGAAGCGGCCTGCTCGCCGCACATTCCATCGTCACCGGCGAGCCCTACTCGCTAACCGGGATCGGCACTCTCAGCGGCACCGGGTTTGTGAGCCGCCTCCTGGAGCGCCAGTTCGCGGCATGAGGCAGCGACGATGCTAAACTGTGCGCCCCTCGAATCCCGGGCAGTCAAAAATTGATGGAAAAACTCGGCGCCATACACCCTCTCCTGCCTCCGTCCGTGGGTCTTCTCGGCTTGATCGTCGCGGCGCTGATCGCAGACATCGTCATCAAGCGCATCCTGGTGGGGACTGTTCGAGCGGTCGCAAAACGATCAAAGGTCACCTGGGACGATGCGCTGATCAAGCACAATGTCGTCGGCAGAATCGTGCAGCTGGTCCCCGCCTTTATCATCTTCGCGGGCGTCGCTTTCGTACCGGACCTCCCTGAGTACGGGGCGAAACTCATTCGCAATATCGCGATGGGGTACATGGTGCTGGTATCAACGATGGCCCTGACAGCGTTGCTTGGCGCAGCCAATACCGTCTACTCGTCGCTGCCGGTCGCAAAGGTTCGTCCACTCAAGGGTTTCGTGCAACTGCTGCAGATCGTCGTCTGGATCGTTGGCGGCGTGTTGATCGTGGCAACGCTGCTCGATCGATCGCCGCTGATCCTGCTGAGCGGGTTTGGCGCGATGACCGCGATCCTCCTGCTGGTATTCAAGGACACGATCCTGTCACTCGTCGCCAGCGTGCAACTGACGGCGCAGGACATGGTACGGGTCGGCGACTGGATAGAAATGCCGCAGTTCGGTGCCGACGGGGATGTGATCGACGTGCAGTTGCACACCGTCAAGGTGCAGAACTGGGACAAGACGATTACGACCATCCCGACGCATCGCCTGATATCGGATTCGTTCAAGAACTGGCGTGGCATGCAAAGCACCGGGGCGCGACGTATCAAGCGGTCTGTCCTGATCGACGTGAATTCGATTCGCTTCCAGTCGCGGCAAGAAATTGATCACTTCAAGCGATTCGCACTACTCAAGGATTACATCGCTGCCAAGGAAGCGGAACTGGCCGCGTACAACGATGCGCTGGAATACGAAGTCATCGAAGCGGTGAACACTCGCCGCCTGACCAACATTGGAACGTTTCGCGCCTACGCTGAGAGCTATCTCCAAAATCACCCACGCATTCACAAGGGCATGACGCTGATGGTGCGGCAGCTTGGTGCCGATGCCCACGGCCTGCCGCTGGAAATCTATTGCTTCACCAACACGACCGTGTGGGCCGAGTACGAAGGCATCCAGGCTGACGTTTTCGATCACCTGCTGGCGATCATTCCGGAGTTCGGGTTGCGCATCTACCAGCAACCGGCCGGGTCCGACCTGGCCAATCTGTGCGGGACCCGACAATAGCCATACCGGCCGTACCGGCCGTACCGGAATATGTGCGCAGGTAGCACTCTGTAACAAATTTTTACAGAAAGGAAATAGACAGGAAACACTAGTACAGCATGTTTCTACTGGGACGCATTTTCATCGACAACGATGAATTTCAGCGAAGAGGTGGAAACAATGAACAAAAGACTATTACTTAGCATATTAGGCTATCTTGTCGCCGCCATATTAGGCCTGAGCGGCACCGCACTCGCACAGGGAGGCGGTGGCGGCGGCGGTGGCGGTGGCGATACGTCGGAGACACCCGACTACGGCGACCAGGTCATCCTCCACAGGAATGAGATAGGAGTTCCGATTCTCGACGACTTTTCGTGCCAGCAACCGCTAGCGTTTCCCGAGAACGTCGGTTGTGAGGTGGTTTGCGATGACGACCCCTGTCTCATCCCAATCGATACGAGCACGTGCACGATTCCATTCGAACATGCGACGTGCGCGAATGAAGCCGATTTCGGCCGCACCAACGTGGCCCGCGCAGATGACGACGTACTCGATTTTCAACTGGAAGACGTCCTCATCAAGCTCGCGACCGCCGACTGCAAAACGCTTGACCCGGCAGGACGGATGGTCGCCAGCTTTTACTCCGGCGATGAGCTGAAGACCAGCACCATCGACTCACCACTGCAGAACCTGTCGGTCTACAAGCACCTGGTGCGCGAAGGCACTATCGGCATCCCGCTGCCCCAGAGCGCTACTGCGCAAGAAATGGCAGCGAGGGCATTCGGCGTAGCCATGGACAAAGCGGGCGAAGTCAATAGAGACCTGCTCGTGTACCTCAATGAAATGCTGGGCCTGACCACAGGCGAAACGATTTTCGGCAACCCTGAATGTATCGACGTCAGGGAAGAGGTCATGGGGACCATGGCTTTGGTCGAAAAGTGCTTCCTGAATTACAACTTGTACGAGGGCTACGACCGGATAGACAATTTCAGCACACTACCGTCACCGAAGTACATTCCTCAAGGTGCACCGGAAGATGGCACGTTCGAGTACCTGGAGAAGACCGGAGAAAACACGTACCAGGTTACCGAGGCACCGATATCGGCCACCGTCTTCGGATCTGACGTCGGACACACAGGCGGCTTAATCGATGGATTCGTACAGGCAGCCGACGACACGCGTGCAGTAATCAACTTCATGCACAGCAACCCGGTGCCCGCAACCGCGGAGACGCCCGTGCCCTGCACGCCGCTGCCGGATCCGACCGATCAGTATGATCTTTCGATCAGCAGCCAATCGGGACTGAAGGTTCCGAAGCAGGTCGTTTCGACAACGGAAGGCCGCGAATTTGTTTTGACAGTCGCGAACGCCGGACCGGATACGGCTGCCGGCAAGATTGTCCTTACGGCGGTGCGGGATGACCTTGGCGACGTTCTCGTTGAGGGTTTCCCAGCGGGAGGACCGTTTGAATTTACATTCGGTGGCCTGTTGCCAGGCATGAGCTACACCACCGGCCCGGTGTTCTTCACCCTGAGTGAACCGCACGATGACACCACTATTACGTGGACGGCAACAGCCGAACCCGATGACGTAGATCCGCTTATGTCAAACAACGAGGTCGTCAAGACCAGCACTGTCAGGGCGAGCAGCGGCGGCAGTCACTAGGCCCGCTATCGACAATAACGCCAGCCGGCGATAGCAGGCAGAACTCCCCGGGCCATAACGGCCCGGGGATCCAGGAGGACAGCCATGAATTCCCGGTACACGAAGCTGTTGTATGCGCTGGGCGCAGCAACAATGACAATCACGGCGCTGGCCGCGCCGAAACCTGATACTCCGCTCGAGTGGACAACCGTCATCAATAACAACGACCTGATACCGCCACTCGAACAGAGGACCTTTAACAGTTACAACCAACCCTCGGTGAATACCGAAGGGCTTGTCGTCATGCGTGCGCGCAGCCGCGGTGGTCCACCGCTGGGGCCGGCCACACACGGTATTTATACGCGCGACATGTCGATCGCCGACAGCGAAATCGTCCGAATTCTCGACAGGACGACGCCGGTACCGCAGCCGAACAACCTCGGCTCGAAGTTCGTCGAGACTCCTTCGTTCCCGCGCATCGATATGCACTCGGCGACGATCGCGACACGCGGCAATCACTCACCGGTGCATCGCTACCTGCTGGACGACGGCAGCGAAACGCGGGCCGGTACTACAGGAATCTACACAAACGTTTCTGGCGTTCTGACCGCTGGCGCAGCCAAGCTGGGACACGTTCCGGACGAGGAAAATAATAAGTACTTTGTGCCCGAGTTCGAGGGCTTCGGCATCGCGTTCGAGGTGTTCCCCGGGTCTCCGTCGGTCACGAACGGCAACACCATCGTGTTCAAGGGTAACTACACGGCCGAGGGCGCTGCCCGGACAGGCGTTTACTATCGCGAACTCGCGGCCGAGCCATGGGGCGGTACTTCGCAATCCGTATTGATCGCGAATAACGCCCACACGCTGATCCCGGGCACTACTGTCACGTTCGGCTCGACGGCGCCGCCGAACGCTGCAGACAACCAGGCCGTGTTCGCGGGCTTCGACAACGAACAAGCACCGACACTGGGCGGCATCTACCTTGCGCCATTGCAGTACCAGCCGCCGCTCACGACGATCGTCAAGATCGGCGACTGGGTACCCGGCCAGGCGGGTGATGCTCGTTTCAATACGTTCGGTGAAAGCATCGCCTTCGATGGCCGGTTCGTCGGCTTCTGGGGCGCCTGGGGAGAAGACTCAAGGACCGTAAAACTCTACTGCAAAGAGGAAGGCAACAAAGACCGTATCGCATATTGCAACCAGGCGCTGTACTGCGCGGCAACGGACGAAACGCTCGGCGAGCCGAGCAGCATCTGTGATGACGAAACCGACCCCAGGTTCGGCAAGAGTTGCTACACGACACGGCAGGTTCCTGAGTACCAGGGCATCTTCGTCCATGACACCGTCAACGGGAAGACGTCATTGATTGCACAGAGCGACAGTGAGTTCGAGGACTTCCTGTTCTGGAACTACTCCGGCCGGGTCCCTTGCGCGAGTCACGGCCATGGCGCCGAAGGCGGCGACGATGACGGCGAGTCGATCAGGTGGCGCTCGTCGGCGTTCGTGGCCGTATCGACCGGCATCGGAGCGAAGCTCAACACGGCCTTCAAAGCAAGGTCCGGTCGATTGCGTAACGGCATCTACGAAAACCAGATCGATGGAATCTATCTGCGCACGGGTTCGAATCAGCATTCGATCGTCACCGTTGTTGACACGACGATGAATGGTCAGGTGCTCGATCCCGAGGCGCCGCCTGATTCGAAGATCACAGAGCTCGGCCTGGAACGCGAGGGGCTCCGGGGCCGCTGGCTCACGATCAACGCAAGCATGGAGGTTGAAGGAGGCGAGGAAGAGGACGGTATGGCCGGTATCTACATCACGCAGATTGAATGAGCGCCAGCAGCATGAAAAAGTATCTGTATTTCACGGTTTGCGGCTTGCTCAGTCTTGCTGCCGCCGGACAGGCTCAGGCAACCTGTCCGGCGGGCACGCTCTGGGAGCCTTTCGCCGGCGTATGTGCAGATGTCAACGACATTCGCGACCAGTTCGTAACGGCACTACAGAAATCGACCGCAGTGCACAGCAGCGCACCGGTGCCCGGATCGATGAGTGCCGGTACCGCTTACGCCCCGGGGCAGCTGACTTCCATGCAAAGCAGCCGCTTGCATACGCGGATGTTCGTGTACCCGGGAGGCCTCGAGCGCGACGCTGAGCTGCCGGCCTGGCTGTACACGACCGCCACGTCGCGGGTCGACAACGGCCTTGAGTTGCTTGCCATGTACTCGGAGAGCCAGGCTGAGGGTTACCTCGGGCTCTTTGCCTGGAGCTGCCTGCCTGACTATCCGTGTCCTGATGGCGCGACGGTGCCGGCATGGCAGTGGTCCCGGTCGCTGCCGCAATTTGCATGCAACATTACTCACGTCGTTGACCAGGGCGGGCACGCACAGAAGCAGCTCTACTATGCGAACCACTCAGATCGCATGGACAACGGATCACCGCCTTTGTGGAAGAGCGCAATCTATCTCTGGAACTATTGCGACGACGCCTGGGATCTTGCCTGGGAACATCAGTACCGGGCGGACAAACAGGACTGCTCACTGCCGGGTGCCACATGCGCCTGGTGGGGACCGTCGGTCGAGATTTTCGGCGATGCCATGTACCCACAGATCGGCGAGCTGGGGTACGAGGATTCCCTGCTGTATCACGACGGAACCTGGAGTCTGCTCGCGCCCCCGGAGACGGAGTTCAGGGACCCGACGAACCCGGTTTGGGGTTCACAAACGCCCTGGCAGACATTTCATCTCGAGCCAAACCGCAGCTACGGCGTCGGCAGCTGGTTCAACGACAACGACGCCCCGGTCATCGAAGACCAGGTGCCGCTCAATATCGACGAGGGCGAACCACTGCCACTCGACACGAGTCTCCTGACGATCAACGATGCCGACGTCGATCCCGCGTACCACGTCGCCTACGGGTTGAACGTATATGGCGGTAACAACTATACGTACGCGGACGGTGTGCTTACGCCCGATGCCGGTTTTACCGGTACGCTCGTTGTCCCCATTTCGGTCAGCGATGGCGCCGCGCACAGCGCAACATTCGACCTGATCGTCACAGTGGGCCAGGCGGATGATCCCCCGGTCATCCACGGACAGCTGCCACTGCAGATGCCGGAAGACCAGTCGATCGTCATCAATATTGACGACCTGGTCGTCGATTATCCCGGTCACGACCCGGCAACGCTAAGCGTCATCGTCCATGAAGGGCAGTTCTATTCCTACAACGGGACGACCGTAACGCCCTCGCCTGACTTTTACGGCGACCTGAATGTCTCGGTAACGGTCACCGACGGCGTGCTGGAAAGTGCCGTCTTCCCGCTGACCATCACCGTCACGCCGGTCAACGATCCGCCATCGGTCGACGGACAATTCCCGGTGGAGACACTCGAGCGCACGCCAGTCGAGATCACCACGGCTCACCTCGTGCTTTCAGATCCCGACAATGACGCGGCGGAGCTGTCGGTCCGTGTACTGGACGGCGCCGGATACCAGCGCGTCGGCAACACGATCACGCCGGACGCGGGCATCGTTGGCCAACTCATCGTGCACGTCGTAGCGAATGACGGTGAACTCGACAGTGCCGTGTTTGACGTCACGGTCCAGGTCATCGCGGACACCGTGCCGCCGCAGATCGTTTTGTTGGGTTCGGCAACGGTCACCATCGACCAGGGCGACACCTACACGGACGCGGGCGCCACGGCCACCGACAATATCGACGGGGATATCAGTGACCAGATTGTCGTCGACAACCCGGTCGACACCGATCAGCCCGGTACCTACACCGTCACTTACACTGTCGAAGACCTCGCGGGCAACACGACCGTCGCAACCCGCACCGTGATCGTGGAGGCGACGGTTAACGATCCCCCGGTCATCCAGGGACAGCTGCCGCTGCAGACGCCGGAAGACAAATCGATCGTGATCAGCATCGACGACCTGGTCGTCGATTACCCGGACCACGACCCGGCGACGCTAAGCGTCATCGTCCATGAAGGGCAATTCTATTCCTACAGCGGGACGACCGTAACGCCCTCGCCTGACTTTTACGGCGACCTGACTGTCTCGGTAACCGTCACCGACGGCGTGCTGGAAAGTGCTGCCTTCCCGCTGACCATCACCGTCACGCCGGTCAATGATCCGCCATCCGTAGACGGGCAGTTCCCGGTGGAGACACTCGAGCGCACACCGGTCGAGATCACCGCAGCCCACTTGGAACTCTCGGATCCGGACAATGACGCCGTCGAGCTGTCGGTTCGTGTCCTCGACGGCGCCGGTTATCAGCGCGTAGACAACACAATCACGCCGGAGCCAGGCGTCGTCGGTCAACTCGGAGTCCGCCTCGTCGCAAACGACGGTTCGCTCGACAGTGCCGTGTTCGTTCTCGATGTCCAGGTACTGGCAGACACCGTTCCGCCTGTGATTGTCGTGACCGGTTCACCGACTGTCACCATCAACCTGGGCGGTACCTATACTGATGCAGGCGCCACGGCCACCGACAATATCGACGGGGACATCTGCGACCAGATCGTCGTCGATAACCCGGTCGACACGAGCCAAGTCGGCACCTACACGATTACGTATACCGTTGACGACTTTGCGGGCAACTCAACCGTCGCAACCCGCACCGTGATCGTCCAGGCACCGTCCGGCGGCGATGCCCCGGTCATCCGCGGTCAGGTGCCGCTACAGACCCAAGAGGACCAGTCGATCGTCATTGATATTGACGACCTGATCGTTGACTACCCAGACAACAACCCAGCCAACCTGGATGTCATCATCCATGATGGCGAGTTCTACACCTACAGCGGGACGACGGTGGCACCCTCGGCTGACTTTTATGGCGATCTGGCTGTCCCGATAACAGTCACCGACGGCGTGCTGGAAAGTGCCGTCTTCCCGCTGACCATCACCGTCACGCCGGTCAACGATCCACCGTCCGTCAATGGGCAATTCCCGGTGGAGACACTCGAGCGCACACCGGTCGAGATCACCACGGCTCACCTCGTGCTTTCAGATCCTGACAATAACGCTGCGGAGCTGTCGGTCCGTGTACTGGACGGTGCCGGTTACCAGCGAGTCGACAACACGATCACGCCGGAGCCGGGCGTCGTCGGCGCGATGATCGTGCGCCTGGTGGTAAACGACGGTGAACTCAACAGCGCCGTGTTCAATCTCACGGTCCAGGTACGTGCAGACAACGTCCCGCCCGTGATTGTCGTGAACGGTTCACCGACTGTCACCATCAACCTGGGCGGTACCTATACTGATGCAGGCGCCACGGCCACCGACAATGTCGACGGGGATATCAGTGACCAGATCGTCGTCGACAATCCGGTCGACACGAGCCAGGCCGCCACCTACACGATTACGTATAGCGTCGAGGACCTTTCAGGCAACACAACCACCGCTATCCGCACCGTGATCGTCCAGGCGTCCGCCCCTCCGCCACCACCAGTTGTAAATAGCGGCGGAGGCGGAGGTGCCATTTCGGGTCTCCTGGTGGCGTTCTTGGTGATCGTCTGGCGCCGCCATCCAGGAAACAATTCGTAACGCTTCTGTGCGGGCAGGAAATCTTTGGGAAATAAAACCTTTCTATTGTCATGGTCGGGTCTCTGCAAGATGACACAAACTTGTGACCCGCAATGAAGGAATCTCGTGCTAACGGGACGAGGTCTATTTACGGTGGCGAGCTCATGAGCGTAGAGGAGCGCAATGAGTATTGGGGGCAAATGCGCCATCTCGGTTCTGGACAGGAACGCAACCAGCTCCTGGCACAGCACCGGGAAATACCAAATCAGGGAGCAAAGGCGCTGGATGCCCGAAATGAGGAGGCTGAGTAAGCCCCCCCGCCTCGAATCAGCCACCTCGTGTTAGGGGCCGGCGCGACCCGGCCCCGCTTTTTCAGGCCAGAGAGAAGCGGCACGCGGTCGGCAAGCCGAGCTTCGCTACAGTTCCACCGCCTTCTCTCGGTAGCAGATCGATCGTCCACCCGTGCTTGACTGCGAGTTGGCGGGCGATGGCGAGCCCCAGGCCGCTTCCACCTGTCCTCTTTTCACGCGCAGGCTGCACGCGGTGGAACGGACGGAAGACGGCTTGCACTTCGGCCTCGGGAATCCCAGGCCCCCTGTCTGCAACCTCGATCGACACGTTGTCGTCGCTACAGTGCAATTCCACATCGATCGGGTTAGCGCCGCCATACTGAGCAGCGTTCTTGAGCAGGTTGCCCACAACGCGCTGCAACGCAACAGGGTCGGCGAAGAATACACACGGCGGGTTGATTCGGTGCAGTCGAAGATCTGCCCCTTCGCGCTCGATATCTTCCGCGAGCGACTCGATGATCTTCCATAGGTCGACCTGGATCGGGCACGCATCCTCGATTCCTTTGGAAAATTGCAGGAACTGCGATATCAGGTCGTTCATCGCATCGAGGTCGCGCTGAATTCCCGCGACCAGCTCCGGCTTCGAATTTTCGTCGAGCATCTCGACGGCAATACCCAGTCGAGTCAGCGGCGTACGAAGGTCGTGCGAGATGCCGGCAATCATCACCGTGCGATTGGCCGCCATTTCCTGGAGATCGGAGGACATGCGGTTGAATGTTCGGGCGAGTTCGACAATTTCCTCCGGGCCGTCCTCGGGCACCGGCTGTGGTTGCTGCCCCTGACTGAGTTTGCGCACGGCCCGGGACAATCGGTCGAGGGGCCTCACGACGCGGTGCACTTCCAGCAGGCTCGCGAGCAAGGTTAACAATGCGCCGCCACCGACTATCGCCATGAAAGCGAGCGGCGGATTTGTGCCCAGCCTCTCCTTGTTGAAGCCGATACGGTGAACCTGTCCATGAGCCGGCACGTCGACCCAGATTAGCGGACCCGAACCCGACGCGACCATGGGCAACTCTTCTCCCGCCGCTCGTGTTAATGAGTCACGGAAGAACATCAGGTATGGCGAATCCACCTGCTGCTCGATGAGTCCGGGCTCGTGCGAGACGACAACCAAGCCGTGGTCGTCAAGGAGTTCCTGCATGAGTTCCGTGTGCTGTTCTTCCGGCAGATGCTGCAGGTCGTGCGCCGCCGACACGAATTCCGCCGCGAAATCGTCAGCCGAACGCTTCGCCATTGGCAGCATGATGAAATACATGACCGCTGCCATGGACACGATCGTGAACGAAACCAGCGTCAGCGCGATGGTGAGTGCAGCACGACCGAACAATGACCGGGGCAGCACCTTCATCGCAGCGGTTCCGATGGAGTGAACTGGTAACCAACACCCCAGACGGTACGGATGTATTGCGGCCTGGCAGGGTCGTCTTCTATCTTGTGCCGCAGTCGGGCCACGCGCACGTCAACGCTTCGGTCGAACGGGTGGCGCTCGTGGCCGCTCAGGAAGTCAATAATCGAATCCCGGCTTAACACGCGATTGGGACGTTCAACAAAGACTCGCAAAAGCTCGAACTCGGCTCTCGATATCTCGATCTCTTCACCCTCCCGTCTCAGCAGGTGCTTGCTCGTATCGAGAAAATACGGGCCGAACTCATACGTCTCGGACCTCTCGATCCGCTTGCTAACCGCTGTGCTGCGGCGCAAAACCGCTCTTACACGGGCCAGGAGTTCACGCGGGCTGAACGGTTTCGGCAGGTAGTCATCCGCACCCACTTCGAGACCGACGATGCGATCCACCTCTTCGCCGCGGGCCGAGATCATGACGATGGGAAGTTCGTAGTCACTACGCAGGCGGTGTGCGAGCGACAGGCCATCTTCGCCCGGCAACATGAGGTCGAGAATGACAAGGTCTGTCGAGTTCCGGGCCAGCCAGGCGTCCATGGCGGCACCGTCTTCCACGGCTGCGACTTCGATTCCCTGTTGCCCGAAATACATCGAGAGAAGATCGCGTATCTCCCTGTCGTCATCCACAACCAGCAAGTGCGGATTACCGGAGCGCGAGCCTGGCGACTGAATGGCCATTGAAACAGTCTGTAACAAATTGGTGGCGTTCGGAAATACGTAAGAAACGCAACGATGACAGGCTCATCATACTGGGGTTATTCCAGTCCCGGAGGACAACCGTGTCCGTCGGCCACAAGGAGGTTTTAAAGATGAAAAGGCGCTTGATATTCACATCGCTCACCGCGCTGGCCCTCGCGGCCTGCAGTGACAGCGATTCGATAACGTCTCAGCCCCCTTCATCGGCGGACATGTCCGACATCGCTGTGGCGGGCCGTATTACGGCATTCGGTAGCGTGGTTGCAAACGGGGTCCATTTCGGCACCGATTCGGCGGCCGTCATAATGAATGGCGAGCCGGGCACCCTGTCTGACCTGCGAGTCGGCATGATTGTTGCCATCGAGGGCAGGATCAACAATGTGACAGGTGAGGCTGAGGCAACCCAGATTAGCTTCGTCGATGACGTCGAAGGTCCCATCACAAGCATGAACAAGGCTCAGTCGACGTTCATTGTTCTCGGTCGAGCCGTCGTCGTTGACGAGCTCACCATCTTTGAGAACGCTACATTCGATGACCTCGCCTCCGGCAACGTCGTCCAGGTCAGCGGTCAGCGGCGCAACGAGGAGCGCATCCAGGCGACCTACATTCGTCGCACGGCTAACAGCTACCAGGTCGGCATGAGGATGGAGGTAAAGGGCGCGATCAGCGAACTCGATATCGGCACCCATCGCTTCAGAATCGGCTCACAGGTCTGTGATTACTCCGAGGCCGCACTCGAACTTGGCGGTGCCGACCTCGCCACCGGCCTGTACGTCGAGGCCAGCAGCGACTCGCCGATGAGCGACGGTGTCATGCTGCTGGATCAGATCCAGGCGCGCGACCAGAATCGCGACAGGGATCAATTGTGCGACGCCGATTGCTCGTTCGAGATAGAGGGGTTCATAACCTCCTTCACGTCGATAAGCGAATTCGAGGTTGATGGGCAACTGGTCACGACCGACGGAAACACGATCTACGTTAACGGCACAGCGGACACGCTGGCGATAAACGTCAAGGTCGCAGTCGATGGCATGCTCGATGCGAACGAAACACTGCTTGCCGACCGCATCGTATTCTGGCTGCCTTCAGAGATCGAGGTCGAAGCTGATGTCGAAGCGATCGCAATCGAAACGGGCGAAGTCACATTGCTCGGTATCGTTGTGGATACGACCGAATTCACGCTATTCCAGGACCAAAGCACTTACAACGCCCGTGACTTTGGGCTCGATGACCTGGCCGCCAGTGAGCGTATCGGAATCCGTGCGTACATGGACGCCGATTCGCTTATTGCTACCAAGCTTGTCCGCTACGATGCAGGGACTGAGGTCATACTCAAGGCGCCTGTGGAGGCGGTTGCGCGACCGAGCGTCACGATGCTCGGTGTCATCGCGACATCCAACGACGAAACACTATTCCAGAACGCGGACAAAGAGGTCATTACGCCTGATGCTTTCTTTGAGGCCGTGGATATCGGGAGTCTCGTTCGGGCGACGGGCACCTACGACGGCACATCGATCCTTGCCAGCAGGATGTTCCTGCGCGAGTGTCAGGACAACTGCTGCCTGTAATTACACGCCGCGATTGAAATTAGCGAACGCCTCTCTTTGAGGGGCGTTCCTGTATCTGGTGGTCAGGGCGACTCAGGCCTCTTTTCTGAACGGACGCGAGCCGGTGCGGCGCTCCTTGAAGAACACCGGCTCATAGTCAGCGAGCCACCGCTCGAAGTCCGCGGGAGACACGGGCTTGCTCATGAAGAATCCCTGCGCCTGTTCGCAGCCGGCGCCGGCAAGGAGACGCAGGGCCTCCTCGTTTTCGACGCCCTCGGCGACGACTTCCAGCCCCAGGCTGTGCGCGAGCTTGACGGTGGTGCGCACGATCGCTTCGTTCTGTGCGTTTTCGGGTAATGACATGACGAACGACTTGTCGATCTTGAGTTCACGCAGCGGC
>Ga0224502_10000266_pt1 | contig 16663 bp, 14 predicted proteins | sample SF_Oct11_sed_USG_5_FD_169104 | JGI IMG/M metagenome (GOLD analysis project Ga0224502, IMG submission 169104) | Sediment microbial communities from San Francisco Bay, California, United States - SF_Oct11_sed_USGS_13 | ecosystem: Environmental > Aquatic > Marine > Sediment | place: USA... | reverse complement strand
ACTGGACTAAAATATACCACACGACATTTGTAACATTTTTAGGAGACATGACACTAGCCTGTTATGTTGGAAAAAAAGAGCGGGCGCTATCGGCCGTTTGTTCCGGGGCGCTGAATGTGGTCATGTCACCGAGCATAACCTCAAACCCGGTATGATCACTGCGTACCCAGGGCGCGTAATTCGATCGCACCATGATGACGATCCGCAGCTCGAGACGGCTGGAAGGCATTTCAACCGCCAAAAGTCCCAGATTGTATCCGTTGCGGCACAAGTTGCGATAAAACCGCTGGGTGTTAAGAATGCCTCGGGCAAGGTCCCGCCAGTCTGACGCTGTCACCTGTTGGAATGAGGTCTTTTGCGGCAGGATCCCCCATATTTCAAAGAATCCTTCGGGCGCAAATGCGGCCATCCATTGCCATGAACCTGTTGTCCCGATATAACGGGATCCTGCCGCAATTTCATGTTCAAGATAGCTGGAAAACAGATAATCGCCGCTGTGTTGATGAAAACAATTGGCCCGTTGCAGTAAAATACGCTGGTGGTTGGCCGGAAGCCGGTCGGCGTTTATTTGCAGGTGAGGGTGAATTAAAGAGCCGCCGGCAGAAGGCAGATGATTCTGGGTGATGGCCATATATACGGCTTCGGGGTCGTGAGCGTTGATTTTTGCCAGATACCGGCTGCAATTTAAAAAACTGTTTGCATATGCGTCAGCGGAGGCATTGCCGATTTCAACAAAGTGGGTATCGTCGAAAAGGCTGACGGCGGAATAGCTGCCGTAAGGAAACAGATTGGGAAACAGAAGCGAATCGCCCCGGGCCAGTCGCCCTGAGGACGACAGATCGGGATGCAGCTGAGGTGTTTTGGCGCTTACCTGGGGGCGGCAAAACGGGCATCGGGCAGTTTGAGCCGCATCCGGCGGCGGCTGGGGCAGTGACTCGGTTCCGGGTTCTTTTTCATCAATACGGCTAAATGAGATGCGGCAGGTGCGCCCGGTAATGGGGTTGGTGCGGATTTCAATTTTTCGTTCTGCGATCATGCCGGAGGGATCGATAAATTTTGCAGATACCGATTGACTGTCAAACCTCAGTTCTGGTGGTTGGACCGTCGGCATGTGGTTAATACGGTTTTCCGGAAACCCCGAAAGCCTGGAATAACACAACAAACAGCGTCAGTTGAACGAATGCGCTGATGATCCAGGCGATGATACAGGCAGCGGCGGCACGATAGGGGCTTTCAAAATTTAAGGCCTGCTTTACGGCGATCGTGGAGGAAACGATCATCCAGATTGTGGACCCCACAAAAACGACCATGCCCAGACCCGGTATAAAACCCAGTAGACGAAACACACCGGGTGCGCTGGCAAACCCCATCGCCCGAATGACGCTTTTGCGGTCCAATCGCTCAATTGCGGTTTGGCTCTCACGAAAAAATCGGGTAGCGGCATAGTAGGTAAAAAAAGCCCAGATATACCATCCGATCAGGGTGGTGATCATAGCGATATTTGTCCCGATCGCTCCGACCCCGCCGAAGCCTCCCCAGGAGGCCGCCATACAGTAAATCAGAACCGTAATCCAGGCCTGATTCAACGTTAGCGGATCCGCTACGACCTCTTTGTATAGCGCAACATCGAGCCTGGCAGCCCGAATAAAACGATCCAGGAAAAGACGCATAGACCTCCTTATCGATCAGCAGGATTTATTTTGCAGTTATCGGCTATCATGTTGCCGGCGGTGTGTCAATAATAGCTGAAGGATTTAGAAAAGGGGTGCAAACATTGCCCGGCAGTGACGGTGATTTTCAGACTGCCTGAATTGGACGGGCCCATAGAAACAGGAGATCGGCAGCCGGATTTACATGACCGCATTCATCCGCTTTAAGTCTTCCTTTTTACCGATGACCACGATCACATCACCGGCTTCCAGGGTTTCAGCGGGTAGGGGGTTAAATATCATATTGCCGGCTATCTTTTTAATGGCTACGATGATCACTCCGAAATCTTTTCTCAACTGACTGTCGACAAGGTTTTTCCCGATCAGGTTCGAACCGTTCCCGATTTTGGCCTCTTCCATCATCAGACCGAGAGAGCTGCCCATGGTTGCAATATCGATAAAATCAACAACTGTCGGTCTTTTGAGAACCTGGGCCATTCTTTTGCCACCGATGAGGTGGGGCGAAACCACCCTGCTGGCCCCGGCGCGGGAGAGTTTGTCTTCATTGTTTTCATGCGAAGCCCTGGCCAGAATATAGATATCGGGCTGTAATCCTTTGGCTGTTAATGTAATGAAAACATTGTTGGCATCCGAGCGCAGGGCGGTGGCAATTCCTTTTGCTTTCATAATGCCGGCATTTAACAGCGCTTCTTCAGAAGTGGCGTCCATCTCAAGAAATAGATAATTTTTAGACTCAATTTTTTCTATAATTGCGGAGTCTTGTTCAATCACCACAAAGTCGATATTATCTGCCGCCAGTTCATTGCAGATAATGCGGCCGATGCGTCCGAACCCGCAGACAATATAATGGTTTTTTAATTTGGATACCTGTTTTTGCACCAGTCTTCTCCCGAATATTTTTAGCAGTTCTCCTTCTATAAAGGCTCTGACCAGCATACCGACCGTATAGGCACCCACCGTGATACCTAAAATGATTATAATTACGGTAAGGGCACGACCGGCTTGGGTCAGGGGCATAATTTCAGCATAACCCACCGTGGAAATGGTGATGATCGTCATGTAAAAGGATTCAAAAAGCGGCATGTGCTCAACGAAATAATATCCGCTGGTCCCAAAGGCAACAATGCCGATTAACATCATAAATGCATACAGTAATCTTGAATTCTTTGATCGCATCACAGTCCCGGTGGCCAAACCCGATCGGTCTTTTCGTGGTTTTCAGTGCCGAAATCCTGTAAATTTATCCCTTTTTTTTATATCGGCAGTGTTCTATCATTATATTACCTGAATCTTGCATGAAAATTAATGAGAAGTTAAGATTATGTTTAATGACAGAAGGTTAAGCAAGCCAGCGAAGTGGACCAAAATACCGATCAGGTATAATGGATGGAAATCATTTTATCTCATTACTTTTCACCCTGGAGACAACGCGGCGAGCCGGAGGCTTCCATCTGCTGCGTTATTAAGGCTGAGGCATAGTTCACTATAGCCTCAGCCTTAAGTGCCTTGCAGATGAAAGCCTCCGACTCGTGCAAAATTCAGGCACAGATTTCTTTTTAGAGGAATTTTGATGATGGGGACAATTTTTGGATTCAATATGAAACTGCGCTGGAAATTTTTGGTTGTTCTGCTGGTGTTCAGCCTGACGCCGCTTATCGTGGTGACCATCATCAGCCAGCAGGGGACCTCTGTTTTGGGCAGGGTGATCTCCGATGAATCCCGCCGAAAACTGACTGAAATTGTCAGTCAGGAATTAAAATTAACGGCTGAAAACTCTGCCAAAGTTTTGCTGCGTACCAAAGACGTGCTGGAGTTTTACCTTCACGTTTTGGCCAGCGAAGCAGAGCGCGCATTAACTGAAGGGTCCCGGCCGGAGGAAACCCCGCGGATATATTTTACCGGCGATTTTGACGATCCGCGGACATCTCCGCAGGATTTTTTACCTTCATCCCTGTATTCAATCAAAACCCATGATGATGAATCCCTGCCGAACTCGGTCAGCTTCAATCATCCTGTCTTTTTATTGGCACCCGGGGTAACGGCGGAAAGTGTTGCCGAAGATATCGCACGCCTGGCCGGTCTGATTCCGGCCTTCCGGCATTTCTCAAAGGAGTTCGGCCATATGCTGCTCTGGGCCTATGTCAGCCTGCAAAGCGGTGTTCATATATCCTACCCGGGTCACTTCGGCTATTCGGATGATTATGACCCCCGCAAAAGGCCCTGGTATGTGAATGCTCAGAAAACCGCCACCTGGACCCGCCCTCTGGTAGACGTTACCAGCGGGCAGGTGATTTTTACGGTGTCCAGGCGCCTCTACCACCCCGACGGGTCTTTTGGGGGTGTGGCCGCCATCGATATTTTAATTTCAGAATTTTTGCAGGAAAGTGAGCTGTCTCCATTATGGTCTTCGGAAGTGCGTTCTTTTATGGTTGCCTCTGCCGAAGGCTCAGCGGAAAATGGGCCGGCGCTTCGGATACTGGCTCAAAAAGATTATCAAACTAAAGCCGGATCGTGGCGGGTTGGTATTAAAAAGGAATGGCTTGCGGCTCCCCAAAACCCGAAATTTCATTTCCTTCTCGGGCAGTTAGCGGCCGGCAAATCCGGCTATGTCGATCTGCCATATAAAGGCATGGATTCCATCTGGGCCTATGCCGGTATCGATGCCGGCACCCATCTTGTCATCATTGTTCCGAAATCAGTTGTAATGGATTTTCCGGATAAAACCAGTCAGACCATCTTAGAATATGCCAGTGATCAGCTCATTTTTTCCGGAGAAGCCATACTGGCAGCACTGTTATTTTTGGTGGCGGCCGCATTTATCGGTTCTCAGATGACGACCCGCACCTTGCTGGCAATCGCGGCTGCCGCCAAAAAGCTTTCAGCCGGAAATTTTTCCGTTAAATTGAAAATGCGTACCGGAGACGAGCGCGATCAGGTGATTCAGGCATTTAATGAAATGGGGCCCAAACTTGAGGATCATCTTCGGCTGCATCAATCCATGGATCTGGCGATGAAGGTCCAACAGAAACTTTTGCCCGCTGAAGATCCGCGCATACCCTGGCTGGACCTGGCCGGAAGAAGTGTATATTGCGATGAAACCGGCGGAGATTATTATGACTATCTCGGTTTGACTGAAAACAACCCTCAGGAAATCACAGTTGTTGTGGGAGATGTATCCGGGCACGGTATCTCTTCCGCCCTTCTGATGGCTTCTGCCCGGGCGTATTTACGCCAGCGGACCTCTTTGCCCGGCAACCTTTCCCAAATGATTACGGATGTAAACCGTCAACTTACGGTCGATGTAGCGGATTCCAATAGTTTCATGACGCTGTTTTGCCTTAAAATTGATCGGGAGCCGCCATTGCTGACCTGGGTTCGCGCCGGACATGATCCGGCCATTTTGTATGACACGGGCAAAGATGTATTTGAAGAACTTCAGGGCGAGGGCATTCCGCTGGGTGTGGATGGTTCATGGGTGTATGCGCAAAGCACGAAAGCAGGAAGTTTAAAAGAGCAGATCATTCTGATCGGCACCGACGGTATCTGGGAAGCTTCAAATCCCGACGGTGAGATGTTTGGGAAAAATCGGGTACAGGACCTTATCCGCCAAAACGCCTCGGGAGGTGCCAAAGACATCATGCAAGCCGTCTTTGATGATTTGAATCGGTTTTGTGCGGGCAAAAAATTCGAAGATGACGTTACCCTGGTTGTATTTAAAATGAAATAGGAGAGAGCTGCCGTACCGGCTAAACAGTGCCGGGCAGCGGCGGGAAAAGGTTTTTTTTAAGTTGGGTGTTGAATTGAGCTGGCCCACACATTCGGTAACCCATAAACACAATCCAGCGGTCTTGAAAAATCAGAAACGGGTTTCTTTTTCTTCTTTTTCTCCTTCCTCCTCCTCTTCCTCTTTTTTGGTTTCAGGCTCGTATTTGACTTCTTGGGTTTCTTCCTGCGGTGGTTCCTTTTCTTCTACCACCGATTCTTCCTCCGGCGCTTCTGCAACTTTGGCTTTTAAATCACGGTTTTCCTTTTGCAACTCTTTTAATTTTTTGCGCTGGGCAAATCGGGCGCTGATACCGACGATCATCCCGATAAATACCCCCACGATAAGGGAGCCATATACGACCGCATATACTGGAATTGGCATACTGCTCAATTGAAAATAAAAATGCAAAATCATTGTTTCATTGTTTTTAATACCGAACGTTACCAACACAACGAGTACAATGAGTAAAAAAAACGCTTTAATATAGCTGCCCATTTTATTCTCCTTTGGCTGTGCTTACTTTAAGGCGGTTTTCTCAAATACGGATGATAAACTTGAAAAATCCATATTCGGAGAGGAAAATCCTTTTCTGCCGGCTATAAAGTAAGTTGGAAAAGCATTTTTTGTCAAGTTTTTCTCGATATTCATATCATGTTTGGCTGAAATTCCAAACTAATTTGTTACTGCCGGGCAGGGGGGCAGCAGACAAAAGATAACCACTGGATTTATTAGCTTTTTAAATCTGATCCGTCATCGGTTTCTGTATCCGATTTTGACGGTTTGACGCCCAGATCCTCAACGATCTTGGATGCTGTTTCGGCTTTGGCTCTGGCTTTCGCAAGTCGCCGGGCTGCTTTTTCAGCCTGTTTTTCGGCCTCTTTATGTGCGGCTTGCAGCGCATCGATTTCGGAGTCTACTTTCTCTGAATTGGCGGCTTCCGCCTTTATTTGTTCTAAAAGATTCTCTTTTGCGACCATGGCTTTTTTTTGGGCCGCTTCCGTATCCTTTTGGGCCTCCTGTACTCTTGTTTCTGCATCTGTCAGCGCATCAAGCGCGGCTGCAATTTCTGCCGCTTTACCCTCTTCGGGTTCTGCTTCCAGCTCAATATCTTCCGATGCCAGAACCAGGGCTGTGATAGGCAAGCCGGAAAGAATCGTTTCAACCGGGTTGTCGAACGGATCCAAAGGCTGATTGCCTTTCAGGCGAAACGGCAAAAAAACAAGGGAGGCATCTTTTGAATACGCGATGATGTTGCTCATCTTGGCATTAAACACCAGTTCGGATTCCGCCTCGATCCGGGCGTCTTCCAGCTTACGTCCTAAGTCCGCTGTACTTTCTTCGGTCGGGTGGTCGGCGCTTGGCGCTAAAACTCGTATTTTGGCTGCCTGCCAGTCTTTATAACGCGTTGTCAGATATGCCAGCAACAGCATCAAATGACTGCTGGCATCATCCCACCACCACACATCGATCCGGCGCTTTTCTGAAGGAACCTTTACCAATTTATTCCATTCGTTTTCACCGGCATTCAAAACAATAATATTACACCCGAGACGAAAGGCCGTTTTAATCCGGCGGCCATAAAGGATTTCTCGTATGCCGAGATTTTTGTTTGGTTCACGTTCGAACCAATTCAATAAGATCGTGTTTACCTTTAGGGGTCCGATTCCGTAAGCTTGCACTAAGGTGTGAATTCCCTGTATGAGACTTGGGATGGCAATGACAAGGGGAAATGCTTCCGAAGCGCTCTCGGCGATGTCTTTGCGCAATTCATTCTCAGCCTCCTCGCGCAGCTTGAGCATTTTTGCGCCTTCACCTTCGAGTATCCGAACAACCGTGACAAAACCGGTATCGCCCTCGAGCCATTCCGCAAACTGCAGCAGATGCTGGCGACGATGGGTATCATCTGAAAACACCAGCAACTGGGGGCGCCAATCCCGGGGGTGTTCGGGTTCTTCGGCTGCAGCCTGCAGATGGGTGCGAATTTGCTGAAGATGGTAGGATCGCCGGCTGTCGGCCCAACGCGCCGGCCCGCTGGTGCGTTTTAAATAATGGTAAATGCCAAATAAAATTGCCATGGAAACCACACCCGCTGCCACGTTAATCGCCAGCATTACCGCAAGACAAGCCAATGCGCCCGCCAGGCTGAGCCTCAGATCATACCAGCGAAAGCGCGGGCGGAAGGAAGGGCTGCCGGCACGGGCTTCGAAATAGGTGGCATAATTTAACAGGCCATAGGAGATCAAAAAGAACATAGAAACCAGCGGTGCAATGATGTTCAACTTTCCCAACCCGATGGTGGCAAAAGCAATTCCGGCGGAGAGCAAAACCCCCCTGCGGGGGTTTTGGGCGGTGCCGGAGCCTTTGGCGAAGGGCAATAAAAATGGGAAAATTCGATCGCCGGACAAGGATTGTAAAATTCGAGGGGCTCCCAGAAAAGACGCCATGGCCGACGACAGGGTGGCGGCAATCACGCCGGCTCTGACAAGAAACGCCACAGCGGAAACCCGTTTCATGGATCCATATTCGCCCATTAAAGTCTCAGACGGCAAAGCGGCGGCAAAAACAGTGGCCGCAAGAAAATAAACAACGATTGACACGCCCACGGCAACGAAGGTGCCTTGCGGCAAACTTTTACCGGCATCTTTTAGATCGCCGGACATACTGACCCCTTGCGTAAAGCCGGTCACCGCCGGGAAAAAAATGGCAAAAATGACCCAAAAACCCAGCCCGGATTCAGGCGCCGTCCAGTTGCGGACCAGCAACGCATTGTCCCATTTTGCAATTCCGCCGATGAAAAAAGATAAAAGCGCCGCTGCCAGGATGGCCATCACCACATATTGAAAGCGGGTGGCCCAATCGGCTCCCAGCCAGGCAAATACAAACAAAAAGCCCACTGCAGCGGCCGCAATAATCTGTGTATCGTAGGCGCCTTGCCATGCCAGCGTTCTGGCAAGCACCTCTCCAAATCCGATACAATAAAAGGCGATGGAAACCGACTGTGCCAGAAATAAAACAATACCAATGGCACCGCCAAATTCCAATCCCAGTGTGCGGGAGATCAAATAGTAGTCGCCGCCGCCCTTGACTTTGAGGTTCGTCGCAATCGCTGACAGAGAAAATGTGGTCAGTAGGGAGATGCCGTTGGCCAGCACGAGGATGATCAGGGCGTGTGCTAATCCCGCATTCCCGACAACATACCCCAGCCGCAGGAAAAGAATGATCCCGAGGATCGTCAGAATACTGGGCGTAAAAACGCCCGCAAAGGTTCCCAGCGTTCCGTTGCGTATCTCCGAATTCGGTTTTTTATTATTTTTTGCCATCGCGTTTCTCATCAAAGTTCCTCGGGTGTAAAGGCGACGATCTCATCAATTTGTTTTGAGTCGGCAAAGAGCATCACCAATCGATCAATTCCCAGCGCATTGCCGGCAGCTTCGGGCAAGTCAGCGAGAGCCCTGAGAAATTTATCGGGCATCGGATAAACCGATTTGCCGGACTCCCGGCGATGATCTTGTTCGCGCTCAAACCGCTCGCGTTGTTCAACCGGATCGGCAAGTTCGCTGAAGGCGTTGCATATTTCGAGTCCGCCGATATAGAGTTCGAAACGTTCAGCATAGCGGGAATCTTCCGGTTTCAATCGTGCCAAGGCGCCACGCGAAGCGGGATAGTCGTATAGAAAAACCGGTTGGATTTGTCCCAGGTTGGGTTCAATTTCTGTGACCATAATGTCGTCAAATCGATCTTGATCCAGCGCTTTTTCCACCGAGATGGGTCCAAATTTTTTAAATGCATCGCTAACCGATATTCGGGGCCAGGGCGGGGTGAGCTCGATCTCCTTACCCTGATAGGTCAGGATATCTTCCGAACCGATTTTGCGGGCGACGGACGCGATTAAGGCCTCACATTCATCCATGATATCCTCATAATTGGTGTCAATTCGATACCATTCCAGCATGGTCATTTCCGGCAGATGAAGCCGCCCGCGCTCGCCATGACGGAAGCATTTGCAAATCTGAAATATACGGGGGAAACCTGCCGCCAGCAGCCGCTTCATGCAAAGTTCCGGAGAGGTTTGCAAAAACCAATCGCCGGATTCGACCGCTTCGATATGGGCCTCGGGTGCCGGAGCCGGTATGCGGATCGGGGTTTCGATTTCAAGGTAACCATTGCCAATAAAGAAGCGGCGAATGGTCTGGATGATCTGAGCCCTGATGATGAGATTCTTTTTTATCTTTTGTTGTCGATATGCGATCATAGAGATCCTGAAAATGATCTGGAATTAATCTTTCGCGGAATTTGTATCTTATTTTTAAGGTTTATTCCAGCTTGAATGTCACTGAATAAAAATGCTATAAAACTTTTCTTCATCTGACTGGAGGTGGAATTGAAGAAACGGCAGATTTGATGCGTGCCGGGGAAAACTTAAGGCAACTGGAAACCCTTCTGGAGCTCAATCGCAAAATACTTCCGGCAGAAATCGAAAGAGTGGAAGCTTCGGTCGAGGCGCTGCAATTCCAACTTGCCGAACTCGAAGCGGGTTATCGCATCCAGGAAGTGGAGCAGGCCCGTTATGCTTATGAACAGACGCAGTTTGCCCTGGAAGAGGCGCACAAGGACAAAATCCGATTTGACCGGCTTTTCGAGAGAAAGATCATTGCCGAAAAGGATAAGGATGTAGCCGATCTGAAATATGAAACAGCCTTAAAAGCGTATGAACGTGCCCAGAAAGCATACGAACTTTTCAAAGAAGGATACCGAAAAGAATCCATCGCAAACTCGAACTCAAATCCGGAATGCCTGCCGATGCATGGTTTAAATAATCAGACAGCTGCCGATCCCTCTGCGCACAGCCACCATCTGCCATTTATCAAGGTGGATGATGTATCCAAGAACTTTGGTTCCTTAAATGCTGTTTCCGCTGTCACATTCGAGATCAAAGTTGGAGCGATCAACGGACTGGTGGGATCAGACGGTGCCGGTAAAACCACCCTGCTCAGAATGATTGCCACTATGGTAGGAACGGCATCCGGAAATATTTTTGTGGACGGCTTGGACGTCACACGCCAGAAATCCAAAGTGAAGGAAGTCATCGGCTATATGCCGCAACGCTTTGGCCTGTATCAAGATTTGACGGTCGCAGAAAATCTTGATTTTTTTATGGATATATAGCGCATTACCGGGACCGAGCGCACACGTCGAAGGGAATATTACCCCGGGTTTTCCAACCTGTTGCCTTTTGTAGATCGCAAAGCCGGCGATCTGTCGGGCGGGATGAAACAAAAACTGGGATTGGCCTGTGTGCTTGTGCACCAACCCAAAGCACTGATCCTGGATGAACCCACCAACGGCTTCGATCCGGTATCGCGGCAGGAATTTTGGGATATTCTGGTTGAAATGAAGCGAAACGGGATGACCATACTCGTTTCCACCGCCTATCTGGATGAAGGTGAAAAATGTGATCAGCTGATCCTGATGCACAACGCGCACATTCTTGCCATTGCAGCGCCTCATGAAATCCAGGCCGATTTTGCGGATCTCGAAGAAGCCATAATTCACCGGATCCAGGCGACAGATAATGCCATTGCTGAGGACGGTTTTGGATCCTGAAGCGCTAAATGTTTTAGATCTGGAAAAACGATTCGGTCAATTTGTGGCTGTTGATCGGATTTCATTTTCCGTGCGAACCGGAGAAATATTCGGATTCCTGGGGCCCAACGGGGCCGGCAAATCCACCACCATTCGCATGCTCTGCGGCATCATCTCCCCCGGCGCCGGCAGTGGCCACGTGGCCGGATATGATATTTTCACCCAGACTGAGGACATCAAACAGGCCATCGGTTACATGTCCCAGAAGTTTTCTTTATATCTGGACATGACCCCTTTTGAAAACATCCGGTTTTATCTGGGCATATACGATGTCCCTTCGCGTTTCTGGAAAGAGCGCACGCAAGAAGTCCTGAAGATTACCCGCTTGACCAACGTGCGAAACCGTCTGACCCGTGAGCTGCCGCCGGGATGGCGCCAGCGCCTGGCATTGGGCTGCGCCCTTTTGCACCAGCCGAAATTACTGTTCCTGGATGAACCCCCCTCCGGTGTGGATCCAATTACCCGCCGGCATTTTTGGGAATTCATCAAGCAGCTCACCTCAGAGGGCGTTACTGTTTTATATGGGCGAGGCCCGGCATTGCAACCGGGTGGTCATGATCAACGAAGGCAAAATTGTCGCCAGCGGCCCGCCGCATGAAATTATCCGCACGGTATTGCCGGATCAGCCGGATGCGGACTTAAACGCTGCCTTTGTCAAGTTGATGGCGCGGAGGACCCCGTGAATACGAGAAATGTAAAGGCCATTGCTGATCATTGCGCCGGTGGTTCAGCTGATTGTTTTCGGTTATGTGGTGACCACCGATGTCCGTGACATTCGGGTGGGGCTCATCGATCAATCCCGTACGCCCGAAAGCCGCCGGCTCATCGATACCATCGACGGCAACAAAACGTTCAGGGTCACCCGTTATTTGAATCGTTCCGCAGACCTTGAGCGCCTGTTGCTTCAGCGGAAGATCGATTTGGGCGTTATCATTCCGCCGGATTTCAGTTCACAAATCCGCAAAAGGCAGACTGCTGAAATCCAGATACTGGCCGACGGCAGCATGAGCAACATGGCTTCAATCAGGATTTCTTACACCATGTCGGTTCTGGACAGCTTCAATACCCGGCTTATCAGGGAGCTTTATGCCAAACGGATCGATTATGGATAAATCGATGCTCGAATACGCACCTGGTATAATCCGAACCTGGACAGCCAGTATTTTTATGTGCCGGGGATTGTTGCGTTTTTGGTCATGCTCCTCTCTTTGCTGTTCACCTCCATGGCGATTGTGCGCGAAAGGGAATCCGGCACCATGGAACAGCTCATCGTGACGCCCCTAAAACCCTTTGAGCTGATTCTGGGAAAAACCATTCCGTTTATTATCATTTCCCAGGCGCAAATGGTGCTGGTGATCGCCTTTGCCATCTTGTGGTTTAAAATCCCGATGGTCGGCAATGCATTCTTATTGCTCGGTGCCACCTTTATTTTCCTGATGAGCACGCTGGGCATCGGGCTTTTTATTTCCACGGTTTCCAAAACGCAGCAGCAGGCCATGATGACGAATTTCTTTTTCATTCTGCCCTTTTTTATGTTAAGCGGTTTTGTGTTCCCCATTGCCAACATGCCGACGCTGGTTCAATGGTTCACCTATTTGAATCCATTGCAGTACTTTCTGGTAATCGTCAGGGGAATTTTCCTCAAGGGAACAGGACTGAACGCGCTTTGGCCTCAGTTTTTGGGCCTGGCTATTTTAGGGGGGATTGTTTTTCCGCTGGCGGTGAATCGCTTTCGGAAACGTCTGGATTAGCAAAGTTATATTTTTTCGGGAAAGGGAACCATTATTGGAAGAAAACATGATGGACCCATCAAAAAGCGTCCAAAACGATCTGACTGATAGACAAGTTTCTAAGAAGGATGCATCTGATCGGCGGCTTTTAAAATTATCGCTTGCAGCGCTTGGCGTCGTGTTCGGCGATATTGGCACAAGCCCGCTTTACGCCATCCGGGAGTGTTTTCACGGAGAATATGGCATTGCCGTGAGTCCTGCCAACGTGCTGGGTGTTCTTTCATTGATGTTCTGGTCCCTGGTAATGATTGTAACCTTGAAGTACCTGATATTCGTCCTCAGGGCGGACAACCAGGGGGAAGGCGGCGTCATGGCACTCACAGCGCTGATCAAATCAGAAAGAGGGCAGGTGAAAAATTCCCGTTTGACGCTTGTTTCCATCGGTCTGTTTGCAGCCTGCCTGCTTTACGGGGACGGAATGATCACCCCGGCGATTTCGGTGCTCAGTGCGGTCGAAGGCATCAGAATCATAACCCCTTTCTTCAAGCCCTATGTGATTCCCGTTACGATCATAATTTTGGGCGTCCTCTTTATGATACAGAAACGCGGGACTGCCAGAGTCGGAGGGCTTTTTGGACCGGTGATCTTCGTATGGTTCAGTGTCCTTGCCGTATTGGGTTTTATTCAGATTGTGCGCTCTCCCCTGGTTCTCGTAGCGCTTCTCCCCTGGTACGGCATTAAATTTCTTTTGATCAACAAATTTCACGGCTTTGTCGTTTTGGGCGCCGTCTTTCTGGTGGTCACAGGCGCAGAAGCACTTTATGCCGACATGGGGCATTTCGGTAGACGCCCCATCCGCTTGACCTGGATCGTCTTAGTACTTCCGACGCTGGTTTTGAATTATTTCGGCCAGGGCGCACTGCTGCTGACCCGGCCGGAAGAGGCCCATCATCCATTTTACGCACTGGTGCCCTCCTGGGCGATGATCCCGATGGTTGTGTTAGCTACGCTGGCCACCATCATTGCGTCCCAGGCAGTCATCACCGGTTCTTTTTCACTTACGCGGCAGGCTATCCAACTGGGCTACCTCCCCAGGCTCAGGGTCACCCACACTTCGGCCTCGCATATCGGCCAGATTTATGTCGGACCGGTAAACTGGCTGCTGATGATATGTACCATCGGTCTGGTCCTCGGTTTCCAATCGTCCAGCAAGCTGGCGGCTGCTTACGGCGTAGCCGTCACCTCGACCATGCTGGTCACAACAACGCTGTTTTATGTTGTTGCACGCAAAAGGTGGGGATGGCATCGGCTGACGGCCGGCACGCTGGCGGGCATCTTTTTTCTGGTGGATATCCCCTTTTTCAGCGCCAATATCAGCAAAATTTTTCACGGCGCATGGTTTCCGCTTGCGATCGGTGCATTTTTCTTTACGTTGATGCTGACCTGGGAGCAGGGCCGCAGGATACTGGCAGATCAAATTAAAACGCTTACGCCGTCATTTGATGTGTTTGAAAAAAGTCTGGATGAAAATCCGCCGCAGAGAGTCAATGGCCAGGCCGTATTCCTGACCGGAAATCCCGACGTGATCCCGTCAACGCTCGTGCAAAATTTGAAACACAATAAAATTATTCATTCCGATGTCGCCATCCTGCACTTTAAAACTGAAAACGTCCCGCGGGTGCCTAATTTTGACAAAGTAAAAACCGAAAAATTGGGCGGGGGTTTCTTTCAAATTATCGCCCATCATGGTTTCATGGAGGAACCGAAAATAGATACGATTTTAACACTTGCACATGAACAGGGACTGAACTTTAAACTGGAACAAGCAAGCTATTATTTGGGGCGTGAGAAGCTGTCCATAGGCCCGGATCCGGTAATGGGCCGCTGGCGTTCCAACCTTTTTATTTTTGTATCGCGTAATTCAATGGATGCCGCATCGTTTTTCGGCATACCGCGGGACCGGATCATCGAAGTCGGTGTCCAGCTGCAACTGTGAACGTCAGCTGCAGGCAGGCGAAAGCAGAGGTGCGGGGGTAAACTGAAAATGGATCTGCAAAGTATTATTGAAAATTACGGATATGCCGCGATTTTAATCGGTACATTCTTGGAAGGAGAAACCATTTTAGTACTGGCAGGCCTGGCAGCCCACCAAGGGTATCTGGTACTGACCTGGGTGATTTTGGCCGCTTTTCTGGGCAGTCTTTGCGGCGATCAGCTTTTTTTTTATCTGGGACGCAAACACAGTCAGGCGGTTCTGTCCAGGCGCCCGGCCTGGAAGGCGAAAGCGGAAAAAGTTCACAAGATGCTGAACCGATTTCAAACACCGATGATCCTATCCTTTCGGTTTCTTTACGGGCTGCGCACGGTTGCCCCCTTTGTCATCGGAATGAGCCCCGTATCCATCAAAAAGTTTATATTGCTCAATGCCGCCGGCGCGCTGGTCTGGGCGGTAGCCGTCGGGTCCGGCGGCTACCTTTTCGGTCATGCCCTGGAAGTTTTTATCGGCAAGGTCAAATCATACGAGATTTATATTATGGGTAGTGTCGCAATTGTGGGTGTATTGATCTGGATTTTCCATTTTTACCGTCGCCGCAGACGGTCGACAAAATTTATCTCAGAAAGGCGATGATCTCCTTCAGTTGAGCGCAAAACAGGTTTTAAAACCAAAGTGGTGAAGCGGGAATTTTTTTAAGCATTTGACGTTTTATCATTCAATTGCCGAATTATTTTTATGAGGAGGTAACATCATGGCGAGATTTTTCAAGAAACGCGAAGAAATTAAAGGCCTGGCTCCGGGTTCTTTGGTTTTCATCGGAAATAAAAAGGTAGAAAATATTCGAATTCGTGTCATCGATTATGATGGGGCTCAATTAAAGGAAGACGAGTTAAAAGATATTGCCGCAGGAGCAGAATTCAAACGCACAAACACGGTTACCTGGATAAATGTAGACGGGCTCCATGATCTTGCATTGATGAAAGATATTGCGAGTACGCTCGATCTGCACCCGCTGTTAATGGAAGACATTCTAAATACCGGACAGCGCCCCAAACTTGAGGAATTTGATAATTGTCTCTTCCTTGTTGTAAAAATGCTTCGTTATGACAAGGAAAAACAAATGATTATCTCCGAACAATTGAGCATGGTGTCGGGCGATACATTTCTGCTGACCTTTCAGGAGCAACCGGGAGACGTATTTGAACCGGTTCGGGAGCGGATCAGAAAACAAAAAGGAAGAATCAGGGCATCGGGTATAGATTATCTGGCATATGCTTTACTGGATACCGTGGTTGACAATTATATTTTCATCATTGAAAGATTGGGCGAGCAAATTGAAGATATTGAAGAAGAAGTTTTGGAAAAAGCCGAGCCGGCGGTGATGGAAAAGATTAATGCATTTAAACGTGAAATGAATTTTTTAAGAAAGTCCGTTAGACCGGCCCGGGAAGCCGTCATACAGCTCTCCAAATTGGATTCAGAACTCATCAATGATCAGACGGTTCCCTTTTTAAAAGACCTGCAGGATCTGATTACCCAGGCTGTGGAGGCTATCGATACCTACCGGGATATGCTTTCGGATCAATTGGACTTGTACAATTCAGTCGTCAGCAATCGAATGAACGATATAATGAAAGTATTGACGATTTTTGCGGCCATATTTATTCCGCTCACATTTATTGCTGGCATTTATGGCACCAATTTTGAATATTTACCCGAACTCAAATTTAAATACAGCTACTTCTTTTTTTGGGGCGCAATACTTGCCGTCGCAGCTGTAATGTTAATATTTTTCAGAAAAAAGAAGTGGTTCTGATACATTCGATAGAATAGCTTGCTCAAAGAATCCTGAGATTTC
>Ga0224502_10000264_pt1 | contig 16705 bp, 13 predicted proteins | sample SF_Oct11_sed_USG_5_FD_169104 | JGI IMG/M metagenome (GOLD analysis project Ga0224502, IMG submission 169104) | Sediment microbial communities from San Francisco Bay, California, United States - SF_Oct11_sed_USGS_13 | ecosystem: Environmental > Aquatic > Marine > Sediment | place: USA... | reverse complement strand
GAAGATCTGACTGCTCAAGGGCGCACTATAGGAGCGCTTGCTTTTTATTTTAGAAATTGGCCCGAGCAACCAAAATATTTCATTAGAACTACTCTGGGCGATAAAATCTCGGTGAATCACGGTATGTTTCTGCGCAGCGCCTTGGAAGACGTTGGCTGGGTTGAGGAAGACAGATACCAGTTCTACCATGCTGATGGGGATCTTTCTTTGAAATTATGGCAAAGAGGGTACGAAGTGGTTGATTGCCCTCGTGCTTTTGTAGAACACTTCAGGCATGCGAATGCCAAAATCCGAAAGCAGAACATGCAAGAACAAAAAGCTGACTGGTCAGCTTATCTGAATAGATGGAACGGCATTTTCTATGACCCCGACAAAGATCATACGGGTGGCTGGATATATAGTGACTACTACGATCACAGCAAAACAGTAAAGAACTTTCCTAAACTTCCAGCGTATAAAATGTTGCTCATATCAGCTCTGCTGAAATTAAAAGGAAAGTTTGACTGAGTTGTGCAACAAGCTGAATCTATTTTCCTAACATGATTATCATAAGCTATTGAGCGGTATGAAGTACTTAGACATAGTCAAGAGGCTCTCTTTTGTAAGAGCAATGCCAGCTTACATAAAACTTAGTAATTGGCGCCATTTTATTAATAACTTTTATAACTTCCGCAAGTTAAGTGCCGATACAGAAAAGCGATTCACCTTAAACTGGAAAGATCTACACCCGTGCCTGAGTGACAGAACGCCAAAGACGCAATTCGACAGACATTATGTATATCATATCGGCTGGGCGGCTCGCATTCTTGCCAAGCTGAAACCAGAATTTCACGTGGATATTTCTTCAAATCTACGTTTTTGTTCCGTAGTATCAGCATTTATTCCAGTGAAATTTTACGATTTCAGGCCGGTAGATCTAAACTTAAGTCAACTGTCATTTGACCGTGCCGATCTCGTTTCACTGCCCTTTGAGGATAATAGTGTTCACTCTCTTTCTTGTATGCACGTGGTGGAACACGTGGGACTTGGCCGTTATGGAGATCCACTGGATCCTGACGGCGATCTAAAGGCTATAGGGGAGCTCCAGCGGGTACTCGCTACCGGCGGTTCCCTGTTGTGTGTAGTACCGGTGGGTAAGCCAAGAATCATGTTTGACGCTCATCGGATCTATTCTCACGAGCAGATTATCAGCTATTTCAACAGCTTGAATCTAAGGGAGTTTGCCTTAATTTGTGACGATTCAGAAGAAAATGGCATCATTTACGATGCTCCTCCAAAGTTGGTGAATGCTCAAGATTACGGCTGCGGTTGTTATTGGTTTCAGAAACCCTAATCTGTCCAGGTGAGTTCTCATAAAGAAGGGAGAACAGGAATAAACTTGAAAAACAAGCAATGCAGATCAACGGATCAAACCCGTCCTGGAGCGGGAAAGTCCCTGCTACTTTTAACTGTGGGCACGATAAACTACGATAATGATATCAACTTTTACGAACCATTACGGGAGTTCGGCTTTGAGGTTGTCAGGTATAATTACATAGAGCGCTTGCAGCAGGTTGGTAAACACAAAATGAATCAGGAGATCCTGGAAATGGCGCAAAGGAAAAATCCTGATTTCATTTTTCTCATCACCTATCAGAGCCAGATTTCACGGAAGACCTTGCGGAAACTGCATGAACAAGGGCTCAAGGTCGTTGGTTGGTTTTCTGACGATCATTGGCGTTTCGACAGATACTCAAAAAAGTTTGCAAAACATCTCTTTTGTTCAATAACTACTGATGTTAATGCAATATCCAAGTACAAAGCTAACAACTTAAAGGTAATAAAATCACAGTGGGCGTCAAACCCTAAATATTATCGCCCTGTTCACGGGAAGGAGAATTATGATGTCACTTTTGTTGGACAAAAATATGGTATAAGGATCAACGTTATTGATAATTTGCTCAAAAATAACATTCCAATACAAGTTTTTGGCAGGGGATGGGATAAGTATATACTATTTGATGAAATAGTCACCATATTTAGTAATAGTAAAATTAATTTGAATATTAGCTCAAGTTATAAGGATAAACGAATTAAACAGATAAAAGGAAGAGTCTTTGAAGTTCCTATGTGCGGTGGGTTTTTGTTGACAGATTATGTGGACGGGCTGGAAGATTATTTCAAGATAGGAGAAGAGATCGTCTGCTATGAAACCCAGAAGGATCTGGTTGAGAAAATAATATATTACCTTGAAAATGAAGAGGAGAGAAAAACAATTGCCATGAACGGTTATCGAGCCTGTCACCAGAGACACACATGGAGGCATCGATTTACGGATATCTTCATGGCCTTGGATGATATGGTTGGCAAAGGTAATCTTGGTGCAGAGCCTGATATGAAGGAAAAAAAGAGAGTTAAGGCTAATCTCACTGAGGACTATGAATATATTACTGACAACACCAGCACCACCTAAGAAAAGTCCCTTTTTTACTACAGAAAAGAGGCCACCTTTGGGACTGGGATCACTTATCTCTGTAGCAAGAGGTGGTGGGCACAAGGTCTATTTCGTTGACAACTATTTGAAAAGTGAAAATTTTATTGAAAGAGGTTTTTTACAAAAAAATAAAATCGACCTTGTCGGCATCTCCGCCAATACCATCTGCTATCGAGATGCACTGCGGATGTTTCATGCTATCGATACGTTGCGTAGAAAGGGTCGGTGGGATGGCCAGATTGTCGTCGGCGGTCCACACCCTGCCGTTAGACCAAACACAATACCCGAGTGCGTTGATCATGTTGTTTTGGGTGAGGGCGAAAGAGCCATTTTAGAAATTGCCGATGGTGGAGTTAGCGAGAGAATCATAGAAACTGAAAGGATAGATCACTTAGATTCACTGCCATTTCAGCCCTGGGATCTCTTTGCCAAGTTACCGTATGATTACACCTGCTCATGGCTGGATATCGAACCCGTCTTTACCATGAATACCAGTAGGGGCTGTCCATTTAAGTGCACCTTCTGTTCAGTGGGTTCTATTTGGGGTAAACGCTACACTTATTTTAGCGCCGAGCGAATAATCTCCGAGATTGAATATCTGGTAAAAAACTACGGCGCAAAGGGCATCTATTTCAGAGAGGATAACTTTACCCTCAATATGCAAAGAACCCTGGCTTTCTGCGAAATATTATTAAAGAAGGGACTGAATATCTTCTGGGCCTGTGAGACCAGAGTCAACAATTTGTCTGAAGAAGTAATCAGATTGATGAGTAAGGCCGGATGTAAAGCTTTTTACTTAGGAGTAGAGAGTGGAAGCGAGAGGCTACTCGAAGTGATGAACAAGGATATCTCGATCGCTCAGGTAGAAAACGTCTTAAACTGGTGCAGGAAATATGGCATTAGAACTTTTTGCAGCTTAATTGCTGGCATTCCCGGGGAGACATATGAAGATTACCTACTGACACGAAAATTGATGGAAAAACTAAGACCATACGATTATGGATTTAATGTTTTCGTCGGCATCCCGGGCAGTGAATTATATGAGCTGGTAATTGCAAATAAGCTCTATGAACACATTGACGACTTGGGTTTGGCCTATCTACCCGGATTCGATGTGAAGTCCCACTTTTTTTATGGACTCAATAGCAAGTATCTCGTGGATTTCAATTTCAGTGAAAAAACCGAATATGATGAACAGCTATTGACTCAGCTTCGCAGATTAGATTGCAATAGAATTATGACGGCTATAAATAACAACTTGGACAGGATGTTACCTCATGCAGCAAAAATGAGGATTAAGCGATTCAAACAGGCATTAATAAGGCGATAAACGCCTCCGACACGACTTGTGTATGTTTCTTAATATTGTTTTTAACATGAGTACAAGTTTATGAGTCCTAAAGTATCTGTCATTTTGACTACATACAATGGCTCTTCAAGAGGATACCTGAGCAGTGCTATTGAAAGTGTCTTAATTCAGAGTTATCAAAATTTTGAGCTGTTAATAATCGATGATGGCTCAACTGACGATACCAAGAAGACGTGTAGTTCTTACCTTGAGAATGATAGGATTCGCTATGTTTATCAAGAAAACACCGGACTTGCTGCCGCTCGGAACACTGGGATAAGAGCATCATCGGCAGGACTGATTTGCTTTATTGATGATGATGACCTGTGGAAAACAAAGAAGCTGGAAAGACAAATGAGCTTTGTCAATGCACGTCTGCGCAACGTGCATAATTGGGGCTTGGTTTTCACCTGGACTGAATTGATTGACGAAGATGGAAAAATAATTGGATATCGGGGACATGGCGAGGGAGGCTTCTTGTACAGCAGGCTGTTTTTTGGCAACACCGTGGATTCTCCTTCATCTGTTTTGGTAAAGCGGGAAGTTTTCGATAAGGTCGGCCTGTTCGATGAATTTTACAGGCGATGTCAAGATTGGGATATGTGGTTACGAATCTCAAAATATTATCAAATATTTCCGATTAAAGAATATCTCGTACAGTATAGAGAACATAAAAACAGGTTGTCATCTGATAATAAAGAGATATTCTATTACGAAAATGCTGTATTAAAGAAGGCACTTTCCACTGCACCGGACAATATTGATCCCCAAAAGGTATACGCTAGCTGTTATGTTAACAGGAGCATAGCTCATTTCTCTCTTGGCGAGTATGCTGATTTTCGAAGAATGCTGAGGCGGGGTCTTAGACTTTCTCCACAGGTTATAACACTAGAGCATATTTTCTATTTAGTTATTAGTTTTTGGGGTAATAGTTTAATTGGTTTCATCAAGAGAACGAAACGAGAAATACATAAGACATTGATAGAACATAAAGTGCGAGAGAATCTCTGATCTGAAAGAAACAGAGCATTAGGGATATTGACGTGAAGATTTGTCTTGTAACCAACATATACGAACCTTACCAACTCGGGGGAACGGAGGTTTATGTCAAGGCGCTCACGGAAAGCATAAAAAGCAGTGGTCATAACATTTTCGTCATTACTACGTGTCCTCCGGTGAAAGGTTTGCGGGGCGTGATCAATGAAACTGTCAATGGAATACCAGTGTATCGATTCTATCCCTGGAATATTTATTGGGGCTATCGAGCCCAAGCAAAACCCTTAGTGCTGAAACCGTTATGGCATTTCGTTGAACAGTGGAATCCGCAGTCCTACCTTACCCTGAGAAGTATACTCGAGAAAGAATTACCAGACATTGTACACATTCATAATATGGGAGGTTTTTCCAACTCCATTTTTTGGGCCTGTAAAGGGTCCGGTAGAAAAGTCGTCTACACTCTTCATGACTATATATCTATCTGCCCCAAGAGCATTCTCCTGAAGGGTAATCTTGAGATATGCAAGCGGAATAGACTTCCTTGCAAAGTTTATCAAATGATCAAGAGATGGAGTTGCAAAGGGAACGTGGATCTTTTCATCTCCCCTTCCTCTTTTAACGCCGAGCTCCATATGCAGCACGGCTTCCTCAAGAATGGTCAATGTGCTGTAATACCGCTCGGCATTGACATGACCTCCGATGGATTGCGCCAGAAAAAAGGTTCGTCAAAATTCAGAGTCCAGGACCAGGTGATCAATTTGCTTTATCTCGGACAAGTGGTCCCACACAAAGGTCTTTCTGTGCTCGCCAAGGCATTCAAAGCGGCCAAAAGAGACGACCTCTGGCTGCACATAGCTGGATATGGAGATTATGTTGGACAGATACAAGATGAACTGAAGGGTTGCAGCAATGTTACCTTTCATGGTCATGTAACCGGAGAGACAAAGGAGAGTCTTTTTTCCGAAAGTGACGCCTTTGTTTTGCCATCCATTTGTTATGATAATGCCCCGTTAACAATACCGGAAGCTTACCAATATGGCCTGCCCGTTATCGGTTCTGATATCGGGGGTATCCCCGAGATGATTCAAGAGAACAAAACGGGCTTTCTCTTTGAGCCAGGAAATGCATCGTCCTTGGCATCAATACTGCGCCGTATTTCCCTGGAACAACTGCGAAAAATGACCCACGACTGCCAGAAGACGGCTCAGACCTACACCATGGAGAATCATGTCGAGAAATTGCTGGCCGTATATAACAGTCTTACGAAATAGAACCTAGAGGCAAGGAGAAACCTGTCCCAGAAAGCGACTTAATAGCAGGAAAGTTGGCCTGTCGGGTGACATGAAAAAAATGAAGATATTGTTTGTCGACTCCCCACCAACCTTGGATTGGACCCCGTCTTCGAGATTCACCAAAGGGGGCAGACGTTGGCCCTCGCTTACGGTGACCGGGGAGAAAACCTACTGCTACCTCAATCTTTCGGCGGCTGCCGTCGTGAGAGAACGTGGGCACGAGGTTTCTTACCTCGATTGTCAGGCTGAAGGCGTCACCCTGCCGCAGCTTTTTGACAGGGTCAAAGAAATAGCCCCCAATCTTGTCGTAATGTATGTTGAGCAGATCAAGGTCAATGTTGATTTGGAAATAACCAGACAGTTGAAGAACTCCCTCGATCTTGAGGTGGTATTTGTCGGGCCCTTCGTGACTCCCCTGGACCGGGAGGTCATGACCTTGTCCCCGCATCTGGATTTTGTCATCCGTGGAGAATACGATTATGCTGTAGCAGATCTCGCAGATGGTATTGGAGATGGAGATAGCCTGGAGGAGATTCCTGGAATTACCTGGAGGGATGGGGAGGCGCTATCACGCGGACCTTCTCCCAATCGGTTGGCCGATCTGGATAGCTTGCCGATTCCGGCCTATGACCTCATAGATTTCAACAATTATACAGAGTCAGTGTTTATCTATCATCCGGCGGCAGCGATGGCTACTTCCAGAGGCTGCCCCTATCAATGTATGTATTGCTGGTTTCCGCAAACTATCTATAGCCACAGATGGGTGGCACAGTCACCAGAGCGAATGTTCGAGGAAGTTCGCTACATGGTTGAGCGCTTCGGGGTTCGAGAGATCAAGATCGACGATGATACCTTTGAGATCGACCGCCAGAGGGTGGTTGACTTCTGTGAGCTGCTGATTCGCAATAATGTCAAGGTGGCCTGGGCTCCGCAATGCCGTCCGGATCTTGTGGACGAAGAACTTCTTCGCATCATGAAACGGGCCGGCTGCATTCGCATCCTCTGGGGGTGTGAGAGCGCTTCCCAGGAGGTGTTGGACAAGATGAAAAAGGGCTTCAAAGTCGCTGATATCGAAAAAGCTACCCGTTTAAGCCAGAAACTGGGTATCGAGGTTCTGAATTGTTTTATGCTCGGATTCCCCTGGGATACAGAGGAAACCATTCAAGAAACCATCGACTTTGCCTATAGACTGAATGCAGAGTTCACCCAGTTCGCCATACCTACTCCATTGCCGGGTACGGAGTTCTACCAACTGGCAAAAGAACAGGGCTACATCCAGGCAACTGAGTGGGACTACTTTGACGGCTCCCATCGTGCCGCCCTGTCTTATCCACAGCTTTCCCACCAGACCCTCGAGTTTTATTCCAAGAAGGCCTACCGTGATTACTATCTGAGGCCGCGCTGGCTCTGGCTGATCAGTAGGCGGGCCCTCCGCTCCCGAGCACACTTGAACCACACCTTCAAACTGGCCCTGGCCTTTGTCAAAAGGCGACGTGTGGGATGGATTTAGCTGCAATGAAAATCCTTATGCTCAACGCGCTCACAGAGCGAAGCGGCAGTGGTGTGAGATTCTGGAGCATTAGCAATGAATTGGCCCGGCAGGGATATTCCCTATTTTTTCTAGAGCGCTCTATTGGCAAGAATGGCAGGGGAGGAAAGAGTGAGTTACAATATCGTTCCACTGTGGACACCGGAATGCTCTGGGTGGATGTTCTCCGGGCGACTTTGCTAAATCTCTACCAGGGGTTTGTTTTTCGTCCACACTGGGTATTTGCCCTAAAACCCATGCCCAATACCTGTTTGCCCGCTCTATTTTTGAAATACATCTTCAAGGGCAAGATCATATTGGACATAGACGATTTGGATTTCGAATACTACCCCAGAGGGCCGAGGCGGCACCTGGTTCGCTTTTTCTTGCAATTGTTCCCACGCCATTTTGATGTCATTACCACTCATAATAACCATTTGAGAAATTTTATCATTGACGAACTGGGAATCTCGTCAGAGAGAGTCTACTTCTTGCCTCAAGGGATAGAGACAGAACAATTCCTTGCTGCTGATCCGGATCGTCGCTATCAAGCAAAATGGAACCTGAATTCGGATGATAATATCGTTGTCTACAGTGCTTCGCTGGGAATCACCAGTGATTTTCACCACGTCCTACCGATGCTGGTGGATTTTCTCAAAGGTCGCGATGATGTCAAGGTCCTGGTAATTGGTGACGGCGTGCGTAGGCCCTACTTTGTCAGGGAGGTCGAGGCACACGGTTTGCGAGAACGTATGGTTTTTGCCGGCTATATCCCCCATGCTGATATGCCCGGTATCCTGAAATTGGCAAAGGTGGGAATCAACTATATGGCCCCCACCAGAGCCAATCAATGTAGGGCCTCCATTAAGGTGCGGGAATATCTGGCTGCCGGGCTCAGTGTGGTGTGTAATCCGGTGGGAGACGCGGAAATTTTCGCGGACTATGTCACCTTTTGTTCCAGTATGGAGGAGTTTCCCGACGCTATGAGTAGGGCTCTTGCAGGAAGAACACCAGACAGTGTCGAGGCGGCTCAAAGATTCGTGGAATTCCATTATTCATGGCCGCGTCTTATTGAAGATTTCCTAACCTATTTAAGGCGCTCTCGCACCTAGGCGAATGTCATGAGAGTGAGTGTGGTTATACCGGCATATAATGATGAACGCACCATTGGTGAGACTGTGGCGCACAGTCTATCCCAAACAAAGGGAAGCTTGCAGGTGGAAGTGATCGTCGTGGATGATGGCTCTACCGATGACACCGCAGCTGTTGCCGAGTCCGCAGGAGCAACAGTTATCAGACAGCAAAATGCAGGTCCTGCAGCAGCCCGCAATCGAGGTTGGCAAAGTGCCACGGGCAGGTTCATCTGTCTTACTGATTCAGACTGTATTCCAACAGCAGGCTGGCTGGAAAATCTGTTGGACGGCTTTACTGACTCACACGTCGGCGCCGTGGCAGGGAGCTATGAGATTGCCAACCCCGGGTCATGGTTGGCACGCTGGGTGCATCGGGAAATCATGGAAAGGCATAAGCGGATGCCTCTCTTTGTCCGGGCCTTTGGTTCCTATAATGTGGCGATTCCGCGCCACGTCTTGCAAGCGACCGGGGGATTTGATCCACTGTATCGCCGAGCCAGCGGTGAAGACAACGACCTTTCTTACCGAATCATCAAGAAGGGCTGGCGTATCGCTTTCAGGCCTCAAGCAAAGGTTGCCCACTACCACCCTGAGAGGTTATGGCCGTACTTGATGCAGCAATACCATCACGGATTCTGGCGGGCAAAGATGTACAAGGACCATCCTAACATGACTGGCGGCGATGACTACACCCGACTGCGAGATAGGATCGAGCCCATCTTGGTGCTGGGAATTTTGGGTCTTTCCCTCCTGGCAGTGCTTGGGATTACTCGCTTTACCTGGCCTCTCTTCTTGCTTCTGGCACTTTACTTCTCCATTCATATGTCCTGGCCAGTTAGCTGGTGGTTAGGGGAAGGCAAGGCTGACGCCATTGCCTACGGTGGGGTCACCTTGTTGCGAGGATTCGCTCGGACAGTTGGCTTGGGTGTCGGGTTTCTCCGGTTCGGCCTGAAAAGGGGTTTGAAGAAGCAATGAATAAACTCAAGAGGACGAGGCCGAGCATGATAGCAAGTCAGCAGTAATCGTCAGGGAACCATGGATACGATTTCATCGAAGAAAACCTTAATTATCATACCAGCTTACAATGAAGAAGGCTCTGTTGCCCGAGTGGTAAAGAATATCCGCCGAGACGTTCCCGATGCGGATATTCTGGTGGTGAATGATGGCTCGCGGGACAGAACTGCGCGCCAGGCGAGGCAGGGCGGGGCTATGGTTATGAACCTGCCCTATAACATGGGTATAGGCAGCGCTGTGCAGAGCGGCTTTCTCTTTGCCAAAGAGAAAGGGTATCATTCCGCCGTACAGGTGGATGGTGACGGTCAGCATCCATCCAGCGAAATCCCCAGGTTGTTGGAGGCTCTGGACAACGGGGTAGATATGGCCATCGGCTCTCGTTTTGTCCAGCCAACAGGCTACCGGCCCGCCTTTACTCGATCCCTGGGGATCAAAGTCTTTTCATTCTTGGTTAGCCTTCTCGTTGGCAAAAAAGTTTACGACACTACCTCCGGATTCAGAGCCACAAGCCGGAGGGGTGTTCTGCTTTTAACCGAAACCTATCCCCACGACTACCCGGAAGTGGAGGCTCTGATCACCCTGCACAGAAACGGAATGAGATTCGTGGAGATTCCGGTGGAAATGAATTCGCGCCAGGCGGGCAAATCTTCAATAGGAGCCAAGAATGCTGTCTATTATATGCTCAAAGTTACCCTGGCGATATTTGTCGCCATCATCAAGAGGAGGCAGAGATAGACAATGGAGATCGCACTACATCTACGAGTATTGATAGGATTGCTTTGTTTTGCCCTGGTGGGAATCATCATTGAACTCATACGGCAAAACCGCCTAAAAGAACACTATGCCATCATCTGGCTCTGCACTGCCTTGAGTATCTTCATCTTTGGAATTTGGCCGGATTCGCTGAACCTCATTTCACGCATCGTCAGACTCCATCACTTGACGACCCTGTTCCTGGTGTCTTTTATTTTTCTGCTGGCTATTGTCTTGCACTTCACTTTGGTTATCAGTCAGCTCTTTGATCGGAACCGCAGGTTAACTCAAGAGGTTGCGTGGCTAAGATTCGAAATGGAGCAACTCAGACAGCCTGACAATGACTAGTTTACACTTAACTAGTTTGTATCCAGAAACGCCCCTCCATGTCATTCTGAGCGATGCGAAGAATCTCTTTAGATCCAGTAATTATGAGATTCTTCGTCGCCTTGCTCCTCAGAATGACAACCATAAACACGGTTTCCTGATGAAAACTAACTAGGGAAACAACGAAATGGGCTCTCTTTTTCCTAACACTAGTAATAATAAAGACGTACAATCTCAGCGTTTGCCCCGCCTCGTCTACCTAGTATTGATCTTTGTAACTCTTGTGGTTTTTCATCAGTTGCCCAGTCACGACTTCATAAACCTAGATGACGATATCTTGGTTTACGAAAACCCTCACGTGCATACAGGCCTCAACAAAGAAGGTATTGCCTGGGCTTTTACAACCTTTGAGGCCTACAACTACCATCCCTTGACCTGGCTGTCCCATATGCTGGACTGCCAGTTATTTGGCTTAAGACCGGGGATGCACCACCTGACCAATCTAGTTTTTCACCTGATGAACACAGCATTATTGCTTTTGGTGCTCAGAAGGATGACCGGGACTCTGTGGCGGAGTGGTTTTGTTGCAGCCTTGTTTGCTCTGCACCCTCTGCATGTGGAATCGGTGGCATGGGTAGCGGAAAGAAAGGATCTGCTCAGCGCTTTTTTCTGGTTGCTGACCATGTGGGCCTATGCCCGTTATGCCGAGCGGCCGGGGTTGAATCGCTATCTCCCGGTTCTGCTCTTTTTTGGCCTCGGGCTGCTGGCCAAACCAATGGTGGTGACCCTGCCGTTCGTCCTGCTCCTCCTCGATTTTTGGCCTCTTGGCCGCGTGCAGTTTCACCAGGCAGGAACTGACAGTCGTCCGCTTGAGCCGAAAGTACCGGTTTTCCGTCTGGTTTGGGAAAAAATCCCCTTGTTTGCTCTGGCAGCGATTTCCATTGTGGTAACGTTTGCGGCGCAGCAAAAAGGAGGGGCCCTGAAATCGTTGGAAGTATTCCCGCTCACTACCAGAATAGCCAACGCTCTTATTTCCTACGTAAGCTACATCGGAAAAATGATCTGGCCTCACAACCTGGCGGTCTACTATCCATACTCCGGAAGTGTACCAGTGTGGCAGGCTGCCGGGGCTGGATTGGCACTGATATGTTTGACTGTTCTCTTCATGTGGACTGCTCGGAAACGTCCTTATCTTGCAGTAGGTTGGCTGTGGTACCTTGGCACTCTGGTGCCGGTGATAGGACTGGTGCAGGTGGGATCCCAGGCCATGGCAGACCGCTACACCTATCTTCCTCTCGTCGGCCTGTTTATCGCTCTTGCCTGGGGTGTGCCAAGCTTGTTTGCAGGATGGCACCACCGCCAGTCCATACTTGCCGTTTCGGCAACCGTACTGCTGGTGAGCTTTACGGCCTGTACCTGGCTGCAACTGCGCCACTGGCAAAATAGCATTACCCTTTTTCAACATACGCTACAGGTGACGACCAACAACCACTTTGCCCACAACAACCTGGGGGTTGCACTGGCGCATGACGGAAGACTGAATGAGGCCATCAAGCATTATTCTGAGGCCTTGCGAATTAAACCTGAGGCATTCGAGGTGCACAACAACCTGGCAAATGTGCTGGCAGCCCTGGGAAGTGTGGATGAGGCGATAGAGCATTATTTTGAGGCGCTGCGGCTCGAGCCCGACTATGACAAAGCACACAATAACTTGGGAAATGCCTTGGCCAGCAAGGGAAATGTCGAGGAAGCGATAAACCACTACTCCGAGGCGATAGAAATCAATCCTGACTACGCCGGGGCCCATTATAACCTAGGCAATGCCCTGGCAGCTCAGGGAAACATGGATGAAGCGACAAAGCATTATTTTGAGGCGCTGCGGGTACTACCTGATTGGGCGGGGGCGCACAATAACTTGGGTGTATCTTTGGAGAAAAGCGGCAAGCTCAAGGAGGCTATTGACCATTATCATGAGGCCCTGAAAATCAAGCCTGACTATGCCAAAGCCCGCAATAATCTTGAACGGGCTATGCGTCTCATGGGCAAATCTGCTGGCAAAAGATCGAACTCTGTTGTGAAACCGCTCAGAGAAACAGTATAAAGGGGCTAGAACTGCTTGGCCTCTTCGCAATTTCAAGAATGTAGGGCCCTCTCGCCACTTTTCATAGGACAAATAAACTTCTGTAGACATGCATAAGTGAGGTCCGTCCCAACACCCTGTACCGGCTCCAGTGTCTTGTTCAGAAGAATAAAAGAAGCGAACGTTGTTAGAGGCAGAAGGACGCTTGCCGCTTATTTGATTTTCGGACTGCTGCTCATCGCAGTGGGCCGTCTTTCTCAACTTACCACTGCCATCTTAAATGTGGGCGGTGACGAAGCAATTGTTGCTCTGATGGCGAAACATGTCAGCGAAGGCCAATCATTGCCAGTATATTTTCAAGGGCAATGCTATAAACTTTCCCTGTTTGAAGGAGCAACCGGGTCATTGCTTTTTGACCATGTTGGCATGTTGGCAATAACCCTAAAGGTTGCAATGCTCCTTCTATGAGAAATAGGCTGGATCTTCTTTGTTTTGGCCATCAATAAATTTACCGACATAAAGGGCAGGTGCATTGCTGGACAATCGGTCAACAACCGTTCAGTTTGACGAGGAGATGATTTGTTTAAGGTAACGATCGTAATTCTATCAGCAGCAGTATACTTTCTCGCACTTTTTGGCTGGGGACGGTTGCTTGAAAAACTTTTTCAAACCTCTTGGCCGTTCCCTCTTACCATATCATTAGGAATGGCAGGATGGATATTTGTGGGTGGTATATTGAACGTGCTTGGGCTGGCCTATCCTTTGGCACTCGATAGTATAATATTTTTGGGATTGGCATATGCAGCGCTGACTTTTTTACGGTCTTGGAGATTGCAGGCATTTTCCAGCTACAGAAACCTCTATCTTTCAAGAGATTATTTGCTACGTTTCCTCCCAGCCTTCATAGTAATTCTTATTGTGTTCATCTTTGTTGCCTCTACCATATCATCGCCACAAGCGTTTAATTTTCATGACGATCTGGAAAAATATTTGAGCCACCCCATTCGCATGCTGGCAACCGGGACTTTGGCGGGAAGTGCTTTCAATGCCTTGGGTAGTGAAACCTTTGGCGGCCAGGCCTTTTTACATGGGTTTGCGGTGGCACATTGGCCGCTTGGCTATGTCAACACTATTGATTCAGTGTTCGCATTCGTACTTTGCTTGATGATGCTTCTAAGCGTTGCCCTTCGTGCCCGGCTTCCTTTCTGGTTGATACCCCTGGTAGTTACGGTTCCCATCTTTATAAATCCGCAATATGTCAATATTTCATCAATATATACAGCCATATTGTTAATACTCCTTCTATTTCTAGGCTTATGGGTCCAGGTAAGAGAACAGAGCAACACCTTAACAACGTGGCCATGTGCAGCCTGGCTCGGACTCGTTTATGCTGCACTCGTTGTGCTCAAAACTGTTTATCTACTTTTTGTGGTCGTACATTTTACTATTTTGTTCATTGGCTTAATCTGCATTTCATATTCATGGAAAGATATTCTTTTGTGGGCAACTAAGGTGACCGCTTTCATTACAATTTTTATGTCGCCGTGGATATTCCTTTATTATTCAAACTGGATTGCGTTCCTCGCAAATATAATTGCTCCACATACTCACGTTTTAGACAGTGGATATTATAGATATACCGCAAAAGCGATTAATATTTTTTCACTGGATCCGCTGTTTTACGACTATAGCACAACTTTTGTCCACTATACTTTAACAGTGATACTTGTGGCGTTCTGCAGTATATTTCTTTTCGTTTATACATTGCCGAATGAGCTGAAATATAAGATGCAGACAGTAACAGAATTTGCAACATGCGTTACGCCAGCGATCCTATACTTCGTAAGCATTGTTATCATTGCCCCCAGACTTTTGGGCCCGGATGAAGGCTTACGGTATGTCTGTCCTGTTATTATAGCTGCGGTGCCGGCAACTCTGATCATAGCTTCAACAAGGGTATCTGAAGCACTACAAGGGAAAAATATCAAGAATCAACTCCAGAAATATCCGATGGTAATCTTGGTGGTTTTCGCGCTGGGAGTTATTGGATCTTTTTCCTCATCTTTGACGGAACGAGCAAAACAAGCCAGCCACTATGGTTCCCTGCTGTCATTCCCGCAAAGGGCAAGGGAGCCGCAATATATAGCTTACAATCGATATGCATTAAGTTCTGATGCCAAGAAAGAAGTTCAAACAGCACAGCAAATGGTTCCGGAGGGTGCGTTATTGATCGCCTGGACGCCTTTGGCATTCCACCTTGATTATAACCGTAACCGAATTATTGATATTGATCCTGCCGGATTGGCAAATCCATGGGTGGACTTTCCCTTTGGTAAAGCGTTGCGTGACGGGATCAAATATTTCATTGATTCTGGTGCATATTACGTACTGTGGCACTATCGTTCTTATGCGGTTCGCCCGGTGGGAAATTTGCGAGAAGAGGCGGCAAGCCCTTACCCTCGTGCACATACGATTGGGGTTAGAACCCAGCAATTGGTAGAGATGCTCTATGGTATGACGCAAGATTCACAGATCCTTGGTAACAATGGATCCATAGTGGTATTTAAGTTATCTGATAAGCACTCCGTATCTTCTTCAGCACGGGGTGTGAAACTGGATCTATTTACCTGTCTGGATTATCCGGAGCAAAGCTCTCCTTTTGTATTAGGCGATAGAATCCCTCCTCCCCAAATTTTTTCATGGTAACATATTTCATGCCCAGCGGGGGTGGAGGCGAATATCGAGGCTCGGAGAACAAATAACTGCCTTGTACAACATACTTTGATATATTAGTTTGCAGAGACGCAAAGCTCAACCTGCGATTGAAACTATAAAGTTGATTCCGCCATACTGAATAGAATATACTATTCGGATACATCTCAGAGAGTTTATCACCATATAGATTACCAGCAAAGCCATTGCCCAAATAAAGGGCAAACATCAGATTTGAGGACCTGTATGAACTCATTACATACAGGTTTTTTTCTTTAAGAAGGTCAGCAAAATGTGCTGCTGCAAGCTGTAAGCTGGCTAACTCCTTTTTTTCCTTTGCCATTTTGAGAAAGCTTCCCATCTGCAAACCTGACAAAAACAAAACCACAATTACGGCACCGGCTTGAGCTGATTTTCGTATCTCTATAATATCTAATACCTGCAACCTATTAATAACGATCACTATATTCAATATAATCAGACCTAGTAAAGGGATAAGATAGTGAATCCGCGGATGTTTAGCAACCATGAGGATCATTGTCAAATTAAAGAGACAAAACCCTATTAACTGGTTCTTTGTATGACTGCGTGTCTTACTATTGTTGATTGCGCTATAGATTGTAATAACAGTTAACAGGAGAAAGACAAAAAAGAATATCGGTTCATTTTGGACACATTCTTTCAAAAACCCTGCTGCAAGAGACAGATCAACAAAACCACTCTCCCCTGCACCGTAATAGCCTTTGTGAGTTAAAAGAGCGACTATCCATAGTCCCATTCTTTTCAAAGAACCAATGGCGGGAAGAAGAAAGATAAAGCCTGACAACGTTGCCGAAAAAAGAAACAATAAGCGAGAGCGCGTGGTAGAAAGAAAAAATATACAGAGCAAAAAAACCGGTGCAAATGTTATCTTGGTAACAATGCCAATGCCAGCTGCAAGCCCAAGCCACAGAGCTTTATTGACACTTTTTTTCTCAGAGTCTGGATACACTTGATCTAGAAGGATAATAATCACAATATTACACAGTGAAATCAAAAGAGTTTCCGGA
>Ga0224502_10000263_pt1 | contig 16729 bp, 17 predicted proteins | sample SF_Oct11_sed_USG_5_FD_169104 | JGI IMG/M metagenome (GOLD analysis project Ga0224502, IMG submission 169104) | Sediment microbial communities from San Francisco Bay, California, United States - SF_Oct11_sed_USGS_13 | ecosystem: Environmental > Aquatic > Marine > Sediment | place: USA... | reverse complement strand
GATGGGCAACAGTACGACCATCATCTGGAACCAGAGCGCGCGATAAAATGGGATGGTGTAGACCACCGTGTACTCGGCGCTCGAGGTCAATCCGGCTTTGTCGGTGGCCACCAGCTGATAGGTCGAGGCGCCGTCGACCAGCTCATCGTCGAGACTGAACTCGGTGATGTAGATCTCGCCCATCGGCTGGCTCGTACTGCTGCCGGGCATCTCACGATCCGCCGGACCACGGAAATGCACGTCGACCGGCGAAGTGTCGATGACGACGCCGCTCAAGCGGAAATCCGGGCTCCGAACCAATTGTGCTCGTGTCCCGTCATCCTGGTCACTCCTGAAGTCGGCGAAACGGATGGCCGGGGGGAGGTTTTCGACTGTCCGTGAACCGAGGAGGCGGCGGCTGATCTGTCCATAGGAGTTCCGGACGTGTTCCAGAGCCTCGGCATTGCCCGGGTCGAGGGCCAGGGCACGATTGGCGGCGGAGATCGCGCCTTCGAAGTGGCCGACCGCAACCGCGGCCTCCGCTTCCTGGAGCGCCTGGCCGAGCGAATCGCGGACCGCGGAATCCTGCTGCATTTCGAGGATCCGCCTCTGGAGGGCGAGGCCATCCCGGTTCTGAGGGTCGGCTGCGAGCACCGGCTGCAGTCGATCGAGGGCCTCAGCAAAACGCCCGGCGCCTTCCAGCTCGCGAGCTCGAGTCAGACCGGTGGCGATCGCCGCCTGCCGGGCCTCGGCGTTCTCCTCCGCCTGGATCTCCGCCACGAGCCCGGCCCGGGCGCGGTCAAAGAGCCTTTCGGCTTCAGCGCTCGGACGGATCTCGAGGGCCTGCCGGAAGAGGCTCGAAGCCTCTGCGTGACCCCCTTCTTCGAGGAGGGATCTGCCGCGACTGATGAAATCCGCGGCTCGAGTCGCGTCGAGTCGTTCGCGCTCTAACCGGACGACCTCGAACCGAAGCGATTCCATTTTGGCGACTGCATCCGGGTTTTCGGGATCGACGGCGAGACCCTCCCCGAGCGCCTCCATCGCCTCGGACAGCCGCCCCTGTTGTTCGAGGATATCGGCATCACGGAGGCTTTCACGTACGATCTGCGCGATGCGTTCGCCCTCGACTTCGGCAGCCGCAGCGCGCGCCTCGAGGGCCAAACGGCGATGGCGCTCGAGTTCTGCGAGATCGGATGCTGACGCCTGGATGGCCCCCAGCTGTTCTTCAGTCTGAAACGCCTGCAGGGCGGATTCGACCTGTCCAAGATGGTAGTAAGCGATGCCGAGCTTGAGATAGGGGAAGTAGGCGACGACCTTCATGCCGTAGGACCGCACACGTGCGCCGGAGTCGCCCTTGCGCTCCAGTGCCTGCTGCAGCTCCTCGACGGCCCTTTCCCAGCTTTCGTTTTCGAGCGCCGTCTCCGCCCTCGCGTAGTGCTCGTACCAGTAGTCCGCCCAGGCGGGTAGGGCAGATGTAATGATTGCGAAGACGAAGCAAGCTACGACTCCACATGTACGACCGATGTGCCTTGAAGGTCTCACAGGTGCTCCATGGTGAGTTTAGCAGTGGTCGAGTAGGATGCCCCTCATGACGAACGCGGTGCGAACCCTGAATGTGGACGGAGTGGCCCTCGACCTGAAGGTCGTGCGCAAGAGGGTCAAAAACATCAATGCCCGGCTGCATGGCAAGACCTTGTCGGTGAGCGCGCCGCATCGGGTCTCGGCGCGGGAACTCGACGAGACGATCGTCGAACTGGCTCGAAAGCTGGTACGCCGGTCCCGCGCGGACGCCCTCAACTCGGACGGTGGCGCCGAGGCGCTCACGCGCAAGGTGGCCGCCAGGTTCGCGAACCCTCCGGCGGTCGCCGAGGTTCGCTTCGTCACCAACCAGACGGCCCAATGGGGTAGTTACAGTCCTCAGACCGGGATTGTCCGACTCAACGCTGCCCTCCGGCAGATGCCTCCCTGGGTCCTCGAGGCGGTGGTCGCGCACGAGCTGGCGCATACCTTCTACCTCGATCACTCGCCCGAGTTCTGGGAACTGGTGCGCTCGGTGTGCTCGAAGACCGACCGCGCGCGTGCCTTCCTCGAAGGTGTCACCTGGTTGGCGGCGGCGTGGGATGACCTTCCGCCGGTTGAACGGTCCCAGCTGGTCGGCGGCGGGTCGGACTAACCCGAATATCTCACCACCCTTCGGCTCTCTCGTCACAAGATCCGGCGAGAGGTGGGGGTAAAATGCGGCAGATGAGTTTTTCGAAGAATCGTCGACGAGAAAAAGCGGTGAACACATCGGACGTCCCTGCGGTGAGCACCCACCTCGGGTTGATCGACCGGCTCGGTCGCTGGCGGGTTCGTTGGGGAATCGGGCGCAACCGGTATCGAGTTCCGCCTGGCCTGTACAGGGTTGGGACGCCCGATCCTTCGTCGCCGGTTCTGGTCACCGCTAACTACAAGCTCAGCTTCGATGCACTCCGCTCGGAGCTCCAAGGCGTCGACGCGTGGGTCCTGGTGCTCGACACCATGGGCGTCAATGTCTGGTGCGCGGCGGGAAAGGGCACCTTCGGCACCGATGAGCTGGTGCGGCAGGTGGAGACGACCGGTCTGGCGGAAGTCGTCTCACACCGCAAGCTTGTCGCGCCACAGCTCGGGGCGCCAGGAGTCGCGGCGCACGAGGTGCGGCGCATCTGCGGGTTCAAAGTCGTTTACGGTCCGGTGCGCGCACGAGACATACCGGCATTTCTGGAAAGCGGGATGCGCGCGACGGACGACATGCGAAGGGTGACCTTCAGCTTGGGCGACCGGGTCGAGGTGGTCGGCGTCGAGCTTGCCTGGGTCGTCAAGTGGGTTGTTCCGATCGTAGCGGTCATGGTACTGCTGGCCGGTGGCGAATCGATCCTTGACCGCACGAGAACCGGTATGCTCACCTCCTCGCCGATCCTGGCGGGAGTGCTCGCGGGCGTGGTGCTCGTTCCGATATTTCTGCCCTGGATACCCGGGCGCGCGCTTTCGCTCAAAGGGGCGATCCTGGGCGCAATCGTCGTCGGCGCCGTTCTCGCGCTCACCCCGGGTGTTCACTCGGTGGCCGCCAGTATTCAGGTTTTCCTGTTGGGTACGGCCGTCGCGTCGTTCCTGGCGATGCAGTTTACCGGGGCAACAACCTTCACCTCACCTTCGGGTGTCGAGTGGGAGATGAGGCGTGCGCTGCCGCTACAAATCGGTGCAGCGGTAATTGCGGGCGGCATCGCGGTCGTTCGGATCTTCGGGGGCTGAGGGTGAGGGGATCTCTCACTCGGGAGCAGCAATGACGGGCTTCGCATACATCAGGGGCGTGACGACGATCGAGCTCGATCCATTGCTGTGCAACGGCTGCATGATGTGCATCAAGGTCTGTCCACACCCCGTCTTCGAAGCCCTGAAACGTGCTGTTGCAATTCGCGAGCCCGACCTGTGCATCGAGTGCGGCGCGTGTGCGCTGAACTGCCCCGAAGACGCCCTCAAAGTGAACCCTGGAGTCGGTTGTGCGGCGGCTATTCTCAAGGGATGGGTGATGCGCTCGAAGCCGGATTGCAGCTGCTGAGCGCTCTGTTTGGTGAGGTTTTCATGGCGATAGAACCCGGGCTCCCTCTGAGAAATGAACCCCCAAGAGTACGGTCTCGGGGGCAGAAAACGCTGCTCGGGGAAACGGTTAACCGGCAGAGGCATGGAAACCTGCAGCGAGCTTGCGGAGGAAGCTAGCGCCGGCCAAGAGCCCAATCCCCACCAGAATCGACACGGCAGCCATCAGCCACATCAGGATCTGCGGTTCGAAGATGATTGCCAACCCTCCGAGCACGAACAAAAGCCCGGGGATCATCGCCAGCAGCTTAAATCCCCGGTTCCCGGCGGTTTTCTTGAACATCGCGGACATGGGGCAGGACTCCATCGGTTTCTTCCCCCCTCCCCCGGTCATTTTGTTCATCAAATCTGCGCAGACTGACCGTCCGTTCGTGACCTGTTCCTCGTTGTCAGCACGATCCATCATCGGGCCACAGCAATCGGGCATCGCGGATTCCGCCGTGTCTTCCGCCGCTTCTTTAAAGCGATTCCGGTTTTGCTCGTCCATGATTCTTCCCCTTTCGTTTCTCGCGCCGTTTTATGGAGGCGCTTTCAATTGCGCAGACGAATCATTGTTGTAAAGGGATACATGAGCTTCGCGGTATGACATCGATGTTGGTCGTCTGGTGGTATGCTCAATTGAGCAAGCCTGTGTTAGAGTGGAGACAAGAACTCGGTGAGCAGGCCACCGCTGCGGATTGTGGGCCGGCGGGGCTCTCGCACGGTGTGGGAACCGGGGAGGAAACCGTGACCCAACCCTTCGCCGAATCCCTTTCGTTCGAAGGTGTGGCGCAGGAACTGTCGAATCCCCTTCGACGGTACCTCGAGCGGTTGACCGGCAACCATTCAACCGCGGAAGACCTTCTGCAGGAAACGATGGTGAAGATTTCGCGTGGCCTCCCGGGATTCGAGGGCCGCTCGAGCGTCAAGACCTGGACCTTCTCCATCGCCACCCGGGTCGCCACCGATCACTTTCGTCGGCCGATATCAAAGGCGCGAATCGTCGCTTTTGACGAAACTGCCGAGCCTGAAGCTCTCGATCCCGACATCAGAGATCGACTCGTTATCGACGAGATGAGCGCCTGCGTACGCGGTGTCATCGATGGCCTGCCCGGAGACAATCGCACCGCCCTCGACCTGCACGATCTCGAAGGGCTGACCGCCGCGCAGGTAGCTGAAGTTGCGGGTTGTTCGCTGGCCAACGCCAAGATCCGAATCCACCGGGCGCGCCGTCGCCTCAAGCAGGCACTGGAAGACGAGTGCAAGTTCTATCGAGATAAAGACAACGTGTTTCGTTGTGACCGCAATCAATGAACGGACGGTGGCCATTACTCGCGACTGAGCCTGAACCGATCCGAATTGTATCCCTCGTGGTTCCCGGCCCGTCTACGCAGTCAGAAGCCGCAAGATGACAGGCGGAACGAGTTGATTGGAGGATAGAGAGATGGATACGAACGACTCCACCCAGAATGAGCAGGGCTACGGTGTGGCCACCAGGGCATGGGCAAAGTTGTGCCACAGCTGTGGGATCTGCCCGTATGCAGCCAAAAAGCCGGGCTCGACGTTTGAGCGAGTCATGCGTTGGCACCGGACCTGGTGCCCTGGTTGGAATTCACACACCAAGGTGTATGGCCTGAAGCCGCTTGGATAATGCCTCCGGCCGGAATCGAGCCGGTCTCACGGCATTACCTCTCAGGGAGAGCATTCATGCCGTTGGCCCTGGCCGCGGCGGTCATGACCTCCTCGAGCTCCTTTTTCACGTCGTCGCCGATGCGGCTCGGGGTGAATGCGCCGATGATTCGGTCGACCTCGTTCGCCGCGTTTTCGTCGAGCGTTGCCGCCCCCTCCTCCAACCACCGCGCTCTGGCCATGCGGTCGATGACCGGGCCCGGAAATGTGAGTTCTGAACGCAGGTGGCGGCGAGTGTGATCGGCGATCATCAGGTGCTTTTCGGCCAGGAGCTCTTCAAAGAGAGCCCGTGACGGAAAGTCCTCACGCGGTTCGATGCCGGCCGTGAGGCGGTCCGTCATGAGGCAGATCTCGTGGTCGACCACGAGTTTCTCCAGGCTCTGGCAGCTCTCGAAATCGAGCATGCCGGGTCCGGAGACATTGTCGATCCCGGTCAGGGCGGCCAGGATTGCCCCAATGCCGGTCTCGAGCCCGGCCTGGGCGTCGAGGGCCTTGGAATCTGACAGCGAGATATAACCCTGGGTTGGCATCCCAAGGCGTTTTCCGATCTCGGCCGCCGCACAGGTCAACATCGTGGTTTCGATCGCGCCCATCGGTGTCGTCTCGTAGCGCAGGTCGAAGATCGCCGGGGAGCCACCGAAGAGCAAAGGTGTGCCAGGTTGAACCAGCTGGGCGATGACCACCCCCGAGAGGACCTCGGCGGTGTGCTGAATCAGGGTGCCGACGAGAGTCACCGGCGCCATGAAACCGGTCAGCGGCACCGGGATGATCTCCACTGGGATCCGCAGGCGAGCACAGTCCATCAGGTTCTGGCTGCCCTCGTCGGTCCACCGCAATGGCGCGGTGGGGCAACAGGTGAGCATTCCCACCGGCTTTGCCGCCAGTTCGTCTGCGGAGCCACGCACTGCCATCAGCAGATCGCGAATGACCGCAAAGCCCTCGATCGTAAAGGCGCCGGTGACCGCCGGTTTTTCGCAGTGCAGCAATCCAAGGAAAAGCCTGTAGCTGTCCGAAATTGCTTCGGGCACGTCGGAGGAGACCAGCGCCGTGCTCTGGGCGTCGTACCTTGGCAGGCCACTCACCAACTTGGCGAGGCCGACCAGATCGCTGGTGACGGCGGAACGGATCTCTCCTGTCGAGCGGTCGAGGATATTGATGGCCGCCGAACCTGGTGTGAAGTGGGTCCGATTGCCTTCGAAGCGATGGGTCTCCTCACCGAGCACGTCAAAAAGAGAGAAGGACGGCGGTGTGGTGTCGAGCGCGGTCTCCACCATTGAGTCGCTGATTCGTACTCGGCCATCGCCGCCGTCCACGCCGGCACCGTGGTCGGCGAGGAAGCTCCGCGTTTCGTCATCGCCGATGTCGACACCAACCTCGGCGAGCACGACCTTCGCCTCAGTAATGATCTGTTCGGCCAGGTCCCCGTCGAGCTGCTGGAATTGAGGCCTCATCGAATTCCTCCAAAATTTCGTTCAAACGGGCAATGATCTAGCGACTCTCGACACACTCCCGAACAGTGATCGCAGCCGCCAGCGCGGCGGCGCCGGTGCGTCCGCTGACGATGGGGCTCTGATCACCGCGGCAGGCGGAAATAAAAGCTCCGATTTCGGCCTTGAGCGGTTCGTCCTTTTCGACCTCGACGAGGCGCGGCGCGATCTCGATCCCGGTCGCGCTTTGAACGAGCTGTGCTGAAGACACGCTCTGCTCGGCGTAATCGATCGAGAAATAGGACTCGCGGGCAAAGAGGCGAAGCTTGCGAATTCTCTCGGCCGACACGCGGCTGGCGGTGAGGTTGGCAACCAGACCGCCCGGAAACTCGACCCAGGCGTGGCACAGATCGACCTTGTCAGTGAGAACTGGCACCCCGACCGCCCGGATCTCGGACGGCTCTTCACCGGCCACCGCGAGGGTGATTTGAAGATCATGGATCATCAGGTCGAGGATGACATCGACGTCGATCGAACGGGCGGTGAATGGGGACAGACGCTGCGACTCTAAATAGCGAACATCGTCGGCGAGGCCGAGGGCTGCCTGTACCGCAGGGTTGTGATACTCGACGTGACCGACAGCGAGGATTTTTGAAGCTCCTTCGGCAAGCTCGATCAGTTCCTCGGCCTCGGCAACAGTCGCTGTGATGGGTTTTTCGACCAGCACGTGGCAGCCCGCTTCAAGCAGGGCGCCGGCGACCTCGCGATGGGTGACTGTTGGGGTCGCGACGACGACAGCGTCTGCGGCCCCCGCCGCCTCGATGGTCTCGAGCGCCGGCACTCCATGCTCGGAGGTGATCTCGGCCAGACGCCCGCGGTCCGTGTCGTAGGCTCCGATGCAACGGACCCCCTCCATGCCCGCGAGGATTCGAACGTGGTGGCGGCCGAGGTGGCCGGTTCCGACAACTGCGGCAGTGATTTCAGTGTCTGTCATCAAGCGCAGGATAATACCGCTGCGGCGGGAGTACAATTCTTCGGCGGTCCCGACCGCAAAAAGGAGTGACCATGCTTGACGTAAAAAAACTCTTGCTCGACGTTTTCGATCCCCAACCTGGAGAGGTCGTGACCTTTGTGGTCGACCTCCCCCGCGACGATGTCCCTGATCACGAGGGATGGTCGGCGCGACGGGCGATGGCCGAAAGGTGGCGCGGTGTCATGGCCGAGATCGCCTCCGAACGCAATTTCGAAGTGCGTCCGATTCTCACTTTTGTGGCCTCCGGCGCCAACAACGCCGATCTGCCGGCCGAGGGACGGCTCGGTGACGATGACGTGGGTCTCATGGATGCTCTCAAGGCGTCGACCCTGGTCATCGCCATGACCGAGTTCTCGGCCACAGCCCCGCTCGCCAATCTCGCCGAGGCCGAGGATGACTTCCGTGCAGCCTCGATGCCGGGAGTGCAGGAACGCATGGAGGGGACAGCTTTGGCGGCGGATTATTCCAAGGTGGCCGCGCGCTGCAAGGCGATCTTCGACATCATGGACGGCGCTGTTCTCTGTGACGTGCTCTTTTCGACCGGCCACCGCTGCTGGTTCGACCTTCGCCATCGCCTGCCGGAGATGGACGACGGCTTCCTTCCCCGCGGCAAAGAGGGTGATCGCATCATCAACCTGCCCTCGGGCGAGACCTTTGTCGTGCCCTACGAGGGCGAGTTCGAGGCTGTGCCGTCATGGACCGCAGGCACCATTCCGGTGGTGGAGGACGAGGAGCTCGTTCTCTTCCACGTCGTTGCCAACACGGTGGTCATTGTCGAAGGCGAAGGGCCTGTGGCCGAGCGCTATGCGGCCTTCTTCGACGCCGACCCGGCGCGCGCAAACATCGCCGAAGTGGCTTTCGGGGTCAACGACCGGGCCGAGGTCACCGGCGAAGTGCTGGAGGACGAGAAGGCGGGCTTCCACTGGGCGTTTGGCCGCTCCGACCATCTCGGCGGGGTGGTCGGCGTAGAGGACTTCGAGAGCCCGGAGTCGGTGGTCCACCAGGACATCGTCTACGCCGAGGGCAACCCGGTGCAGGTCGAGCGCGCGGTCATCATCCACGCGGACGGCCGGAACGTCGCCGTCATCGACGAGGGTGAGTATAAGTTTTAGTTTGAATTTGGAATTAGGAATTAGGAATTAGGAATTAGGAAGCGGCGGGTCTCGTGCAACCCGTGGTTACGCTACCCTGAGGTTCTGATGAGGAGGACGTGATGGCAGATTCAACGACTTTGATGGAAGCGATAGAGAGTCGCGGACCGTACGCGGTGTGGGACCTGATGGACGATGACGAGAAGAAGGCGGCAGCGGTTGCCTTCTGGAGTGGCGCCGACCGTGAGAGCAGAGCCGCCCTCGAAATGGCGCTCGCCGCTGAGCTCAAATTTCGCCAACAATCGGTCCGCCAGCTGGCGCCGGAAAAGGTTGCGGGCCGTCTGGTCCGTATGGCGGACAGTCTGCCGGAGACGGTGCTCTTTCAGTATCTCTTCCACCTCCATATGGATCAGCGGCGACCGTTGATGGTTGGCTATCTCGATGCCGTAGGCCTGCCGCACGACAACGGGGCCCTCGACCTGCCTGAAGACTTCGAGGGCCCGGATGCTGACAAGGTGGAAAAGGCGGGGCGCGACCTGGCTGAGGCTGAGGGCAAAACGGCGCTGGTCTATCTCGGCACCCTGATGGTTGCCGATGATGAATTCTGGACCGGCCTCGAGCCGGTGCTCAAGGAGTATGCAGCGGACGGGTCAAAGGACTGACAGCTCACCCACCCAGTTTGCCCGCAGATCACGCAGATAACGCAGATAAGGACCAGGTCGGGTTGTGATGTTATCTGCGTCAATCTGCGTGATCTGCGGGCAAATGAATGTTCGTGTCAGCCAGCAGATCGATGAAGAGATTGCTGGTTTTTTGAGGCATTGAGAACTCGGAATTAATCGCGAGTGAACGTGGCCGAGTTTCTTTCCGTTTCATGGACGGTGAGGGCGACCAGTTCGACGCCGTCCGGAAGCTCTCGTGCAGCGCGTTCGAAGAAGATTCGAGCGAGATTCTCTGCGGTCGGAATCACTCCCTCGAGAAACGGGACTTCGATGTTGAGGTGACGGTGGTCGACGTGGTCGACGACCGTTCCGTTGAGGACCTCTTTGAGGTCCTTCATGTCTATGAGATAGCCGCTTTCGGGGTCGGGGTCACCCTGGACAACCGCTTCGATGACGTAGTTATGGCCGTGACCGTGCGGGTTGTTGCACTTGCCGAAGACTCTTTGGTTCCAGTTGTCCGACTTTGCCGGGTTATGGAGCCGGTGGGCCGCTTCGAAGTAGACCTTGACGGTGACTGTGGTTGCCATTGTTCTCCCTTCAGCTTAGCGCAGACGCGGCCGTGAATATTCCGTGCGAACGCCAGGCAGAGTCTTGAGTATTGAGTTATGAGTTTTGAAATCTCACCCACCCACCCAGATAACGAAGGCCGGGGCGATGGATAACTCTAAACTCAAAACTGAAAACTCAAAACTGGCGCGCTAGTCTTCGTCCTCCAGCCGGCGGTAGAGGTCTGGTCGACGGTCGGCAAGGAACAGATACCTTTCGCGCGCATTGCGAACCACCGTCGGATCGATTTCACCGGTTACGATACCGGTCTCCTCTGCCAGCGTGGCCACTACCATCCCCCATGGATCGAGAATGCTGGTGTCGCCGCCGTGGTCGTAGCCGTCGACCTCACCGACCCGGTTCACCCCCAGAACCCACGCCTGATCGTCAATCGCACGGGCTGCGAGCAGGGTGCGCCACGCGTGGGAACGGTGCTTGGGCCAGTTGGCGATGACGACGAAGAGGTCGGTGGTCATGGCGGAAGCGCGAAAGAGCTCTGGAAAACGGAGGTCGTAACAGATCAGTGGCGTCACCCGCACCCCGCCGATCTCGACTGTATAAAGGCCTTCCCCCGCCTCGAAGTGATCGGGTTCGCCGGCAAGTGAGAAGGGGTGGATCTTGCGGTAGTGCAGGACCTCGCGACCGTCGGGGGCGATCACCGAACACGAGTTTGCCGGGCGATTCTCACCAGGCTCGGCGTAGCCGGCGATCACCCACACGTTGTGGCGGCGGGCGAGATCTGTGATGAACTCATGGATGGTGGCGGCGTGGACTGCCATTTCTTCGGCCCGCATTGAAAACCCGGTGGCGAACATCTCGGGCAGAACAATGACTTCTGCGCCCTTCTCCGCCGCGCGTCGCGCGAGCGGCGCAACCCGGTTGAAGTTCTCCTCCGGGTTCTCCCAGGCAATGTCGAACTGGAGACCGGCGACGATCACGGCAGGGGAGGGGCCGGGACCGGCACCAGGCAGGATCGCAAGCGGTCGGCAAGAAGGACGTGGAAGACGAGCTTCTGGCCGTCATTCCAACCATCCTTCCAGCTCCTCGATTTTTCCGAGTCTGCGTTCTTGCGGTAACTGGTGAACGATAGGTTCAAAAGCGAGTCGCAATTAGTGACGGTCAAATCGCCCATTTTCTCGGCGCCCTCGGCGAATCCAGCGATGTAGTCGGCATCGTCATCCAGGTCCTCGACCGCTTCAGCGGCTTCGGAGAGGGCGTGGTCAATGCCGTCACGGACCTCGGCGTTGGTTTGTTCAGCCTTCCATACCGCATGGCGCTGCACGGTCTCTTCGTAATCATCGGGCAGCGGTTCCATTTCGCGGCCATTCCAATCCCCAGACAATTCTGCGTCGTCGCGGGAGGCGTACAGCGTGACGTGCTTCTTCACCTCGATGAGCAGGGCATCGAGATTCGCGCTTTTCACCAGCTCACGAGGAACGTAGACCATCAGCTGGACCCTGCAGGAGCGTTGATCAAAAAGCTCGAAGGGCCCATCCATCCGGGAAACCCTCAGCGGTGCGTCAAGGGTCAGCAACAGGTCGACCCGTTGCCGCTTGACCTTGACGTCGTCGATCTTGACCAACTCACCCGCGGCGAAACGATTTCGGGCTTTACTGGCGACGCCTGCCGAGCCGACCTCGTTGTCAGAGTAGGTGCCGCCGCAGGCAGAATAGACCTCGAGTTCGAGCACGCCCCAGCCTCCCTTGAGCTCTCGATCGAGACGGCCGCCGAGCTCCGAAGCAGGTGAAACGGCCGCTGCCATCAACGTGATTGCGATGAGTGAAATACAACGAGAACGTCGCAAGAACCGACCTCCAGTTCTTTCTTCGAGGCTACCACGATAGCCTTTGTGGGGTTCTGCCATAATGCGTCGATGATGAACGCTCCATTCCAATCCCGATTCGATGGGCCGGCCTCTCCACCGTCCCGTCCGAAAAGGCCACGAACGCCTGCGGTCTCGGTCATCATCGGCCTCAACGTACTCGTCTTCCTCGCCTGGCAGGCTGCGTCCTATTCACCCCGTCTGTTTGCGTTCATGACCGAAAACTTCCTCGTCAGTACTCTCCACCTCGAGCACCTCCGGGTGTGGACACTGATCACGGCCGCCTTTTCACACAGCGAGCTCTGGCACCTGGCGCTCAATATGTTCGTGCTGTGGAGCTTCGGGACGGTCCTCGAACACCTTTGGGGGACCCGGGTCTTTGTCCTCGTCTACCTGGCGGCTGCGGTTGTGGCGTCGGTCAGCCACTGTGCGTTGTCGTCTTTCATCATGGGAAGGGACGACATCCCAGCTCTCGGCGCTTCGGGTGCGATCAGTGGGCTGCTGCTCGCCTACGCCCTTCACTTTCCGCGCCATCGCATCCTGCTCTTCGGGATTGTGCCGGTGCCGGCGCTGGCCGGTGTGCTCGCCTTTGTTGGTCTCGATCTTTGGGGTCTGATCGCACAGGGTCGTGGCGGCGGGCTGCCGATTGGCCACGGCGCCCACCTCGGTGGCGCTCTCGCCGGAGCACTGATCTATTTTCTCTACCTCCGCGCCGCCTACCCAACCCCGGCCGTTCGACAATCTCGCCCGCCTTCCGGGGGAGCCTCGTTGACGCCCGATGAAGCGCGGGAGTTCGAGCGCATTCGGATCAAGATCGAAACCACCGGGCCACATACGTTGACCCCCAAGGAGCAGGCCTTTCTCGATCGATTGCGGGAGCGTGTACTCCAGGCTACCCAGCCCGACTCGTTCTGAAAACGGGCCCTACAACCCTGTCCTTGCCGCTCGCACGCGTGCCGGGTACCATGCCAACCAGTCGACCGAGAGGGGGAACCCATGACGAAGAGTGAACGCGAGGTCCGCCTGGAAGTATTCAACTCCTTCAAGGACCTTTACGCGAGCGCCCCGATTCGGCTCATGAGCCGAACGGTAAACGCGATGCGGGCCAAGGGCTACAACGACCTCGCCTCTGCCATAGGTGACCTCGATCGGCGTACGGTTCCCCCCGACGATCCTGAGGATTCCTGTCTCCGGCACGACTGGTACAGTCTTCTCATGTCCGCCTTCGAGTACGTCGGCGGCTGGGTACGGCAGCTGAGCGCCCACCCGATGGGCTACAACGTCGATTCGATAGGCTACCCGATGGTCACCCATTCCTGGGGAGCCCTGTGGTCGCGTCAGCTCGGCATCGACTTCAAGAACGATGCCCACTCACCACCGCAGATCATGGCCTTCCACGGCGGCAATCAGGCCTTGCAGGCCGCTCTCCAGGGTGTGGCAGAGGCACACCGAAACCGCGCCGGAACGGGGAGCCCGGCCACCGTGCTCGTGCCCATTCCGACGTTCACCTGCCCGATGGACCAGATGGCTCTGTTGGGTATGAGGGTGGCGTTTCTGCCGCCGGGCCGCGCCGACATGGACCCGAGCCCTGAGGACCTCGATCAGGTGCCTGACAACGTCGACATCGACGGCGTTTATCTCATGCCCATCAACAACCCCACAGGCCGCACACTTCCGCCGGAGCAGATGCGAGCATTCGTCGACGCGGTCCTCGACCGCTGGCCCCGCGCGGCGGTGATCCTGGACTCGGTCTACGTGCGGCTCCACCCGCAGCACCGCGATCTACTCACCTGGTACGACGAGGACCCGCGCTACGCGGAATCGGTACTCTTCATCGACTCGCTGTCGAAGACCCACGGTGTCACCGGACTTCGATCCGGAGCCCTTCTGACCCGTTCGTCAGCCCTGCAGGACGGGATCGTGCGCTACGCCCAGAACGTCATGGCGGGACCTTCTAACGCGGTCCAGGCCGCGACAGCCTCGCTTCTTGCCCCTTTCATCAGTGGCGACGACGAGCTCGTCGAGCATCGCATCCGGCTCCAGATGCGCATCGGGCGCCACCTGCAACGTCGGCGCCGCCTGCTGCTGAGCGAGGCCTTCGACCGTTACCAGGAGCTGCTCAATCCCGAACAGCCGCTCCTTCCCGATCCCGAAGGTTTCGATTGGGAGGGGTCTATGTATGCCGTTCCGCGGCTGTCGGGGCGCTGCCGCGAGCTCGGTGAAGAATCCGGTGTTTCGCCCACTGTCGCCTTCTACCTCGAGACGGGGATCGGCGGCGTGCCCCTCGACGGCTTCTGCCGCAACCTCAACTTGGAGCGCCACGGACTGGTGGTTAACGAAGACTCGCCCAGGCTGGCTGAGTTTCAGAAGGAAGCCTGCAATTATGTGCGCCTCTCTTTCGGCATGACACCGCCGCCGCGTACCTCGGAGTAAAGAGTTAAGGCATTCTCAGAGTCGACTAACCGTTCCGGTTCAGCCTTAACCCTTAGTTCTTTACTGGCTTGACTCTTCCACCGAAACCGGCGTGATCGCGCTGACAGCCAATGCGGCGAAGCCGGCGAGGAAGAAGGCGGGCACCAGTTCGTAGAGATTGTGAAAGCCCCATTGTTGGACCAGCCACCAGCTGATAACGGTCAGCGAGGCGGCTGCCACGACGGCAACATGATCGGCCACGTCAAAGGCGCGCGAAAGCCGGCCGAGAATCAGGATCGCGGCCGCCGCCAGCACGGTAATCCACCATACGCGGGCGAAGATCTCCGGATTGGTTGCGGCGTCGCGGCCAAGCTTCCAGGCGACGGTGACGCCGGTACCTGTGAGCATCGCCGCCAGCGCGCCGTGGCGATTGACGCCTCGTTGCAAAAGGGCGAGCAGAATTAGGGGCGCAAAGGCAGCCCCTAAGCCGGACCAGGCAAAGAGAACGAACCAGAAGACAAGTCGCACCTCGCTGAGGGCCACCAGGATGCCGAGGAGCCCGACCACTGCGACCGTCCAGCGGCCGAGCACGAGGCTGCGGCGATCGTCGCTGGCCTTGCCGAGGGTTTTCTCGACCACGTCGTAGGAAACAGCCGAAGCAGCCACCAGGAGTTGCGACGAAACAGTGGATAGGATGGCAGAGATTACCGCTGCCAGCAGTAAGCCTGCGAGCACCGGATGGACGAGCTGCAGGGCCAGGGCCATCAGCGCCTGCTCGCCGTCGGCCAACCCGGGGAGCATGACTCGACCCGCGAGACCGACGAGACCGGCGCCATAGAAGACTGCCACACCCCAAAACATGGCTATCACCTGGAGCCGCTGCACCTGGCGGTCGTCTCGTGCCGCCATGTAGCGGGTGATGACGTGTGGCATGCCGGGGTAGCCGAGACCGATGCCGAGCTGGCCGACGACGAAACCCCACAGGACAGGTCCGAGACGGCCGCCACCGGCGCTGAGGAAATCGGGATTGATCGCCCCGAGACCCTGGATGAGAGCACCGAATCCGCCGAGGCGGGCGATCGCGTACAACGGCAGGGCGATGAGGGCGATCGCCACCAGCAGCCCCTGGAAAAGGTCAGTCCATGCCACCGCGCGGAAACCGCCGAGTGAGGTGACAAGGGTGATCACCGCGGCCCCGATCACGACCCCGAGAATGTAGCCACCTCGCCCCTCGAAACCAAGGGACGACGAAAACGCTTTTCCGGCTGCCGTCATCTGTGCCGCGACATAGCCCATCATGCACACCAGGATGATCGTCGTCGAGGTCAGGCGCAGCACGTTGCGCGGATCTCCCCATCGCTGTGTGATGACGTCGGTGAGGGTGACCGAGCCCTGGTTGGCGGAAAGTGGTCGCAGCCGTGGTGCGACCAGGTAGACATTGACCAGATAGCCAAGGAGACAGCCTGGGGCGTACCACAGTCCGGAAATTCCGTAAGTGAAGGTCATGCCGACCGCGCCGAGTGTGACCCAGCCGGATTCCGAGCTGGCGGTGGAGGAGATACCGGCGGACCATGCGCCCAGCGAGCGTCCCGCGAGGTGGAAGTCCTCGCCGCCGTGGGTCATCTTCGCGGCCCTCCAACCGATGAAGAGAAGCACGCCGAGATAGGCGACCATGACGACAGCGACGGTGGTGAGGGTGGAACCCTCGAGAGGCGTCATCTTTCGGATTCCGGTTTGAGTCGGTCGAGAAGATCTTCCAGGATCACCAGAACGACCAGCACCAGCGGGAAGGCCCACAGCAGCAGGTGCGCCCCGAGAGTCAGCGAGTACTCCTCCATTACCGCCTCCTTGTGTGCAGAGTGTACCCTGCCCACCCAACCGCCCAATTAGGAATGAGGAATTAGGGATGAGGAATTAGGAATTTCCACCCGCCCACCCTCCCTGATCGGTACGGCGTGGTGCCACTGGTGACGATTTTCCGCAGTCACCGCTTTTATGTCAGTTCAGCGCGAGGGAGGAAAGATCGTCAGCGGTGGCACCGGCTTCGGCTCCGAGCGATCGCGACCCAGATCCAGATGCTAAACTCCCGTGGCAACTTGGAGGCCCGATGAAACCACTACGATTCATTTTGTGTCTGACCCTGACCTTCACTCTGATATCCCTTTCGGCGTTTGCTGGAGAACCAATCCACGTCCTGGTTTCCAACGACGACGGCATCGACGCTCCGGGAATCGAGGCCATTGCCGCAGTGATCGCCGCCGATCCCGCCTACCGGGTAACGGTGGTGGCGCCCGCCCGGCAACAGAGCGTTTCGGGCCACGGTCTGATTACTCGAAGCGAGATCAAGGTGGTGGAGCACGCCGAGGTGGCAGGTTGCACTGCCTGGTCGGTGGACGCCACACCCGCCACCGTTG
>Ga0224502_10000262_pt1 | contig 16735 bp, 16 predicted proteins | sample SF_Oct11_sed_USG_5_FD_169104 | JGI IMG/M metagenome (GOLD analysis project Ga0224502, IMG submission 169104) | Sediment microbial communities from San Francisco Bay, California, United States - SF_Oct11_sed_USGS_13 | ecosystem: Environmental > Aquatic > Marine > Sediment | place: USA... | reverse complement strand
GCCGTGCGCCGCGCAGGGCCATGCCGCTCGACGCCGGCTTGCCCGTCGCGAGGCCATACAGGAATAGCGCATCCATCGCCCAGAACGCGAACAGCACGGCAAGCAGCGGCGTGTTGCGATTACCGCTATGAATCAGCGACGGCGCGACGAACAGCATCACTGCCGGCAGGAACGCGAGTTCCGCGACGGCGAGCAGCGCAAACGGGACCTGGCCGCCCAGACCGAAAGCGATGCGTCCCGCCAGCCAGAGGACGGTCAGCAGGACGAGCGGCCAGCCCGAGAATCCGCGGATGCCGGTCCAGCTCGGCACAGCCGTTAGCAGGAACCCGGCGATCGCGGCGCCGATGAAGCCGAAGATCATCTCGTGGCCATGCCAGTACGGCAGCGGCACTCGCGTGTCGGCGACCACCCCGGAGCCGTACATCCACAACCACGCGGTGACCGAGACGGCCGCGAACAGGCCCGCGAGCAGGAAGAACGGACGGAACCCGTAGGCGAACGGCACCAGTCGCTTTGCCGGCGGCCCGTTCACCGGAACCATCCCCCGATCAGGCGCAACGGCCCGAGTGGATCATGCGTGCGCGCGATCATGTACATGCACGCGAACACGACGAGCGCGCCGACAAAACAGGCGAACCGGATCGCCGGCGTGCGGCCCCGCTTGAGCGCGAACGTGCCGAGACCGACGTAGACGACGAGCAGGCCGAGCTTCAGCCACAGCCAGCCGTTCGCGAACACGACGGCGGGCAATACGGTCAGCAGCATCAGGGCGGCCGTGAGCAGGACGATGTCGATGGAGTAGCTCAGGTAACGGACGGGCGCCGCCATCGCCCACGGCATACCGCCCTGTACGGCGATGCCTCGCAACAGGAACAGCGACCCGCTGGCGACGACGGCGACGACATGGACAAACTTGACTTGAGGATAGTATTCGATCATCGGGCTCATGTGAGCGGCGATTCGTGTCGCCGGATAATAGCGAGCCGATGGTGCCGGGGACAGCGGCGACCCGCCTTGACCTGGATCAGGGCGCGGCCTACAAGCTGTCGATATACGTATCCACGACGCCGCCCCAGCGGTCCGCGTCATTGATGATGAAATGCCCGTTGCGGCCAGGCTCCCTCTGCAGAACCTCGAGGTCGCCGATGCCGCCCGCCCGCGTGAAAGCTTCGAAGTTCGACTGGCTGTGGTCCAGGCTGTAGAAGGAGTCGTTCTCCGCGTAAATCCAGAGCGACCGTCCCGGAAACGCGGCGCCATCTACGAAGAGCGATCGATTCACCGTCGCAAAATCCCCGCAACCCTCGCCCAGCCAGCCGCCCACGAAATTGATCCCGCCGATGTACACGTCCGGCCGCCGCGCGAGGTAGGCGATCGAGAGGATGCCGCCGCGAGACGTGCCCGAGAGCAGCATGCGAGTCACGTCGACATCGGCCCGCATGCGCAGCCAGTCGGTAACGGCATCAAGGTCGTCGAGCGCTCGATCGGCGCCCGCCAGCGCGACATCGGCCTCGCAGGAATAGCCACTGCGGTTGGTCGTAAACCCCTCGTCGTAGAGACCATCGGACTGGCCGCGGCCACGCCGCTGCGGATAGGCGACCATCCAACCGCGCTCGACGAAGTGCAGCGTGGTCGGCTTGTGAATGAACGTGTCATCGAACAGCGACGGGTCCGACCCGTTGCCCGTCGATCCGTGGTTGACGACCAGCAGCGGGAAGCGTTCGCCCTCGAGGGGCCTGAAGATGACCACTTCGAGCTCGATCGCTTGACCGTCCTCGATGAACGGCGTCGTCGCCCGCGCATCGATCCGTTGCGTGAATTCCCGGCAGGCGCCGTTTTCGAAGACGCTCGTCGAGTCGCAACTGGTGTCGATGGGCTCCGGCTGCTGCGCGGCGCCGTCGCCACCCCCGCCGCAACCGGCAAGAGTGACGAAGAGCAGGCAGATGCCGGGGACTGCCAGGCGCCGAACACGCCTGTTGTTATCATTAGTCATGAGAACAACCCCCCTTTTGGGCAGTTCGACGGTTCCCCCGTGCGAGAGTTCCGCATGGCAACCTGTCCGGCATGAACGACGCGGTCTCGGCACGAGTGGAGCGTATGCGAGCCGCGCGGCTGGTGTAGCATTGGCGACATGAAAATGATTCGTCAGCGCGTGTCGAGTAGCTCGGGGGAGGCCGCCTGACAGTGTCGCTGCTCGGCAATATCCTGTTCTTCGTGTTCGGCGGATTCGCGATTTTCTTCGGCTACCTGCTCGGCGGAATCGTGCTTTGCCTGACGATCATCGGCATTCCCTTCGGCATCCAGTGCTTCAAGCTCGCTGGTGGCGTCCTCGCACCGTTTGGCCGCGAGGTTCGCGAGACCGAGCCGCCGGGCGGGGCACTCGCGCTAATCATGAACATCATCTGGATCATCCTGCCGGGACTCGAGCTTGCCATCATGCACCTGCTGCTGGCCGCTTTCTTTGCGCTGACCATCATCGGCATCCCGCTCGCCATGCAGCACATCAAGCTCCTGCCACTCGCGCTGCTGCCGTTTGGCCGTGTGGTGCGGGATGTCGACACCGGGCGGCAGTTCCCATGATCTTCGTCTTCGAGGTACGCGTCCACCCCGGCTACACGGCGGAAGCCTATGCCGAGGCCTGGGTGCGCGCCAGCGAGATCATCCAGCGGGCGCCCGGTGCACGTGGCACGCGGCTGCATCGCAGGATCAGCGACGACCGGTCGCTGCTTGCGATCGCGAGCTGGGACAGCAAGGCGGAGCGTGACGCGATGGAGGCGCAGCCGTCGGCGGAGGTCAAGCGCATCATCGCTGAACAGGCCGAGTTCGTCGACGTGCGCGTGATCGGCGAGTTCGAGGACCCCGACTGGGTCGTCAATCCGGGCTAAAAGTTCCGTCTAGCCAGTCTATTGTCTCGTCCCAGATCGCCTCGGAGCCGCGGCGGAAGAATCCCATGTGGCCGAGCTTCCCGAGCCCGTAGTCTGCGGGCACGAGGTGTCGGCGCGTTACACGGGGATAAGCTCGCATCATCGCATCGACTGCTCGCGCCGTGCCCCAGTCGTCGTCTTCGATGCTGTACGCGAGTATCGGTGCGTCGAAAGCATCGTAACGTTCCAGTGGCAGCGTCGCGTCACCGAGCAGATAATCGGGGTTCCGGCACCAGCGTGCCCATTCGAGAGCGACGCCTCCGGGCAGGTCCTCGCCCGCCGCGAACCGGCTCCACGGGAAATAGCCGAAAAGCCGCGTGAGGGCGGGGATCAGGACGGTGACGGCGAAGCGCGCCCGGTAGCGTTCCGAGCCGCCCTGCACGCCCCAGTACCCGCTTTGCGCGGAGACGCCCACCATGGCCGTGATGCGATCCGGGCGCTCGAGCAGGCCGATGCCCTGGCCGCCGAAACTGTGGCCGACCGAGAAGATGCGCCGCGGCCGGAATTCCGCCGACAGCCAGTCGATGACCGCGGGCATGTCAATGAGGGCCCAGTCGCGCATGCGTGCATCGAACCCGCGCAGGTTCGCCGGGGCCGAGCCGCCGATACCGCGGTAATCGTAGGTCACCGTCGTCCAGCCGTGGTCGCGGAGATACGCGGCGAAGTACTTGTAGAATTGCCGCGGCACGCCGGTCGCTGCGTTGACCAGCACGGCAGTGTCGGATCCCGGCCTCTCGAACACGCTGGCCGCCAGCGCATGGCCTCCAGCATCGATTCGGCAGTCGGGAGCGTTGCCGGTCACGCCTTTGCAGGCTTCATCCGCTTGATCAGCTGCTGCACGCCGACGAGCACTCCGCCGGCGACGATCCCGGCAATGCCGTTGTACACCATTGCTGCCAGGCCCGAAAACAGGTCGGCGGCGACCGGCAGGTCGTGGGCGACGCTCTCTATATCGTGCAGCCACTCGGCGAGCTGTGGTACGCCGTGCACGAGGATTCCGCCGCCGACCAGGAACATCGCGGCAGTCCCGAGAACGGACAATGTCTTCATCATGACGGGCGCGAAGCTCAGGATCATTTCGCCGAGGCGCCGCTGTGCGGCGGCGGCCCGGGTCTCACCGGTCTTCTCCATCAGGTACATGCCCACGTCGTCCAGCTTGACGATGCCGGCGACCAGGCCGTATACGCCCACGGTGATGACTGCCGCGATCAGCGACACGACGCCGATGCGGACGGCGAGTTCCGCTTCCTGGACCGTGCCCAGCGCGATAACGATGATCTCGGCGGACAGGATGGCGTCTGTGCGTATTGCGCCGCGGATGCGCTGCTTTTCGAACTGCACCATGTCCACCTTTCGATCGGCGAGTGCCTGTACGCGCCTGGAGTGTTCCTCCGTATCTTCCTCCTTCGAGTGCAGCAAGCGATGCGCGACCTTTTCGAAGCCCTCGTAGCACAGGAACGCGCCGCCGAGCATCAGTAGCGGCGTGATGATCCACGGGAACACCGCGCTCAGCAACAGGGCTGCAGGCACCATGATGAGCTTGTTGACGGCCGAACCTTTGAAGACCGCCCACACGACGGGCAGCTCGCGTTCGGCCCGCACGCCCGTGACCTGTTGTGCATTCAGGGCAAGGTCATCGCCCAGCACGCCGGCGGTCTTCTTGGCTGCCACCTTGGTCATGACCGACACGTCATCCATCAAGGTGGCAATATCATCGAGCAGGGTTAGCAGGCTGCCAGCGGCCATATCGGGCTCCGTTCGACTAGTCGGTGTCTCGCTCGGGATCGCGACTCGCCGGGTACGGGAGTTTCACATGACCCCACCGCACCACGAGAATGGCTACCGCGATAACGAGAATGCTCGAGGCAACCGCGATGACGCGCAGCGCCTCCATGTCTTTGACGTCGATGATCAGGTAACGCGCGATCGCGACGATGGCGATATAGAGCGGCATCCTGACCGGCAGCTTGCCGGACTCCCAGTACACCTTGACCATCGTCACGGTCTCTACGTAAATGAACATGAGCAGCAGGTCGGTCAGCATGACGTTCTGCTCGATCCACATGTGCCGTATCTCGATGCCGCCGGCAACCAGCGTCGCCAGCAGTATGATGCTGAGGCCGACGTCTTCTACGAGCCTCGCGACCCGGATGCCGTGGCGGCGGATATCGCTGTGGACGTGCCCGGTTGGATCGCTCATCGGTTCATTCTACCGGCTATTCTTCAGGACATTAATGCCGAGCACGCCCATGTCCATGCCGTCGAACACCGGGAACCCCTGGCGTTCGAAAACGGCCTTGTAGCGCTGGTAGGGCACGCCGGCGTCGATGACGATGCCGACCAGGCGGCCGGTCGCCTTCGCCAGAAAAGCCAGCCTGGCCGCGAAAGCTTCGGCCTGCGTCAGCTGCTGTGTGTCCAGCTGTTCCGACAAGGGGACCAGCCCCAGCATGACGACGCCGGCGCCGAATTCGATCATCGCCTTGACGCAATCGAAATACACGGCCTCGTCGGCCATCGGCGTCAGGTCCAGCGGGTTCGACGCGGCAACGAGGCCCTGCATGCCGTGGCGGTCTAGTATGTCGTTCAGCGCAGCACGATCTTCCGCGGTCAGCTGGTACAGGCGCTCGGTGTCGTTATCGCCCAGCGTGTCGACACTGCCGACCGTCTCGTAGCCCGCGTTCGTGACGATCGCCATCTTGCCGAGCTTGCGCAGGTCCGGGTACGCCGCCATCCACTTGAGCACCGCGTTGAACTGGTTGAAAGACTCGGTGAGTATCGCGCCCGCCTTGTGAAGCAGCCGCTTCTGCACGTGGTAGTCGCCGGTCATCGCGCCGGTATGACTCTCGGCCGCCGACTTGCCGAGTTGCGAGCGGCCGCCCTTGTAGATGATGACGTGCCGATCCTGCGCGCGGAATTCCTCGACCAGCTTCGCGACCGCGCAGGCATCGCCGCCCACGAAGCCTTCGACATAGATGCCCAGTACGCGCACCGATTCATCGCGGGCGACCAGCGCCATGAAGTCCGACAACTTCATGTCGAGCTGGTTGCCGATCGAAAAGCCGTACTTGAGGTTCAGGTTGGAGTGGCGCGACAGGCGGGTTATCAGGAATGCGCCGCTCTGGCTGATCAGCGCGACGTCCGAGTCCGGCGCAAACTTGACATTCAGTTTGCGTTGCGGAATGAACAGGCTGTTCAGCTTCAGCGGCGACAGCAACATGCCGAGGCCGTTCGGGCCGACGATGGCCGGGCACCACAGGTCTGCCTGCCGGCGCGACTCGATGAGCCCTGAAAGCCGCTCGCCGAAACCTGCTTTGTCGGCGCCGTCGCCGATGCCGCCGGCGACGATGTAGACGACCGCCGCGCCGCTACCCTGCTCGCACAGCGCTTCGATCATCGGCACACACCGGGATGCCGGCAAGGCGATGATCAATATGTCGACCGGGTCGTCGGCCAGTGCGACGACGTCGGGTACACAGCGCACACCGGCGAATTCGTCGACACCGGGTTTGACGACCAGCAGGCCGTCCTCCGGCAACGATGACTGCCTCAGGTTCTCCAGTATCAGGGCCCCGACGCTCCCGGCTTTCGCGGAGACACCCGCCAGCGCAATACGGCGGGGGTCCAGGAGACTATCGTCCTGCAGCGGCACCGGGCAGGCATTCGCATGGATTTCTGTCGAGCGCAGGCCGACCCCATCCAGTGCGACCAGTTCGCCTGCGGTGTCGACGACCACCGGATTCAGCTCGAGAAGCCCGAGCCGCTCACGCGCCATCAGTTCATCGAGGCTCCAGAGCTTGTCGAGAAAATCCAGCAGGGTATCGCTGCTCGTAAGCGGCGCTTGCTGGCGAGCCTCGCCGAGCAGGATCCTGCCGAGCCAGTGCTCGCGGAGTTCGGCAAACGCTTCTTCTGGCGTATACACCGACGCCGGCCATACTAGCAGCGACTCCCTCATCTCCCGGGCCCAGTCTTCCGTGAGCAGCCCGCCGAAACCGAAACTGATGATGGCCCCGCAGCACTGGTCCCGTTGCAGGCTGACGAAGATCTCGCTCGGCGCCTGCGTCGCGCGCCGAAACTCGACCCGCTCCGCAATCATTGTTCCGAGCCAGTCGAATCGCTTTCCGACCGACGCACGCATGCGCCTGTGCACCGCCGCCGCAGAATCATTGTCGAAGTCACAGAATGCAAGGGCTGCGTTATCCGACTTGTGCCACAGGTCCCTTGCTATTCCCTTGATGACGACCGGATCGCCGATTTCGAAGGGCGCATCGACGATCCTGCTTTCGTGATCCGCAAAGAAATGCCGGGGCGTCTTGATGCCAGCGGCGGACAGGAATCCGTAGACCTCGTGTTCCGGGATAAATGCACTGGTCATCTGAAATGGCGGAGTCGGCCCGGCTTCGAGGATGAAGCCTGAAACTTATCACGGATCAGGCCCGGGTTGACGGGCTTACTTACGGAGGTAATGCAACCACTATCGCGCGCCGCTTGCCGAACTGCGGGTGCCGGCAAGGGATACCTCGCCGGAATCCCGGACACGGATCGTCGGCCGCAGCGCACCCGGATCGAGTTTCGCCTCGAAGCTATAGCTGAGCGTGTCCCTCTGGCTACTCATCAGGTCCCGGATCAGACCGACGCCGGCGAAGAGATCCGCTGAAGCATTCAGTGTGAAGTCACCCTCTCCGTAGCCCTCGATGACCGGCAGATCGTTGCCGACGCCCCGAATCAACTCATGCCCTTCGAGACTCACGGTATAAGAAACGCCCGCGAGTTTCAGCGCCTCGCGGTTGGGGTTGATCACGTGCAGGTCGATTTCGAACTCCGGCAACATTCCCTCTGACGGAATTGCCCGAACCGATTTGACGGTGACCGTCGGGGTCTCGTAACCGGGGCGCATGCCGGTGCAGCCCGCAAGCAGAACTGCGGCTGTTACGCTTGCGATCGTTAGAAAACGCATCGAGATCTCCTGCCTGGTGGCATCGCGGAAAGCCGGTTGTAACAACTGCGTATATGGAAGTCCAGTTGTCCGCGGGCGGCACTGGTTCGCCGGAGAAGCGTGTTGTACACCGGTGACTCGATGCATCGAAGGCTTGTTCAAAACAATAATTATACAGTTGCTTTATTTTTGGAGTAAGGCTCGTCCGGCGGCTGCAGTGCGATCGCAAACTCGGCGATATAAAGTGCTAAGCTTGTCGGCGCGCCACCCCCGGTGGCCGCACTTGCCGCGCATTTATCTCCCGACAAACACAACAACAGGAGACTCTTATGAATGTCGAACGTGAAGGCACCCTGAAGTCGTTGCTGGCCGACGGGGCCTGTGAACTCTGCAAACGCGTATGGTGGACATTCCTGATCGGCGGCATTGCGTCAGTCGTGTTCGGCATTCTGGCTTTCTTCAATCCGGGTGTCGCGCTGTTCGTCCTCGGCCTCTACCTCGCCGCCTACCTGATAGTGGACGGCGCCGTGAACGTATGGGGTTCCGTCACGAACCGTGAAAACGACGGCTGGTGGGTGATCCTGCTGCTCGGACTGCTCAGTGTAGCCGTGGGCATTTACGCACTGCTCGTTCCCGCAGCCAGCATGCTCGCCATTATCTACATGGTTGCCTTCATCGCGATGCTGATCGGGGTGTCGTCGCTGATGCTGGGCTGGAGAATTCGGAAAGAGGTTTCGTCCGAGTGGGTGCTTTACGTTACCGGCATCCTGTCCGTGTTGTTCTCGCTGTTGATCCTGTTCCGTCCCGGCGTCGGTGGCACGACCGTTGTCTACCTGATCGCGACCTGGGCAATCCTCATCGGCGCACTGCGCATCTTCTTCGCGTTTCACGTGCGCAAGCTGGGCGGCAGGATCGAAGACCGGGCCGAAGCCGGCGCCTAGCGGCCCGTCGAGACACGCCACGATGGTCTTGCTCCGGGGCTCAGAACTGTCGAGGCCCGGAGCGATGAAAACGAAAGGTCAACAGGCGCAACCGTACCGCGTACAGCACCCGGTCATCGGCAAGCGATGAGTACGCACAACGAACAGAGCCCGGTACGGGCCGGAGAGGAAGAGCAAACATGCAAGAGCGATGTCATGAAATGGCCTGGCGCCAGGCGCGAATCTCTGTAGTCCTGGCGTTGCTCGCGTTTCCAGCGATTGCAGCAGCATTGGAATGGCCACAGGAAGTCACCGCCGAAGAAGGCACCATCGTCGTCTATCAGCCGCAGCCCGAAACCTTGACCGGCGACACGCTGACCGGCCGTGCAGCGATGTCGCTGGAACTCAATGGCAGCGACGAGCCCGTATTTGGGGCCTTCTGGTTCGAGGCGAAGATCTCCACCGATACGGACCAGGGGACGGCCTTGATTCGTGATCTCAAAGTCACCAACGTGCGCTGGCCGGATTCCAACGATGCCGCCGAACAGCGTTTCACGGCCGTCGTCGAGTCCGCCATTCCCGAGAATGGCTTCGAGATCTCGATGGAGCGGTTATCGGCGAGCCTCGAGACCGCAAACATCGAGCGCCAGAGCCTTCAGGAACTGAACAATGACCCGCCGGCAATCCTGTTCCGCGAGGAGCTCTCGGTACTGCTGCTGTACGACGGTGAACCCAGGTACGCCGACATCGAGAACAGTGACTACGAACGCGTTCTGAACGCGCCGATGCTGGTGGTTCGCAAAGGTAATGGCCGGGATTACTGGCTCTCCAGCGGCAAATTCTGGTACCAAGCCGCTAATCCCATGGGCCCCTGGTCGCCGACCGGTTCGCCGCCGGCGGACCTGGTGCGCATGCTGCCCGAGCCGGACCCGGACGAGCCACAACCGGACTCGCCTCCCGCGATCGTGACCGCCGACAAACCGACCGAACTGATAGTTACCCAGGGCAAACCCGAATGGACGTCCCTGACCGGCGGCAAAATCCTGTACGTAAGCAACACCGAGTCGCCGTGGCTCAGGGAGTTGTCGACGAACAACATGTACCTGCTGCTATCGGGCCGCTGGTACCGCTCGAAGTCACAGGATGGGCCATGGACATTCGTGCCGGCCGACGAGCTTCCGGCGAGCTTCAGCGAAATCCCGCCGGCGTCGGACATCGGCGGGCTGAGAACGTCCGTCGCAGGCACCGACGAGGCAGAAGACGCCGTTCTCGACCAGCAGATTCCGCAGACCGCGGCCATCAAGCGCAGTGAAGCAAGCCTGACGGTCGAGTACGACGGGAAGCCGAAATTCGAGAGCATTCCGGGAACGAGTGTCTCCTACGCCGTCAACACGGGCGCACAGGTATTGAGGATCGGTAACGACTACTACGCCGTCGACGAGGCCGTCTGGTTCACGTCGTCTTCGGCGACCGGGCCGTGGGCGGTCGCGGATTCCATACCGCAGGACGAGATCGACAAGATTCCGCCGAGCTCTCCCGTCTACAACACGACGCACGTACATATCTACGAGTCGACGCCGGACGTCGTGTACGTTGGATACACGCCCGGTTACATGTGGTCGTTTCCGTACTACGGCGTACCGGTCTACGGCACGGGCTTCTACTACCCGCCTTACTACGGACGCTGGTACTACCCGCGACCGCCGACCTGGGGATTCAACGTCGGCTACAACCCGTGGACCGGCTGGAACTTCGGCATGAGCTGGTCGAACGGTTTCTTCAGCTTCAACATGAGCTGGGGCGGCGGCTACGGGGGCTCGTACTACCGCCCGTGGGGCTGTTGCAACGGCTGGTACGGCGGCGGACATCGCGGCCCGACTATCATCAATACGGGTGATATCAACATCGGCAACAGCGTGAGCGTGGGCAACCGCACGAACATCGGCAATCGTGTCGGCCGCGAGACCAACATCAACAACAACCGCAACATCTACCACCGGCCTGCAAACCGCTCGCGTAACGCCGACCGCGCGACGGCTGCCGCGAACCTCAAGAAAGCGCGGCCCACGACGGGGCGGGCCAACAACGTGTATGCCGATCGTGGCGGCAATGTCGCCAGGCGGACGGAGGATGGCTGGCAGACCCGGGAGGGCGGACAGTGGTCGAAAGACAGCATCCCGGCCGGCACGCTGGAGAAGGCGCAATCCGCCGACAGGACGAGACCGGAGACGCGGGATCGCGCCGCATCCACTCGACCGGCGCCAAGCACGCGGCCCGCGACCCAGCCCGGCACGTCGTCGCGCAATATCGATCGATCCAGCCTGGACCGTGCGCACTCCGCACGACAGCACGGTGCAAGCCGGCAGAGGGCTCGTCCGGCCGGGATGAATCAACCACAGCGAAGGCGATAGTGAATACCTCTATCGGAAGAACTGCAAAGCAAACCAACCATCGGAAGTAACTCATGAGACTGAAAATCACATTGATCGCTGCCGCCCTGTTGGGCGGAGCCGCCGCATGCACGACGGCGAGCCAGTCGGATTTCTCCGGCATGTCGTTTTCCGAGGAGCCGCTGACCGGCAAGGTGGTCTGGAACGACCTCATCACGGAGGACCTGGCCGCCGCCAGGGAATTCTATGGCGGTCTGTTCGGCTGGACCTTCGAGGATGCACAGGAGAGGGACGGCGGCGAATACATCGTTGCCCGTGACGGCGATATCTACGTTGCCGGTATTCTCTCCGTTGCGCCGCGCCAGGACGGCCAGAAGCTGGCGCGCTGGTTGCCTTATGTCTCGGTCGACGATGTCGACACCGCAATCAGCCGCAGCAAGGCGGGCGGGGCGACCGTCGCCGCCGACGCAAGGGAGGTCAGCCTCGGTCGAGTCGCGGCGATCGTCGACCCGGAAGGCGCCGTGATCGGGCTCGCGAGCAGCCGGATCGGCGATCCCGACGATACCAGCACCCGTGCCGGGCCCGGCCGCGTCGTGTGGTCCGAACTCCTGAGCAGCGACCCGGTTGCGGCATCCGCTTTCTATCGCCTGCTGGCCGGCTACGACATCGAGGTCATCGAGCGCCGGGGCGGCCTGTATACCCTCCTCTCCAACAACGGCGTGAATCGCGCCGGCATCATGCCGCGGCCCGCGGACGAGATCGAACCCGTCTGGCTTACCTATTTCGGCGTCAGCGACCCGAAGTCGGCTGCCGCGAGAGCGAAGGAACTGGGCGGGACCGTGCTCGTGCCGCCGTCACCCGAGCTCAGGGAAGGCACGATGGCCGTCGTCACGGACCCGGTGGGAGCCGTGCTCGTGTTGCAGAAAGTACCGATGTAGGGAGGACAGATAATGAAGAACAGAATGAAGAAGACCCTGCTTGTAATGCTCCTGGCGTCGAGTGCCATCATCGCTGGCTGCAGCGGCAATGTCGGCGTCGGCCTGAACGTCGGTGTCCCGATCGGCAATCACGGGTACATGAGCCTGGGAACCAATCACTGGCTCTGATCCCGTCGGTCCGGGGCCGGTGTTCGAGCTCTGCGCGGCTCGCTCCGGCCCCCGAATCAGGGCTGGACGGCCTCGAAACCGAGCACGGGGCCATCGCCGGCGTACAGCGTCAACGTGTTACCCGATATCCCGTAGCGGTTGACGGCGCCCAGATTGTCCAGGTAGGCCCGCTCGGTCTCCATGCCGCTGATACAGGCGCGCATCGTTACGGCCAGGTTCCCGAGCTGCAGTGAATCGCCGCTCGTTTCGTAGCCGCCGGTGAACGAGTTGCAGCCCGTTTGCCCGCTCACTATCCCGGCATCCCCGTCGAACTTTAGATGCGGCTCACCCTGTTCGCCTTCGTGATGATAGGCGTCCGTGCCGATCGACGTGAGTTTCCAGTAGGTATCGGTGAGTGACGCATCCGGCTTGCCCGGTGCACGATCCACCATGACGAGCAATACTTCGGCCGTGTTACCTGCCCCGCGTGTCAGCACCGGGTAGTGAGTGTCACTCGTAAACAGTAGCCGGTCACCATGCTTGATCGTCGCGCGGACGGTGTACTGCATGCGCTCCTCGATTTCCGCCGGATCGTAATCCAGCACGAAGGGGATCGGCGGGTTGCCCGGATCCTCGATCCTCTGGTAGGCGATCTCGACTGCCGGGACGTCGGCACGCGACGTGTCCAGTAACCAGACCTCGGCGACCGAACCCGGGCGCAGCGCAATCCGCTCGCGGTACATCAATGTGCCGGTAACCTGTGCCCCGGCGCCCGCGACGTCGTCGCTTGCTGTCGCTGTATCGTCAGCCATATCCGACCCGCAGGCCGCCAGGCCGCCGAGCAGCAACAGCAGAATCGCTTTGCTTTTCATTCACCATTCCCGTGTGTACAGATCTTCGTCAGTGCCGATAGCGCCAGATTATAGGCAGATTCGGGGACAGTGACCCAAGTTCGAATTGAGGAACCTGGTCTCCTCGTCACATACGGATGCCCGAATTAGGGTCACTGTCCCCCGAATTGCTGGAGGGGACAGCGTGTTCGGTTAAACTGGGCAAACTAAAAACAAAGAAAAGCCGTTAGCGGGGAGACATAGGTGCTGAATGTAAGTGTGCTGCCCGGCCCTGGCCGGATGGTGAGGCAGCTTGTGGGCTTGTCGGTCTTGCTGTCCGGTATGCTGGCATTGTCTCTTGCCTCGGCACAGGAAGACGATGAAAGCGGCGCTGTCTCTCCGCGTACGGATCAGGTCGCCAACGTCACGCTCGATGGTTCGGTCCTGTTTCCGTTACGCGGCGTTGCCGCATTCCCGGCCAAGCAGCGTGCCGCCGAAGTGCGCAAGCGAATCGTCGAATTTGCCGATGACCGCTCGCGTTCAGTCGATGAGCTTCGCGTCGTCGAGGGAAGCGACCAGCACCGTATCGTTGCCGGGCGGAACGAGATCGTCAGCATCTTCGACATTGACGCCGAACTGGAAGACGTCGATCGACACCTGCTGGCCAATGTCTATCTCGAAAAGATACAGGACGCCGTAGGCAAGTACCGTGAAGATCGCAGCACTGGCGTGCTGGCCAGGAAAGGTGCATTTGCCGTCGGTGTCGTTCTGGTCACGGGCCTGTTGCTCTGGGGCGTGATTCGCTTGTTCCGCTGGCTGGAGACCTGGGCGCGAGACAAGGTGTCCAAAAGCGTCGGTGAACTTGCGAGCAAGTCGAGCTGGCTCATCAACCCGCACCAGATCTGGAACATGCTCGCGAGCCTGATGCGCTTGCTGCGTATCGCCGCCGTCATCGTGCTCGTGTACTTCCTGCTGAACACGGTGCTGGGCCTGTTCCCGTGGACGCGGGGCTTCGCCAAATCGCTTTTTCAACTGGTATTGAACCCGCTGGAGAGCATCTGGCTCGGTTTCGTTGGCGCGATTCCCGATATCGCGTTCCTTGTCGTGCTGTTCTTCGTTGTTCGTTACATCCTGACGCTCGTTCGGGGGTTCTTTACCCGCGTGCACCGGGGGAGCATAAAGCTCGAAGGCTTCGAGCCCGATTGGGCAATGCCGACGTTCAAGATCCTGCGCATCCTGATCGTCGCTTTCGCCATTGTCATTGCCTATCCCTACATTCCGGGCTCGGACTCGCTGGCATTCAAAGGCGTATCGGTATTCCTTGGCGTGATCTTTTCCATGGGCTCGACGTCCTTCGTATCCGGTGCCATCGCCGGCCTGACAATGACGTATCGAGGCGCATTCAAGGAAGGTGACCGAATTATGGTCGGCGATGTTACCGGCGTCGTTACCGAGATTCGGCTGATGGTGACGCGGGTCCGCACGGCCAAAAACGAGATCGTCGTAATTCCGAACTCCAATATCCTCAATACCGATGTCACGAATTATTCGACGATGGCGCGTGAGGAAAAATTGATCCTGCACACGGAAGTCGGTATCGGCTACGACACGCCGTGGCGGCAGGTCGAAGCCATGCTGCTCGAAGCCGCAACGCGCACCGAGGGCTTGCTCAGCGAACCAGGGCCGTTCGTATTGCAAAAGAGCCTTGGCGACTACGCGGTGATTTACGAACTTAACGCCTACAGTAATGACGACAAACATATCCCGGCGCATTACTCCGCTCTGCACGCGAACATACAGGACGTGTTCAACGAATACGGTGTACAGATCATGTCGCCGTCCTACGAGCACGATCCCGACGAGCCAAAAGTTGTGCCACGAGAGAAATGGTATCCGGCACCGGCGAAGCCACCAACGGAGTGACTTCCAGGGCGGATTCCATGGTCTCGGATTTCGCTGCCGTAGACTGCAGCAGCTTGCCGTCTCTTTGGCCAATTCTCACTTGGCCAACGGATAGGAACGGCTGAAGAGAAGACGGCCACACCGGACTTTCTACGTACATCCCATGATTGACCTTTTCCGGCCATCGGCGAAAATTTTTGGGCTGAAAAGGCAAACTTAGCGAAAGCTAGGGACGCAAAGCCACGGGTCCTCGCTTCCTCCGAGAAGCCATGACTGACTCCCCGAAGGACCCAAGATCGCCGGGCTGCCTGACGAAACGACCGGACTGTGAATTCCAGTGCTTGGTTTCTTAGGGGAAATATCATGGCGAAGAAGAAGATAATCAGGGCTAAAACCCAAACCTGCGCACCAGCCTGTACAAGAATCATAAAATTTATGACCGACCATTCCATTGCTGCCAATCTCGGCATCAGCATTCCTCCGTACACGAAGATTACCGGCTACCGGCACATCAACATCTTCGTTCGATTTACCCAGGAGGACGCCGCTGAACCCCCGGTAGATCTTGGCGTGATCTTTGCGTTCGACTCAAGAGGCACAATGGGCGCGCGCCGCTACGTCAATCTCGAAGAGAATCTCTCGGGCCCACAGAGCACGAATTTCATCGAGGTTTCCGGCAGCGGAACGTGGCACGGCAGCCCGCACAATATCAGCACCTATGTTGCGCGGTTTCCTATCATGGGCCCGTACGTAGAGGTATTCGTATACAACCGTGCGCCCGTCGCACGCACGGTCAGCGTCTGGGGCTACCTCGTATCCTGACGGATCGCGGACGTAGTCTCAGTCTGCAGGCGCAGGCGGGTTAGGCACAGGTATTCCGGATGCTTTGTAGCAGACTCCGGAGCGACCCGGTTTTCTCCACACTGGCGAGCTTGACAATGAAGTTGCCTGCTATTGAGGGGAACCCACTGTATCGAGCCAGTTAGACAGAGGCTTTCCGGCAGGATTCAATCTGTGAGGAGGTCGAATCATCAAACGCAAGGGGTGCAAATTGCTGCATTATGATGTTCCATGTGGCGACTGTTGATTGACCGAAGCTGACTACAATCAAATCCGGCGAAATTTCTCGTATAGGCTGCGGTAGTCCTTGTTAAACAACCATGTAATAAACCGACAATTCCTGACGCCACAAAGAGCATACAATCATCGTTCTGATTTGTGACTGCGAGATTGGGGGAAGCCACCAACGGAGTGACTTCCAGCGCGGATTCCATGGTCTCGGATTTTGCTGCCGTAGACTGCAGCAGCTTGTTCTCGGTAATTGCGTCGATAAGAAGATCCCCGAATTGACGCAGCGATGATTGGGGCATAAAGGGTATACACAGGTTAGCCGAGGAGCCTTAGATGCTGCGGAATCGAACAACGGGCCGTGTGCGTCCGTCCTGTGCCTGGATACTGGCACTACTGCTGGCTGTCACTTTCGCTGGAACTCGTGCAGCCGATAGCCATGAGCCTGTGGTCGGCGAGTTCCTTGGGCTGATGGAATCGCGTCCAGACCTCCGGGCCTCGGTCGAGGCGGCAATAGACATTGCAGGTCTCAATGGCATCGAGGATATGGGCGGCTTTGTCGATTACCTGGATGGCCTTGTCACGTTAGTCCCGACGGAACGGGAAGTCGTTCCCGAGTGCCTCAAGTTCTACTACATCGTCAACCAGGCGCCCGGCGACGCATTGAACGAGGACGAGCAGTTCAA
>Ga0224502_10000261_pt1 | contig 16772 bp, 12 predicted proteins | sample SF_Oct11_sed_USG_5_FD_169104 | JGI IMG/M metagenome (GOLD analysis project Ga0224502, IMG submission 169104) | Sediment microbial communities from San Francisco Bay, California, United States - SF_Oct11_sed_USGS_13 | ecosystem: Environmental > Aquatic > Marine > Sediment | place: USA... | reverse complement strand
AGTGGGTGATCTTTGCTCGCGTCGAGTGCTGCCTTCGGCGGGCCGGCCTCGATGGCCCCCCGGTCCTGCCCGAGCCGGCACCGGGTGCGGATGTGCCGCGCAACCGCGATCGTCTGCGGCGGAGTCGTCTCTACATACCCGGGAACCAGCCCAAGCTGATGATCTCAGGCGGTCTCTACGGCGCTGACGGCATCATCCTCGACCTCGAAGATTCGGTGCCACCTGCCGAGAAAGACGCCGCCCGCTTGCTTGTCCGAAACGCGCTGGTCGCCCTCGACTGGGGCGCCTCGGAACGCATGGTGCGGGTCAACCAGGGCGCGGTCGGTGAAGAAGATCTTGTGGCCATCGCCACCCACAACCCGCATACGGTGCTGCTGCCGAAGGTCGAGGATGCCTCCCAGGTCGGGCGCGCGGCCGAGATTCTGCGCGGTCTTGCTGGTGAGGAAGCTGCATTTCTGATGCCGATTCTCGAATCGCCGGCAGGTGTCCACCGCGCATTCGACATCGCCACCGCAGATCCTTTGGTGGTGGCCCTGACGCTCGGGCTGGAAGATCTGTCAGCAGAACTCGCCGCGCCCAGGACGACTGAGGGGTGGGAGAGTTTCCTCGCCCGGCAGACCACGGTCTACGCTGCACGCGCTGCGGGGGTGCAACCCATCGCGTCGGTCTTTTCGGATATCGAGAATGAGGACGCCCTCGCCGCGTATGTACATCGCGAACGCGGCCTTGGGTTTGATGGCATCGGCTGCATCCACCCCCGCCAGATCCCTGTCGTTCACAGAGAAATGGCGCCGTCAGAGGCCGAAGCGGAACGCGCGGTACGGGTGGTGAGGGCGGCACGAGAGGCCGAAGAACGTGGTCTGGGAGCTGTTGCAGTCGGTTCGAAGATGGTCGACCCGCCGGTGGTGCAGCAGGCGTTCCGGACGGTCGACCTTGCAGTCGCCGGTGGAGTTCTGGCAGAGGATTGGGACGCTGAAGCGTGACAGAGTCATCAGTCATCAGTTATCAGTTATCAGTGGGCCGAGCACGCGCTGATCACTGATGACTGATAACTGATCACTTGCTCCGGAGGTGAGCAGACATGGCTGTGAAGCTCGAAATAAACGCGGCAGGCCGAAAAGTGCCCTTGGACATCAACGGGCGCGAAAGCGTGCCGTTCAAGGGTGTTGGCAAGCACAGACCGGAAGGCACCAAGGCGGCACCCCGAGTAGCCAGCTGTGTCGATTTTCCCGCCGATGGTGACAAGAGGGTGGCGTCGCTGAAAGAGGCGCTTTTGCGGGTCGGGCTTGCAGATGGTATGGTCGTGTCGACCCACCACCATCTGCGTAACGGCGATGCTGTTGGCAACCTCATTTTCGATGCAGCCGCCGAAGTTGGCGCGAAAGACCTCATGTGGTTTCCATCCGCCTCCTTTCCGGTCCACGCCAACCAGATCGGCCACCTCGACAACGGCGTGATTCATCATATCGAAGGCTCGATGAACGGCCCACTTGGGGCCTACTGTTCCGCGGGGAAGATGCGCGGCCTTGGCGTGCTGCGTTCGCACGGTGGGCGCTGGCAGGCGATCCAGGATGGCGAGGTCCACATCGATGTCGCGGTGGTTGCCGCCCCGACCGCTGACTTCTTCGGCAACGCCAACGCCGTCCAAGGTCCTGCTGCTTGCGGTTTGCTCGGCTTTGCCCTCGCCGATTCGATCTACGCCGAGAAGGTGATCGTGGTGACCGACAACCTGGTGCCGTTCCCCTGCCTGCCGTGGCAGATCCAGGGCAACAATGTCGACTGCGTGGTCGAAGTGGAATCGATCGGTGATCCCTCGAAGATCGTCTCCGGAACGACTCGGATCACGCAGAGCCCTGACCGTCGCCGCATCGCCGAGCTCGCGGCCAGGTTCTGCGCCGAGGCCGGGATCATGCGCGACGGTTTCTCATTCCAGGCCGGCGCCGGCGGCACAACACTCGCTTTCGCGATGTACCTTGCGGAGCTGATGCGGGCCGAAAATGTCACGGCTCGGTTTGCACGTGGTGGATCGACCCAGCACATGGTGGAGATGCTCGACGAGGGCCTCATCGAAGTCATCTTGGATGGTCAGACCTTCGACCTCGACGGCGTGAAATCGATGCGCGAAGATCCGCGCCACCAGGACACCTCTCCCTTCACCTCTTACAACTTCCACGGCAAGGGAAATTTTGCTTCAATGGTCGACGTCGCTGTGCTCGGTGCGACCGAGGTCGACCTCGAATTCAACGGCAATGTCGTGACCCACTCCGATGGCCGACTGTTGCACGGCATTGGCGGTTGGCAGAATTGCCTCGCCGCACGCTGTGCGATGTTACTGGTTCCATCCTTCCGTGATCGAATCCCGGTCATCGTTGACGATGTGACCACGGTTTGCGGTCCTGGCGAAATGATCGATGTGGTAGTCACAGAGAGGGGTATCGCCATCAACCCTCGACGCCAGGATTTGCTCGATGCGGTCGCGGGTTCGGGCCTGCCGATCCGGCCGATCGAAGATCTTAAGGCGGAACTCGATCGGATCTGCGGCGTGCCGGCAAGGCCCAAGCTCTCCGATGACCCGGTGGCGGTCGTCAAGTGGGTGGATGGCACGGTCATCGACACCGTCTGGCGAGTCGGCTGACGCCGACTCGCGAATTCGGAAGTTTGAATTCTGAATTCTGAATTTTCTCATCGCAAGGGGACGATGTTGAGGGGCCACGCGGGATTTCCGAATTCCGAACTCCGAATTCAAACCTCTTTGTCCTGTGGGGCTTGCGTCTGAGCGTCCGTGGGTGTAGAATCCCACGTCCTTGGTCCAGAAGGGCTGAGTGGAGGTTTGAGATGAAAGCTGGAGTCCACCCCGAGTACCATGAGGTCGAGGTTCGCTGCGCGTGCGGCAACACCTTCAAGACCCGATCAACCAAGACCGAGCTGCGGCTCGAGATCTGCAACGCCTGTCACCCGTTCTACACCGGAAAGCAGAAGCTGGTGGACACCGCGGGAATGGTGGAGAAGTTCGAGCGCCGCTACGGCAAGACCGCCACCGCCAAGTAGCTCATCCCGGTCGCCCATGGGCGGCCATGTCGGCCCGCGCGAATGTCTTCGCGCGGGTTTTCGTTTGCCAAGAAACCACGTATTAGCGTTCGGACTTGATGGAGACGGAGCGATTCGATGCTTGAACGGCTCAAAGAAATCGCAAAAAAACACGAGGACCTGCTAGCGCAGCAGGTGGATCCCGAGATTGCCGTCGACCCTAATCGTTCGCGTGAGGTGGCACAGAAGCTCGCCGAACTCGAGCCGATGGTGACCGCTTATCGCGACTACAGTTCGACTGCCTCAGAACTCGAGGGCGCACGCGAGATCGTTGCCGAGGCGGACGACGACGAGATGCGACAAATGGCGGAATCCGAAATCGTAGATCTGACGACGCGGCTGGAAAAAATCGAGGCGCGATTGAAGGTGTTGTTGTTGCCTGTGGATCCGAACGACCGTCGTAACGTCATCCTCGAGATCCGAGCAGGGACTGGCGGCGAAGAGGCTGCGCTCTTTGCCGGCGAACTCTTGCGCATGTACGGACGGTATGCCGAATCGAGGCGATGGAAGACTTCGGTCACCGATTCGTCGGACACCGGACTCGGTGGAATCAAGGAAGCGGTTGTGGTGATCGAAGGCGATGGCGCCTTCTCTCGGCTCAAATACGAGTCCGGTGTCCACCGGGTGCAGAGGGTCCCGGCAACCGAGGCCTCGGGCCGTATCCACACCTCTGCGGCGACGGTGGCGGTGATGCCGGAGGCTGAAGCGGTCGAAGTCGAGGTGGATGAAAAAGATCTCCGGATCGACCGCTTCTGTTCTTCAGGGCCGGGAGGACAGAGCGTCAACACCACCTACTCGGCGGTCCGAATCACCCATCTGCCAAGCGGTGTGGTGGTCTCTTGCCAAGATGAAAAATCTCAGATCCAGAACAAAGCCAAGGCATTGCGGGTACTCAAAGCACGGCTCAAGGAGGTCGAGGAAAGGGAGCGGGACGCCGAGCGCGCCGCCGATCGTCGCTCGAAGATCGGCTCCGGTGACCGCTCCGAAAAGATCCGCACATACAACTTTCCCCAGGGACGGGTCACTGACCACCGCATTTCACTCACCGTCCACCGCCTCGGGGAGATTCTCGAGGGGAATTTGGATTTGATGCTCGAGCCCCTGATAGCTGAGTTCCAGGCTGAACGCCTCAAGGAAGAGCTTTCCTGACGGGAGCCGAGTTTTGATCACGAAGGCTCAAAGATCTTCACAAAGAAGACCATTCGTGTTTTTCGGTCGTCAGCTTGAAGGCTCTCGTGAAACACAAAAGAAGATCTTTGTGATTCCCTTCGTGTCCTGGTGTGTTCGTGGTTGTGGTGAAATACGATGAAAACAGCTGAGGCGCTTGCCAAGGGTTCCGAAACGCTACCCCAACGGGAAGGAATACCTGATCCCCGGCGGGAGGCGCTGTGGTTGCTTGCGGCAGCCTGGGGGGTGAAAGAAACCACCCTCCGACTCCATCCCGAGCGTGAGCTGCCGGTCGAGGTCGAACGCCGCTATGGAGGCTGGCTCGAGCGGCGGGTGGCCGGCGAACCCGCCCATCATTTGACCGGTACCTGCCCATTCTGGGGGAGAGAATTTGAGATCAGTCCGGCGGTGCTGGTGCCACGTCCGGAAACCGAGTTGGTCGTCGAGACGGCGCTCGAATTGCCGTTGCCGAACAATGCAAGAATTCTCGACGTCGGAACCGGGTCCGGCTGCATCGCCCTGACCCTTGCCGCCGAACGTCCCGGGTGGCGGGTATCGGCTGTCGACAGTTCGAGCGCAGCGCTGGAGATTGCCCGACGCAACAGCAACCGTCTGGGAATAGCGGTGGCCTTTTATCGCGGTGATCTCGCCTCCGCGGTCGCACCGCCGTGGGATCTCGTTGTTGCGAATCTCCCTTACGTGCCGAAGGACGTCCTTGCACGGCTACCGCTCGAGGTTCGTCATGACCCTGTGGCAGCGCTCGATGGTGGTTCCGATGGTCTCGATCTGGTGCGTAGCCTGCTCTCCGATCTGAGGCGACTTCTCCGACCGTGCGGGGGTGCGATATTGGAGATCGGGGAGGGCCAGGCTGACGATGTTGCAGAGATCGCGTCCATGGCTGGTCTCGCGGTGGCGCGGAGAGTTCGGGATGTAGGCGGTGTCGATCGAGTCATTGTCCTGCAGGCCCGGTAGGAATCCGGACGCGGGCGCGGACTCGGACCAGGACGCGAGGCAGGACCTGTGTTGACACGATGGGGTCCTGATCGGACAATGGAGTTTTCCCGTTGAAAACGGGGCGGAGGCGACAATGGCAGACGCGAATCGGATCGAACTCGACGGCCAGCAGCAGCGAAGCGCAGTCATCGCATTTGGTGGTAACGCGCTGCTTCGACCGCAGGATCACGGCACCCAGGAAGAGCAGTTCACCCTCAGCTGGAAGGCCACCCGATGGCTGGTCGAGGTCATTCACCGCGGCTATGAGCTTGCCATCGTCCACGGCAACGGCCCGCAGGTGGGCAACATCATGATCCAGGTCGAGGAGGCGATCACCAAGATCCCGCCACAATCACTGGATGTGGCGGTGGCCCAAACGCAGGGTTCGATGGGTTTTATGCTCGCCAACCAACTCCGCAACCGTTTCAACGAAGAGCAACTGGAGAAGGAAATTGCGGCGGTGTTGACCGAGGTCGAAGTCGACCGCGAAGATCCGGCATTCGAAAACCCGACAAAACCAGTGGGTCCCTACTTCACCGCGTATCGTGCCAATTTGCTGATGCAGGAGCACGGTTGGCAAATGGTCGAAGACGCCGGCCGCGGTTGGCGCAAGGTGGTTGCATCGCCGATGCCGCAGCGGATCGTTGGATGCCACCTTCTCAAGCGTCTCGTCGAGAACGGTGCGGTGCTGATCGCTGGTGGTGGCGGGGGAGTGCCCGTCTACAAAGATGTCGGCGGGTACTATCGGGGTGTCGAGGCGGTGATTGACAAGGACTACGTTGCCTCGATGCTGGCCCGCGAGCTCAAAGCCGATCTTTTCATAATGCTCACCCAGGTGCCGATGGTGGCCGAAAACTACGGCCGTCCCAACCAACGCTGGCTACGGCGGATGCCTCTTTCCAAGGTACGCGAGATGATGACCAGCAACCAATTCCCGCCGGGCTCGATGGGCCCCAAAGTGCAAGCGTCGATGGATTTTGTCGAGGCGACCGGCAAAGACGTCCTGATCACCGACGAGGACAGCCTCAAGCAGGCCCTCGACGGCCGCGCCGGCACCTTTCTGGTTCCTGACGGTGAGGTCGAGTACGCGACGTTGGCATAATCTTAGATCTGCGCGCTTGTTGGAGTTATCCTAGGCCCGATGGCAAACGCGAGCCTCTGGATCTATCGTTTGTTGCTGGGTGGATTGCTGCCCATTGCATTGCCGGCGATCAAGATTCGCCAGTGGCTTTCGGGCAAGAGTCGGCCACGATTCCGTGATCGATTTGCACGGTCGTTGCCGATACTCCCGGAAGCCGGGATTTGGATCCAGGCGGTGTCGGTCGGCGAGGTCGAGTTGGCGCGAGGGCTGGTTACCGAGCTTGAGCGGCGGGCACCCGATCTGCCCCTCTTTCTGACCGCGACCACCGCCACCGGTCTCGAACTCGCCCGCCGCACCCTGGGGGACCGATTACCGGTCTTTCCCTGCCCGATCGATCTTCCGGGTCCAGTCAGCCGAATCTTCGAGGCCGCACGTCCGCGGCTGTTGGTGCTGGTGGAGACCGAACTTTGGCCCGAGATGCTCTTTCAGGCGGGGTTGCGCGAGGTGCCGGTGGCGGTAGTCAACGCGCGTCTGTCGCCCGGTTCCTATGCCGGCTACCGCCGGGTTGCCGGGCGGCTGAGGGCGCTGTTGGCACCGTTGGCGATGGTGCTCGCCCGCACCGATGCCGACGCCCGACGTTTTGCCGGCCTCAATGTGCCAAAGGAGCGAATCGTCGTCTCGGGTAACGTCAAATACGACCTCGAGGCCGACCATCGACCGCTCGAATGGGAGGATGATATTCGCCGAGTCGCTGGCGATCGGCCGATTGTGGTCGCCGGGTCCACCATGGAGGGCGAAGAATCAGCGGTCCTCGACGCTCTCGCTGGTCTCGGCGCGGACGGTGCGAGGCCATTCCTGATCCTGGCGCCCCGCCATCCCGAACGGTTTGATGCGGTTGCCCAGCTCCTTGCCGACCGTGGTCTCGTCTTCTCGCGCCGCAGCAGCGGCGATGCCATCCCCCTTGATGCGGACGCCTTTCTGATCGACACCATCGGCGAGTTGGCGCGCACTTACCGAATGGCCACGGTTGCGATCATTGGAGGCTCTCTGGTGCCAACCGGGGGCCACAACCCCCTCGAACCCGCGGTGTGGGGGGTGCCGGTGCTCAGCGGGCCCCATGTCTTCAATTTCGAAGAGGTTTATGACGAGATGACCGGTGCGGGTGGCGCTCGGCTCGTCGCAGACAGCGCCGAACTGCGGATTGCGGTTTCGGCTTGGCTCGACGAGCCCGAGCTTGCCGTCGCCGCCGGCAGCGCCGGCCGGGGGGTCGTGGAGCGGAACCGAGGCGCGACTGCACGTACGGTCTCGGCTCTGGTCGAGCTCGTGCAACGGGGGTGAGCTGTGGCCTGGCGCTATCTGCTGCTGCCGCTGGCCCCCGTCTACCGTGGTGCGGTCGCTGTTCGGAGGGCTGCCTATCGGCGAGGCCTCATACGACGTACGAAGCTGCCCGTGCCGGTGATCTCGGTCGGCAATCTGACGTTTGGTGGCACCGGCAAGACCCCGACTGTGATCGCCCTGGCACGTGACCTCGTCCGCATGGGCCGGCGGCCGGCGGTTTTGACTCGCGGCTACAAGAGGCTCGATGACGGGCAGGTGGTGGTGGTCGGACCGATACCGAGACAAACCGCTGCCGAGGTCGGTGACGAGCCGTTGGAGATGGCGCGCCGCCTCCCGGGAGTGCCGGTGGTCGTCGATGCCGACCGCGCCCGCGGCGGGGCTGAGGCGCAGCGCTTGGGTTCCGACGTGGTGCTTCTTGACGACGGGTTCCAGCACTTGAGGCTCGAGCGGGACCTCGATCTCGTGCTCATCGATGCCGGCGATCCCTGGGGCGGCAACCGCATGCCCCCCCTGGGACGCCTCCGCGAGCCCGTGGCGGCACTCGAGAGGGCCGATGCTGTGTTGATCACGAAGGCGCCGGCCGAGTGGCGTCCGGTGGTGGCTGATATCGAAAGCGTGATCGACAGCATTGCGCCCAGACTTCAGGTCTTCATTTCTCGGGTACGCCCGAGGCGCGTCAACGTGCCGGGAGAGGGATGGCTGGGGCCGGAGGTCCTGACCGGTCGGCGGGTCATGGCCTTTGCCGCCCTCGGACGACCCGACGGCTTTGCCGAGACTCTCGCGGAAACAGGTGCCAAAGTCGTCGCGACAAAGTGGTTTCCCGATCACCATGCTTACACCGATCAGGATTTGTCCGAGATTGTTGACCAGGCAGCGGCGGCCTCGGCCATTCCGGTGACCACCGCCAAGGATGCGGTCAAGCTCCCGCAGGAATCTGGCGCATGGGTGGTCGAGGTTGTGATTGAGCCCGTCGAGGGCACCTGGAATGGCCTGTGGCGGCTGTTGCCGGAGGTCAGATCGTGAGCAAGAACCGGCCGGCGCTGCGCAACCACGTCGAGTTTGCCGCCTTCCGCATGGCTCGTGGGATGACCGGTTTGCTGTCTCCGTCTGGGCTGGCGAAAGTCGGCGACATCATTGGCAACTTCTTTGCCAGCTTTTCCGGTCGGCGGCGCCGGATCATCGATTTCAATCTCAGCCTCGCCTTCCCGGACATGACGGATGACGAGCGCCGCAAGCTGGCTTACGCGGTGACACGTCACTTCGCGCGTTCTGCGCTGGACGCCATCCGGCTGCAACGTTTACAACCGGAGGAACTGCTGGCGTCGGTCGAAATTGTAGGCTGGGATAATGTCGAGCGCGCCCTGTCGCACGGTGGTGGTGTTTTCTTTCTCACCGCCCACATTGGCTCCTGGGAAGTTGCGGCTTTGGTGACCGGGCTAAAGGTCGACGCCGGCCTCTCGGTGGTCAACCGGCCGCTCGATAACCCTCTCCTCGAAGCCGAGCTCGACCGCTTGCGCAGGCTTTACGGCAACCACGTCTTCGGGAAACACAACATCGTCCGCGAGGTTCTGGCCCAACTCAAGAAGGGCGGAGGAGTCGGGATCCTCATCGATCAACGGATTCGAGAAGACCAGGGTGTCGAAGTGCCTTTCTTCGGCCATCCAGCCTGGACCCCCGGCATTCTCGCTCGTATGGCGAGCAAGACCCGTGCGCCGGTGGTGCCGACCTATGCTTTGCGTGACAGGCCGGGGCGCTACCGCTTGCGCTATGACGAACCTGTGGTTGTGGACGATCTGGCTGATAGCGAGCTCGAGGTCGTGCCGCTGACCACCCGGTATATGGCAATCCTAGAGGCCGCCATCCGTGAAAACCCCGACCAGTGGCTGTGGTACCACGACCGGTGGAAACAGCTTCGCCTCAAGAATGAGGAATTAGGAATGAGGAATTAGGAATTCCCGCCCACCCGCACCAATTCCGCCTTGCGAGGTTGGGGGAACTCAAAACTCAAAACTAAGAACTCAAAACTTTGATCAAAGGAAGCGCTCCTCAGGTGTCGTCGCGCTCTAGCGGATGCGTCAGACAATGCGGCCCACCTCGTGCCCGTGACATCTCATGGCTGTCGATGAGTAGGCAGACCCGTTCGTCACGGTCGAGCGTTACTTCCTCGCGACCGAGCAGAACGTCCTCCGCCGACAGGACGCGAAAACCCGAGCTGGCGAGCGTGTCCGCGGTTGCGACGTTGCGGTCATAGAGCACGATGACACCCGGAGCGAGGGCAAAGGCGTTGGCGCCGTCGGTCCACTGCTCGCGTTGTTGCGCCACGGGGTCGTCGCCGCCACAGGCTATCGGCTTCAGATCGAGACCGCGATTGTCGAGCGCCTCCAAAAGACATCCCTTGTGGCGTGGCGCGAGATCGGATGATCCGAGGTCGATTTCATAGGTGTCGGCGAGTTGCGGCCCATCGCCGCAGATCACCGGCTGAAAGACCAGCGCCGCGTCCCGATCAACGGGCGTGAAGACCGTGTCGAGGTGCATGTAGGCGCGGCGTGCGGGAACGTGGACGACTTCCAACCACCGGGGGCCGTTCTCGCGTTTGGCCAGCGCATCGGCAAGGAGTTCGACGGCGACCATGTTGGTCCGTTCCGAAACTCCGATTGCCACCACTTCTGGCGACAGCACGAGGACGTCGCCGCCCTCCAGCCGGGGGCGGTGGGGTCCGAAGAATTGACCCTCCTCCCGCGCCTCGCGTAGTGGGTGGAGGACCACCGGCGTGTCGGCAAACTCGGGATGGAATCGGAAAATGCATCGAGAAAGGAGGCCCTCGCGCCAGCGCGCTGCTGTGGCCATCGCCGAAAAAACGACCCCGTCGCCAAGGATCACCTGTGGATCCCTTTGGAAACACCAGTTTGGCAAAGGAGGCAGCCGGAAGAGGTCCTCGACTTCGATCCCGCTGCAGTCGTCACTGCCAAGGAGGCCGGTTGTCGCGATCGCCACCGCCTCTTGGGCTGACGCCGGCGGTTCATCGGCGCGGAGCTCCTGTGGCGCTTCGGGTCGCAGCCGCGCCCACAGCCAGGCACGCGCCTCATCGCTGGCAAGCGCTTCAGCGAGCACCGCATTGGCCTCCACCACTTCGATGCCGAGGAGCTGGAGAAGCCGGCGGAAGCGGCGGTGTTCGTCCCGGGCGCGGTCGCCGAAGAGGATGTCGTCGAAGAGCAACTCCTCCATCATTGGCGGCACCATGCGGTCGACCTCTGGACCCGGTTCGTGGACAAGTACCTTTCGAAGCCGCCCGATCTCCGTTGTCACACGAACCATCGTTCAATTCCTCCAGCACCGGCCATCATAACCGGTGACGAACATTGCTGCTGGGGAGCAAGGGTGGAAGGGGGGGTGGGTAGATCGAGCATCCAGCATCGAGCATCAAGTATCGGCCGGCCGTGATTTCTCTGCGAGTACGAATGTCTTCAGACGTTATACTGCGTGAGGAGGACCCATGACCTCTCTCGACCGATTCGATCACCCGCTCACCGGCCGCTACGCGTCTGAGGAAATGCAGCGGCTCTTCTCAACGGGGAACCGCTACACCACGTGGCGGCGTCTGTGGTTGGCGCTGGCCTCCGCCGAGAGCGAGCTGGGGCTCGAGATTCCAACCGAAGCCCTCGAGCAGATGCTGGCCAACCTCGAGGTGACCGCCGACGATCTCGAGCGGGTGAGGGAATACGAGAAACGCACCCGGCACGACGTGATGGCTCATCTCGAGGCCTTTGCCGATCGCGCGCCGGCGGCCAAGCCGATCCTCCACCTAGGTGCGACCTCGGCCTACGTCGGCGACAACGCGGACCTCATCATCACCCGCGACGCGCTTGATCTCGTGATAGCCAGGTTGCTGGCGGTCATTGCCGCCCTCGCCGCCTTCGCCGACAAGTGGGCCGACGAACCAACCCTCGGCATGACCCATTTCCAGCCCGCCCAACCGACCACAGTCGGCAAACGGGCTTGCCTGTGGTTGCAGGACTTCCTCCTCGATCTCGAGCGGCTCCATTTCGAGCGCGACCGCCTCCAGATGAGGGGGGTCAAGGGCACAACCGGCACACAGGCCACCTTCCTGGAGCTCTTCGACGGCGACCACGACAAGGTGCGGGCCCTCGACCGGCGGGTTGCCGAAACCCTCGGCTTTTCGGCCTGCTACCCGGTGACCGGGCAGACCTACCCGCGAAAGGTGGATGCTTTTGTCCTCGATGCCCTCTCCGGGGTCGGCCAGTCGGCGGCCAAGTTGGCCACCGATATCCGGCTCCTGGCCAGGCTCAAAGAGTTGAGGGAGCCCCTCGCCGAGGGACAGGTCGGGTCCTCCGCTATGCCCTACAAGGCCAACCCAATGCGCTCGGAGCGGGTGACGGCCCTCTCCCGATGGCTGATCTCCATCGCTGCAAACCCCGCGCACACGGCTGCCAGCCAGTGGCTCGAGCGAACCCTCGATGATTCGGCCAACCGCCGCTTGGCTTTGCCGGAGGCCTTCCTCTCCACCGACGCGATTCTCCGAATCGTCCACAACATCGCCGATGGTCTCCAGGTCTTTCCCGCGATGATCGCGCGCAATCTTGCGGAAGAGCTGCCGTTGATGGCCTCCGAGGCGATTCTGATGGAGGCGGTGCGGCGCGGCGGTGACCGGCAGGCGGTGCACGAGCGCCTGCGGCTCCACGCTCGCGCGGCGGCGACGGCGGTGCTCGAGGAGGGAGGCGCCAACCCGTTCCTCGCGCTCGTTGCGGATGATCCGGAGGTGGCGCTCGACCGCTCCGAACTCGAGGCCCTCCTCGACCCGGCCCGTTTTGTCGGCCGCGCGCCGCAGCAGGTCCGTGAGTTCCTTGCCGAGCATGTACGACCCATCCTCGACGAGGCTGGAGACCTTCCCGAAGCAAAAGACCTCGACGTTTAGGAAGAATGAGGAATGAGGAATGAGGAATCAGGAATTCCGCCCGCCCCTCCGACAACGAGGGTGAGTGGGGGAAAATCTGAAATCCGAAATCTGAAATCCGAAATCGTCATCCTCGGTATTTTGCTGGCGCTTCTGATTGGCTGTGCCCATCGCGGGGCGAAGCAGCCGACGGTGAGGCCGGCGGCCCCGGCGCCGACACCGACAACCGCTTCGCCGGTGCCGACCCCCGCTGCGGAGCCAGTGGAGGAGGGCTGGACGGAGAAGGGCATCGCCTCGTGGTATGGAGAGCCCTACCACGGGCGGCGCACCGCCTCCGGCGAGATCTACGACATGCACCAGCTCACGGCCGCCCACAAGACCCTGGCCTTCGGTTCGGTGGTCAAGGTCAAGCGTCGCGACACCGGCGCCGATGTCAAAGTGCGTATCAACGACCGCGGGCCGTTCATCGAGGGGCGGATCATCGACCTCTCCTTGGCTGCGGCAAAGAAGATCGATCTCGATGTCGACGGTGTGGCGCCGGTCAAGATCAAGGTCGTTGGCCACGAGACCACGCCGCAACGAAAACCGGCACGGGTCGAGGATCCGGAGGACTGTTTCTGGGTCCAGGTGGGTGCCTTTGGAAACCCGGACAACGCACGGGGGGCCGAGGCCGAACTCGAACGGAACGGCGTCGAGGCGGTTGTGCTCGAAGGTCTCGACGAGCTCTGGCGGGTCCGCGTCGGACCCTTCGACGAGGAGAAGCAGGCGGAGCGGTCCCGTAACCGGATCACGGACGCCTGGCCCACCGCACATGTGATTCCTTGTGGCGGCTAACCCGCCGAATTAGGAATTGTGAATTAGGAATTAGGAATGCCGCCCACCCACCCAGGGCATCATCGATTTCGGGAGGAGGTGTGGGAATTTCTAATTCCTCATTCCTGACTCCTAATCATCGTTGTGCGCTACCATCGCAGCGATGTTGAAAAAGCCCCTACTCCGTCTCGCGATCTTCTTTGTCGCTGCCACGATTTCCCTCGCGTTCGCGTGTCAGGGCGGTGGACCACCCGAGGTCCGCGCCGAGCGGGTGGTCATGGTCTCCTACGACAGCCTCGGCGCCGATCTCGCCTGGCGGTGGATCTCCGATGGAACCGTCTCCTCGCCCGACGGTCTGAAGGGGATGGCGCAGCAGGGTTTTTCGGCCGAGCGATTGCGGATGGTTGACCCGACCCTGACGGCGGTCAACCACATCTCGCTCGCGGCCGGTCGGAACGCATCAGGCACCGGGGTCGTCAGCAACGCCTTCCACCGACCAGACACACCGATCACCGAATGGGTTTCCGGTTTCAATGCGTCGAGCGACGCGGAGACCCTGTGGACGGCGGCGCGCCGCAAGGGACTTCGGGTCGGCACCCTGGCATGGCCGGGGGCCGACGCGGGAGCCCTCGATCGGATCGGGGACTTCGGCGTGGTGTGGCCCGGTCCACCTCTGGCTCGATCCGAGCTTGTCGAGTTCGATCCCGAAGCCGCCGAGACGACCGGCGAGGTGCCTTCCAACGATGGCCTCGCGCCGTTACTGTGGCGGCTCAGGTTTGATCTCAGCTCGGCCACGCCGAGCAACCAGGAGCTCCTGATCGCCTTGGTCGATGCCGACCCCAACGGTCGCCCCCGCTACGACGCCGTTGCGGTGCGCCTCGCAGACGAGGATGACTGGGGCTATGTCGGCGAGATGGAGTGGGTCCCTGTCGAATTTGAAGCGCGCGCGGAAGGGGACCTCCGTTCACATCTCTACGGTTCCTGGTGCAAGGTCCTTCACATCGACCGCTTCACCGGCGCCCTCCGCTTCTACCGCGGCGAAATCAACCGCCTCCACGCCTATCCCGACGCTTTCGAGGACCGTCTTACCGAGGCCATCGGTCCGTGGCCGGGAGAGCCCGACCGGGCGGTTGCGGACTGGTGGCTGGACCTCGCCCAGGGCATCGACCTCGACACCTTTGTCGAGCAGGGCGAGCGGCTCAACCGCTATTTCGACCGGATGACCGAATGGGTTCTGGCGGAGGAAGAGGCCGACCTCGTTCTCGCCTACCACTCGAGCCTGGACGTCTACCTCCACGGCAGCCTGATCACCGACGAGCTGCAGTGGGCCTACAGCCCGGGACGAGCGCTCGCCGCCAGCGAGGGCCTCAAGCGGATGGGCCGATCTATTGATCGATCGGTAGCGTCACTGTGGAACATTCTCGATCCCGAGCGCGATGCCCTGGTGGTGGTCTCCGACCACGGCCAGATACCGATCTTCGAGGTCGTGCGGCCAAACCGGGCACTTGCCGACGCCGGCCTCGTTCGGGTGGTCGAAGAGGATGGCCGTGCTCGGGTAGCTCCCGACACGCCGATGGTTGCGGTTACGAGTGGCGCCTCGATCCACATTTACCTCAATCTCGCCGGGCGCGAACCCGGAGGTGTGGTGACGATGGCCGAGGCGCCGGAGCTGCTGCACCGCGCGGCCCGGGTGCTGGCGAATCTCGAAGCCGAGGGTCGGCCTGCGGTCGAAAAGATCTTCACGCGCGGCGAGGCGGCGGAGATCGGCCTCGATCATCCCTCGAGCGGGGACCTCGTGGTCTTCCTGGCCCCGGGCTTTTCGGCCGATGGCGGCCTCGATGGGCCGGCGTTGGAGCCCAGCCGTTATTACGGGCAGCACGGCTTCCTGGCGTCGCACGACGAGATGAGCGGGGTGCTCTTCGCCCGCGGCGCCGGCATCAAGAAGAAGCGCTTCGGCGAGGTCGAGGCGACCTCGGTCGCGCCGATGGTTGCGCGCTGGCTGGGTTTTGAATTTGGTGGCGTCCCGGAATCAAAAAAAGACCGCTGATTGTTGAGACGCAGACGACCGGGGAAAAGGGGTCATCCCATGAGTCCCAATTCAAGGAGAGTTCGATGAAACGAAGGGTGGTGGAGATTTCAGTAATAGTCATGCTGTTGATGGCTGTTGTGGGAGTCAACGCTGAGGAGCCCGAGCTCGATCCGTTGCTCGAGTTGCTGGTCGAGCAGGGCGTGATCACTCTGGAGCAGGCCCTCGCCGTGCAAGTTGAGCATGACCGACGGAGGTCGGCCGGGCAGCCATCGGCGGTTGTTCCGCAGCAACCTGACCCGGCTAAACCGCCGGTGCCCCCGCAAATGGTTGAGGCTCCGCCCCCGGAAGAAACAAAGGACGAGAGGTGGTACGACCGGATCGACTTCAAGGGTGACTTGAGGCTCCGTGGCGAGTTCTTCTGGGTCGACGGCATCTCGTCGAATGATCGCCGGGAGCGTTTTCGGGCGCGGATCCGGCCAGGAATCTACACCGATATTACTGATTGGATGGAGGTGGGACTCCAGGTTCGAAGCGGCGATCCGTTGGATCCCGTGTCCGACAACAGCAGCTTTGACGGAGGATTCTCCTTGATTCCGATTTCGATCTCTGAAGTTTTTGCAGGTTTCCACCTCGGGAAGTCGCTCGACCTCACCCTCGGAAAATTCGACCCAAAGAAGAAGTGGGTCGTCACCGACATGCAGTGGGACGATGATGTGACGGTCGAAGGCGCCATGGAGGAACTTTCCTTTGGGCCTCTCAAGGTCGACTTTTACCAGTACGTGTTGGAGGAGGAAAAGAAGACCAGTGATTCCTACCTTCTCGGGGGCCAGATGTATGGGAAGTTCGGCTCTGACGATGTCGGTTCGTTCACCGTCGGTGCCGGATATGACGAATGGGTCCGGCCGCAGATGGTGGCTGATCTGACACTGAGTGGAAAACTCCATGGCAACCGTGTCACCAACTTGCTCGACGAAAATGATCAGCTCATCAGCGACTTCAAGATAGCCAACGCTTTTGCTACCTGGAGCTGGTCGACGAACGAACGCTGGCCCGTGAAGTTCTCGGTCTTCGGCTATCTCAACACCGGGGCGCAGGGTCTCGGCAAGGAGTACGACACGGGGTATTTCGTGCGCCTCCAGGTCGGTGACTACAAGAAGAAGGGCCAGATGATGTTCCGGGCGAGCCGCTATTACTCGGAGCCCGACGCCCTCTTCTACGTCTTTTCCCAATCGGACACGACGATGGCATCGGATGTCGATGGCTACCGCTTCGACCTCCGCCTCGGCTATGTCAAGAAATCCTACTTCAACTTCACCTGGTATCACACGAAGACCGTCTACTCGCTGTTCGCG
>Ga0224502_10000260_pt1 | contig 16790 bp, 11 predicted proteins | sample SF_Oct11_sed_USG_5_FD_169104 | JGI IMG/M metagenome (GOLD analysis project Ga0224502, IMG submission 169104) | Sediment microbial communities from San Francisco Bay, California, United States - SF_Oct11_sed_USGS_13 | ecosystem: Environmental > Aquatic > Marine > Sediment | place: USA... | reverse complement strand
GGTCACCCGATCACGGATATCATCAACGGTATTTGACAGAAGATAAAGGGGTTGACCGTTGGAACGGACAACAACAAAGTCCTCAATATCTTCATATCTGTATTCAATGGTTCCATAAACGATGTCTTCAAAACTGATGGAGCCCTCGCCTTTCGGCACTTTCATGCGGATGGTGTAAGGAGCTCCGGCGGTTTCCTTTTCGGTGACCTCATCCAAGGTCAGTTGGCGACATGTGCCGTCATATTTCAGATCTTTTTTCTGTTTCAGTGCCTCCTGCCGCTTGTTTTCGAGTTCTTCTATGGTGCAAAAACACTTGTAGGCATGTCCGGATTCCAAAAGTTTACGGGCTGAAGCCAGATGCTCGTTAATAAACTGGGTCTGAAAATACGGGCCTTCATCCCAGGTAATCCCCAGCCATTTCAAACCGTCGACAATTCCCTTGATAGATTCTTCGGTGGACCTTTGGGCATCGGTATCTTCGATCCTGAGAATCAGTTTGCCGCCGGTCTTTTGGGCAAATAGCCAATTGAAAATAGCTGTGCGTGCGCCACCGATATGAAGGTATCCGGTGGGACTGGGCGCAAAGCGTACGATGACGTCTTGTTTCATTTGAGTTAACCTTTCTTAACACGTAATCTATCACTCTAAATGAGTGAAATTCGAGGATACCCTAAAAATTTTTCCAAATTTTATTTACGATCAATTGGGGTATCGTTTTTGACGGCTTAGTAGGAATCACAAAAACGATTTTTTTACAAGGCCGTCAATTTTATTTCTTTACAATGTCGGCTTCGAGCTTTTGGGCCAGATTGAAGGCGGTATTTAATGCATCGTTTATTTTAAACAGTTGGACTTTAAATGTCTTTAGGGATGCAGGTGTCGCCATTATGGCGGATTCGCTGAAAAGGAGTTTCTGTAGATTTTTTGCTTTATCAGACAAGCCGTCAAGCTTTTGGGCAAAGGCGCCGATTTCTTCACCCCATTTTTTTCGTTTATTATCGGGAAATGGAATTTGACCATGCCCAAACCTCTCTTCTAAAGCCCCAATGGCGTAATCGGCGGGATTTGCAATTATCTCATACATTTTAAGCTCCTTTAGGTGGAATAAGCCGGATGAATTTGCTATATTAAAACTTTTACACTTTAAAACTGAGAACGTCCACAAAATTTTTTTGCTTTTAAAAATTATTGCAGTATTTTAGTGTATTGAAAAAAATATCACAGCCATATATTTTAAAAGGCAACATTTAAGTTAATAATTACAAAAGAAAGTGGGACAAAATGAGCAACGAAATGGAATGCATGTGTTTGGGATGTGGCATGTCAATCCATATACCTGAAGATCTCATAGCCATGGATTCTTCTGATTCTGATTCGAAACTATTAGACAGTCTATTGGTTTGTGAAAACTGTGGGGGGCAGCTAAAGCTGGTGGGCAAAGCAGGGGACGAGCCTATTTATCGCCTCAAATGATTGGATTTGCCGGATCATTCCGTATTTCTTGTGGAAAAATCGGGTTAGAAAAAATAGGTTTGGTAAAAATGGAAAATTTCCGCCTCCTCATCTTCATGGAGAAGTCTGAGCGGAGCGACTTCCATTTTGCAGCGGTAGCTCGGGGATGTTCCGTATAATCGGCAAATCAATGGTCGGACAGGGTAAATTGTGCAGCCTGATTCATTCAAGTGCGGGCAGGTGTTTCCATGCGCTTTCCCAGGTTTCATGGCGTTTTTCTTAAGAAATACCGTTAGCCGTTCGTCTTCGATCCTGGTTCTCGAGGGCACACCAAAGTTTTGGCAGCATTCACGGCACCCTTTGGTACACATAAAGTCCGGAATGAGATTATAAATATCATCGATATCCATCAACTACCTCTCAGAACATGGTTTCTTAAATACGATAACGTATTTATAACTTGGTTTATTCATTCTATGTATGCAAAAGTGTAAAGTGCCTAAAGTGAACTAAAGTGCCTAAAGTTAAGGTATTCTAACAATTTTAATTATAATTGATTGCGCTGAAAGCGCGTTCCTCAACTTTAGCTCACTTTAGGCACTTCAAACTTCAAACTTTTAGACTTCAGCTTATACGGCGTAGTGCCCGGATAAAAATGCGTCATCGTATTTATGAATTAGAGCACTTTGTTATATGGCGCGGGATGTCAAAAAATGTCAACTGAAAAAATGATAATATCCGTCAATCAGCCTTATTATTTCCCCTTTGTCGGTTTCTTTTACAAAGCATATCTTTCTGACAATTTTGTAATATTGGATGACGTTCAGTTTCCAAGGGGAACCACATGGATAACCAGGAACAGATTTAAAAACGCCCAGGGAAGCCTGTGGATGACCGTGCCTGTGATAAAGAAAGGTTTGGGACTTCAAAAAATCAATGCCGTTAGGATATATCATAACGGCCGATGGGCTAAAAAACATTTGCAAAGTTTGAAAAATGCGTATGTCAGAGCGCCATATTTCAAGGAACATCTAATTTTTTTGGAAGATCTTTTTTCAACAAAATTTGAAAAACTTATTCATTTAAACCTGAAGATTATCCGTTATCTGATGCAACAACTTCAAGTTGACACAAATGTCATCTTATCGTCCGAACTCGGGATTCATGCGAAAGGGGAGAAACTCCTTTTAGAGATCTGCAGCAAATTGGGAGTTTCGCAATTTCTGGTGCAAAAGGCAGCGAGAAAATATATTAATTCTGACCGCTTATCAGCAGCAGGGATCAAGCTCAGCGATTTTAGACCACCATCACCGGTTTACCCGCAACTCTGGGGAGACTTCATCCCCAATCTTTCCGCCCTCGATCTTATTTTAAATTGCGGGCCCAAAGCACATCATATTATGATCAACGGTTTGTCCGGATCGGGTGAATACAGATGAAATTAAACAAGACAACCCCATTTCAGAAAGTGGCTCTCATTTCAGCACCCTGGCCGCTTTACAACAGACCCTCAATTCAAATCGGAACACTGAAAGCCCATTTAATAAAAAAATTTCCGGAACTGAAAGTTGACGCACATCACCTCTATTTAAAGGTGGCCGAGGCTGTTGGATACAGCCACTATCACGCCATATCTGAGCGAACATGGCTGGCTGAAACCGTTTACGCCGCACTGTTATATCCTGAAAATTTAGAGGGCATTAAAAAAGTTTTTTATAAAAAGGCCAGGGGTAAAACTTTGCTGCGGGACATTGGTTTTGATTCCCTAACAAGGCAGGTTCAGGAGGTCTCTGAAAAATTTATACAAAGCACTGACTGGCGAGGATATGGTTTGGTTGGTTTTTCGATATGTCTATGTCAGTTAACGGCGTCTCTTTATTTTATAAAGAAGATTAAAGAACGTTTTCCAACTCTTTTCATCGTTGTGGGCGGATCGATGTTCACAGGAGAAGCCATCCGAAATATATTTAAGGTGTTTCCGGAAATCGATATTATAGTGAACGGTGAGGGCGAAATCCCTTTAAGCCGTTTGGTTTCTTGCCTTACAGACGTTGAGGAGAAAAAAAGAATACCTTTCGTAAAAGGGATCGTCATGCCGGAAGCCGCTGAAAAAGAGACTCGGATTTCTTTTAATCAGATGAAAGATTTATCCAATCTTGTCCCCCCGGATTACAGCGATTACTTTGAGCTTTTGGCATCATTGGGTCCTGAAAAAAACTTTTTTCCCACACTGCCCATGGAGATATCCAGAGGGTGCTGGTGGCAGAGTAAAAATAAAGGCCGAAAATCTAAAGGATGTGCTTTTTGCAATCTCAACCTTCAGTGGGACGGATACCGGACAAAAAAACCCGAACAGGTGGTTTTAGAGATTGATGATCTTACTACAACGTACAAGACACTTTCCGTGGCATTTACGGATAATTTGCTGCCTTTGAAAACATCTCGGTCCATTTTCAAACAGATTAAAACATTAAAAAAAGACGTTCACCTGTTTGGAGAGATCCGGGCCACGACGCCATTACGAGATCTTCGCGAAATGCATGCAGCCGGCATGCAGGAGGTTCAGATCGGCATCGAGGCATTAAGTACACGGCTTCTTAATAAACTGAACAAAGGGACGACAGCCATTCAGAATATCGAAATTATGAAACACTGTGAAATGTTAGGGATTCAAAATTCTTCGAACCTTATTGTCCAATTTCCGGGCAGTGATGAGGAGGACGTGGCCGAGACACTTCAAAATCTTGAATTTACCTTGTCGTTTCGACCGCTCCGGATGGTTCATTTTTGGCTCGGTCTCGGGAGTCCTGTATGGCAGGATCCGGAAACTTTTGGAATCAAAGCTGTGTTTAACCATAAAAATTACGCCGGTATATTCCCACCGAATGTTGTTGAATCGATGCAGTTTGCCATTCAGACTTATAGAGGAGACCTTGGTTATCAGAAAAGGCTCTGGCAGCCGGTTAAAAAAAAGCTGAAAGCCTGGGAAAAGGCGTATGCCAAACTTCATCAGAGGCCAAAACATGAAAACATTTTAAGTTTTAGGGATGGCAGAAGCTTTTTGATCATACGCCAGAGACGGCTTGATGGCGAAGCCTTGACACACCGTTTGGAAGGAACAAGCAGAGCCATCTACCTTTATTGTCAAAAACACCGTGCATTAAAAAGAATCATTGACCGTTTTTCCGCTATACCGTCAGACAGGATCGAGCCGTTTTTAAAGATGATGGTGGACAAAAAACTGATGTTCAGAGAAAACCATCGATACCTGAGTTTGGCGGTGCCTGAGAGGCCGAACACCCGAAAAAGTTGACGGCGGTGTTGTTTCGTATGATCTAAAATGTTATATAATCTTTCTTTCGTAAACATTTGAAACAGATTCCATAAGAATAATAAAGGAGATATTGATGGGTATGCTTGGTAAAATCGTTGGAGGAACCATCGGCTTCGCCATGGCCGGTCCTTTAGGTGCAATTGCAGGTGCAGCGCTGGGGCATGCATTTGATTCCAACGCTCAGACGGTTTACATTGACGAACGAGCCCGTCTTTCAGCCGGAGAAGAGGCCCAGTTTACCTTTTTCGTTGCAGCGTTCTCGATGCTTGCAAAACTTGCCAAGGCAGACGGCCAGGTATCCAGAGAGGAGATAGACGCAGTTGAAAAATTCATGATATACGATTTGAATCTGAATCCTGAAAGCAGAAGTCTGGCAACCAACATTTTTCATACAGCCATTGAATCTCCGGACAACTTCGATGATTTTGCCACACAGTTTTACAGCCAGTTTAGAGAACAGTACCAGATGCTCGACCTGATGATCGATATGTTATTCAGAGTATCCGTGGCCGATGGTGCGCTGAGTCCGAGTGAAGAAAAACTCATTTTATCTGCCGTGAGGATATTCAATTTCGATGATGAAAAATACAGAAGATTCAAATCGAAATATATTCAGGATGTTGAAAAATATTATGCGATTCTCGGATGTAACAGTAATGATTCAAATGAACATATAAAGAAACAATACCGGAATCTTGTATCAGATTATCATCCTGACAAGATTGCATCAAAGGGTCTTCCTGAAGAGTTTACAAAATTTGCAAATGACAAATTCCGTGAGATTCAGGAAGCCTATGAAACCATAAAGAAGGAAAGAAACATTAGGTAGTGTCCATCCATAAATGGCCCTTTTTGTCCTGCTCGGCGTTCTCCGCGGGTTTCCGGCTGCGGCGTACAGACGTACGCCTTCCTGTCCCGCTTTGCGGGGACCGCAAACTCTTGTGCGGCCTTGATCAGAACAAAAATTGCTCATTTCTGAATTAGACACCCATTGTGTTCATTTTGAAATCATGGATGGACACTATATAAGCATAAAGAGAACAGATATGAAAAACAGATTGACACATATCCCAAAGACATATGGAATAACCCGTCGAAAGTTCTTGTGGATCACTTCAGCGTCTGGTGCCGGATTTTTGCTTGGCTGTGCGGCCAATCCTGTTACCGGAAAATCTCAACTCATGCTGGTATCTGAAGACGAGGAAATAGAGATAGACAGACAATACTCTCCCTATCAATTTTCTACAGATTATGGTCTGATTCAGGATAAAATCCTGAACAATTATATCAATCAGACCGGAAAAAAAATTTCAGGGCTGACCCATCGACCCCATATGCCGTATTCGTTTCAGGGGGTTAACGCGGCCTACGTAAATGCTTATGCTTTTCCCGGCGGCAGCATCGCTGCAACTCGAGGAATCCTTATCGAACTTAGAAATGAGGCGGAACTTTCAGCGCTCTTAGGACATGAGATAGGACATGTCAACGCACGCCACACTGCTGCACAGATGTCAAAAAGTGGACTCACAAGCACCTTGATCGGCGGAATTGCCACTATTGCGGGAACCCAAGTTCCCGGCCTTGGCAGCCTGGCGTCTCAACTGGGGATGTTTACTGCTGGTGCATTTCTTGCGCATTACAGTCGTGACAATGAACGTCAGGCAGATGCACTGGGATTGGAATATATGGTTAAAGCCGGCTATAATCCCAACGGGTTCGTGGGGTTGATGGATCTGCTAAGAAGCACGTCAAAACATGAACCCAGCGCTATAGAACTGATGTTTTCAACGCATCCCATGAGCGATGAACGTTACAGTACTGCCGTGCAAACCGTCCAGACAAAATACCGACAGGCTCAAAACCTTCCCTTTTATCGTGAACGTTACATGGATCAGACTGTAAAACTTCGGACAATGAAAGGGGCCATCAAAGCCATGCAAAAGGGTGAACACGCTATGGCACAAAAAAAATATGATGAGGCTGAAACCTATTTTGAAAAAGCATTGAAGCAGGTGCCGGACGATTATGCCGGACTTGTCATGATGGCCAAATGCCAAATGGTCCGGGAAAAGTATTCAGAAGCCGGCCGGTTTGTCAAAAAAGCCAAAAATGTATATCCGCAAGAGGCTCAAGCCCATTATCTTGCCGGATTTGTCAACATGAATCAAAAACAGTTTGATTCAGCCTATGAAGATTTTAAAATGTATGAAAAAATATTACCCGGAAATCCGAATATTACGTTTTATCAGGGGCTGTCGTTAGAAAAGATGAATCGAGTTTCAGAATCGGCCGATAAGTATTATCGATACATCAAAGTCGTCAATCAGGGAGATAAGGCAAAATATGCATATCGGCGGCTGGTTGAATGGGGATATGTTAAATAAGGATCATTTCCAATAGAGTAGGTGATCCTAAAAGGATTCAAGGGGTCAAGGGTTCAAGGGGCCAAGTGAAATACTGAAAAAAATTTAAAGAAATAAAAAGCCTTACAGAACTTCAGAAGACTATCGGTGAGATTAAAAGAATGCAAATGCCCTGATAAAATAATTAGAAAACATACACTCGAACCCTTTCTCTAGACTATTTGGGAGAAGAACCAAAAAATAATTATTAATTTTATGATCAGACACTCAAAACATAACAATAGATCCGGTTCAGATTTCTGGAAAAATAACGGATGCCTGTCATGCGGTACTATTGAAGATATCGGCAAGCGAAAGTATTGTTCTATCGGCTGCCGTCAGAAATTGCGCTATACGCTTGATATGAGAACAGGATTACTCAAAGCACTAAATACGCGCTATGGGTCCTTTTATTTTACAGACGTGTTAATTGTAATGGATGTTCTTCCCTATGATACCAAAGAAATTTTCAGCTTCATCTATCCGCGTTCTTCAGGTAAAAAGCCTGCCGAAGATTACAACAGTATGTCGGATATATTGGGGAATGAGTGGTGGGCAGAGAAAAAAAAGACGAATCGTCACTACCTGGCCACGCGGTATCTACTTGAAAACGCCAAACGTCAAAAGATATTAAATCGTCCAGTCATACCCGTAGAGTTTAAGATCCCCGTTATAAAAGAATCGTCGTTAACATGTCTTAAGCTTGGCAAATCACAATTGAATTCTCCTGAACTGGAAAAAATCATTAAAAGTGCCTACCGGCTGCAGGCAAAGAGACACCATCCCGATTTAGGTGGAGATAATGATACATTTAGAAAAATTCACCAGGCATACCTGGAACTCATCCGGTGGGCGGAAAATCCTTCCTTTCGGAGACGCCGAGGGTTTCCGGACAAATGGTTTTATGATGCCAATCAGAACAGATGGTTACAACCGACACCCTACCTGAAAAAATAAACGATAAAAGCCACCACTTAAGTTTGGTTTTATAACTTGTATTGTTCTGTAATAATGCGTTCAACCTCCTCTTCCGTGGGCATGGTATCCCGGTAACCAGCCAAGCATTGGTTACGAATCCACCTGAAAAGGGATACCATTTCATTTACTTCAATCAGTTCGGGAATGACATCCTCCTCTTGGGACAGGATATGTCGGCGATACTGGCCCAACATGCCGACCACATCGTGGAAGGTCGCCGGTTCTCGTTTGACACCTTTTTTAAAGGATTTACCTTTTGTTGGAAACACCTGGTCCGGATCCGGGTTGGCGGAGATGTCGAGTTTTTGAAACGGTCTTCTCACCTGGATCTGCCAGTTTCTGGCCTCGTTCATCATCCTGGATACCAATGGGCCCGCCCAGTCATGGCTCTGTTGACCCTGTGAGCAATAAGAGAAAAATTCTACCACCGAGGGACCGCAGTAGGCGATAGCCTCTTTCAGTATTTTAATGGCGTAAAAGGGGTTGTCCACGGTAAGTTTGGCTGAATAGACATGTGAAATGGCTGTGGCCTGACTCACAATACGCCGATGGAGTGTTGTTTTGCCTGCATATCTGGAACCTATGGGTGACGTCGAACGGTCACACCCAAAGCGTGTGGCACCGGATTTCTGGGCACCGGTGTTCATGTAACCTTCGTTGTTGTAAATCACCCAGGTAATATCGAAATTTTCGCCCAGGGCATAATTGAAGGGTCCGTTTCCGATGTCGTAAATGGCGCCATCACCTGCAAACACAATGATTTTGGTCAACACATCGTTGAAACCGTTGGTATATGACTGATCCAAGGCAAATTTGGCTCCCAGGGCCGCAGCCGACGCGGTGCCAAAACCGTAGTGGCCTGCCTGATAAATCCGGGCGTTGAAAGGATTGACCAGTTCCGAGACCTCATTGCAGCCGGTGGCATTGATGGTGTAAATGGTAAATCCGCGATCGATCATATGCTCTATGGCCCGCCGGTTCTTATCCGAGAGAACCTTGAGTCCCTGGTAAAACGTTTCGATTCCCTTGGGGCTGTTGCGCAGACTTTCCAGAGCATAGAAGGTTAAAAGATTGATGGTTCCTTCACCGCAGCCGGGACAAAGGGTGTGCTTGCCAGGATACAGTTTTGAAAAGACAAAAAGTACCTGGTGATTGAGCGGCATCCGGTCCACATACTGGGCCGCATCATAGGTATTGTCCAGAGAATGGTACACTTCGGGGAAAAAATCCGTTTCAGTTATCTGTGTCTTGGCAACCATTTTAAAGGCGTCCACCGGACAGACCTGAGCACAGACCCCGCAGCCTTTGCATCGATCAACAACTGCGTTAATGTTTAATGCAAACCGTTTCCAGGGAATTCCCTTGGGAGGTTTCTTGAAGACCTTAAAATAGGCAGCCGCTCCTTCGGGGACAGGCTTGTCCGTGATCGTGGAATGAATTGCCGAATCCGGACACGATACTGCGCACATGCCGCAGGCGATACATTTAGTGGCATCCCAGATCGGAAGCTGGGACCCGATGAAGCTCACATCCTTATATTGACTGGTTCCGGAGGGCACTACGGGAATAAACCGGTCCCAGGGAACCCTTTTTCCCTCCATAATCGGTTTAACCATTTCCTGACGAAAGGTTTCCTGAAAATCGTCTATCAGATTTACCGGTTTAATGGTTCCCATCTCGTCCTTTTCAGTCATGATAAACGGAAGACCGGCGGCACCCGTAGCTTGGTCGAAATCTTCGGGTTTAATCGCCGCCGACAGACCCTGACTTTCGGATGCTGCGGCAAACGAACAGATTCCCTCGATGGGGTCGGTTGAAGCCTTCTCAACACCTTCCCTTAAAAGGGCGACATTGGAATCGATAATCTCAAATCCTTTTTTGGCCCCCAGTTTTTCTTTCATGATGCTTGTAAATCTCGCTTCAAAATCCTCGGGCGTAAAAATTCCCGTCTCTTTGTTGATAAGACCCAGCATTACTGCACCGGGCAAATTTTTCTGAAGATGTTTCAAGGCGGCCTTAGTGGCGTTTACAGCAATCACCTTGATATTTTTATCGGTAATACGCTGATGCATTTCAACGGGGAAAGTCTTGAGAATTTCATCTTCGGTTCTGGAGCTGTTGATCACAAGGAGCCCGTTTTGGTTCAGCCCTCCGACGTAATCTCTTAAAATTTCGCCGGATAGAAACTTTTCATTGAAAAAGGCCAATACATCGTGTTCGGTGAGTTCCGAGGCATTTCGAATCGGACTGGCGCTGATTCGAAGATTCATAAATACCGGAGCACCCTTTCTGGCTGCACCGTAACGGGCGCCGGACTCGATATATCGTCGGCCGTCGCAGCTTTCTTCGGCATAGATCACGGCAGCGGTTTCCAGGGCTGTTTTAACGCCTTCGGCACCGATACCGATAAAGGTCAGGCCCAGCTCCCGGTCCTTGTAATCCGGAAGTGGTGCAGGTTTCAGGGTGTAAGGGCCTTCGACACCGGAATAAAAGTCCCGGGTAAAATCGTCCCTACTGCTTTCCAAACAGGCCCGCATGTTCTCAATGACAGCAGCAGCATCGTACTTGTTGAAATCTTTGCTGCCCAATCCGTAAACCCCATGCAAAAGGGTGGGCATATCGTCTCGGGCGTAGAGTTTATGCTCATCCTTGCCCTCGCGATAGGCTCGTTGAGACAGTTGCAGCGCCACTTGCAAATCGGCCAAAAGAAGCTGATTGTGAACCATGCCCGTTCGTTCCATTACAGTAATGACCTTGGCGTTGCGAACACCATAGGCGATTTCTTCATAGCAGGGCGGGTTGAACAATACCGGTCGCACGACCCCTATTTTCAAGCCTTGCACATCCCGGTAATAATCAACCACATCCTTGAGCACACCGGCTGCCGACCCCAGAACCACGACGACCATTTCGGCATCTTCGGTGCGGTAGCATTCCACGATCTTGAGGTTGGTACCTAAAATCTGGTTCATCACGTTCATGGCAGCGATAACACCTCGTTTGACAAAACGGTAGGCAAGATCTTGGGCCACCTGACCTTCCATGGTCAGGTCAGTATCGGTAAAAGTTCCGGTGAGGTATCTTTGTTCAAAATCGGGCTGATAAAGGCGGTTCGGTGGCCCGACAAAATATTTCAGAAAGTCGTCTGAAAGAAGTTTTATGTTTTCAAGGGCATGGGATTTGATAAAACCGTCGCCGATAACCATGAACGGCAGCATGACTTGCCTCAGCTCGGCGGTTTTAAAGGCTATCGGCAGCAAATCATGGAGTTCCTGATTGTTTTCAGAAATAAGCTGAGCCCAACCGGTATTGCGAACACCGTAAAAATCGTTGTGGCCGCAGTGAATGCTCAACGATCCCTTATTCACTTCCCGGGACATCACCGTCATAATTGCCGGCAGCCGTTTACCTGCTACTGAATAGAGGTTTTTGGTCTTTAACACCAGCCCCTGTGAAGAGGTGTTGTCCACATATCTCCCCCCCTGACACGCCATGGCCTCCACCGCTGCAATGGCTGAAAGCTCGTCACTGGGCTGAAAGTACATCAGTTCGGTGCCGAACAAATTTTTTTGTCCCTGGGAGGCAGCCTTGGCAAAATCCTCGGCAATGGGGGTAGATGGTGTTATGGGATAGCCGCAGAGTCCGTCCACCAGTCGGGTGAGGACGGAAAGCGCGGCGTGATTGCCGTCCAGGATGGATTCTTTACGCTCTCGAGCCGCGTTCAATTTGTCTTTTGGAATGTCAGCAAGGTCAAACTTAAAAAGATTTTTGGCATCGAAACGCTCCCACTCTTTTTTCCAGTCCAGTTGAAGGCTTTTCCATTTTCCTCTTTTCCTCTGGTAGGGAAGCACCTCCATGAGGGTATCTAAATCAATTTTTGGGGCCATTGGTCATTTCTCCTTATGAATTATCCTATTATGAATTATGCTATTATGAATTACCACATTAAGACAAATCAAGATTATGGAACAGGCTATAATATTTCCTTGCCTTAAATTGGAAGATATGGCTTCGAAGAAAGGATATAATTCTTTTTGGGCCAAGCATCAAACAAGAGGCTTTCCTTATGGGAAAGTCTTCTGACATTAGCTTGGGTGAAACTAATGAAGACTTAAAATTATTGTAAATTTAGAAATATGTCAAGGGGTATTGCCGGATTGTCATCAAATGTTCAATAAATACGAAGGCTTTATTAGATAAAAATAACAAAAAATCGTCCCCGGAAATGTTTGAAATGACTTCTAAACGAGCTGCTGTCCAAATCACTTTTCGTTGGCCCTGAAATTAGTGCTCAAAAAGATTTTTGTTTGGGCAACAACCCATAAATATATGAAGCAAGAAAATTGTATTGAAAATCGATCTGTTCTTCGATAATAATACTATAGTTTCGTATGCTAATCCGGAAATTAAATGTACGAAACTTAAGTACTATTGTTATTCATCAACCCATTATGTTTATCATTCGATAATGAATCTCGATGTTAAAATTCCCCATTTGCTGAAAGAAGATACGGCACGAAAATACGAAGCATTCCTTGCTGCAGCAAAAAATGCAGCGGTATCCCTGCCCGATGATTCTGAATTCATTAATGCTCTAAAAAGAGTTTTCACCTTTAGTGATTTTGTATTCAAAAACTGTACGCGCGATCCTGAGTTTTTTAAAGATTTGCATGAAAGCGGTGATCTTCAAAGAACATTTGGAACCGGCGAATTTCATGAAAAACTGATATCCTATCTGATTGATGTTAAAGACGATGTACAGCTTTCAAGGCAGCTTCGCCGGTTTAGACGGCATCACATGGTCCGAATCGCCTGGCGGGACCTTGCCGGCTGGGCAAATCTTTCGGAAACCATGGACGATCTCTCAGCCCTGGCCGATACATGCATCGATCAGGCAGTATTTTTTCTTTATCAATGGCAATGTTTAAAGTACGGCATTCCAACTGCAAACGACGGATCTCATCAACGGCTGGTCGTTTTTGGAATGGGAAAGCTTGGCGGACAGGAGTTAAATTTTTCTTCGGATGTTGACTTGATTTTCGCTTACCCTGAAACCGGAATAACCCAAGGGGGTTTGGAATCGATAAACAACGAAGAATTTTTTGTTCGGCTTTGTCGGCAATTAATAAAAATTATCGGCGCTACTATTCCTGACGGCGTTGTATTTCGGGTCGACATGGACCTCAGACCCTATGGTGAAAGCGGGCCCGTGGTGATGAGCTTTGATGCCATTGAAGAATATTACCAGAAGCAGGGACGGGAGTGGGAGCGATACGCCTGGATAAAGGCACGGGTTGTGGCGGGTGATAAAGATACCGGCGAAACACTTTTAAAAAGCCTTAAACCCTTTGTTTTTCGAAGGTATCTTGATTTTGGCGTATTTGAATCTTTAAGGAAGATGAAACAAAAGATCTCTCTTGAGGTGAAACGCAAGGGTCTGGCGAACAACATCAAACTCGGCCCGGGAGGCATTCGTGAGGTTGAGTTTTTTGGGCAGATATTCCAGCTCATAAGGGGAGGTGTCACGCCTTCGCTTCAGGAGCGGCCCATTCAAAAGACACTAAAAGTCCTTACCAGTGAAAATTATATTTCCCAAAAAGTCTGTGATGAACTCACTGTAGCATACGTATTTTTACGAAATACAGAACACCGCTTGCAGGAATTTTCAGATCAACAAACCCATGTCATCCCGTCAGATTCTGTTGCAAAAATGCGCCTGGCCGCGTCCATGGGATTTGATACCCCGGAAGCCTTCGATCTCCAGATGGAAAAACACAGGAAAATCGTTCATTCTCATTTCGAAAAATTACTCGAAGCCAAAGATTCAGAGCCTGTTGATGATCGAACCAAAGAAATTCAAACCGGTTTGGAGGCAATATGGGAAAATTTTTTGGAAGATAAAAATCGCCAAAAGATACTTCTTGCCGCTGGATATGAGAATTTCGATGAAGTCGAGCGTTTGTTGGATCATCTTCGTAACCACCCGGCAACGCGATCACTCAGCAGCGACGGCCGTCAACGTCTCGACAGGCTGATGCCGCTCATGCTTAAAGAAATCGGACGATCTGAACACCCTATAGTTGTATTGAATCGAATCGTCGATCTGATCAAAACCATCGAGCAGCGCACCAATTACCTGGCATTGTTGCTGGAAAACCCTACGGCTATCGTTCACATGGTGAACCTGGTCAGTGCCAGCCCCTGGATCGTTTCATTTTTATCTCGCCATCCGGTCCTTTTGGATGAATTTCTTGATCCTCGCACACTCTATCGTCCTCCGGACAAGCCGGAACTCCAAAAAGAAATCCGTAAGCGGCTTGACTTGTTATCCAATCAGGATTTCGAGCATCAGATTCAGGAATTGTGTATTTTTAAACAGGTGAATACCCTGCGGGTGGCCGCAGCAGATGTCACCGGCGCCCTGACATTGATGCGAACCAGCGACCATCTTACCGAAATTGCCGAGACGGTTTTAAATGAAGTTGTTGAACTGTCATGGAAACATCTGGTTGAAAAGCACGGGGCTCCCATATGTCAAATGGACGGACTGGAGATCGGCAGGGGATTTTCTGTCATTGCCTATGGAAAGCTGGGTGGGATTGAACTCGGTTATGTATCGGATCTGGATATGGTTTTTCTCCACGCCGGAACCGGAGGCGTAACCCTCGGCGGGGAACATCCTATTGATAATCAACAATTCTTTGCCCGCCTGGGGCAAAGAGTCATACATATTTTAACCACACATACCGCTGTTGGAAAGCTCTACGAGCCGGATATGCGCCTTCGACCCAGCGGAAGTTCGGGCATCCTGGTGAGCCACATAGACGGGTTTAAGGATTATCAGACAAACAAAGCCTGGACATGGGAACATCAGGCCCTTATCAAAGCAAGACCCATCAGTGGTGATATCAATATGGCCAAACGCTTTGAACAAATTCGAAACGATGTTCTTGCACGGCCCAGGATCGAGACCCAATTAAAAAAAGAGGTTATCGACATGCGCGAACGGTTGCGAAAGGAACTCTCAAGTTCGGATCCAGGGCTTTTCGACCTCAAGCAGGATACAGGGGGCATCGTTGATATAGAATTTTTGGTGCAGTATCTGGTTCTATTAAGATCTGGCGAATACAAAGAATTATTAAAGTGGACCGATATTGTAAGACTCCTTGAAACATTGAAAGAAACCGGTATCATCAACGACCAGACCGCTCACATCTTAAAAGTTGCCTATCTAACCTACCGATCAGCTGTACACCAGTTCAGCCTTCAGGAGAAACCTGCCATAGTACCTGAAAATAAATTTTTTGGTATGCGAGAAAATGTTAGACAAATCTGGAAAGATATTATGGAAATTGAATAAAGGTTACATTTTTGTAATTAATGGACCTTGATTGTAACAAAATTGTAATCGCTTATTGTTATATTTGCGCCCGTCCTGACGAATAAGTATTTGTATTAATAGATACTTATGAATATTTGGTGTTATGGCACACCTGTTGCTATATAAACAAGTCATAACACGTTAGCCTTTTGAAAACATTATCGCTTCAGGTATGATTAAATTATTAGATAAATGAAATCGCTTGGGTTGAAATGACACCGTCAAATTCAAAAAAAATAGAAAGGCTTGAGCCGGCCGCAGAACGGCTGCGGGAAAACACCGGCCATCTGATTTCCGGTTTTATAAAAAAAAAATCGCCGGACTTTATGAAGCGACATGCACAAGTTCTGGACGACTATTTTTTTGAAAGTTTCGAAAGCTCTCGTGTGGGACCCAAAATGGGGATGGAAAAGAATCCCTATGCGATCATTGCGCTTGGGGGTTATGGACGAAAAGAGCAGTTCATTCATTCGGATGTGGATCTTCTTTTTCTTTTTGAAAAGTATGTTCCCGACAATGCCGAGGTTCTTATCCAGGAAATTGTCTACCCGTTATGGGACATCGGTCTTGAAGTGGGTCATGCCACACGATCTCTTAAAGAATGTGTTAAATTAGCTATTGATGACATCGAGGTTTTGACGTCCCTTCTGGACGCACGTTTCGTATGCGGCATGTCGCTGTTGTATTCGTCTTTGATGGCGCATCTTCGAAAACGGTTTAAAAAGAGGCATTCAACTAAAGTCATAAAAAAACTGGTGGACATCAGCCAAGGCAGGCATGAATGTTTCGGAGATTCGTCGTATCTGCTCGAACCCAATCTCAAGGAAGGCCAGGGTGGATTGAGAGACTATCACACCATGCTCTGGATCGCCAGGATGAAATCGAATCTCAAACAATTCAGGGACCTCGAGTATTATGGCATCCTGTCCCATGATGAATTTCAGGCCATGAGGCAGGCGCTTGAGTTTATAGGTAACGTGAGAAACTGCCTGCATCATTTGTCCGGCAGGAAATGTGATCGACTCTATTTTGAATACCAGATCAAAATGGCTGATGCCTTGAAGTTTGGCAAAAAGAACGGGCAGCAGCCGGTGGAACGATTTTTAGGCAAGCTTCATAGCCAAATGGAATTTATAAAACAGCAGCACCTGATGTTTTTATATGAGCTGGGGGTGTTTAAGAATATTAAACGCTCGAGAAAGGCCCTAAAACACACCCTCATTAAGGGGCTCGAAATTACGGA
>Ga0224502_10000259_pt1 | contig 16797 bp, 9 predicted proteins | sample SF_Oct11_sed_USG_5_FD_169104 | JGI IMG/M metagenome (GOLD analysis project Ga0224502, IMG submission 169104) | Sediment microbial communities from San Francisco Bay, California, United States - SF_Oct11_sed_USGS_13 | ecosystem: Environmental > Aquatic > Marine > Sediment | place: USA: California... | reverse complement strand
TTCCGGATATCAATGCCGCCTCTTTCATACAGGTCTTGCGCAAGCTCCTGGGCAATAACTTTGAAGGTCCCTTGTCTTACCCATTGCTGGAATCGCCTGTGGCATGTTTGGTATGGCGGATACCTTGCTGGTAGATCTTTCCAAGGTGCGCCGGTTCGTAAAATCCATAATATCCCGTTCATCACCTCGCGAGGATCTCGTTCTTTTCTACCTCGCGGGTCCTTTACTGGGGTTGTTCTAAAAATTATGGGCTCTATCCGATTCCATTGTTCGTTTGTAAGTTCCATCCTGATTTTATTACATATTCAGGATGTTATGTCTAGTTGTTTTTTTAATTTATTTTGAGATAGCTTCTAATAAAAGAGAAGGGCCATTGCTGGCCCCAAAGGTAGGTCATCTTGATATTTCCTTTTAACTTTTTATTTGGTAATAAATACAGTTTTCGATGTGTAATTGCTTGTCCCGCCATCATTGGTAACAGTGAGGGTAACTGAGTAATTCCCGAACTTGAAGTCTCTATGGTTGGGATTTCGCTGAGTGCTAGTTTTCCCATCGCCAAAATTCCAGAACCAGGAAGCAACTGTACCATCTGTGTCATTACCGTTATCGGTGAATGAAGCCACTTTTCTCTTTATGGCAAAGTTATAATCAGCAGCAGGTGGATTATTCCGAAGGTCGTTTTGCCTGACGTAAATATAACTATCGGCTGTACCTTGAAGCCCTCCAAAGTCATATACCGTCAATCTGAATTTCAGATTCTTACCATGCTGATCTGACTTTGGTGCAGTAAAGTTAGTTACGGCTGATGCGGGATCAGCAATGGAGACGGGATCTCCATCAACCTGACTCCAAAGGTGAGAGGCAATACCATCATCAGGATCCATTGAGGCTGCTCCATCCAATTTAACCAAAGTCTCTTCTATAGGTTCCATGTAGTTTGTAGCAACAACTGCAGTTGGCGGTTCGTTTTGCCAGCTGATATTGACAACACATGAGTCAGTATTTTCGAGCCCGCCGGTATCTGTTACGGTAAGATTAAAGGTAAGGGAAAAACCATCCGGACCAACATCCGGTGCTGTAAAGGTCGGCTGGGATGACGCTGGGTTTGAAAGAGTGACCGTTGGAACTCCAATTTGGGTCCACAGATAAGAGGTAATGCCATCGTCAATATCTAAAGAAAAAGATCCATCCAGAGTAACAACGAACCCTTCATCCACAGTTTGATCCTTGCCGGCATTAGCCTGAGGCGGCTCATTCTGCCATGTTACGTTCACAGTGCACAGATCTTTTCCCTGATTTCCGTTGGGATCTATAACAGTGAGTTCAAAGATCAGAGCAGCGCCTCCTGAACCCACATCGGGTGCTGTAAATGTCGGTTGACTTACATCAGGATCAGATAGATTTACTGTAGGTTCGCCAATTTGAACCCAGTGATAAGATGCAATGCCGTCATCCGGGCCGGTCGAGTTAGAACCGTTCAACAAAACAATCTGCCCTTCATTAACAATCTGGTCCGGACCTGCATCTGCCGTCAGTGCTTGGTTAGTTACGCCCAATGGTTCATGACACACCTCGTTGGAATTTCCGCTCTCTAACCTTTCGGTATCAAATGCTCTTACCACGAAACAATATGTCTTGGTTTCATCCAAATCGTAGATTGTGCAGTAGCTGTCTGTTCCTTCCCAGGATGGATTTGCATAATCGTAAGATTGGCTTTGCTCGCGGCAAAAAACTCTGTAGCCGGCCAAATCCGGTTCATTGTTCGGAGCCCACTCCAGAGATGTCTGGATTGACGCTAAAGAATTATAACCAGGAAGAAATAGGAGAGCCAGTGTTGAGAAAATAAACCAAAAAAGAAAAGAACCAATAAATGGATGTTTTCTAAATATTATGGCCATAATAGATGCCGCTCTATTTTTATTGGATGGCTTTTTTGAGAGAAAGGCACCTAAAATAGTCTATCGCGCTACGCTTTCAATTCCGTGCGAAATAAGTTCTACAGGATTTCGGCAACCATACTGTCATGGCTTTTCAGCTTTAGACCTATGGCTTTGCGTCTCAGCTTTTCAACGAGTTTGCCCTTTCACTTTGTATTCCTATCCAATATTGTATGACTATCTTAAATTTTGTTAATGAATGCCTATAACCCTTTAAAATTAGCCTCTGGCATTTGCCTAAACATCAAGGGACAAGGGTATTAAATTTCCAGATCCTTTAAGGACGAGATAAATGCGTATATCGATGCTGTTGCTCGGGCCTTGCTTTCGATATTGTATGAAACAGCTTTAAAACAATATACAAATAGAGCTCGGCAAAAGATGTGCCAAATTTAATAAAAAGAAGTAAATTGAGTTTAATAGCAAGAAATGAAACAGCAGAATCTCTTTCATAGCAAACACGTCGATGATTTGTTGAGCTACATATTACTGTTATTTAGATATTTTTTACAAGGTTCTGTAGGTGAATCGGCTGGAGGGTAAGCTTGTGATCAAAGTCATCGAAAGGTTCAGTTTAAAAATGGAGCTCATTGAAAGACATTTTCGACCAAAGAGTGTTATTCTATTACGTGTGACATGGCGCAGATATGGTTGGCACAATCTGTGACATGACACACCCGGTTCAATGGGGTTTTGTAATAAGGAACGTTATTGAATAGAGTGCTTGACGTTCAACGTTCAATATTAGAGTTACAGGTCATATTGAGATTCGCAAGATTGGATGCATAAACTTGTAGCGCCATGTCATGGTCCTAATACTTTTGTACTAGATTTTGTATTTATGGAGTTAAAATGATGCGGAAAATTTTATATGGTAAGTACGGATACCTCAGTATCCGGTCTACAAAAACTTTAGCAGGCATTGTGGTATCTGTAAAGATTTTTGGCTTGAAATCCCTGCGATAGAAGTGATCGCAAGTTCCGAATTGAGAATTTATATCTAATCAATGGAAGATTCGATGTTCCTTTTCACGAGGTTCCTCTAAGTTAAACACAAACATCGTTTTATCATCAACAACTTTAAGGGTTACAAATCCATATGAATAATAGAGATAGCCATAAAATTTTCCATCTGGCCCTAAAATCTCGTTGAGCCAAGGTTCATACTGAGTGTTCGAATAAATCCATTTGGTCATCTCTATCAAATCTTTCTGGTCCTTGACCTTTTTCCAGCGATCACCCACCAGTGTTGTTTCATTATTTTTCGGATCGAACATGATCCCCAGAGTTGCTCGAGGGTTGTATCCTTCATATATGTCTGAATAATAAATATTATAATCATTCCATTTGTCTATTAGATTTTGAATGGTCACCTCGTTCCGGCTTTCAGGTAAAATTCTGAGTTTTCCGTAGTTCTTTTGCCATGAAGCACAGCTGTAGATAATAAGGGTAATTAAAAAAACACTTAGGAATCTATATTTTTTAATTATTTCCATTTTTTACTCCTGACAAATTGTCTTTCTTGGAATTTGTGAAATAAAAATAATTCATTATGTGCACATAAATACTCACGAAGGAATAAATGTCAATTATAGGTATTATTTTTTTAGGAGATTTAGAAGAGGAGAAGTTGTGCTTTCTTGCCATTAGATGAAATTTGCTAAATTGACATATATCAAATCGGGACTGTTAATATCAAGACACGGTTGAGTTAAAAATATCGTTTTAAGATTTCATGTATCGTTTAAAGTGAATATCTTGGAGTTATCTCACGATTTTTAAGCCTCGAAAAGCCTGTGATCAGTAACAGATATTCAAAGTATGGATAACGTCGAGCTCACCTGACGCGAGGCCGCAGGCCCTTGTGGTCAGGTGGAGCGATATGTTGTGCGTTCGGTCCATAAATATTAAGCAAGATAGCTAATCTGCATTATAGCCGATACCATTCCATTACCCATACATTTATACTCATGAGGACAATTGGCCTGAAATTGCAGGAATTCGCCTTCATTTATCTCGAAATTATTTCCCTCTACAGATATCTGAAGCCTTCCTTTAAAAACAAATACGTACTCGAAAACATTACCTTCGTGAGGTTCCCCTGAAAAAGCCGTGCCTGGATCAATTTCAACGTAATAAGTTTCAAATGATTGCTGAGGTTCAAAGGGGATTAAAGGAAATAGGCGATAATGTTCAGCTTCACCTGTTAGTGGTTTCTCCCCCCGAAAAGATCGTACTTCGGCCTGAACAACTGGTTTTCTTAGCAAAGTGGTAAAAGAAACTCTTAAGCCATTGGCAATTTTCCAGATCGTCGCGATGGTCGGGCTAGATTTGCCGGTTTCAATCTGCCTCAACATACTTTTGCTAACACCGGTGAGCTCAGAAAGCTGATCAAGGCTCAAACTACGATTTTCTCTAATATTCCGAAGATTATTCGCGATTGCATCTATTGGTTGTTTCATATAACAAACACCTTGACAATATATTGCACGATGATTAATATAACGCTCATATGGATGTTAAACAATACAACAGGTCCAATATCTTTTCAAGAGGTGTTTTATGAACATCGATATGATCCCTCTAATTTCATTTGTGATCGTGACAACTTTTACCCCCGGCCCAAACAATATCTCCAGTGCTTCAATGGGTGTAATGTATGGCTACAAAACAGCCTTTAATTTCCTGGTCGGCATTGCATTCGGGTTTTTCGTTGTCATGATCGCTTGCGCGTATCTCTCCAGTGCTCTACTTGCTGTCATACCGGTTGCAGAACGATATTTAAGATGGATTGGCGCGGTTTACATTTTATGGCTTGCGATAGGCACACTACGTTCCAGTTATTCATTTTCAGAATCCGACGGGTTATCGAAGGCATTCACAAAGGGTTTTATTCTTCAATTATTTAATCCCAAGGTTGCAGTGTACGGGCTGACACTGTACTCGACATTTCTTGCTCCGATCTCCAGGCGCATGGATTATCTTTCATTATCAGCACTGTCATTTGCATTCACTGCATTCGTCGCCACATCGACTTGGGCTTTGTTTGGCGCGGCCATTAAAGAGAAGCTTAAGAATAATTCGTTTAAGAAAATAGTAAATACATCCTTATCCATATTGCTGATATACACGGCAATCGAATTGTTAGGGATCTGGAAATAGTGAGGCAAATATTATTTCACAACTAGTATTATGCGACCTAAAAATATGGGCAAACACGTACATTTATTGACGCGTATGCCGCATAGTGAATTATAGAATTCATGCCATTATTTTTGAATGATTACCTAAATTTATTTTGATTTAGACCTAAATCCTCTTTGCGCGATAGGCGTACAGAAAATGACGCATAAGACGCAATTGCAATATTACAATTTTGGGATATCTTGCCATGAGTGCAGGTTTAAGCACCTCGATTAAAAGTTCATATATCGTATTTCTTACAAAAATGCAAAAAAGGCAAACCCAGTGAAACGGATTTGCCCTCATTGAAAAACGATATCACTACAATTTTTTATAGATATGATACTTGTGTTTTATAGCAGAACTCACAAGATTAGCTCAGGTTGTGATATCGTATTATGGTATCACAAAAAAAATAGGCCCTTGATACTTTCTCGTTATTGAAGATATCTGCACCTAAGCCTTCAGAGATGAATTGATTGTATCACAGGTTTCACCCCAATCCCTACACCCCAATATGTTGACTAACCGTTTAAAAAAGAAAAGCGTGGAATTTTATCATCCATCCACGCTTTATCATTTATAAATTTGAGCGTACGATGGTAGCCGTTTTAAGATTTCCGATGGCGTCAACTTCGTATCGTAATGTTGAGTTTCCAGAAACTACAAAAGTTTATGATTTGGAATCAAACCTTGAATCTTTAGCGTTGTGTTTTTGCATAACATCAAAGCTATTATGAAAAAGTGATTAAGAAGATAATATCAGGTCAACTCGCTGGATTTGACCATCCTCTCTTCGAATCTAAACTCCAAGATGCTTAAGAATTTTCAGCATTGAACTGTTTTCTGCCAGCATATATCCGATAAATTTACAAATTCCATTTTTGCATGCAGAATGAATTAATAACTTCAGAAGTTCTGTTCCCAGTCCTAAATCTTATATGCATCAATTATTGTTATCGAAAATTCTACCGTGTTTCGTATAATCTTCTGCAAACTCTCATCGATCAGCCTCTGTAAACCGGGAAACGCCCGTCTAAATAAAAAGGAGAAAGCGCATGCTTCCTCCTTTTTATTGTTGACCTCCGAGTGGAGAGAACGTCGGACGTCTGGCCGGCGTATTACCCGGGTTCAGATGTTGATGAAAAACACCACTTTTTCATTAATCATCCTCTTCTCTCAGTAGCCGAAGTTTTGTAGAAGATCGTGTTTCTTCGCTGTGATATTCATTTTCTTTTTTATTCTTCTTATGCTCATGATGTTCATTTTTGCTATGATGTTCATTTTTGCCATGATGTTCATTTTTGCCATGATGTTCATTTTCTTCATCGTCAATCTCGTCATCAGGTTCCACATCGGGCGTTTGCTCTTCTTTAATGGTCACCGTTGAATCGGCAGTTGCCGTCAGGCCGCAGTCGTCGGTTACAGAGAATGTAACCGTCGTAGAACCCACCGGAAAATCAGCCGGTGTATTGTTTGTAATGGAACTCAATGGAAGATCACCGTCTTCGATATCCGCAGCCGTTGCGCCGTTAAGGAAGGCCGCGATGGCGGTATCTGTTGCCGGTACCGAAGTTGTTCCGGAAGGAACTGTTACGGAGAGCGGGGCCGGGCCGATGACAACCGGCGCGTTGTTCGCGCCTGCGACCACGACCGATGAAACATCTGTGGTTGTGGCGCCGTTGCTGTCGGTAACGGAAAAGGTCACCGGCGTCGTGCCTATGGGAAGTTCAGCAGGCGCATTGTTGGTGATCGAGGCGGTGACATCGTCGTCCTCGGCATCGGTGGCTGTTGCACCTTTCAAGAACACGTCGATGGCCGGATTCGTAACCGGCACCGAACTCGCACAAGGTTGGGCATCAACGGTGATTGGATCCGGTAAGATGAGGACCGGCGCAATATTTCCGCCTTCTTCCTGGACCGTTACTGTTGAAGCCGCGCTCGCCGACACGCCGCAACTATCCGCGACCGAGAAGGTCACTGAAGTCGTACCCACCAAAAATTCAGCAGGTGCATCGTTGGTGATCAAAGCGGTGACATCGCCGTTTTCGACATCGGTGGCTGTTGCACCAGTCAGGAAATCGACAATGGCCGTATCCGTGGCAGTTAGCGAAGTCGTTCCGGCCGGGACCATAATGGTGATGGCCGTTGGTGCGGTAACTGCCGGTTCGGTGTTCGGGTTTTCATTCACAGTAACCGTTGCGGTTGCCGTACCGTTGGCGCCGAGGCTGTCAATGGCAGTGAACGTCACTGTTGTTACCGTACCCACCGGAAAATCGGTGGGTGCATCGTTGGTGATGGAAGCGGTGACATCGCCATCCTCGGCATCGAAAGCCGTCGCTCCCTTCAGGAAGGCGGCAATTGCCGAATCCGAGGCTGTTATTGAAGTTGCACACAGCTGTGCCGTAACCTCGATTGGCACCGGTGCTGTCACCCCAGGCAAGTTGTTGTCCGCCACCTCGATAGTCACGTTGGCCGTGGCTGATCCCTGATTGTCACAACCATCGGTTGCAAAGAAGGTCACCGGTGTCGTTCCTACAGGAAAGTTGTTCGGTGCATTATTGGTGACAGGCAGATTGCCGTCTTCGGCATCCGTTGCTGCAGCACCATCGAGAAAAGCCTGAATTCCGGCGTCCGATCTTGACAACGGGCCGGTGTTCCCCGCGGAAAGCGTGATCGTCATATTCGCCGGCGCGGTTACCACCGGTGCATTGGTATCACATTGCGAAACCACTTCAAATTCATTGGTAGCGATATTTACCCATCCATGATTTGCAGCGAGCATGTTGGTGGTGTCCGGTTCAAAGTTGGATGCATTGGTTGAAGTCGAATAGCCGTACCATGAAGCGGACAAGGTATATATTCCGGGACCCGTAGGTGCTGTTGCGATGAGTTTTATCGGTCCTGGAAACGTGGGGCCACCTCCCCGCCCAGAAGAACCGGTACTTCTGGCCACCTCGTTTCCGTCCTGGTCGTAAAGAATCAAACGAACCCAACCCGACTCATCATTGGTTCCACCGCTGATGGAAACGGTAATCGATTCACCGGGTTCGTAAGTAAGTTTATTCGTTATCGCAGTAAAATTCCCAGTTCCGTGTCTATGACACCCCGCGCATGTTACCGGGGCAGGATTATGGCATACAGAGCAGCTGTAATCTGTGTAAAAATTTTCTTTCGCAGAAGAATTGGGCACCCAAATGCAAAATGCCATCAGGGCAATAAAACAAATTAAAAGAATTGACGTCTTTTTCATAAATCCTCCTTAAACTATAAATTTAGATAAGCGTTGATGATATTCTCTAATTACGCTCCTTTTATGTGCTATCCAATTGAGCAAGATATATGCCACTTTGTTCCATTGTTTTCAAAAAATTTAACCTGTTGAAAAATAAAGATTTCGCGTAAAAGACCTTTGATTATCTGTATCTGCGAGAGGAGGGGTGAATACGAAATTGTATTCCCGGGTTCAAAAATGTAGTAAAAAGTACAAAAAGCCTATTTAAAACTTGTAGGAAATTTTCAGGTAAACAACATTGACTGTATAGTCTCCCGGGAGAGTTCCCATGAGATAAGCGCCGTTATAATTATTACTCGAGTCTGTTGGAACATTTGTAAATCCTTGGGTGTTAAAATCGTCATAGTCGAATTTCTCATAGCAGTATCCAAGGGTAAAAAGCCAGTGCTTCCAGGCCCTGTATTCGAACGTTGTTTGTAAGATATGCAGCGTTGTATCATCCGCTGTGTCGAAGTTTGAAGTTTCAACCGCAGGGGTGAAAAAGTCGATTGTTCCGTCGACCTTTGAAAAGGAATAAGAAACATCGAATGCGAGCCTGTCGGGAATCAGTGAAAGTTTTATCCCTGCACCAAGGGTGTTTACGATGTCCTTGGTTCTGGCAAACCAGTCGGCGTCTACTACCGGAAGGCTCGGAACTTCACCCCGGTCCTTCTGCCTGGCGACGTAGTATTCATAGTTGTAAAAGGTGTGGAGATTCAGTCTGTCAATGGGTGAATAATCAATGTCGAGAGAGAAGATGTGGTGCTTGTCGTCAAGGAGTCCATAGGGTGATTCATTGAATTCATCTTTGCCGTAAATAAAAGAAGTACTCACCATGAAAAGATCCGTGGGATATACAGTGGCAATAAAGTTTATTCTGTCCCTGGACATGTCCGCCTGGGTATATTTTCTGAGACCCGATAACTGTTGAAGATCTTCCCCGGCTTTAAGGTAAACATCGTAGTTATAATTACTGATGTCTCTTTCCGTTCTTTTATAAGACAATTTCAGGTTCATCCATGAAAATGCTTTCGTGTCAATAGCAGAACCGAATATATGATCTTCCAGCTTATCTACTTCTCTGTTTTTTTGATCTGTCCGTTCGAAGGTGTAATCCAAGTTGAGCCTTGTTTTTTTGGTAATGTCGAAACCCACCTCTGCTCCAGTCGTTGTCTTTTTATAACTGGTGGGAAGATTCACGATGGGATTGTCAACCCAGAAATCATCAGCGTCTACAAAGCCTGGAAATTGTATCTTTTCGGTGCCGTTATCATAATCGAAATATCGAAATTTACCCTTGACGTGCATGAAGTCTAAAGGTTTTGATGTTAGCAGGACGTGGTATAAGGAGGTGTTCACCCTGGCATCAACATTGTTTGCGGGGAGGTTTGCGGGATCAAAAGCATCAAATGGCGCATTGTCGAAAGCTCCGGTGGTGATGGCGGTATTTGTGGTGTAAGGAACCAGTTCATCATCCTGCCTCATCCATCCCCATGCGGCATTGACGGAAACCCGACTGTTGAGGGGAAGATCCAGGTATGAGCCTGAAAGTGATACATTATGATAAAGGTTGTCCGGTGCAAGGTCTATCAACCCCTTTGATGGTTCGAAAACAGCGTCGGTTGCCCGGAAAGGATTGTCGAATGTGAGTGTGTCGGTATTGTTGTTGAACCTGGAAAAATAATAACTTGCACTGAAATTGAATGCATTTAGGTTATACTCGCCGATAAACTTCATGTCGCTTGTATCAAAGTCTATGGGTTCGGGTATCTCTATGGTATTATCGAGGCCGAATGAACCAAAATAGGGTCGGGTGCCTGTCTTGTTTTCGCTGCTGAGCTCAACCCGAAAGTTAAATGGATCAAGGAGGGCAAGATCCGCATTCATCTTTACCTTTTTTCTCTTTAGCCCGATTTCTATCTCCGATGAATTCGTTAAAAGCGTATTTAACCGGTCAGCCCGATCTGCAAAAGGGACATTTTGTTTGGTACCGTTTAAAATAAGATTGCCGCTTCCGGTTCCAAGATAGAGCGTTTTTGCGTTGTCTGAAAACCGATGGGGAATTTCGTCATAGCCGGCATCGATCTTGAATTTATCGTAATAGTTTGTCGTAAAATTATAGTACTGGTCGTCCCTTCCGATATTCTTTCCGGTGAATGTTGAAAAAGATTTATCTTTTTTTTCATATTTAATCTTTACATCTCCGTGAACCGATGTGGAGAAATCCCTATATTCTTCCGCCTTGGATGAGTCACCGTCTATATCTTTATTTCTTAAAACAATACCGGCTTCACCTGAAAAAGTACCAGGTGTCTTCTTTTCAGCTCTTTTTTCAGTCTCAAGAGCCTCAAAACCGGCGATTAAATTTTTGGCCGTGCCCACAAGAAACCCGCCTCCAAGTTCATCAGGCAGTTTTATAAACGTCAAGTCGCTCGAAGCGCTCGATGGAGGGTGTTTAATAGCAAAGATGCCCGGCATTTTTATTAGCTTCTCAAGTTGATTAGAATCAATTTCAATCTTCTTGCCGGAATCAAGCGTCACGGAAGCTGCCATGGATATTGATGGTAGAAATATAATGAGTAGAAATCCTATCACTTTAAAAAAAATGATCTTGTCTCGAAGTTTGTACATTTTATGGCCTCCTCAAACACGGGTTTGTCTGAACTGTGACAGATTTGGTTTCTGTTAACATGGAAATACAGTGATAGGTCACTTCGAATAGTTTGTTAATACTTTGTTTTTACATTCTTATCTATCTCACTAAACTTTTCCCGGAGGGATGGTTGCTACCGTGGATCTGAACATGACAATTCAGACAGGCACGATAAAACCCCGCGTTATTTAACACTCGATATACCGGTTGGTTCGATTCATCTGCTCTCCTCGCTTGTAGCTGACTAGGGTGGGCAACATTAGAATGACATCTCTGACAAAGGTACGGCGTCTTTGCCTTTAATAGCGGCGTTCGGGCAGAACCGTGCGGTGTGTGGCAACCGATGCAGTCTTCCACCACAGGGGGATGATCCCACAAAAACGGCCCTCTCACATCGGCATGGCACTCGAAGCATTTCAAGTTTTTATTTTGGGCATCTATAAGTTTATCCCCAATGGTCCCATGGGAATTGTGGCAATCCGAACATTTCATTTTCTCTTCTCTAAGGGGGTGATGAGACTGTCTCAATAATTGAGCCTTAATTTCCAAATGACATGAAGTACACACTTGAACTTGCGTAGGTTGAGAAAGTCCCTTTGGGTTTTCTTTGTGAGGGTTGTGGCAGTTGGAGCAGGATACCCCTCTGTTTTCATGGGTACTGCCGTGCCATAGAGACAATTTGCGTTTCTTGTGACAGCTCAGACACACGGCATTCTTCGTTTGGGACGGAATGTCTGATTTTGGATTAAGGGCGATGATATCACCATATCCTTCTTCTTCCTCGGCTTTTTCAACATGGGTAGCCCCCGGACCATGACAGGATTCGCATCCATGCTTTGCTGCCGGGGTTCTCGAATCAGCTTCAACGGCATGATAGTTCCTCATGTAGCTTTCGTAATGCTCTTCATGACATTCCATGCAGGCTTCGGATCCGGCATATCCTTCATCATCCTCACCACCTTGAGCTATTGTCGTCAGCAGGGCAATAAAAACGATTGTAAATAAAATGATGAGCTTTTTGGTCATTGAAGATACCTTTCTATTCGAAGTTTTCTTTTCTTGATCTGTAGGGAAAAGACCACCACAGTAAAACTTATCATCAGAAATAATGAGACTGCCGTGAACAGCATGGCGGCGATTCCAAACCTCACGGCAACCCAGCTGAAACCCACGAGAGGCATCAGACTCCAGCGTACCACAGCCCGAAGGGTGTCGTGTTTTGCAATAAAGTCTGCCAGGGGTGGTGAGTAGGTATAATAAAACCGCACGAAAGCCTTGCCTGTGCGGTATTTCAAAAGAACAGAGTCACGAAACGTTTGCAGTAATTTTACATGGGGCTCCATTAAAGAGCCGTAAGCTGCCGTAGCGATAAAACAACCGCTTATTGATCCCCAATCACCTGCGGTTGTGGTGACAGATTTAGAGCTTGGGGTGGTGGAAGAGATTCCTAAACCCGATGGATCTGCGATCACACCGTTGGCTTCTTTGTCGTCATCGCCCAATCCGCCGTCGGTCAGGGTTAGGGTGATCTCGTCCCTGGTCGTGTTGAAGACGGCATTAGCAGTATAATCAATCCATCCATCAGAGCTGTTGTATTTGTACCATTTGTAACCTTCCGGGGCCGGGGTCGGCAGATAAACCGTGACGCTTGTCGTCGCACCGGGCGAAGCGACTTTGATGTGCATATCAATCAATCCGATGGAAAAGTCCTCCGGCATATCCGGACTGACCGTTATGGAAGACGGATCAATGGTATTAAGACTGATGAAAACATCACCGTTGTTTTCAATGATGCCGATGGGATCTCCTGAAGCCGCTATCATTGTATGAACATTGTCCGGGAAACCGGTTATACCGTTGTCCATAACTGTCACATAAACTGTGTCACCGGCCTGAAGGCCGCCGTTGTCTTCAACGGTCAAATTGAAGGCCAGAATGGTTCCGGTGATGTCAACCGGCGGAGAAACAAACGTCGGCTGTATTGCCGTGGAATCAGAAAGCGTTACCGCAGGACCACTGGTTTGCGTCCACAGGTAAGAGGCGATACCGTCATCAGGATCCGTTGAATTGATGCCGTTAAGCGTGACAGTAGCAGATTCGATTACTGTTAGGTTAACACCGGCATCAGCCGTAGGGGATTCATTGACCCAGGTGACATTTACAATGGCGGTCGCTGTATCTTGCAACCCGCCGTTATCGGCAACTGTCAACACAAAGGTCAGTGATTCTCCCCCTTCAACCACATCGGGCGCTGTGAAGGTGGGTCTGAGCGCCGCCGGGTCGGACAGTATCACTGTGGTGCCTTTTGTTTGAGTCCACTGGAAAGAGCCAATGCCATCGTCAGGGTCAGTTGAACCGGAACCGTCCAGCGTAACAGTAATGCCCTCAGCCACTGTTTGATCAGGGCCGGCGTCGGCCGTGGGCGGCTGGTTCCCAACGATCACATTGACAATGCAGGAATCGATGGAATTCAAACCACCTGTATCTGTTACGGTTAACTGAAAGGTCAGCGACTCTCCGCCCGGCCCGACACCGGGTGCGGTGAAAGTCGGTGTGGCCGTTGAAGGATTTGACAAGTTTACTTCGGTACCACCGGTTTGAGCCCAAAGGTAAGAGGCAATACCGTCATCAGGATCCGTTGAATTGGAGCCGTCAAGCGTGACAATATCACCCACCCCAACGTTTTGATCGTCACCGGCATTGGTTGATGGGACAGAGTTTTGCGCGGTAATGGTGACGATATCCGGAATACTGTCCACTGTACCGTCGTTGACAATCAACTCCACTTCATATGTCCCGGACAAATCAACATAAAACGTCGGGCTGACGGCTGCAGCGTCAGAGAGTGTCGCACTGCTTCCCGTTGGAATGGAGGTCAGCGACCAGTTGTAGGTCAAGGTGTCTTCATCTGAGTCTGTGGAACCACTGCCGTCCAATAGGACCGTACTGTTCACAGAAACCGTTTGGGCGGGACCGGCATTCGCTGTGGGAGCATGATTTGTGGGGGCCGGCATACTGAATGGATCCCCCGGATAGGTTCCGGCAACAACTTCATCAATATTGATGAAACCATCCTTGTCTGAGTCCATATTTTCAATAGCAATGTAATCCTTCCCCCAATCTTTCCAATCTGAACCATAGGAACTAAGACTCCATTGGCCGCTGTGGCAAACGACGCAGTCACCAATTAAACTCGAACCAGGGTATGTTTGATCAAAGGACGGCTGATATGCTGGTTGAGCAAGAGCTACACCGGAATTTACGGCTGGAAAGATCAATAATATAAAGATTCTGAGAATTTTTCTCATTGTTTTCTCCATAAATCTGTTTGATTTGGCTCATGAAAGATTCAGGCAGGAAGTTGCAGCGAACTTTAACATCACATAGAGCCCACCACAATTTAGCAAAACATATGCCACAATTCCTATTAAATCATAACATATTGTAAAATATTGAAAAAATATGAATAGAGAGTGATTATAGATAAGAAAAAAGGATACAATGTGGTTCAAAATTGTACTTTCGTGCTCAAAAATGTAATCGAACGGATTGGGTATCTGGGTTGGAAGCGGGAAAGGGGGTGGCAGCAGAGAATGCGGAATAGTTAGGAGGGTCTAACTTTGTTTCAGGATCTTATTGATATGAATTTTTTAGAACTCTATTCGACTCGGATTTCTGTATTGGGGGTTCGATCCCGAACTTTTTGATTTTGTAATAAATAACTCTCCGGCTGATTCCCAGTAACTGGGCAGCATCCTTCTGAACCCATCCGGCCCTATCAAGCGCGCTAATGATAAGGTCTCGTTCGTTCTTTTCCAAAGAAAGTGAGTCGTTTACCGATCGGGACAGGCGGGATGTCTCAAGAAACCCTGTGAGTTTGATATCACTGGGATGCAGGGTATCCCTATCACAAAGTGTTACAGCGCCTTCCAGAGCATTTTTAAGTTCCCGAACATTCCCTGGCCAAGGATAACTGCATAACCATTCAATGGTTTCTTCAGGAAGTGTCATTGGAGGGCATCCCTTGATATTGCAAAACTGTGCCACGAATCGCTGAGCAAGGAGGGGAATGTCTTCTTTTCTTTCCCGGAGAGGGGGAACCTTAAGCGTGACAACCTTCAGTCGATAATACAGGTCCTCTCTGAATCGCCCGGCTTCAACCTCTGCCACTAAATCCAAATTCGTGGCCGAGATAATACGACAATCCACTGCTAACTCATCTAGTTCACCGACTTTGCGTATTTTTCGTTCCTCTAAAAATCGGAGAAGGCGAGCCTGCATACCCATAGAAATATTGCCAATTTCATCTAAAAACAACGTACTTCCATCCGCAGCTTCGATCAAACCTTTTTTGTCACGTATTGCATGGGTAAAGGCGCCCCGAACATGCCCGAAAAGTTCGGTTTCCAAAAGTCCTTCAGGAGTTGATCCGCAATCAACAACGACCAATGGATTTTTATTGCGGGGGCCTCGTTTATGAATCAGACGGGCAATGAGTTCCTTGCCAACTCCGCTCTCACCCATAATCAATACATTGATATAACTGGGTATAATTCGCTTGACAAGTTTATATAGAGATTTCATGGAACTCGACTCGCCACCAAACACGGCTTCGCTTAAATGAGAGGTTTTTTTCAGCCCTATTGGGTAAAAAGCTGTGTTTAGGATTTCATTCACCTTTTTAATAAGATCATTGCCATTGAAAGGCTTGGTAATATAGTCTGCGGCACCGGATTTTATCGCATGGACGGTATCAGAAATAGTAGCGTAAGCTGTCATAAAAATCACGGGAAGTCCCGGATGCTTCATACGAATTTCTCTGAGCAGGTCCATGCCTCCCAAATTGGGCATTTTCATATCCGAAATCACAAGATCGACTTCCTGATTATTTAGAATTTCAAGGGCTTCTATAACTCTGGTGGCAGTAAACACACTGAAGTTCTCCAAAGCAAGACGGTTTTCCAGAACGTCTATAATGGGTAGTTCATCATCTACCAATAAAATGGTCTGCTTCTCATTCAATGTACTCTCTATTTCCCGTCGTTCAATAAGAAGAACTCTGCGTATTTCTCTTTTGAATTTTTTGATGAAAGGATTTCAATCCCACCCTAACACATGGGAATCAGCCACAGCCGGTTACGTTATCTGCTCAAAGATTGTCATTTTGAAAATACACCCTTATTTTACTACTACATTGTGGCAATGTCAATCTCCTTTTTTGACCGGCATGTTCCCCGCAAGCCCCGTCCTTTAGGACGGGGTCGAGGGGAGCTATATAAAATGAGCTGAGATCCTTACCGGAAAGGCCCGCCCTTTAGGGCGGAGAGGTTTCACAGACTTATAAATAACCATCAGCATCAACGACAGGTGTGGCAGGATAAAAAGAGGGAAGACAAGGGATTCAAAATGAAAACCGAACCGATATAAAAACAGATTTTAACGAGACATGTTTTGGCCAGGATAAACTTAATTTTAAAAAGACGTCAAAATAAAGTTTGCGATTGGATCAATATTTCTCATTCGGAAAAAATAAGGTGGATACCATATATTGTGGTCCACCTTTTGGTATAAAAATACTGATATTTGAGAGTACTTTATAGAAATATAGTTCTTAAAAACCTGCGATATCTAATAAGTGTTTTATCCATAGTCCCGCAGTAGATAAGCCAAAGATTATAGTTTTTTGGCTCTATTGGCAACAGTGTTTTGAATGGTGATTTATCGGGGCGGGATTATTGATAAAACAAAGA
>Ga0224502_10000257_pt1 | contig 16814 bp, 10 predicted proteins | sample SF_Oct11_sed_USG_5_FD_169104 | JGI IMG/M metagenome (GOLD analysis project Ga0224502, IMG submission 169104) | Sediment microbial communities from San Francisco Bay, California, United States - SF_Oct11_sed_USGS_13 | ecosystem: Environmental > Aquatic > Marine > Sediment | place: USA... | reverse complement strand
CGACGCATTGAACATGGGCGCCTGGTTTTTCACGCACCTTTTCTTCGATCAGAAATTCATGAGCATCTTCGCAATGCTTTATTGGGCCGGCATTATCTTGATGATGAATCGTGCCGAGAGTCGTGGCACAGCGATCGCTCCGATCTTCTGCCGATGAAGTGCATGGCTGATCGCTATCGGGCTGCTCCATGCTGCCGATAACAATGCTGATCAATTTTTCCAGCTCCTTCCACTGAATTTGGGCGTGCTGTCGAGTGAAGGCGGTATGCGTTTCTGCCAGAAGATGGTTTTGGTCGGTTACGGATCCGGGAGGGCGCTCTTCAACCGCTTTGCTGCCGTCGGGCGGATGGCTCTGTCGAACTACCTCACCCACTCGCTGATCATGACGAGCCTGTGCTACGGCTACGGCCCGGGTTTGGATTCCGGGGATCCACGCTACCTGCAGCAGGGTCTTGTCGTCGCCCTGATCGGCCTGCTGTTGCTCGTAAGTCCATGGTGGTTATACTATTTTCGATTCGGCCCCGCGGAGCGGCTGTGCCGCTCGCCGACCTATGGCCAAAGGCAGCCGATGCGCCGCCAGAAGTGTATACTCTGGCTCTTGCCTGCCGTGCGGCAACCGTATTCGAACAATCAAGAACCCGGGAGAGAGGACGTAATGGCACTCGCAGATCTCAAAAACGTACTGAATATCTTCGGCGGCTCGGACATCAGCGAAGACAAGCAGAACGAATTGTTCAAGGAAGTACTCCTGATGACCCTCGCGAGGGCGGCCGATGCGGACATCAATATCCAGGCAATCGAGGTCGAGCGTATTCAGGAAATCATCAAGCGGCACACCGGGGAAGATGTTAGTGCCGCGGACGTGCGCGTGGCAGCCCGCGCGGAGCTCTATGCGGAAGCCGGTTTGCGCAAGTACCTGTCCAAGGTGCAGAGCAAGATGAAAACGGAGCACCGGGCCGAGACGATCCAGGCGCTCGCGGACATATTCCGCAGCGACCATGTCGTAAGTCCCCTGGAAATCGATTTCTTCGACCGTGTCGCCGAATCGCTTGGGGCGACGCCCGCGCAGATCGCCGGGCTCGTTGCAGGCGACGTCGAAGAGAGCTGATTCACACGTCCCTATTCGCCGCCGGCCGCCGCCGTCGCCTGGACAAAAATGCGCTGCCGCTGGCTGTCAGTGCGCGCAGGTAGCGCACCGAGACGGCCGACCCAACTTCTCGGTACACGATGTACAGGCCGGAGGAAATAATGACCAGGGCGCCTGCAATCACCCAACGGTCGGGCACTTCGTCCCAGATCAGGTAACCTGCCACCGCACCGGCGACTAGCGCCGTGTACTCGAATGGCGCGAGCATGGATGGTGGCGCGCGCCGGTATCCGCCGACCAGGCCTATCCAGGCGATGACCGAACACACCCCGGCGGCAAGAAACAGCGTCCAGCCAACCGGGTCCGGCGCCTTCCAGTTTCCATCGACCGATAACAGACCCGAGATAATCATCGGTCCGGCGATTACGTACACGGAGAGACCGAAGGTTGACTCCGTATCTGCCAGCTTGCGTGCCGTAATCGCGAGGCACGCATAGCAGAAAGCCGCTAACAGAACGCTTATCGCGGCAGGCGAGAAGGTGCCGGTGCCGGGACGCAAAATTATCAGGACGCCGGCGAATCCCGCGACGACGGCGAGCCAGCGGCGCCAGCCTACATGTTCGCCAAGCAGTGGCACAGAGAGCGCCGTCATTATGAGAGGTGCCGTGAAGCCCAGCGTCAATGCGTCGATCAGCGGCATCCTGGACAGGCCGAAGAAGAAGCCGAACATCGCGCCGGACGCCAGCAGTGTTCGCAGAAAGTGCCATCCCCATCTCCGCGTGACGAGACTTTGCATTCCACCGAACTGGCGTGCAAGCAACAGGAACAGAACGATGCCGATAAGGCTGCGCAGAAAAACGAACTGCTCGAGGGGATAGGTTTCGAGAATCGCCTTGGCACAAAGATCGAGCCCGAGTCCGCCCATGACTCCGAAAAGTATCAATCCGATTGCAGCTCCGACCGAAGCGCTACGAGTTTCCTGAACCATGGATTAACAGATGTCCGCAATTCAACCTGCCTTGTCAACATATTCTCATGCGCTCCGCAGGGTTCCCAACAGTTCAGCTTCGATTCATGCGTCCGCGCGTTAAATGTAAACGTCGAATAACGAAACCGAGGACGGACCTATGAAGACGGCAAAGCTGGACAGAAAACCGGCAATCGCACTGACGATTGCAGCAGCGCTGCTGATCGCGATCTCGGCAACGTCGGCGGCCGCCGTCGTCGCAGATGATAGCGACAAGCGCATCACTCACTCGACGCATTTCAAGGGCGACGGCCGGGATAATTCCGTCATGGTCAAGGAATCCCGCGATGAGCACGAAACTCGCGTGTCGAATGGCGAGCGTCGTGAAAAGACGAAATCCGGCGCGCAGTCGAAGGCAGCATTCAACGACCCGACGTTATCGAATACGGACTTCTGGTTCTACCTGGCAGACGTCGAGCTCTACGGCGACAGCGACCGCGACGGCTACTACTCGGGCATCGACCTGCTGTTCGATGTCGATACCTATTATTCGGTGGTGGATATCTATGCGGTGGCTTACCTGAGCTATGAAGGCGGGCCCTGGGAGGAGTATGCCGTGACCGAGGACTTCACGATCTTCGGTTCATCCGGCACCGACGACTACGTCATCGTTACGGACCTGGTATCGGGATATCCGAGAGGCGACTACGACGTCCTCATCGAAGTGTTTGACGCCGATACCAGCGAATTCCTCGCGTACTTCGGCCCGGAGGACACCTCCGAGCTGGCCTTCCTGCCGCTGGAGGACATGGACCGGGATGCGCCGGCCACTGAAACGCGCATCACGGTCAACAGCGGAGGCGGCGGAGCAAGCGATGTGTTTCTGTTGATGTTGCTCGGAATCTCTACGGTCGCCTTCGGGCTGCGCCGCCTCAGGAATCGGTAACGGCGCCGGTAACGGCGGCGCTGCGACGGCGTGCGGTTCGCATGACCTTGCGGCCCCACGCCGCCAGCCTGTCGAAGTAGATATACAGGGCGGGTACCAGGAACAACGACACGACGGTGGAAAAAGCCAGTCCGCCGATGATGGCGCGGGCCATCGGATAGTAGGGAGGGCCGTCACCGCCAATCTGGGTGGTGCCGAGTGCCAGTGGTGCCAGGCCGACGATCGTCGTCGCGACGGTCATCAGGATCGGTCGCAGCCGGTCCCGGCCCGCTTCGACAATCGCATCGCTACGCGACAGTCCTTCGCCGCGCAGATTGTTGACGTGATCGACAAGTACAATGCCGTTGTTAACCACGACGCCGATGAGAATCATGATGCCGATCATGGCCATGAATGAAAATGTCGTTCCGGTCGCCGCAAAAAAAAGAAATACCCCGAAAATCGAGAAAAGGATCGAGCCGAGTATGATCGAAAACGGCAATAAGAGGGATTCGAACAAGGCGGCCATCACGAGGAAGATGCACGCGATCCCCAGCAGGATATTGGTAGCCATCATGGCCTGGGTTTCGTCCGTCCGTTCGAATCCGCGACCCTCCTTCCAGCTGTAACCCGGCGGCAACTCGATCTGGTCCATCAGGCTTTTGACGTCCGGCCTTATATCTTCTGCGCTGAAACCGTCCTCGAGGTTTCCGGAAAGAATGACGGCCGTCTGTCTGTCCGTGCGCCGGATCGTCGCTGGTGACTGTCCGACATGCAGCGAGGCAACGCTGCCGAGATTGATCCGGGTGCCTTCAGGCGTGAACAGGGGCAGGTCGGCAAGTTGATCGATACTCTGTTTATCGTTATCACGGAACGCGAGCCTGACTTCGATCTCGCCCGTTTCCCCGCGGAACTCCCTGAGGTTTTCGCCACGCATGGCGATGGCGATGGTCTGGGCAATGTCTGAGGCAGTCAGTCCGACCATGGCTGCGCGGTCTCTGTCTATCGTGACGCGTACTTCGTTTTCGCCTCCCTCGGCATCGGACCGAACATCTTTGAGTCCCTGGATGGAGGATAATGCTCGCCCGACCTCCACACCGAGTTCGTTCAATAATTCTGTCGAATCGCCGGAAATCTGCACGGCAAAACCATCGCCGCCGCCTTGCTGGTCGAACTGGAAACTCGGCTTGCCAATGGCGAGCGTCGGCATGTCCGCTTCGATGCGCTTGATGATCTCCTTCGTCGATAACGTGGCGTCTTCTTCTTCCGTCAGTAACAGGGCGGACTGTGCCTGACCCTGATCGTAGTAACTGTAGATCGAACGGATATTGAACTCATCCTGCCGCGCGAACAGGTAGTCCTCGATTCTCTCGACAGCGGCCTCCACGCGTTCAACGGGATGCTGGCCCTCGATGTGATAGGACATGTAAAGGCGCCGGCCCACGTCCTGTGGAAACATGTCGAACTTGACGAGTTGGAGCATCAGCGGCAGTACGCCGATGACGCAGGTGATGATGATGCCGAGACCCGTCCACCACGGGTGGCTGATGATCCAGCGAAGACTTTTTGTATAAGCTCGGATCAAGCGCGGGATCAGTGCGCCGCTATTCGGCGGTTTCGGCAGGCGAATGCGGGCCGCGAGCATGGGGACGAGCGTCTGCGCGATCAGGAGCGAGGCCAGCAACGCGACGATAATCGTTACCGCCACGTGCGTGAGGAACACCATGATGTCGTTTTTGGTGCCGACGATAATCGGCGCGAAGACGATGATGGTGGTCGCCGTACCGGCGATTACCGCTGTCCCGACCTCGCGCACACCTTTGAGTGTTGCGTTGAATGGCCTTTCCTTGTCCATTGCCCGTTGCCTGAAAATGCTTTCGGTCACAACGACCGCATTGTCGACGAGCATTCCGATGGCGAGCATTAGGCCCATCATCGACAGGATATTCAGAGAGAGGCCCGCAAAATACAGGGCACCCAGCGTGATCAACAGCGAGAACGGTACAGATGAGATGACGATCAACGTCGTGGATATCTGACGCAGGAAGAGATACAGAACAATAATAGCGAGCAGGCCGCCGAGCAGTCCGGCATTCAGCAAGTCGGAAAGAGACTTGCGAACGCTGTCCCCGGCATTATCCAGCGGAAAAATTTTTATCCCGCTCATCTGCGGCAATTTGCCGACTTCCTCCACTTCGGCGATTACGCGGTCGGTTACGTCGACGAGATTGGCACCAGTCGCCTTGTTTATGGCCACGCCGATGGCATATTCGCGGTCGAGATGCCGGCCGTAATTCCTCTCCGGCGTGCGCAGCTCGATAAGTGCAATATCGCCGAGGCGCAGTCCGTCGGCCGAAACCACGAGATTGCGGATATCCTCGACCGAAACGAATTCCCCGCGCGGGCGCACGCTCAGCCGCTGGTCGCCGGCGGTGAGACGCCCAGCGTTAACCGCGAAATTGCTGCGCGTGAGCAGGTCGCGGAGGTCGGCCACGTCGATACCGTATGCCGCGATCATGTCGGCATTGAGAAGGATAAGTATTTCGCGAGGGTCCACGCCATGCAGTTCGACTCGGGAGACACCGTCGATGCGCTCGAGACGGCGTTTCAGCAGTCGGTCGAGCAGGTCGTAACTGTCGGACAGGTCGCGGTCACTCGAGATTCGCAGCTGCAGGACGGGCTGGTCGCCCAATGACCCGGTGAAGACAAAGACACGGCGGATGTCGTCAGGAAGTCGATGGCGGATGCCGTCGACCTTGGAGCGGGCCTCGATGCCTTTCGCCCCCATGTTCTGGTCCCAGTCGAACTGCAGGAAGATCTGCGCATCGTTTTCGGTGGAGGTAGAAGACATGCGCTCCACCCCCGACAGGGTCGCAAGCGCCTCTTCGACGGGGCGGGTTATCAGGCGTTCGATCTCTTCCGGCGAGGAACCTTCGTACGGGATCTGGATGAAGATCCCTGGGAATTCGATATCCGGGAATTTCTCCAGCGGCAACAAACGAGACGCGATCAGTCCGACCAGCGCTAGCGCAACGAACACGACCACTGTCGTTACGGGCCGCCGCAGCGCGATCTCCGTGTGTTTCATGACTGGCTCTGCGTTGCAGTCATTGCCACCGTTGCGGGCTGGCGCCTGCGGTCCAGTAACGAATAGACGACCGGTATTACGAGGAGTGTCAGTAAAGTCGAGACCAACAATCCGCCGATCACCGTAATCGCCATCGGCGTTCTTACTTCTGATCCTTCGCCAAAGCCCAGCGCCATCGGCAGCAAACCGAGCGCAGTAGTTAACGATGTCATCAGGATCGGCCGCAGCCTGGCAATGCCGGCTTCCATGATTGCATCGCCGCGATCTTTGCCTTGCGCGCGCAGCTGATTGATGAGGTCGACGAGAACGATGGCGTTATTGACGACGATACCGGCGAGCATGATGACACCAATGAATGCCACGATATTGATCGTCGTGCCGGTTACGAACAAGGCAAGCACCGCGCCCACCAGCGCGAGCGGAATCGTAAACAGGATCACGAACGGATGAACAAGGGATTCGAACTGCGACGCCATCACGAGGTATACGAGGAATATCGCGAGCGCCAGCGCAAACTGCATGGACGTAAACGACTCCTGCATCTCCTCGCTTTGCCCGGAGACGGTCGCGGTGATGCCCGAGGGCATCGGTATGCGGTCGATAATCCCGCCGGCTGCGGCGGCAGCCGCACCGAGGTCACCGAAAGCGACGTTCGCGGTGATGATTGCAACGCGCTCCTGCGCTACACGGCGAATTTCCGCAGGGCCGCGAGCGATTTCCACAGTTGCGACGGCTTCGAGAGTAACCGGTCTTTCCGATTCGGGGTTGACGATCAGCTGACGGATCTCGTCGATGCTGGACTGGCGCGTGTCAACGCTGCGTACCAGCACGTCGATCTTACGATCGCGCCAGGTATAGCGAGTGGCGACTTCGCCGCGCACACTGGCTACGACGCGATTCGCTATATCGCGCACCGCCAGCCCCAGCTTTGCCGCGCGCTCCTGGTCGAAGACGATTTGAATCTCGGGATTGCCGTTCTCAACGGTCGTTCTGATGTCCGCGAAACGGTCGTCGTTTGCCATCTGAGATACGACAGCCTGGCTCACGAGGGCGAGCCGCTCGAGATCGTAGCCCGCAATTTCTATTTGCAGGGGACTCGAAAAGCTCAGCAACGAAGGCCGCGAGAACTCGTACTGCACACCGGGAATACCGGACAGCTCCCGGCGCATCGCATCCATCGTCGAATTTTCGTCGTTGCGGCCGGCCCCCGGCGCCAGGGCAACGCTCAGGGTGCCCGTGTTGTCACCGGCGTCGACGGGGTTTGCGTCGAGGCGATTGCCGGTGCCTGTCACTGAGTAATCGAGCCCAACCACGTCGATTTCCCGGGTAGCGCGCTGTGCGGCCTGGATAGCGCGGTCCGTGTCCGCCAGTGTTGCTCCCGGCGGCAGTCTCAGATCCACATTGAATTCGCCCTGCGACAGTTGCGGGATGAGTTCAGTGCCGAGACGTGGCACGAGGGCCATGCTGCTGGCAAATATCAGGGTCGCGGAGACGACGACTGCCGCCCGGTGATCAAGGGACCATCGCAGCAGCGCCGGATAGACCGCGGCAATCGCCCCATACAGCCGCTGGAAAAATTGCGTGGGCAGCCATAACAGTACCCAGAAGAACCATCGCACGGCGACAAACACCAAGCCGAATGCTCGGACGATCGCCGCAACAAAGCGCGTGAAACGTCCCGGGGACTCGTTCTCATTCTCGCCGGCGTACCGGCTACCTGCACCGAGCGACGACAGCATCGGGATGACCGTCAGGGCAACGATGAGCGAAAAAACCAGGGCGAATGTTACGGTCAGCGCCTGATCGCGGAAAAGCTGACCCGCTATACCCGAGATGAAGACCATCGGGAAGAAGACCGCGATCGTCGTTAGCGTGGCCGCGACGACGGCCGACGCGACTTCCGAGGTACCATTCTTGGCCGCCTCGATGATTCCCTCACCCTGTTCGCGCTTGCGCACGATGTTTTCGAGCACGACGATGGAATTGTCGACGAGCATGCCTACAGCAAGGGCAATACCGCCCAACGACATGATATTCAGCGAGACGTCATTGGTGTACATCAACAGGAACGTCCCGATGACCGAGATCGGGATCGCTATCCCGACGATCGTCGTCGAGCGCGAGTCGCGAAGAAAACCGTACAACACGATGATGGCAAAAATGCCGCCGACCAATGCCGCGTTCCTGACGTTATCGACGGCGGAGGAAATGAAGCGCGACTGGTCGTAGATCTTGACGAGTTCAATGTCGTCGGGCAGGGACTCTCGGACTCGATCCAGGCGCGCCTCGAGGCGGTTCGCGACCTGTACCGTGTTTGCATCGCCCTCCTTGTATATGGCGAGTTCGACCGACTCGCGGCCCCTGACGCGCGTAATGGCTTCGCGTTCCTTGTGGCCACGTTCTACCGTGGCGATGTCACGCAAGTAGACGGGACGACCGGCGACGTAGGCGACAATGGCGTCGCTGAATTCGGATACCGATTCGAACTCGTTAAGCGTGCGGACCAGGAATCGCTGGTCTCCTTCCTCAAGGCGCCCGCCGGAGAGGTTGACGTTTTCCGCCCGGATCCGCGCGGCCACCTCTTCGATGCCGATGCCGAGTTGCGAGAGTTTTTGCTGATCGACCTGGATCTGGATCTCGTCTTCGAGCCCACCGCTGACCTTGACAGCCGCGGTGCCTTCTTCGGCCTCCAGATCGGTCTTGATACGGTCCTCTGCGAGGCGGCGCAGCGATTTCAGGCGTGCTTCTGCGCCATCTGCCGCATCCGCAGAGTCCTTGTTCAGGAGCCCGAGGCGGATTATCGGTTCAGACGAAGGATCGAAGCGCAGCAGCAGGGGCCGGCTGGCCTCCAGCGGCAGGAACAGCAGGTCGAGCTTCTCGCGGACCTCGACTCCCGCAACGTCCATGTCGGTTCCCCACAGGAACTCCAGGGTTACGTCGGACTGTCCGGAGCGGGAAACCGAGCGAACCAGTCTGACGTTGCGGATGACCCCGACGGCTTCTTCGATTGGCTTGGTTACGAGGTTCTCGACTTCGATAGGTGCGGCGCCCGTGAGTTCGGTGCGAATGGTCACCGTCGGGTAGGAGACGTCGGGCAACAGGTTCAGATTGAGTCTCGACAGTGACACCATTCCGAACAGGCCCACCGCGACCATGAGCATCACGACGGTTACGCGACGTTCGGTTGCAATCTCAATCAGACGTCGCATCTACCGACCCCTGCTGTTCGTCGCCTTCCTCGTTCGCCTCGGCCGCGAGTTCCGCGTTTCCGGCCTGCTTGATAATGCTCACTCGCGAATCCTGTTTCAGACTGGCCTGACCGACGGTGACGACCTGCTCGCCGTCCTGGAGACCGCTGGTCACCTCGACCATGCCACGGTTGCTGTAACCGGTCTTTATCGTTTTCCTGACTGCGCGATCTTCTTCGACAACGAAGACGCTCGCCGTGCCCTGGTCTTCGATGATTGCACTGCGCGGTATCTGCAATGCACCTTCGTGTACGTCGTATATGACGCCAATTCGGCCGAACATGCCCGGCTTGATGCGCCGTTTCATGTCGACAATTTCAACCGTGATCTTGAATGTGCCCGTCTGGGGGTCTACGACGGGGCTCACGCGACTCACTGTCGCGGCAATCGGCTCGCCCGGCAGTGCGTCGATGTCGATGCCGACAGGCTGGCCCGGATCGATATGCCGGTATTCGCGCTCCGGCACATGCAGGTAGGCTACCAGCGGGGTCAGGCTTGTCACCTTGAACAATGCCTCTCCCACGCTGATGGTGTTGCCAAGCTTTACAAGCCGTTCGGCGATGACTCCGTCGATTGGTGCACGTATCTGCGTATAGTCGAGTTCCAGGCTGGCGAGATTGAACGCTGCCTCCAGGGCTTCCATTTCATACTTGATCTTCTCGAAATCGCCGTCGCTGATCAGCCCTTTGGCCTGCAGGTCTATGTTGCGCTCATAATCACGTTGCAGCTTGCGCAACTTCGCTTCGGATTCGTTCAATTCGAGTCGCAGCCGATCACCGTCAAGGCGGGCAAGCACCTGGCCCTTGCTTACGTCGTCGCCTTCCTCGATGAGCAACTCGCGAACCTCACCGTCGACCTTGGCGATGACATTTGCTTCCGCGAAGGCTTCGATCGGCGCGGTGCCCGTATACATGGCGAATACGTCACCGCGAACAGGTACGCTGGTTTCGACGGGTACCGGCGGGGTTTCTTCCTCGGTATCTTCGGCCTGTGAAGGCTGCTCGGACTGACAGGCGCCGAGGAGCAGGACGCCCAGCAGTGCTGCCGGCCCGGATCGGAATAGGCTCATAGAATCCTCCCTTGATGCCGCGCGGATTTTCTACGCACCGCTGGCGGCGAGACGCTGCTTGAGTCAGCCCGTGTAGCTTGCGCCAGGGTTGTTGCTGGCAAGCACCTTGCTGCCGTCGCGGAGGCTAGATTGTCCCGTCACGACGATTTCCTCGTCGCCGGCGAGGCCGTCGACCACTTCGACGAAATTGTCGGACTCGATTCCGACCTCGATCGTCCGGCGGATAACCGCGCCATTGGCTACCACGTAGACGGAGGCCTGATCATCTTCCTCGACAATAGCCTCTCGTGGGATCACGAGTGCGTCGATGTGCCGCTCGTAAGCGATCGAAAATCGGGCAAACATGCCCGGAGCGAGCTCGCCGGAGCCGTTATCGATAAACGCGGTAGCGCGAAACGTGCCGTTACGCATATCGATGGTCGGGCTGATTCGCTCGATCGTGGCGGCAAACGTCGTTTCAGGCATGGCGTCCACAGTCAGGGTCGCGAACTGCCCGGCGGCGAATTTGCCGAGTTCCGCCTGCGGTATCTGCAGGTAAGCAAGCAACTCGCTCGTATCTGTAATACGAAATGCTACGTCGGAAACGTTGATGCTCTGACCCAGCTTGATATCCCGCGACGAGACCACGCCATCGATCGGCGCCCGGATCCTGGAGTAGTCGAGATTCAGGCGCGCCAGCTTGTATGCGGCCTCGAGCGCTTCGAGATCGTATTTCAGGCCCTCGAACATTGACTCGCTGACCAGGCCGCGTGCGGCCAGGTCTGTATAGCGCTCGTATTCGCTGCGGACCTGATCGAGATTCGCTTTCGCCGACAGCATTTCCAGCCGCAGCCTTTCTCCGTCGAGTTCTGCGAGGACCTGGCCCTGTGAGACCCGGTCGCCTTCCTCGGCCAGCAGGCTGACCACTTCGCCGCCGACTTTAGCCACGGCGGGAGCGTCTGCATCGGACGCTATCGTGGTCGTCGCCTCGTAGGTCGCGAGAATATCGGCACGTGACGGCAGGGCCGTTTCCACCGGAATCGGCGTTGCTGCCTTGATCTCGCTATCGGGGGCGACGCTTGCTTCGCCCACTCCGCAGCCGGACGCCAGGGCGGCCGTGAGTGAGAGCATCAGCGTGGCAGTAGTGACGTGTCTGATAATCATTATGTTGGCCATCGATGTCAGTATCAGTGTTGTAGTGAAGTATAACACTATATTGGTATAACGCAATACCCTGCGCATGTTTTCTTTTCTGGGTGAAAATTCTTTAAAAACAAAAGACTAGCCCGGAATTCCGCAACAATCGTATTTAGGTTCTGTCTGTTAGATGCGGGAAACCGGGCTTTGGATGCAGGCGAGGCCTTGTTAATTACGGCGTTGCTGCTGTCGCCGATGAGCCTTCGTCACGCCGCCCGCGGCGTTCCGCCAGGCGCTGTGAGATGTTCGCCTGGGTCATCAGCAGGCTGGGTGTCAGGAGCAGCGTAAGTATCGTGGCGAAAGCCAGTCCGCCCGCGACCGACGATGCCAGTTGCGTCCACCACTGCGAACTCGGCGCACCGACCGAAATGTCGCGCCCGATGAGGTCGATGTTGACGCCGAGTACCATCGGCATCAGGCCGATGATTGTCGTTACCGTCGTCAGCAATACGGGACGAAGGCGAATCGCGCAGGTGCGCAAAACCGCATCATAGGCGTCGAGACCACGGTCGCGCAGTACGTTGTACGTGTCGATGAACACGATATTGTTGTTCACCACGATACCCGCGAGCGTGATGACACCAACGCTCGACATGATGACGCCGAAGGGCTTGTCCATAACGAGATGTCCGAGCAGGACGCCGCCCGTCGAAAATAGTACGGCAGTGAGTATCAGACCCGCCTGGTAAATGCTGTTGAACTGGGTGACGAGGATTATCGCCATGATCGCGAGAGCCATGAGCATCGCTCTTTCGAGGAACGCCATATCTTCTTCCTGGTCTTCGGTGCCACCGCGAAAAGCGGCGCTCACGCGCGGATCGAGTGCGAGCGCCGGCATCATCTCGCGAAGTTCCGCGACCACGTCGGATACGAGGTAGTTGCTGTCGACGTCCGCGTCGATGCTGATGGTGCGCTGCATGTCGATTCGCGTGATCGTGCTGACTTTCTGTGCCGGCAGGCGTTCGACGAAAGTACTGATCGGCACCAGGCCGTCTTTAGTCGGGATTCGCAGCTTGTCTATCTGCGAAAGGCTGCGGTATTGCTCCGGATAACGCACGCGGATGTCGATCTCGTCGTCACTGTCATCGGGGCGGTATTCGCCGATCTTGATCCCGTTAGTCACGAGTTGAACCATCGCGCCGACCAGGGAGATATCGGCGCCGAAACGGGCCGCCTCGGCGCGGTCGACGTCGATCTGCCATTCGATACCGGGCAGAGGGCGGCTGTCCTCGATGTTGGTGACCGCGGGGTGTTCCTCCATGATCACGCGAATATCCGCTATTGCCTCGTCCAGCAGGGCAGGGAATCGTGACGAAACCTCTATATGGATGGGCTTGCCGATGGGCGGACCCGGATCGGGCTTGCGGGTCTCTATCGCGATGCCCACGAGATCCGAAGTCTTGTTGCGGATCTCGGCGAGGATCTCGTCGGATTTGCGCCGCTGGTCCCAGTCGACGTAGTTAAGCGTCAGCGAGCCAATATGGTCGGACGCGGCATCATCGCCCCCGGCACCGACTTTCGCGTAGAGGTTTTCGATCTCGGGCATGCCGAGCACGCGGTTCTCGACCTGGCGGACCAGTTCGTCCATTTCATCGATCGAGAGGTCGCCGCGGGCACGAATATCGACCATACCGAAGGGCATTTCGACTTCCGGGAAGTATTCGACACCACGCCCGAGCGTGAAGAAGGCGGCGTAGACGGCCAGCAGTAACCCGGTGACGGCCGCAACATTACGCCAGGGACGTTTGAGCGTGCTTCTGAGCAGCCTGATATAGCGGCCCGTGAATCCCGTAATGCTGTCGAGATCGCCGGTTTCCGCCGCCGCGAGGTTGCGTTTCATCTCGGCGGTCGTGGCACCGGTCCTGCCGAATATGGAGCCGAGCGTTGGTACGAATATAAGCGCCATGATCAGCGAAGCTGCGAGCACGGCGATCAGCGTGATCGGCAGGTATTTCATGAACTCACCGGAGGTGCCGGGCCAGAGCGCCAGCGGCACGAAAGCAGCGAGCGTCGTGCAGGTCGACGCGATGATCGGCCAGGACATGCGGATCGCGGCGCGTGAGTAGGCGTCGAAACGGCTCTCGCCCTCGGCCATGCGCCTGTCCGCCATTTCCGTTACGACGATTGCGCCGTCGACGAGCATGCCGACAGCCATGATCAGTGCGAATAGCACCATCATGTTGATCGTGATGCCGAACGAACCGATAAGCAGTATGCCCATCAGGAAAGAACCGGGAATTGCGACGCCGACCAGCAGCGCGGTTCGAATGCCAAGGATGCCGATAATGACGATGAACACCAACAGTACCGCCGCGAGCACGCTGTTCTGCAGCTCGGTCAGCATGTCGTTCACGTCTTTGGATTTATCCCGCGAGACGATGACCTCGATTTCGGCCGGCCAGTACGCCTGTTCCTCCGCAATTAGCGCCTTGATCTCCTCGATCGTTTCGATCACGTTTGCGCGCGCACGCTGCACGACCTCGATGGCCACGGCCGGTTTGCCGTTCAGGCGCGCATAGCTCTCGGCATCCTTGTAGGTCCGGCGTACCTGGGCGATGTCCCTGAAGTGAACGACGCGATCGCCCACGGCCTTGATGGGCATGTCGAGAACATCGCCCGGGCTTTCGAATACGCCCGGGACCTTGACCGGAAAACGCCCTTCGTCAGACTGCAGCGCGCCGGCCGCGACAAGCCGGTTATTCAGCGTAACGAAGTTGATGATCTGTGCCTGGTCGAGTCCGTAGCTTTCCATCGCGAGGGGGTCCACGATGACTTCCATCAGCTCTTCGCGAACGCCGACCAGGTTGACTTCGAGGACGCCGGCGAGACCTTCGAGTTCTTCCTCGAGGTCCCTGGCGATGGTAAAAAGCGTTCGCTCAGGCACGTTCCCCGCCAGGTTCAGAACCAGCATGGGATCGAATCGGGACATCTTGACTTCGTTGACGGTCGGCTCGTCGGTTTCGTTCGGCAGCTTGGCCTTGGCCATGTCGACTTTTTCGCGCACGTCCGCGAGCGCCTTGTCGGTGCCGATACCTGCGTCGAACTCGATGAGAACATTGGCGCCGCCCTCGTAGGCGTTCGCCGTCATTTCCTTGATGCCCTCGATCGTACGCAGCTCCTGCTCCATGGGCCGAACGAGGAGGCGTTCGCCGTCTTCCGGCGAGATGCCGTCATGCGTGATGTGGACATAGATCATCGGGATTTCGATGTCCGGCTCCGCCTCCTTGGGGATCGTCATGTAGGCGATCACGCCGGCGAGCAGCACGACCGCCAGCGACAGCAACACGGTCCGCGACCGCGACATCGCCGTCTCAATGATCTGCATCGACTAGTCCTCGCCGTCCGACTTGATCGCAACGGCGGTCTCGATATCGCCCTCGGGAACGGCATTCACCAGCGTCCCTGGCACAACGAAGCCCTGACCCACCGTGATGATGGTCGCAAGTTTCGGCAGCCCTGCGACCCAGACGCCCTCGTTCGTCGACAGCGCCACGTCCGCAACGACAAACTCGACCTCACGCTCCTCGTTGATGATCTTCACGCCGATGTTGCCCGCATCGTCGAGCGTCAGTAATGACGGCGAGATGCGATGCGCGAGGACATGCTCCGCTGGCACTCGTAGTTCGGCGGTGCCGCCCGCACGCAGCTTGCCGTCGCCGTTGTCCAACTCCAGCTCCACGGTGTACGTGCGCGTCGCTTCATCGGCGACGGGGGCGACGTAACGGATGGTGCCGTGAACGGTCTCTCCCGTGGCGAGCTGCGCTTGCGCAGACTGCCCGGTTTGCACGTAACCAGCGTCGAACTCGGAGACGTTCGCGGTCACGATGATCATGCGGTTGTCCACGAATCGCGCGATCGGATCACCCGATTTGACGAAGTCACCCACTTCCACGTGGCGCTCCTGCAGGGCGCCGTCGAATGGTGCACGAATCGTCATGTACTCGAGGTCGAGCTGCGCCCGCTTTAGTTCGGCCCTGGCGGATTCGAGCTGTGCAATGGCCTCCTGCAGCTGCGCCTCGGAAACGTAGCTTTGTCCCTTGAGCTTCAGACGGCCCTCGTATTCGACCTCGCGCTGCCGTACGGTGGCTTCCGCCTGGGCAAGCCGAGCGTTACGGTCGCGTTCGTCCAGCCGCACGATCATGGCATTGCGATCGACGTTCGCACCGCGTTTCACGCCTATGTATTCCACGCGACCATCGGTTTCGGCAGCGAGATCCACAACGCGAGCCGGAGCGGTTTCACCATTGACGACAATGGTGCGCATTATTTCTTCGGCGGACTGGGTACGCACGCGCACGCTCGACTGCTGTGCGGGGGGCGCTGTCGTGACAACCCTGGTCGATGCCTCCTCCGGCGACTTGTTACCGAACTGACCCGATGCGAGCCACAGCGTTACGAGCACGGCGATACCGGCCGAGATCATCCACGAACGAAATTTCTTCAGTTTGCCCAAATCCATCTTTTTAGAACCTTGATCTTTGAAAACGCATAGCTCTGGCGCCACTAGCCGATGGCCGTCTTGTTCCCCGTGCCCGTTTTGTCGAAAAGCTTGTCCCTGTTTTCTTCGACGTATTCGCGCATGGTCTTCATCATCGTCTGGCCGAAACCGAGTACGAATCGTGCACCTGGCGGCCAATCATCCATGCTGGTTGTTTCGAATTCTCTGAACAGCTGCAGGTAGTCCGTCATTTCTTTGACACGATTATCGAGCACGGTTTCAATCTGCTCGCGCGACATGAGATGCGCGAAGCACATCGTTGCGAGGAATTCGGAACGCACTTTGTGCGACGGGCAGGGGTTCTCGAGCGCCGCGAGCAGGTGGTCCCGGCCGGCTGCGGTAATGGTGTAAACCTTGCGGTCCGGCTTGCCTTCCTGCGGTACATGCCTGCACTCGACCATGCCGTCCCGGGCCAGGGCGTTGAGTGCCGGGTAAATCGAGCCGTAGCCGGCAGCGAAAAAGTGGCTGAACGACGACTCGAATTCCTTTTTCAGGTCATAGCCCGAGGCTTCGCCATCCGTGAGCATGCCGAGACAGACGGTTTTTACATCCATTACGCTTTCTTCCGGCGACCTGTGTCGACCATATATCGGGTCGATGTATTATATTACTTCGATATATAAAGTCCAGCGTGCAAACGTAACGAGATGTCTCAACAAAAAGAGCCATTATTATCAATTAGTTATAAAGTTATCGCCCGAAAAATACGGTCAACCGTCCGGAAAATCAGCGGCTGGATGCGCATCCCGGCGCCGG
>Ga0224502_10000256_pt1 | contig 16823 bp, 15 predicted proteins | sample SF_Oct11_sed_USG_5_FD_169104 | JGI IMG/M metagenome (GOLD analysis project Ga0224502, IMG submission 169104) | Sediment microbial communities from San Francisco Bay, California, United States - SF_Oct11_sed_USGS_13 | ecosystem: Environmental > Aquatic > Marine > Sediment | place: USA... | reverse complement strand
GCTTCCGCCCTTCGCGGGCAGAACCCAGATTCCGCCGAGCAGGTCCATGACGATGCGGCCGTCGTGGGACACATCGATGTTAATGTCGCTGCCTTCGGTGAGCGTCACCTGGGCGAGGGCGACCTCGCAACAGGCGAGCACCGCAAGCAAGGTCGTGATACCCCTAGCTCGCACGTTCCACTCTCACGGTCTGATGCCCGTTTGCAGCCACGTCAATGACGACATCCATAGGCTGGCAGCATACCTGGCAGTCTTCGATGTATGTCTGCGGGCCAGCCGAGAAGTCGACCACAATCGTTATCGATTCAGCGCAAAATGGGCAGCTGAATCGCTCTTCGGAGATTAATTCGCTCATCGCTCGTCGTGATCAGGGCTGCAGCCGGGTTCCTTGCCATGGGGCGGCGGTAAAATCGTGTTCGCCCCGAAGCTCGAGCCTGCGTTGCCAGTGTCCGCGATCATGTATGCGATCCCCGCCTTCGATCCACAGTTCGATCGAGCTCGCCCACACGCGCACGCCGCCCCAGTGTGCGGGACGCGGAATGACCGGGTGGTCGATGCTTTCTATTGACTGCATGTCGTCGCTGACGTTCAGTCCCAGCTCCTTCGCACGCTCGCGCAGCTGTCGGAACAGCGCGTCCCGCGAGGCGAGCGGCGCACTCTGGTCGCTGCCCCATGCGCCGAGCTGGCTGCCCCAGTTGCGGCTCGCAAAATACGCGTCGCTCTCCGCCGCGGGGGCGAGGATCGCGATCCCCTCTATGCGGACCTGGCGCCCGAGGGCATCCCAGTGAAACGTGACCGCAACCCGGGGATTGTCGCGGAGTTCCCGGACCTTGCGGGACTGGTAGTTGGTATAAAAAACGAGATAGCCAGGGTCCGCTACGAAGTCCTTGCACAGCACGACGCGAGCCGAAGGAATGCCATCGTCACCGACCGTGGCGAGCGTCATCGAATTGGGGTTGCGCTGCACGTTCCGACGCGTTGCTTCGTCCAGCCATGCGGCGGCCCAGTGCATGGGGTTGTCGGGCAATACGTCCGGAAGCCGTTGCGCGAGATAAGGGTTGGTCAATCCTGTCTCCACTGCAGTGACGGTCGCTCGGTCACCAGCGGCGCAGACTATCAAAGGCCCGGCGCGGGATCACGCATCGGGAAGCAACACGCCACCTTCGCGGCGCGGGTCCGCGGCAACTTCGAAACCGGTCTCGCGGCCGAAAGTGGCTACGCTCACGCCGCCGAAATACATGTTGATGTCGGGGAACGACTGCAACGGGAGGTCGAGCTCGGGCATGTCGAGGCCAGGCTCGGCGCATAGCCGGTCGGCTTCGCCGGTGGTGTCGACATGAACCCGCGGGTGCGCAATCGCTTGCTCGAGCGGCATGCCGAATTGCAGCGCGTTGACCAGTACCTGGTGCATGGCCGTCGTAATACGGTCGGCGCCCGGTGAACCGATGGCCATGACTGCGTGGTCGCTGCGCGCCACGGTCGGGGCCATGTTCGACGGCAGGCGTTCGCCCGGGTCGCGTGAATCGACGTCGCGCCGGTTGAGTTCGATTTCGCCGAGGCCGTTGTTCAGCCAGAGCCCCGTACCGTCCGGCATCTCTCCCGACCCATAGCCCGAAGACGCGGTGACGGCGCAGCCTGTGCCGGAGTCGTCGACCGCCGAGGTATGTACCGTCGATGACGACGACCATTGCGACAGCAGCTGACCTTTTTTTGCCGCCCTAATGAGTCCCGCAGCTACGCTGTCGACGTCTTCCGCCAGGTCGAGCCGGTCGCGGCGGAAGTCCAGGCACGCCCGCTGCACCCGGACCAGCTTGTCCAGCGACTTGCTGTCCCAGTCATGCGCGTGCAGATCGCCGCAGGCAAGCAGCATGGCTGTCAGCACGGCGCCCCCCACGGCCGGAGGCGGGTTGGTGGCAATGTGCCAGTCGTCGATATCGGCAACCAGGGCTGGCCGCTCGATTGCCTCGTACGCGGCAAGATCGTCCATGGTCAGCGCACCGCCGCCGTTCCGCACGTGTGCGGAAATGACCTCGGCCAGTTCGCCCTCGTAGAAGACCGCGGCGCCGCGCCCGGCAATCGCGGCGAGACTGTCTGCGAGATGCGGGACATGGATCGGGCTGCCACGGTCGTGAAGCATGCCGCGTTCGTCGTGCAATGCGGCATGGCCGTCTTTGCTGCGACCGAAGATAAGGTCGCCGCTGTAGCCGAGATAGTAATGACAGGCTGCCGGTAGCGGGAAGCCGTTGCGGACGACCGCGATGGTCGGCCGGAACAGTTCGTCCCAAGGCAGGCTGCCAAAGCGCCGCCAGGCCCTGTCCACGGCGGCGAGCGCCCCGGGGATGGCCACGGAGCCGGGGCCGACAATGGTCGAAACGCCGCCGCCATAGTCGAGACGCACGGGCACCTTGCCCTTGCCGCGTTCGTCCTCCCGGAGACCACGTCCCGGTACCGCATGGTTGCCGTCGAAGGTCACCGGGTCATGGCCCGGCGCCCAGACCGTCACGTACGCGCCGCCGGCGAGTGCGCAGACGCCCGGCTCGGTATTCATCGACATGATCGCGGATGCGAGCGCGCAGTCCACGGCATTCCCACCAGCGTCCGCAACCTCGCGGGCGGCGTCAATGGCGATCGCGGAAGTCGTCGCGACGGCGACCCGGGTCACGAGTCAACAGCCTCAGAAGTGGATGACGGAACGGATGCTCTTGCCCTCGTGCATCAGGTCGAAGGCCCTGTTGATCTCCTCCAGCGGCATGGTGTAGGTGATGAACTCGTCGATCTTGATCTCGCCGTTCATGTACTGCTCGACCATGCCGGGCAGCTGCGAGCGGCCTTTGCAGCCGCCGAATGCGGTGCCCCGCCAGACGCGCCCGGTGACCAGCTGGAACGGCCGCGTGGAAATCTCCTGGCCTGCGCCCGCGACGCCGACGATGACAGACTCGCCCCAGCCCTTGTGGCAGCACTCGAGCGCCGAGCGCATCAGGTCGACGTTGCCGACGCATTCGAACGAATAGTCGACGCCGCCGTTGGTGAGTTCGACCACGACGTCCTGGATCGGGGCATCGTAGTCTCGAGGATTGATGGTGTCCGTTGCGCCGAGCTGTTTTGCGAGTTCGAACTTGTCCGGGTTGATGTCGATGGCCAGGATGCGCCCCGCGTTCGCCATTGTCGCGCCCTGTATAGCGCTCAGGCCTACGCCGCCGAGCCCGAACACGGCGACGGTCGCGCCGGGCTCTACCCTGGCCGTATTGAGTACCGCGCCGATACCGGTCGTTATGCCGCAGCCCAGCAGGCAGACCTTCTCCAGCGGCGCTTCCTTGCTGATCCTGGCGACGGCAATCTCGGGCAGCACCGTGTACTCGCTGAAAGTCGAGGTCCCCATGTAGTGATGGATCGGCTTGCCGTTGAGCGAGAATCGCGAGGTCCCGTCAGGCATGAGTCCCTGGCCCTGGGTTACGCGAATTGCCTGGCACAGGTTGGTCTTCCCGGACGTGCAGAAATCGCATTCGCCGCATTCCGGCGTGTACAGCGGAATGACATGGTCGCCCACGGCAAGGGACGTGACGCCGCTGCCGACCTCCTCGACGATCGCTCCCCCTTCGTGGCCCAGCACGGCGGGAAACAGGCCCTCGGGGTCTTCGCCGGAAAGCGTGAACGCGTCGGTGTGGCAAACGCCCGTCGCCACGTTCCTCAGCAGGACTTCGCCGGCCTTCGGCCCGTCGAGTTCGATTTCCTCGATTTCTAGTGGCTTGCCTGCCTCCCAGGCAACCGCTGCGCGTGTCTTCATCGTTCTTTCGCTCCGCCCTGTGTCTGTTTTCGTTATTCGACAGCAGCCCGGATATTCGCACGATTACCCGGCAAGCGACAGTGCCGGCCGCCGCAACCCCATTTCCTGGTCGTTCATCCTGTGTTCATAAAACGATTCAAAACAGTAGCTTACATTAAGCGCGGGTTCATCCTGTCGCACGTAGGCTGGTTCCGAACTCGACAGAACCGGAGGTCATCATGATCAGGTCAATCGGCACGCTCTTCGTCATTTGCAGCCTTTGCCTGGGTGCCGCCCAGACGTCCGCGGCACACGACCGCACGTACGATCCCCGCGAATCGGAGCCGCATTACCACGCGAGTATCCATCGCGACCGCCACATGCCGCGTTGGCTCATGCACGACAGGGGATTCCGTTACTGGTATCGCCGGACGTCGTTGCGACACAACGATTACCTGGCCTGGTGGCAGCTATACGAGATCTTTCGGTGGGAGCGGCGCTACGATCACCGCCGGCATGCTGCCGTTCACTACGGCTCGCGGCACCACGACTATGACTGGTACCGGCGCTACTGGCACAAGCACGATCGTCATCACCATGACCGGCGGCGTCACTCGAAGCACAAACGGCGCCGTGACGACGATTGAGCGGCAAACCGGCTTGCTCACGTTCGCGGGAGTCCTGTAAAAGAGGGCTTTACACCTTGCGGCACGGGCTACCGGAAACCAATGAACCTGGAAAATCTTCGCGATGCGCTGTCCGGCATCGATCGGCAGATCATCGACCTGATCGCGGAGCGCCAGCGCATCGTCGGCGACATCGGTCAGAACAAACTGGCACAGGGCACGGCGACGCGCGATTTCGCGCGGGAAAAAGACGTTATCGACCGGGGCCGGGCCCAGGCCGAGGAAATCGGCATCGACCCGGAGCTGGTCGAGATCGTCCTTACCGAGCTGATCCGCTCCTCCCTGGCCAGCCAGGAGCGCGATCGCGTCGTTGCCGAGGGCAAGGGTAACGGCAGGCGGGTACTCGTGATCGGCGGTGCGGGAAAGATGGGCGGCTGGTTTGTCAATTTCTTTGCGAGCCAGGGGTTCGAGACGACGATCGCAGATGCCGCGGCCGAGGATGCGCCGGGCGTGTTCCGGAGCTGGACCGACGCGGGCGTCGACTACGACGTTATCGTGGTTGCCACGCCGCTCGCCGTGTCCGGGCGCATACTGGCGCAGCTCGCCGTACTCAGGCCGCCGGGCCTGGTCTTCGACATAGGCTCGTTGAAGACACCGCTCATCGACGGACTTCAGGAGCTGCATCAGGCGGGGTGCAAGGTGGCGTCGCTGCATCCGATGTTCGGGCCTGATACCCGGCTGCTGTCCGGCCGTCACCTCATCGTTTGCGATGCCGGGTCGGCTGAGGCGACGGCCGAGGCGAAGGCATTGTTCTCGGCGACGATGGTCGAGCAACTCGACATGGGACTCGATGATCATGACCGCCTGATCGCCTACGTGCTCGGTCTTTCGCATGCACTCAACATCGCCTTTTTCACGGCGCTCGCGGAGAGCGGCGAAGCGGCGCCCAGGCTCGCCCGCATGTCCTCGACGACCTTCGACTCGCAGCTGCTCGTCTCGGGCGACGTCGCGCGCGACAACCCGCACCTTTATTTCGAGATCCAGCACCTGAATCGCTTCGGCCTCGGCCCGCTGGACGCGCTCGTCGATGCTGCGGCGCGCATCCGCGAGCTTGTGGCAAGCGGTGACGAACAGGGTTTCGTCGACCTGATGCAGCGGGGGCGGCAGTACCTGGCACTGCGAGGGTGACGCCATGACCGATCTGCGGACCCGTCATGGGACGCCGGCGGCCGATTCTGGTAAAAGCACGATCTGTCAATTCGAAGGATCAATGTTGAATGGGGTTTACTGACCAGCTCGAGGCAAAACTCGCAACGACCGAGGCCAGGCTCGAGGCACTGACGGAGCAGGTCCGGCAAAACGACGAGAAACTGCGGTGCTCACAGCGCCGTGAGCTGCAGTTGCTGCAGGCACGCGATCTCGACGAGCTGCTGCATGAAATGACCAGCGGCCTGCGGGACAGTTTCGATCTCCGGCACGTCAGCGTCGTGCTGCGCGATCCTGGCCACGATATCCGTCACCTGCTGCTCGCGACCGATGTCGGCGAAATACCGGGGCTCATCCTTGTCGACACGCTGGCGGGACTGGCGCCGCAATACAGCGCGTTGCAGCGTCCCTGGCTGGGACGGTTTGCCGCCAGCGATCACGGGATGATCGTGGCTTCGCCGATAGGACTTGCGAGCATCGCCATGATTCCTCTGCGCTGCCGCGACGAGCTGATCGGTAGTATCAACCTCTGCAGTGCCGATCCGCATCGCTTCACGGTGCATCACGCCAGCGACTTTCTCGCTCACCTGGGCGCGATCGCGTCGTTTTCCGTCGAGAATGCAGTGAACCGGGCCCGGTTGCGGCGCAGCGGCTTTACCGACGTGCTCACCGGCTGGCACAACCGCCGGTACCTTCAGGCGCGCATGAAGGAGGAGCTCGCGCGGGCATGCCGTGATGGGCGCAACCTGGTCTGCCTGATACTCGATATCGACCATTTCAAGCGCGTCAACGACACGTGGGGTCATGCCGCCGGCGACATCGTGCTGCGCGAGCTGGCGCAGCGGATCGATGCCCAGGTGCGTGCCAGCGACGTCGCGGCGCGCTTCGGCGGCGAGGAATTCGTGATCCTGCTGCCGAATACCAAGGGCGCCGATGGGCAGCGTCTTGCGGAGCGAATTCGCAACGCCGTTGCCGCGGCGCCATTCGAGCTGCCGGAGGGCGAGCAGATCTCGGTCACGGTATCGATCGGCATCGCCGAATTCGCGCCCGGGGCGGGCGGGAGCGATCTGAAGTCGCTCGGCGAGGCGCTCATCGCGCGTGCGGACGCGGCGCTCTACGCCGCCAAGGCGGCAGGACGCGACCGCGTCGTCATCGAGGCGGCATGAGGGGCGCGGCAACTGGTACTAGCGATACTGCCGGCTTCGGCTCATCAGAACCAGGAACAGCGGTACGCCGATCGCCGCGGTCAGCGCCCCGACGGGCAGCTGCCGGGGAGCGAGCAGGGTTCGCGCGAGCGTATCCGCGACGACGAGCAATGCACCGCCGGCAAGCGCCGAGGCCGGCACGACGACACGGTGATCGCTGCCGGCGAACATGCGGATCAGGTGGGGCACGACGAGGCCGATGAAACCGATGACGCCGACGCTCGTTACCGCCAGGGCCGTTGCGAGCGATGCAGCGGCAAAAATCAGGTAGCGGAATGCCGTAACCGGCAGGCCCACGATCGCGGCCTGCAGCTCGCCGCGGGCCAGCACGTTCAGGTGCCTCGCGGCGAGCGTCGCGGCCCCGGTCAGCAGGAGCAGCAGCCACAGTTCACGTGCCGGTTCGTACGCAAAACTCAGGTCGCCCATCAGCCAGAACAGCATGCCCCGCAGGTGCTGGTCCGGGCTCAGCGCCAGCAACAGCGTCGTCGCCGCGCTGAATCCGGCCGCAAGGACGACGCCGGTGAGCAGGAGACGGGCCGGGGTCCACGCGCCGGTGCCGTGGGCAATCGAAAAGACCAGCAGCGTCGCGCCCATGGCGCCGCCGAAGGCAGCCGCGTCGATGGCGAGATTCGACAGCCCGAAGAGCATGCAGAGCAGTGCCGCAACCGCGGCGCCGCCTGACGTGCCGAGGATATAGGGTTCTGCCAGCGGGTTCCGCAGCAGGACCTGCATGAGCACGCCGGCGACGGCGAGCAAGCCGCCGACCGCGAACGCGCTCAACGCGCGCGGCAGGCGCAGGTCGAGAACGAGCGTGCGAACCTGCTCCGGCGCCTGTCCCCAGAGCACGGCCAGGCTCTCGGCGATGCCGATGTTCGCACTGCCCGAGCCCAGCGCCAGCAATAACGAGCCGACCGCAGCGGTGACGAGCCCCGCGAACAACAGAATCGATCGGGTCGCGAACAAAGATGGCTCCTGGCGGCGGCGGATTGGTGTAAAGTTACGGGCAGTTGCAGAGTTTAATACGGTTGCGATGAATAGCGACTGGATCGATGATGAGGGATTCCGCGCCAATGTCGGAATCATCCTCGCGGACGATCGTGGCAAGTTGATGATCGCCGGCCGGGTCGGGAGCAAGGGATGGCAGTTCCCGCAAGGCGGTATGCTGCGCGGCGAAGAAGCCGAAGCGGCTATGTACAGGGAGCTGCATGAAGAGGTCGGCCTCGAGCGATCCGACGTCGAATTGCTTGGCGTTACTGGCGACTGGCTGCGTTACCGGCTCCCCGACAAGTATATACGCCGTAACAGCAAGCCCCTGTGCATCGGGCAAAAGCAGCGATGGTTCATGCTCCGGCTGGCGGTGTCACCCGAGAAGCTGCGCTTCGACCTTGCTGAGCAACCCGAATTCGACCGGGCACGCTGGGTGGATTTCTGGCGTCCGGTCAACGAAGTGATCTACTTCAAGCGGCGCGTCTATGCCTGCGCGCTCCACGAACTCGGCTCGACCGTGTATCCGAACGGGCTGCCGCCGCGGCCGCGCTGGTGGCCGAAACGCTGGCGTGCGGTATTCGACAAGGACATCGCGCGTCTCCGGCAGCGGCAAGAATGATCAGGATGGCCGGCTATCACGGGCAAGACGGTCCGCAGCAGGGACATCGTTAGTACTGCGCGCAAATGCCCGAATAACACGATCGCCGCCAAAAGAATGATCTGCGAGCCTGCTCACCATGGATGTGGCGCGCAGGCCTCTCAGCCCGGGACGAGGAAGAGTCCCCCGCGCATTGTCCAGAATGTGAACGGGTTTGCATCGAGGTGCCGTAAACGTGACCTGCCGCACTTCTGTTTGCCTGGGGCTCCGCGTAACATAACGTCTTTCCCCGCACCGACGAGCATACGTGGCGAGATATTCTTCATTACAGCTGCACAGCCCCGTGCGCCTCTGGGCGACGCGCGCCGCGCTCGTCTTTCTGGTGGCCGTCGGCGGCTACCTGGTCTACGAATTCGGCAGGATCCAGGCGGGCTACGATCTCGTCGATGCGGCAAGCGAACGCCGGGCGTACGAAGAGCACATCGGCGAGCTCGATGACGAGATCAGCGCACTCAAGGAGCAGATCGCCCTGCTGGAAACGCACCGTGACATCGATCGTGAGGCGTACAAGGAGGTCGAGGCCAGCCTCACGGAGCTGCAGTCGAAAATCCAGGAGCAGCGGGACGCCATCGCGTTCTACAGGGGCATCGTTTCGCCCGCCGATGGCAACAAGGGCCTGCGGGTGCAGGACCTGAAGCTGACCCGCGGCAAAAACGAGCACGAATACAATATCCGGCTCGTGCTGGTGCAGGCGTTGGAACACGATCGCAGGGTTTCCGGCAACGTCAAACTTACGATCGAGGGCGACCTCGACGGTGTCGAGAAGACCTTCAGTTACGCGGAGCTGTTGCCGGACGAAGCGGAGGCCGCCTGGGCTTTTTCGTTTCGATACTTTCAGGATTTCAACAGGCAGGTTGTCTTGCCGGACGGATTCACGCCGCAACGTGTGAACGTCGAGGTCCAGTCCAGAACGCGCTCGATCTCGAGCATCGAAGAGAGTTTTGCCTGGACCACGAGCCAGGGCTGATTTTATTGCCGCGGCGCGGCATATGGAGGTACACATGCTAGGACGGAAACAACGCAGGCACACAGTCGTCGAGACCCTGGTTGGCGCAAATACGCGGATCAGCGGAGACCTGCATTTCTCGGGAGGGTGCCACGTCGATGGCACGGTGAACGGCAGTGTGACGGCGGACCCGGACAGCAAGTCGGCGCTCAGCATCAGCGAAGAAGGCAATATTGACGGTGGCGTTACGGTGCCTTACGTCGTGCTGCACGGCATCGTGCGCGGTGACGTGTTTGCGAACCAGCGGGTGGAACTCGGGCCAACCGCGCGTGTCATTGGCAATGTGTATTACAATCTGATCGAAATGGCCATCGGCGCCGAGATCAACGGCAAGCTGGTCCACCAGCCCGAAGGCCGGGCGCCGTTGCTCGAGCAGACGGCTAAACTTGATGAATCGGCCGCCGCGATGGCGGAAGGCTGAGCAGGACGACAGGATATGCAGACAGACAACCCAGTGAATGGCGGCAATACCGCGCCGCCACCCATCGTTTTCACCGACGCGGCGGCCAGCAAGGTCGGTGAGTTGATCAGTGAGGAAGACAATCCCAGGCTGATGCTGCGCGTATTCATCTCCGGCGGCGGCTGCTCCGGTTTCCAGTACGGCTTTACCTTCGACGAGAATATCGAGGAAGGCGACAGCCAGGTCGAGAACCAGGGTGTGAAGCTGCTCGTGGACCCGATGAGTGTGCAGTACCTGATGGGCGCGGAGATCGATTACAAGGAAGACCTGCAGGGAGCACAGTTCATCATTCGCAACCCCAATGCCCAGACCACCTGCGGCTGCGGGCAATCGTTCACCGTCTAGTCCGACAACGAGTCGTCATCCGGCAGGGACCATAGCTACCAGCAGCGAAGACAGCGGCGCCGGGATCCCGGCGAGCAGCGATGCGAAAGAGGTTATCGCGGCGGTCGACCTCGGCTCCAACAGTTTTCACATGATCGTCGGTGAGTTGCGCCACGGGCAGCTCACGATCATCGATCGCATCAAGGAGACCGTCCGCCTTGCCGAGGGGCTGTCCGAGACCGGTGATCTGTCGCCGGAAGCCCGGGCGCGGGCGCTGCACTGCCTCTCACTGTTTGGGCAACGGCTGCGCGAGATGCATGCAGCCAGCGTCCGCGCTGCCGGCACGAGCACGCTGCGGCGCGCGCGCGAAGATACCGGTTTCATGAGCGAGGCGGAGGAAGCGCTCGGCCATCCGATCGAGATCATCTCCGGCATCGAGGAAGCCCGTCTGATATACAAGGGTGTCACCCACAGCCTGCCACCCAACGACGGGCTGCGCCTCGTCATGGATATCGGCGGCGGCAGCACGGAACTGATCCTGGGGCAGGGACCGAATCCCAGGGCGCTCGAGAGCCTGCATCTTGGCTGCGTCCGCATGACGGAACGCTTTTTTCCCGACGGCAGCATTACGCGCGAAAGCTTCGACGCGGCGAGAGTCGCGGCGCGCCTCGAGCTGCGTCCCGTCAAAGCATTCTTCCGAGGTACGGGCGATATCGAGGCGATCGGCACTTCCGGAACCATCATCTCGACGGAGCGCGTGGCAAGCGCTGTCGGCATCGTGGAAAGGGACCTGACCTTCGCAGCGCTCGAGGAGCTCATCGAGCGCGCTATCCAGGCCGGGACCGTGGATGCGCTCAGGATGCCTGGCCTGTCGGAGCGGCGTGCGCAGGTCTGGCCTGGCGGGTTGTCCATCCTGGTGGAACTGATCGGCGTGTTGCGCATCGAGCGGCTCAAGGTTTCCGATGGCGCTCTGCGCGAGGGACTGCTTTACGATCTGCTCGGCCGCCTGCAGCACGAGGACGCGCGGGAGCGGACCGTTCGCGCTATGGCGGCCCGTTACAACGTCGACGAGGCGCAGGCACAGCGCGTAGCGGAAACCGCGTGCCTGTTGCTGGAAGAGTGCGCCGAGCCGTGGCAGCTGACGTCCCCCCTGGCCGAGCAGGGCCTGGTCTGGGCGGCGCGCCTGCACGAGATCGGCCTCGACATCTCGCACGACGGCTACCAGCGGCACGGCGCGTACATCGCCGAGAATGCCGATATGCCCGGCTTTCCGCGTGCCGAGCAACGGCTGTTGGCTTTCCTGATCGCCAGCCAACGGCACCAGGTGGTGACGCATTACCTCAAAGACCTGCCGCGTGCCTGGCGGGAACCGGCGCTGCGGCTGGGCATACTGTTGCGCCTCGCGGTCCTCCTGAACCGCAGCCGCAACGAGGCGCAGAGTCCGCCCGTCACACTGAGCGTGGACGACCGCACGCTGACGGTGGCATTCGATCCGGAATGGCTCCGGGCCAACCCGTTAACGGTCGCCGATCTCCAGCGCGAGCAGCGCCTGCTGGCCCAGGCGGGTTACGAACTCAGGTACGACTAACCGCCCGCGGAAGCCAGCAGCTGCAGGAGTGTCTCCTGGGCGGACACTGGCTCCTTGTCGCCGGGCACGAGGCGTTCGTAGCTGCCGTCACCGTGCAGGACCCAGGCGTTGCAGTTATCGGCCAGGTAGAGTTCGAGGTCGCGTTTCAGCTGTTCCCTGAGGGTCTTCTGGCGGACCGGGAAGCAGCTCTCGTTACGGCGCAGCAGGTTGCGCTCCATCCAGTCGGCGCTGGCGCAATAGACTTCTTCGTCGCCGTCGTTATAGAAGTAGTAGACGCGTGAGTGCTCGAGGAAACGCCCGAGGATGGAGCGCACCGTTATGTTGTCGGAAAGGCCGAGCACGCCGGGCCGCAAAGTGCAGATCCCGCGTACGATCAGCTCGATTTTCACGCCCGCCTGCGAGGCCTCGTAAAGCGCGCTTATGACGTTCGGCTCGTTCAGTGAATTGACCTTGACTATGATGTGTCCCTTGCGCCCCGCCTGCGCGTTCTCGGTCTCGCGCCTGATCTTCGCCATTACGCCGTCGAACAGGTTGAAAGGAGAAGTCAGCATTAGATTCAGGTCGCGCGCCTCGGTCAGGCTGGTGAGCTGCATGAAGATCTTGTGCACGTCCTGCCCCAGTTTCTTCTCGCTGCTCATGTAGCCGTAGTCGGTATAGACCTTCGCCGTGCTGTGGTGGTAGTTGCCCGTGCCGAGGTGCACATAGCGGCGCAGCTGATCGCCCTCCCGGCGCACGACGAGGGTCATCTTCGCGTGGGTCTTGTATCCAACGAGGCCGTATACGACGTGCGCGCCGGCTTCCTGCAGCCGGTTGGCCAACGAGATGTTGGCTGCCTCGTCGAAGCGCGCCATGAGTTCGATGATCACGGTCACTTCCTTGCCGGCCCGCGCGGCATTCACGAGGTGATCGACCACGGGCGAATCCGCGCCGGTCCGGTACAGCGTGATCTTTATTGCCAGCACGTCCTTGTCCGTCGATGCCGACTTGATGAAATCGATCACCGGCGCGAAGCTCTGGAACGGGTGATACAGCAGGACGTTTTTCTTGGACAGGGTCGAGAAGATATCGGTATCGGTAAGGAGCTCCTCCGGGAGCCCCTGGGTGAAGGGCCTGTACTGCAATTCGAGCCGGTCCTCTATATCGCAGACCGTCGCCAGCCGGTTCAGGTTGACCGGGCCGTCGACGAGATACATGTCCTGCTCCTGCAAGCGGAAATGATCGAGCAGGAATTGCTGCAGATCCGGGGGACATTCGTGGCCGACCTCGATGCGGACCGCGGCACCATAGCGGCTTGCCTCGAGCTGGCCTTCGAGCGCGCCGACGAGGTCGCTGACTTCTTCTTCGTCGACATACAGGTTACTGTTGCGCGTTACGCGGAACTGGTAGCAGCCTTCGACCTTGAGGCCCGGGAACAGCCTCTCGACGTGCACGCGGATCACCGACGACAGGAACACATATTCATGGCAGCCGGGGCTGCTCAGGTGTTCGGGTAGCTGGATGATGCGCGGCAGCGACCGGGGCGCCTGCACCATGCCCCGATGGCGCCGGCGCCCGTAAGCATCACGGCCCTTGAGCCTGACAATGAAATTGAGGCTCTTGTTCAGCACTCGCGGGAATGGGCGCGACGGGTCGAAGGTGAGGGGCGTAAGGACCGGCACCACCTGCTCGTCGAAATAATCACTCAACCATGCCTGCTGTTCCTCCGACCAGTCTTCGCTGCGGACGAAGCGGACGCCTGACTTCGCGAGCTGCGGGAACATCACCTTGTTCAGCAGCTCGTATTGCTGGCCGACGATATTGAGCATTCGGTGCCGCAACACATCGAATACCTGCTGGGCAGGAAGCATCTCCGGCCCCTGCGCGAGAGCGCCGAGCTCCATGCGCTGCTTCAGGGCGGCGACCCGGATCTCGAAGAATTCGTCGAGATTCGTGCAGGTGATGCACAGGAACCGCAGCCGCTCGAGCAACGGCACGTCCGGATCCTGCGCGAGCGCGAGCACGCGCTTGTTGAACTCCAGCATGCTGAGTTCGCGGTTGATATACAGGTCGGCAGGCGGTAGTGAGGGCGAGTCCACGGTCGTCTCTTTTTATTATCGGGCCGGCCAGTATATCAATGCCCGCGCTCGTGGATCTTTAGCTATTGCTCAGTTTAGCGGGCCCTGTGAATGGCGCCGAGAACCGCCGCGCGGCTGGCACCCGTGACCTCTGGGGAATTGCCCGGTTCGCCATTCATGCAGCGCATCGCGAGCCAGGCGAAGGCCGAGGCCTCCACGTGATCCGGATCCAGGCCGAAGTCTGCCGTTGACGCCAGTGTCACTCCAGGCAGGCGGGCTGCGAAACGACCCAGCAGATCCAGGTTGTGCACGCCGCCACCGCAGACCAGCAACTCGCGAGTCTGCGCGGCGTGCTTCGCGATGGCATCAGCGATTGTCGCCGCCGTCAGCTCCGCGAGCGTCGCCTGGACGTCGGCGCGATCGGCGTCGTCGCCCACCAGCGCAGACAACCATTCTTCGTTGAAGTACTCGAAGCCCGTGCTCTTCGGCGGCGGTTCGGCGAAGTAGGGGTCGGCCAGCATCGCCTCGAGTAACACAGGGATAATTGCACCGCTCGAGGCCCAGCCGCCGCCTTCATCGTAGTCCACGTTGCGGTGACGTCGAATCCAGGCGTCCAGCAGCGTGTTTCCCGGGCCGGTATCGAAGCCCCCGATCGGGCCCGTGGCCGCGGGAAGAAAAGTGAAGTTCGCGATTCCGCCAATGTTCAGTACACAGCGATCGACATCCGCTGATCGGAACAGCCATTCGTGAAACGGCGGAACCAGCGGCGCGCCCTGGCCACCGAGCGCCAGGTCGGCGCTGCGGAAGTCAGCGACACAGTCGATGCCGGTACCCTTGGCGATGATGTCGGCATTGCCGATCTGCAACGTGAATGGCCGGTCCGTCCCGGGCCGATGCCGAATGGTCTGTCCGTGGCTGCCGATGGCGCGCACGCCGCCGGGGTCGACACGCGCATCCCGGAGGAGTTCGAGCGCAGCATCGCGAAAGCACTCGCCCACCCAGTGATCCAGCGTGCCGACGACGTCCGCAGTGCAGCTGTCCGGTAACCGCGTGGCGTCGAGGAGCTTCTGGCGGAGCGCGTCCGGGTAGCGGCTCGTCCCGGCACCGACGACCTCGATCGAGCGATCGCCGAAGCGGGCCAGCACGGCATCGATGCCGTCCATGCTCGTGCCGGAAATCAGGCCGATATAGTAATCAGGCATTTTCTGCCGGCACTACTTGTTGCTGTAGGCGACGGAAGCGAGCTGCGTATTCTTGAATTTCTCGAGCTCCTGCAGGATCGGTTCCACAGTCGCGAAGAACTGCTCGCGGTAACGCGCGTCGATCGGGTCGGCCTGCGGCAGTTCGACGGTGCGCGGATTACGATGTACGCCGTTCAGGCGATACTCGTAGTGCAGGTGGTTGGCCGTCGCGAGTCCCGTCGCACCGACATAGCCTATCGTCTGGCCTTGCCGCACGCGCTTGCCGACGCCTGCGCCGGCGAAACGCGACATGTGAGCATACAGGGTCGTGATGTTGCCGCCGTGCTGCAGGATGATCGTCTTGCCGTAACCGGATTTGGTGCCGCGAAAGATGACCTTGCCGTCACCGGCTGCCTTGATCGGCGTGCCCCGGGGGGCTGCGTAGTCCACCCCGCGATGCGCGCGGATCGAGTTCAGGATCGGGTGGCGGCGCCGGGGGTTGAAGTTGGAGCTGATGCGCGTGAAATCGACGGGCGCGCGTATGAACGCTTTTCTCACGCTATGGCCGTCCGGCGTAAAGTAGTCGCCCCGGCCCGTATCGTCGACAAACCGGATTGCACGGTGGGTCCGGCCGTTGTTGTTGAATTCAGCCGCGATTATTTCCCCGTCCGTTACGTATTCGCCGTCCTGCCAGATTTCCTCATACTGGACGTAGTAGTTGTCGCCCGTGCGAATATCGAGGACGAAGTCGACGTCCCAGGCGAAGATGCCGGCGATGTTCATAATGACCCGATCGGAAAGGCCGGCTTCGGTAGCGCTCTCGAACAGCGACGTCTCGATGGATCCGTAAGCAAGCCGCTTGCGCTTCTCGATAGGCCTCTCGATGATCTCGGCCTTGAAACCGGTGTCAGCGCGTTCGATCTTCAGCGCGCTCGTCAGGCTGAGGTTCGAGTAGATGCTGATCAGGTCGCCCTGGTCGTGCGTGATCACGAACTCGTCGCCCGGTTTCAGCTTGCGGAAGCGCTTGCTGGCTTCATCCAGTCTCGAGATCTCCGACAGGTGGCCGAGGTCGAGGTCGTGTTTTCTGAACAGCTTGTCCAGCGTGTCGCCACGACCGATCGTCAGGTTCAGCTGCTGGTAGGGGGGCGGGTTGATCGCGTCGGCGAGCACCAGCGGTGTTTCGGCATAGACGAGTTCGACGGGAGCTTCCACGTCGTAGTCGGACCCGTCCGTCGCCGTCATCACCGGCTCCTCGGGCGGAGGCGTTGGCGGCTTCGTCGACGTTACCATCGAGACCAAAGCCAACCCGGCCAGCGGGATGCCGAGGCCGATGGCAAACCATTGCAGGGCCTTTGATTTTTTTTGGTTTCTTGCTGCAGACGGCTTGTAATCGTGCAGTAATGGAGTGACCGGACGATGCAAGTCTGCGACCCCAGGTTAGAGAATGCCGCTACTCTACCGTGACGTCCCGGGAAGGTCAAAGAAAGCTGTTATAAGTCAGTCTGTTAACGGGAAAGCCTGATCGGGTCGCGAGGCAGGCAATACGGGGCTTTCATAAGCGGCCGAGAATGCTACAGTTCCGCTGCACGCCGACGGCGCTCACTGACAGGCAGTAATGAGCAATATCAAGCAACAAATCGCGGAACTGACCCGAGGCACGGACGAGGTGCTGCCGGAGGACGGGCTGGCGGCCAGACTCGGCAAGGGCAGGTCGCTGATCGTAAAAGCCGGCTTCGACCCCACCGCGCCCGACCTGCATATAGGG
>Ga0224502_10000254_pt1 | contig 16920 bp, 10 predicted proteins | sample SF_Oct11_sed_USG_5_FD_169104 | JGI IMG/M metagenome (GOLD analysis project Ga0224502, IMG submission 169104) | Sediment microbial communities from San Francisco Bay, California, United States - SF_Oct11_sed_USGS_13 | ecosystem: Environmental > Aquatic > Marine > Sediment | place: USA... | reverse complement strand
TGCACGCCAGGGACGCTGGACAGCGCGCGGCGCATGGCATTCATCGCGGCCGTCTCGTCGTCTCGCCCGGAGCCGGGTGCCAGCGCGATACTCAGGGTGCCGGTGTTGTCGCCGGCGTCGACAGGGTTGGCGTCGAGCCGGTTGCCCGTGCCGGCGACGGAGTAATCGAGGGCAACGGCGTCGATATCGGTCGTCGCGCGCTGCGCAGCCTGGATTGCGCGATCCGTCTCGGCGAGAGTCGCGCCCGGCGGCAAGCGCAGGTCCACGTTGAATTCACCCTGTGCAAGCTGCGGAATCAGCTCGGTGCCGAGGCGCGGTACGAGAGCCATGGTGCCGGCGAATACCAGCGCCGCAGAAACGACGACCGCCAGGCGGTGTCGCAGCGACCAGCGCAAGAGCGCCGGATAGACCGCGGCAATCGCACGGTAAAGCCGCTGAAACACCTGTGTCGGCAGCCAGAGCAGGGCCCAGAACAGCCATCTTACGGCGACGAACACGATACCGAGGGCCCTGATGATGGCCGCTATCGCACGCGTGAAACGTCCCGGCGGCTCGTCCTCATTTTCGCCGCGGTACCGGCTGCCGGCGCCGAGCGATGACAGCATGGGAATCACCGTCAGCGCGACGATCAGGGAGAATACGAGTGCGAACGTGACCGTTAGCGCCTGGTCGCGGAACAGCTGGCCGGCGATTCCGGAAATGAAGACCATCGGGAAAAACACGGCAATCGTCGTGAGCGTGGCGGCAACCACGGCAGAAGCCACCTCGGCAGTTCCGTTCGTAGCTGCTTCGACGATTCCCTCGCCATGTTCACGCTTGCGCACGATGTTTTCGAGCACGACGATCGAATTATCGACGAGCATGCCCACGGCCAGCGCGATGCCGCCCAGCGACATGATGTTCAGCGAGATGTTGTTCGTATACATCAGCAGGAATGTGCCGATGACCGAGATCGGGATAGCCACGCCGACGATCGTGGTCGCACGCGCATCGCGGAGGAAGCCGTACAGGACGATGATCGCAAAGAGGCCACCGACGACGGCAGCGTTTTTCACATTGTCTACGGCAGAAGAAATGAAGCGTGACTGGTCGTAGATCTTGACCAGTTCAATGTCCTCCGGAAGAGATTCGCGGACGCGCTCCAGTCGCTGCTCGAGCCGGTTAGCGACCTGAACGGTGTTTGCGTCCCCCTCCTTGTAGATGGCCAGTTCGACCGACTCCCGCCCCGAAACGCGGGTTATGGCTTCCCTTTCCTTGTAGCCCCGTTCTACCGTCGCGATATCGCGCAGGTAGACGGGCCGATCGGCAACGTACGCCACGATGGCATCACTGAAATCCGATACCGATTCGAATTCGTTCAATGTTCGGACCAGGAAACGCTGGTCTCCCTCTTCCAGTCGCCCGCCGGAAAGGTTGACGTTCTCAGCGCGGATTCGCTGTGCGATCTGTTCGATCCCGATTCCGAGTTGCGACAGTTTCTGCTGATCGACCTGTATCTGGATTTCGTCTTCGAGCCCGCCGCTGACCTTGACGGCAGCGGTGCCTTCCTCGGCCTCCAGGTCGGTCTTTATGCGGTCTTCTGCGAGGCGCCGAAGCGACTTCAGCTGTGATTCCGCATCCCCGGCGATTGCTGATTCCCTGTACATCAGCCCCAGCCGGACAATCGGTTCGGACGACGGGTCGAAGCGCAGCAACAACGGCCGGCTGGCCTCCAGGGGAAGGAACAGCAAATCGAGCTTTTCCCTGACCTCTACCCCGGCAACGTCCATGTCGGTACCCCAGAGGAATTCCAGCGTCACGTCGGATTGACCGGAGCGGGATACTGAGCGAACCAGCCTGACGTTGCGGATGACGCCGACCGCTTCTTCGATCGGTTTGGTAATGAGGTTCTCGATCTCGACCGGGGCGGCGCCGGTCAGTTCGGTGCGAATCGTTACGGTTGGATAGGAGACGTCAGGCAGCAGGTTCAGGTTCAGCCTCGACAGGGAGACCATCCCGAACAATCCGATCGCGACCATGAGCATGACGACGGTAACGCGACGTTCGGTCGCGATCTCAATCAACCGGCGCATCGCTTAACTCCTCGCTGTCGCCTTCCGCCGCCTCCGCCGACAGTTCCTCGTCGCCAGCCTCGTTGATGACCGTTACCGGCGAGTCCTGCTTGAGGCTCGCCTGGCCGACCACGATGACCCGTTCTTCCTCCACGAGACCGCCGGTCACCTCGATCATCCCGCGGCTGCCGTAACCCGTGGTTACTCTCTTGCGCAGCGCGCGGCCGTCTTCGACGACAAAGACACTTGCTGCGCCGTCGTTTTCGATAATCGCGCTGCGCGGTATCTGCAGCGCGTTCTCGTGCACGTCGTAGATCACGCCGATGCGGCCGAACATGCCCGGCTTTATACGGCGCTGCTTGTCGACGATCTCGACGGTAATCTTGAAGGTGCCGGTCTGGGGATCGACGACGGGACTCACACGGCTCACGGCAGCGGCGATCGGGTCACCGGCAAGCGCATCGATCTCGATACCCACGGGCTGGCCGGGATCGATATGGCGGTATTCTCGCTCGGGGACGTGCAGGTAGGCGACTAGCGGGTCCAGGCTGGTTACCCTGAACAATGCCTCGCCTTCGGCGATCGTATTGCCCAGCTTTACGAACCGCTCGGCGATGACACCATCGATGGGTGCGCGTATCTGCGTATAGTCGAGTTCCAGGCTTGCCAGGTTGAACGCGGCTTCCAGTGCTTCCATCTCGAACTTGATCTTTTCGAAATCACCGTCGCTGATCAGCCCCTTCGCCTGGAGGTCGACGTTTCGTTCATAATCCCGTTGCAGTTTGCGCAGCTTAGCTTCGGATTCATTCAATTCCAGCCGGAGCCGGTCGCCGTCGAGACGAGCGAGCACCTGGCCCTTTTTTACCTCGTCTCCTTCTTCGACGAGCAATTCGCGGATCTCGCCGTCGACTTTGGCGATGACGTTCGCTTCCGCGAACGCCTCGATCGGGGCAGTGCCCGTGTACATGGCGTAGACGTCGCCGCGAACGGGCTGCGTAATTTCGACCGGTACCGGCGGCGCGTCCTCCTCGGCGCTCTCGGTCTCTGAAGACTGTTCGGATTGGCAGGCGCCGAGGAGCAGGGCGCCCAACAACGTTGCCGGTCCGAATCGGAATAGGCTCATAGGATCCTCCCGTGGCGCCGCGCGGCTGTTCTACGTACCGCTGACGGCAAGAAGCCCCCGCTTCAGCCGGTGTAGCTTTCGCGAGGCCTGTTGCTGGCAAGTACCTTGCTGCCGTCGCGCAAGCTCGACTGACCGACGACGACAATCTCTTCGTGAGGGGCCAGGCCACCGACCACTTCAACGACATTGCCCGACTCGATTCCGACCTCGATCGTCCGGCGAGATACCTCACCATCGGCCACGACATAGACAGTGGTCTGATCGTCCTCCTCGATGATGGCCGAACGGGGGATGACGAGCGCATCCGGATGTTCGTCATAGGCGATCGAAAACCGTGCAAACATGCCAGGCGCGAGTTCCCCGCTTCGGTTGTCGATGAATGCGGTGGCGCGAAACGTGCCGTTACGCATGTCGATCGTCGGGCTGATGCGCGCTATCGTCGCCGTAAACATCGTGTTCGGCATTGCGTCTACCGTCAGGGTTGCGGATTGCCCGGGCGCGAACTTGCCGAGTTCCGCCTGCGGAATCTGCAGGTAGGCCAGCAACTCGCTCGTGTCCGTGATACGGAAAATCACGTCGGACTTCGCAATGCTCTGACCCAGCTTGATTTCCCGCGACGAGACAACGCCGCCAATAGGCGCACGGATCCTGGAGTATTCGAAATTCAGGCGCGCCAGCTGGTAGGCGGCTTCGAGCGCCTCGACGTCGTATTTGAGGCTTTCAAACATCGCCTCGCTGACCAGCCCGCGTGCTGCAAGGTCCGTATAGCGTTCGTACTCGCCGTGGACCTGGTCCAGGTTCGCTTTCGCCGACAGCATCTCCAGCCGGAGTCGCTCGCCATCGAGTTCGGCAAGGGCCTGGCCCTGCACCACGAGATCGCCTTCCTCGACCAGCAGGCTGACGACCTCGCCGCCGACCTTGGCGATCACGGGAGCATCGGCATCCGATGCTATCGTGGTCGTCGCCTCGTAGGTCGCGAGGATATCGGCACGCGAAGGCAGGGCCGTTTCCACCGGGATCGGACTCGTTGCTTCGATCTCGGTGTCCGAGGCAACGCTCGCTTGCCCCACTCCACAGCCGGACGCCAGGGCGGCCACGAGCGAGAGCATCAGAGTGAGGGTGATGACGTGTCTGAGATTCATTTTGCTGGCCATCGATATCAGTTTGAGTGTTGTAGTTAAGTATAACACTATATTGGTATAACGCAATACCCTGCTGCAACCCACGTTCTCGAAAAAAATTCTTTCAAAAACAATTGATTACTTCCAAGATCCCTGGATATTGCTTCTCGGGTTAGCCTTCCTGCCGGCAGAGCCTGAAACCGGGACGGCCGACGAGAGTTTGGCAGCGTCCCCACAGCGTCCCTTCGACAGGGTCTGTCTGTTAGATGCCTGAGATGGCGGTTTGGATTAGCCCGTGCGCGTTCCGTTACGAAGTTGCCGCCGTAGCCGGGGACTGTTCGTCCTTACGCTCCCGGCGCGCCGCGAGACGTTTCGAGATATTCGCCTGGATCATGAGCAGGCTGGGCGTCAGGAGCAGCGTCAGGATCGTCGCGAATGCCAGCCCACCGGCGACCGACGATGCCAGCTGCGTCCACCACTGGGAACTTGGCGCTCCCACCGAAATCTCCCGTCCGATGAGGTTGATATTGACGCCGAGCACCATCGGCATCAGTCCGATGATCGTCGTTACCGTCGTGAGCAGCACGGGACGAAGTCGAATCGCGCAGGTGCGCAGCACGGCATCGTAGGGCTCGAGCCCACGGCTACGCAGAACGTTGTACGTGTCGATGAACACGATATTGTTGTTCACGACGATCCCGGCAAGTGTGATCACCCCGACGCTCGACATGATGACGCCGAAAGGCTTGCCCATCACGAGATGTCCGAGCAGCACGCCACCGGTGGAAAACAGGACAGCGGTGAGTATCAGTCCCGCCTGGTAGATGCTGTTGAACTGGGTCACCAGGATGATCGCCATGATCGCGAGAGCCATCAGCATCGCTCTCTGCAGGAAAGCCATGTCTTCTTCCTGGTCCTCGGTGCCCCCACGAAATGCGGCGCTTACACGCGGATCCAGGTCGAGCGTCGGCATCATGTTGCGAAGTTCTGCAACGACGTCGGATACCAGGTATTTGCTGTCCACATCCGCATCGATGCTTACTGTGCGCCGCATGTCGATCCTGGTAATCGTGCTGACCTTCTGCGCCGGTTTGCGTTCGACAAACGTGCTGATCGGCACGAGGCCGCCTTCAGTCGGGATTCGCAGTTCGTCTATCTGCGAGAGACTGCGGTACTGCTCCGGGTAACGGACCCGGATATCGATCTCGTCGTCGCTGTCATCGGGACGGTACTCGCCGATCTTGATGCCGTTGGTAACGAGCTGGACCATCGCGCCGACCAGCGAGATGTCCGCGCCGAAGCGTGCCGCTTCGGCGCGGTCGACGTCGATCTGCCACTCGATTCCGGGCAGCGGACGACCGTCCTCGATGTTGATCACGGCCGGGTGTTCTTCCATGACCGCGCGAATATCCGCGACAGCCGCGTCCAGCAGGGCCGGGAACCTCGAGGCTACTTCTATATGAATGGGCTTGCCGATCGGCGGGCCGGGATCCGGCTTGCGGGTTTCTACCGCGATGCCGACGAGGTCGCCAGTCTTGTCGCGGATCTCCGCCAGTATCTCGTCCGACTTGCGCCGCTTGTCCCAGTCGACGTAATTGAGCGTCAACGAACCGATATGATCAGATGCCGCATCGTCGCCTGCAGCGCCGACTTTCGCGTACAGGTTCTCGATTTCCTCCATGCCGAGGACGCGATTCTCGACCTGGCGGACCAGTTCGTCTTTCTCGTCGATGGATAAGTCACCGCGGGCCCGGATATCGACCATGCCGAAGGGCATCTCGACATCGGGGAAGTACTCGACGCCGCGACCGAGTGCGAAGAACGAGACATATACGGCCAGGAGCAGGCCGGTAACGGCCGCTACGTTTCGCCACGGCCGTTTGAGGGATCTCTGGAGCAGCCGGATATAGCTGCCGGTGAAGCCCGTCACGCTGGAGAGGTCGCCCGTCTCCGCTGCGGCCAGGTTGCGCTTCATCTCGGGAGTCGTGGCGCCGGTCCTGCCGAAAATTGATCCGAGCGTGGGCACGAAAATAAGCGCCATGATCAACGAAGCGGCGAGTACGGCGATCAGCGTAATAGGCAGATACTTCATGAACTCGCCGGAGGTTCCGGGCCAGAGCGCCAGCGGCACGAAGGCGGCCAGCGTCGTGCAGGTTGACGCGATAATCGGCCACGACATGCGGATCGCGGCGCGCGAGTAGGCGGCGAAGCGGCTTTCGCCTTCGGCCATGCGCCGGTCAGCCATCTCCGTCACGACGATGGCGCCATCGACGAGCATGCCGACCGCCATGATCAACGCAAACAGCACCATCATGTTGATCGTGACCCCGAACGAACCGATGATCAATATGCCCATCAGGAAGGAGCCGGGAATCGCGACGCCGACGAGCAGTGCGGTGCGAATGCCGAGGATGCCGATAATCACGATGAACACCAGCAGCACCGCAGCCAGCACACTGTTCTGCAGTTCGGTGAGCATGTCGTTTACGTCTTTGGACTTGTCGCGGGAGGCGATGACTTCGATTTCGGCCGGCCAGTAGGCCTGCTCCTCGGCAACGAGCGCCTTGACTTCCTCGATCGTCTCGATGACGTTTGCACGGGCGCGCTGAACGACCTCGATTGCGAGCGCCGGTTTACCGTTCAGGCGCGCATAACTCTCCGCATCCTTATAGGTTCGACGAACCTCGGCAATATCCCTGAAGTGAACGACACGTTCGCCAACGGCCTTTATCGGCATATCGAGGACATCGTCAGGGTTCTCGAATACGCCCGGCACCTTGACGGGGAAACGTCCCTCGTCCGACTGCAGTGCGCCGGCCGCGACTAGACGGTTATTGAGCGTGACGAAGTTAATGATCTGCGCCTGGTCGAGGCCGTAGCTCTCCATGGCCAGCGGGTTGACGACGACTTCCATCAGCTCTTCGCGGACGCCTACGAGGTTGACCTCGAGAACGCCCGCGAGGCCCTCGATGTCCTCCTTGAGGTCCTTGGCGATGGTCGTGAGAGTGCGCTCCGGCACATTCCCTGCGAGGTTCAGAACCAGCATGGGATCGAACCGCGACATCTTTACTTCGTTGACGGTCGGCTCGTCCGTCTCGTTCGGCAGCTTGGCTTTCGCCATGTCGACCTTTTCGCGTACATCGGCCAGCGCCTTGTCGGTGTCGATGCCGGCGTCGAACTCGATGAGCACATTGGCGCCGCCTTCGTAGGCGTTCGCCGTCATTTCCTTGATGCCCTCGATCGAACGCAGCTCCTGCTCCATCGGACGGACGAGCAGCCGCTCACCGTCTTCCGGGGAGATGCCGTCGTGCGTAATGTGGACGTAGATCATCGGGATCTCGATGTCCGGTTCCGCCTCCTTGGGGATGGTCAGGTAGGCGATAATGCCGGCAACCAGGACGACCGCCAGCGACAGCAAGACGGTTCGCGACCGCGACATTGCCGTCTCGATGATCTGCATTTACTGGTCCTCGTCGTCCGAGATGATCGCGACGGCGGTCTCCACGTCGCTTTCCGGAACGGCTTTCACCGTCGTCCCGGGCACGACAAAGCCCTGGCCCACCGTGATGATCGTCGCAAGGTCAGGCAAACCGGCAACCCAGACGCCTTCATTCGTCGAAAGCGCCACATCCGCGACCACAAATTCGACTTCACCCCGGTCATTGATGATCTTCACACCGACGTTGCCGGCGTCATCGAGCGTCAGCAATGACGGCGAGATGCGGTGAGCCAGCACGCGCTCCGCGGGTACCCGGAGTTCGGCGGTGCCGCCTGCGCGCAGACTGCCGTCGCTGTTGTCTACCTCCAGTTCAACGGTATACGTTCGCGTTGCCTCGTCGGCGACCGGGGCGACATATCGAATCGTGCCCTGGACGGTCTCTCCCGTGGCCAGCCGCGCCTGCGCGGCCTGCCCGGTTTGCACGTAACCGGCGTCGAATTCCGAGACGCTCGCCGTTACGACGATTTTCCGGTTATCGACGAAACGAGCGATCGGATCACCCACCTTGACGAAGTCACCCACTTCGACATGTCGCTCCTGAAGCGCCCCGTCGAACGGCGCTCGAATCGTCATGTACTGGAGGTCCAGTTGTGCCCGCTTCAGCTCGGCCCTGGCAGACTCCAGTTGTGCAACGGCCTCCTGCAGCTGGGCTTCGGAGACGTAGCTCTCGCCCTTGAGCTTCTCGCGGCCCTGGAATTCCACCTCGCGCTGCCGCACCGTCGCTTCCGCCTGGGCGAGCCTCGCCTGCCGGTCGCGTTCGTCCAGCCGCGCGATGACGGCATTGCGATCCACGTCTGCGCCACGACGTACGCCGATGTATTCCACGCGGCCGTCGGTTTCGGCGGCGATGTCAACAATCCGTGCGGGTGCGGTCTGACCGTTGACGACGATCGAGCGCATGATTTCTTCGGCCGACTGGGTACGGACGCGGACGGCGGACTGCTTGGCCGGTGCGGGATCTTCAGTGATCTCCACGGGCGGCTGCTGCGGCTCGCCACCACCGATCTGTCCGGATGCCAGCCACAATGACACGAGCACCGCGATACCGGCCGAGATCAACCAGGATCGAAATTGCTTGAGTTTGCCCAAAATCATTCTTTGTAACCTTTTACATCACGGCGAGCCCCGGCGGCATCAGCCGACCGCCGACTTGCGCTTCGTGTCGTCTTGCTCGAGGAGCATGCTCCTGTTCTCCTCGATGTATGCCCGCATGGTCTCCATCATCGTCTGGCCGAATCCGAGCACGAATCGTGCACCGGCCGGCCATTCGTCGAGGCGGTCTGTTTCGAATTCCTTGAACAGCTGCAGGTAGTCCGCCGCTTCCTTGACCCGGTTCTGGAGCACGGTCTCGATCTGTTGCCGCGACATGAGATGCGAGAAACACATCGTCGCCAGGAATTCAGAACGTACCTTGTGCGAAGGGCAGGGGTTCTCGAGCGCCTCGAGAAGGTGCGCGCGGCCCGCCTCGGTGATCTTGTAGACCTTGCGGTCCGGCTTGCCGTCCTGCTGAATGTGCCGGCACTCGACCAATCCGTCGCGCGCGAGGGAGTTGAGTGCCGGGTAGATCGAGCCATATCCGGCGGCGAAGAAGTGACTGAACGACGACTCGAATTCCTTCTTCAGGTCGTAGCCGGAGGCCTCGCCGTCGGTAAGCATGCCCAGGCAGACGGTCTTTACGTCCATTGCGTTTCATTCCGGCGAACCGAGTCGCCTATATATCGGGGCGATGTATTATATTAGTCCGATATATAAAGTCCAGCGTTCAGATGTAACGAAATGTCTCGGCAAAATTCCTTTTATACGTCAATGACTTAAAATATTACCGGCCGCAAAATAAGGTAATCCCCGCGGGTCATCATCGGCCGGCTGCGCAGCCCGTGGCCCGTGATTACCTGAAATACTGGGCCATGAATGGCGTCATCAGGCGGTCTTCCGGGTCCAGCTGCCGGCGTATATTGCGGAAGTAATCGAGCCTGGCACCGTAGACCTGGCGGGCGTAATCGGCGCGTAGCGAGCGCGTCTGGCTGAACAACGGCACGCCCGCCCAGTGTTCGGCGAAATCGGCGAGGTCGATGACGAAATCTTCCCAGCCCTTCACCTGTGTCGACGACGTCCGCAGCGCGATCATCGGCTCGTCGAAAGAGGGCGAGAGCAGGGCAGACCGGTCGCGGTGCACGAAATAACCGACCGCCGGCATGTCGCAGCGATAACCCGACGTCGCGTAGATCTGGCTGCAGAACTGGCGGTATGCCCGGGCAACGACCGAAAAGTCGGAGGCCGGAAAACACCACGTCGTGTACAACAGGTTGCGCATGCGGCTGAAGTTACGCCCCGGGGTGCCGGTCAGCGTGTTGTTGCCCGCAGTAACGAAGCGCCCGTTGACAATGCCCTGGGTCGCTTCGCTTACCGTGTCGATGATCCGGTAGCGGACCGAGTGCAGCGGCATCAGGCGGTTCAGTGACTTGAACAGGTTGGGCAGAACCGTACTCTCGCCCCAGTCCTTGATCTTCCAGGGCGTCTTGTAGGTATTTCCGGCCGAGTCGGAATAACGCCTGAGGTCGAGATAAACGCGGTCCCTGTAGGGCAGCAGGTAGAACTTGAAGCCCACCTCATTGTTCGACAGCGTATCCACGACCGAGCAAAAGTCATCGATCGCAAGGCGGCGGTGACTCACCGTGAAATTGGCGATCGGCTGAACCTCGAGTGTCGCCTCGACGATGACACCGAGCAAGCCGTAACTCGAGCGCACGGCAGCCATGACGTCTCTCTGCTCGGCGCGCACCGTCACCAGTTTGCCGCGGGGCGTTACCAGTTTTGCATTCAGCACCCGGCTGGCAAGGCATGCCGAGCGCCTCCCGATCCCGGGGCCCATGCTCGGCGCAGCGATGGCGCCACCGAGCGTGCGCCCGGTAAATTCGTGTGCGCCCACCAGCTCGAGCCCGCGCTCGGCAAGCGCCTCCACGAGCCGATAGATGCGGACGCCCCCCTGCGCCGTGACGGTATTGTTGAAGGTGTCGATATTCAGGATGCTGTCGAGCCCGGTGATCCTGACGATGGTGCCCGACGGTGTGTTGTTGCAGTCGGTGCTGGCGGAACCCGCGCCTGCCGGCCTGATCGGCGTCGCCGTGCGCGCGGCAGGATCCATCAGCCGGATAAGTTCGCGGGTGGTGCTTGTTGAATACTCGGCGGTTCCGCCGGTCGAAGGACGGACGAAGCGTCCCGTATTGCGAAGTCTGGCTGCAGTCATGCTCGTCTCCGGCAACAGAATATGGTCGGATGCCAAAGACACGGGCGCAGCGGATCGGGGAGGCCGGACGGCGAGGATCGTCGCGAGCAATTCGGTACTCGGCTTGGCGGCCCCGCTGTCCTAGGTATTACCCGTAGACCGGAAGCTTTGCGGCCCTGGCTTTCACCAAGTGTGCCTTTGTCAAACGAGCAACCATCGTCGCACGCGGTCGCGAAAGCTGTCAACGAATGCGGAAAAAAGGCTTTATATATTGTCAAATCGCGCAGGCGGGTCCTGTCTGCCGGAAGCGATGAGACGGCCGCGTCCGCTTGCCCCGCAGCAACGGCGCAGGCCGATCGGCGCCGACCGCGCAGCCGCGTGAACTTCGATCGCGCCCGCGGCTGTCGGATGGATTGTAAGTATCTGTAAACGAGTGCTTAGTTGCCCCGCATCAAATTGACAATCCGTGAGGCCCGCAGCATCATCCGGTCGCAAATGTTGCAAGGAATACTTGGTATCCTGCCCGGGACAACGGGCCGGCTGGAGCGAGGGCAATCCGATGAAGAGACTAACTACAATCGTGGCGACCGTGCTCATGGCCGGTTGCGCATCACAGGACCCGGCGATTCAGACGGGACCGGATGCGGAGACGACCTTCGACGGGCTCGTGCGCATCGACCATTCGCGCTTCGCGGCAGCGTGGATCGATCCCGATGTCGATCTGAAGCGGTACGACAAGATCATCGCCGGGGGAGCCGAATTCGAGTTCCGAAACGTGCAGAAAATGTCGGCTACGGCCGCGCGGCGATCGAACGAGAGCGAATTCTGGATCAGCGAAAGTAATCGGCAGCGCCTTGTCGATACCGTCTCCGAAGTGTTCGCGGAGGAGCTGCAGAAGAGTGAGCATTTCACGATAGCCGCGGAACCTGGACCCGATACCCTGGTAATCGTCGGCGGGCTTCACGATATCGTGTCCCAGGTACCGCCGGAAGATGTCGGGCGTTCCGAAGTCTGGCTTTCTTCGCTTGGCGAAGCGACGCTGGTAATCGAGCTCCGGGATTCCCTCAGCAACGAGGTGATCTACCGCGCTATCGAGCGCCGGGCTATCGAGCGCCCGGGTAACCAGATGGTGCGCGCCAATACCGCCACGACCTGGGCCGAAGTGCGCCGCTGGGCGCGCCGCTGGGCCGTCAGCCTGCGCGAAGGGCTCGATTCTATTCACGAATGAGAAAATCGGCCGGCGAACGCTGACCGGTACACGAGACACAAAAAGCCCGGGATCTTTTCCGGGCTTTTTTCTGCCCGGCATCACCGAGCTTTTTTGGCGTGCGCAGCGCAGGGTGGGCGATAATGCTGCGATGGGGATGTTCGAAACACTGGTAGGAAGCCGCGTACCGCAGAAATACCGAAAGTATTTCGATCTCCCCGAGCGCCGTGACTCGTACCGCTTTACGAACACGGGCGATACCCTGCTCGGTTCGGTCGTGAGGAAATGGTGTGCGAAAAACGAGGGACCATGTGGTGTCTACAGGCTGCAGCTTGGCATAGATGCCCTGTGTCTGCGCCTGGGCCTGATCGAGAAAGCAGAGCGCAGTATCGATATCCAGAGTTACCTGATCCGCGACGACCTTAGCGGCAACCTGATCGCGCTCCGGCTTATCGAGGCGGCCAGTCGCGGCGTGCGTGTCCGGCTGCTCATGGATGATGCCCTGACCGAGCCCATCGACGCGGGCTTGTTGAGCCTTAACGACCACATCAACATCGAAGTCCGGGTCTTCAACCCGTTCCCGCGGCGCCGATCCCGGATGATCAGCTTTATCGCGAACTTCAATATTCTAAATCGCCGCATGCACAACAAGTCGTTCACGATCGATAACCAGGTGACTATTGTCGGCGGCAGGAATCTCGCAGACGAGTACTACCAGACCAGCGTGAAGAGCGAATTTCTCGACGAGGACCTCGCGGCGATAGGCCCTGTCGTCGACGACGTCTCAGCCGCATTCGACGATTACTGGAATACCAAGGAAGCCATACCGGTCAGTGTCTTCGACAAGTACGTCCCGCACCAGGGGATTGATGAGACCATCGAGGCCGGGCAGCGCCACATCGAGAGACACAGGGAAAGCCCTGTCATACGCGGACTCAGCGAGCACCTGGTCCGCGACCTGGTCGACGGTGTCCTGCCCTGGGTTTCGGCAGCAGCGGAATTGGTACTCGACCACCCGGACAAGGTACGCGGGCTCGTTCGCCGCCAGATCGGTGACGTTACGGAAAGGCTGATAAAGATGGTCTCGGCGGCCGGAAGAGAAGTGATCGTCGTATCCCCGTATTTCGTGCCGCAACGCGAAGGCGTGGATTTCTTCGCGGCGCTCGTCAGGAAAGGGGTGCGGGTCGTTATCCTGACAAATTCGCTGGCATCGACGAATCATTCCAGTGTGCACGCGGTCTATGCCCGATATCGCAAACCGCTGTTGCGCCACGGCGTCGAACTCTACGAGCTGCGCCCGATCGAGGACGGCGGTACTTTTGGGGATGCAGAGCAGACGAGGCTCACCCTGCATTCGAAGGTGGCGATCGTCGACCGCAAGCGAGTGTTCGTCGGTTCGTTCAATCTCGACCCGCGCTCGCTCTACATCAATACCGAGCTCGGCATTGTCGTCGAGTCCAACTCGATCGCCGAGGCGATGGCGGCCTCCGGCCTCGAGTCACTGGAGACGGTGGCGTACCGTCTGCAGGTGAACAACAGAGGCCGGCTGAACTGGCACTACGGGAGCGGAGGACAAGACCTCGTCGCACGAACGGAACCGGAGACCAGCCTGTGGCGGCGACTACTCACCCGGCTGATGGGCCTGCTGCCGATCGAAGAGCAGATGTAGTCATTCGGCGTCGTCGAGCACTAATTGCGGGCGGAATGCTTGACGCCCGTAATGCGCGCGGTCGAGACTGTGCCCATGAGCAAGCTCGATGCAAAAAGCGTGGCGGCGGCGGCCAGGGAGGCGTCTACCCGGATCGCAGACCTGGTGCGCGAAACGCCTGTCGATTATTCGTACCGCTTCAGCGCCGACACGGGCGCCGAGATCTTCTTCAAGCTGGAGAATCTGCAGTACACGGGCTCGTTCAAGCTGCGCGGTGCCGCGAATCGCCTGATGACGCTGACGCCCGGTCAAAGAGAAGCCGGCTGCGTTGCAGCCTCGAGCGGCAACCATGGTGCCGCCGTCGCGTACGCGATGCGCAAGCTGGGTATCGAGGGCGTGATATTCGTGCCTGAACAGACGTCCAAGGCGAAGGTCGACGCGATCAGGAGTTACGGCGGCGACGTGCGGTTCTTCGGCAGCGACGGGCTCGATACCGAACTACACGCGCGCGCCTATGCCGGCGAGCACGGTATGTTCTACGTGTCTCCTTACAACGACTCCGAGGTTATCGCGGGACAGGGCACCTGCGGTATCGAAATCGCCGGGTCGGTTCCGGAGCTCGATACGCTGTATGTCGCCGTCGGCGGCGGTGGGCTCGTCAGCGGCGTCGCGAGCGTCCTCAAATCATGCAATCCGGCGGTCCGAATTGTGGGTTGCCAGCCCGAGGCATCGGCGGTGATGGCGCATTCGGTCGAGGCCGGCAGGATCGTCGATGAACCGAGCCGAACTACCCTGTCGGACGGTACGGCAGGCGGCGTGGAGCAGGACGCGATGACGTTCGAGCTGTGCAGGGAGCTGGTGGACGAATTCGTACTCGTCAGCGAGGCGGAGATTGCGCAGGCGATGCGCCGCTTCATCGACTTCGAGCATCAGCTCATCGAGGGTGCCGCCGGCGTTGCGCTGGGTGCCATGCTTAAGCAGCAGGAGGCTGTTGCCGGGCGGAGAGTCGTGGTCCTGATCTGCGGTGGCAACGTGAGTCGCGAAACCCTGAAGCGTGTTCTCTAGCTGACATCCCGTGCGCGCGGATTGCAGCCTGTCGGCCGGCAAACTACGCTTCGCGCGCCGACTTTGTGAACCGGCCGGCGGGCCTGCACATCACGCTCCGAGGAGCCGCGAACCGAAACCAATCCTGGAACCCGTCATGAGTCGTTACGTTCTTCTTATACTGCTTGTCGCATCCGGCGCAGCCGGCGGCGAGGTTACCGCTTTCGTCAACGTCAACGTCGTCCCGATGTCTGGCGAGAGGTTCATCGCGCAGCAGACGGTCATCGTCAGCGACGGCAAGATCGGCACGGTCGGCGTGGTCGATGACGTGCCGGTGCCGGAAGGCGCCCGCATCGTCGACGGCACCGATCGCTTCCTCATGCCGGGGCTCGCGGAGATGCACGCTCACGTGCCGCCTGCCGGATCCGACGAACTGGAACGCGACCTCGCCCTGTTTGCCGCAAATGGCGTGACGATCGTTCGGGGCATGCTCGGACACCCGTCGCACCTGCAACTCCGCGCCGAGCTACAGCGGGGAGACAGGTTCGGACCCAGGCTCATAACGTCGGGCCCGTCACTTAACGGACGGTCGGTCAGTGGAGCCGCCGACGGGGCTCGGCAGGTCAGGGAACAGCATGCGGCAGGCTATGACTTCATCAAGCTACATCCCGGGCTCGACGACGAGGAATTTGCGGCGATCGCCGCGGCGGCAAACGAGCTGGGCATGCAGTTCGCAGGCCATGTCCCGGTTGCGGTCGGGCTGGACAAGGCACTTCGGTCCGGTATGGCCAGCATCGATCACCTCGACGGATTCATGGCGGCACTGATGCCCCGAAACTTCGATGCCTCGGGCGGCTACGGCGGTCTTTTTGACGTACTCCTGGCCGGCGATGTGAACACCGACGGGATCGGTTCGCTTGCCCAGGCCACCGCCGCGGCCGGAACATGGATCGTTCCGACGGAGACCCTGGTAGAACAGCTGATCGGCGCGGTGTCTGCGGACGAATTGCGAAGCCGGTCCGAGATGCAGTACGTGCCGCCTGCCACGGTCGACCGTTGGGTGGACGCGAAAGACCGGCAGCAGCGCGAGCGCGGGTTCAGCCCTGATGTCGCAGCGCAGGCCATACGCATTCGGCGAGCCCTGATTCTTGCGCTGCACGAGGCCGGTGCAGGGCTGCTCCTCGGCTCCGACGCGCCCCAGGTATTCAATGTTCCGGGATTTTCACTGCATCGGGAACTGGAGCTGATGGTCGAGGCGGGATTGACTCCATTCGAGGCCCTGCAGGCAGGCACCGTGAACGTGGGGCGATTCCTGGGGCTGAAAACAGGCGTGATAGAGACCGGCTACGAAGCGGATCTGGTGATGCTTGACTCGAATCCGCTCGAGGACATCTCCAGTACGCGGCGGGTGCACGGCGTCATGGTACGGGGTGCCTGGTACCCGCGCCAGGAAATCGAGGCTTTGCTGGGCCGCTACCGGCTGAACGACGACTGATTTCCGTGCTCTGCAACCAAACAGCTCCGAGCGGCGTCTGATAAGTAACAAGACGAACTACGGGTATATCGGGAGATAATAATGCGCGGATTTGTTGTCATGGCGATGTTTGCCGTTAGCCTGTCACACGCCGGTTCACACAATTACATCGAAGTCAGGAATCTCGAGCTGGACGCGTCCGGACTGTCGGAGATATTCGTGGATGCAGGCGCCGGAGCCCTGGTCGTCAATGGCATCGACGACAGCGACGAGATCGTCGTCGTTGCAACGATAATCGCGGGCGATGGGGACGAGGATGAAGCACGAGAGCTGATCGAAAAGCGGCTGCGCCTCGGCCTCGAGCGCGACGGCGACAGGGCGGAGCTCAAGGCGGGCTTCGGCTCGGGGTGGGGACGGGACGTTGATGCCGTGATAGACCTGGAGGTGACCATGCCGGCGCGTCTCGTACTGTCGATCGACGACGGCTCGGGCGCGATCACGGTGCAGAACGTCGCCGCGATGGTAAA
>Ga0224502_10000253_pt1 | contig 16934 bp, 18 predicted proteins | sample SF_Oct11_sed_USG_5_FD_169104 | JGI IMG/M metagenome (GOLD analysis project Ga0224502, IMG submission 169104) | Sediment microbial communities from San Francisco Bay, California, United States - SF_Oct11_sed_USGS_13 | ecosystem: Environmental > Aquatic > Marine > Sediment | place: USA... | reverse complement strand
GTCCGTTTCCTACCTGTCGATGATCGAGAACGGCAAACGCGTGCCGTCGGAACGGCTGCTCGCGATCATCGCCGAGATCTTCCAGAAAGACGTTCACTGGTTTCTCGACGAGTCACTGGACGATACCGCGATCGACACGGCGCCCGAGGCGCCCGTGGGAGGCATGCCGCTGGAGCCGGGGTTCCTGTTTTCGGAGAACCTGCTGCAGCTCGCCATCCCGGAGCTCCTGAGCCAGACCGGCACGACAGGCCGACAGTTCGCGCACCTGCTGATCCGCGCGCACCAGGAGAGCAATCAGAACCGCTTCCCCGACATCGAACGCGCAGCGGAGAGCATCGGCAGGAAGCTGTTCCCGATGTCGCTGGAAAACGTCTTCGCTATCGCGAAACGCCTCGGCCTCGAAATCCGCTGGTTCGACAAACCGCCCGCCAACGACCTCGGCGAAGAGCTGCCGATCAAGTCGCTGGTGCGGTCTTTCTACGACGCGCCGAATCGCGTTTACCTGAATCGCGAGCTGGAAAAAGCACCCGCGCGACTGAAATTCGACCTGGCTAACCAGGTCGCCCACAAGGTGCTGCACGATGGCGACGGCGCGCGCATCCCGCAGATCTCCGGCGGCAGGAGCTCGACACGCGCCGTCGGCGACGGCACCCAGAACGTCGACGCGCGCGACATCCTGCATGCCTGGCGGGATTTCGAATGCAGCTATTTCGCCGCGGCACTGCTCGCACCGAAGACGCCGTTCCGGCAGTTCCTGGCGCGCAATTCGTACGCGATCAACGCGGGCGATAAGCTAGATCTGACGACGACGCTGGTCATGAGGCGCATGCCCAGCGTTTCACCTTATCCCTACTGGCATTATTTCGACGCCTATCCGCCGGGCTATTTCCGGGCGGTGTACCGGGGCAACGGCATCCCGTTGCCCTGGGGCAACATGTCGATGATTTCCGACCCGTGCCAGCACTGGGCCGTATTCCGCATGCTGCACAGCCGCTCGAGCAAGCCCTCGTCCCAGATCTCCGTGCTGCGCGCGGGCGGCGACAAGCGGCTTTACTGCTGCCAGTCGATCCGCAGCCGCGACGCCGCGGGCAACCGCCACGTCCTCTGCGCGGGCGTCGACCTGTCACCGGCACTGGAATCCCAGGGCTTCGACCCGTCTTCGACCATCGACATGATCGAATCCAGCTGCAACGCGAACGGCGGCTCTGGCCCGATCCCGGCCGAGGCCCGGCGGCAGCTCGACAGCATCGGCCGGATCCTGAACATCGGCTGGATCGCCGACGGCGCGCAACGGGAAGCGACGATCATCTGTCCGCGGAGTTCCGCCTGCCCTCGCGACAAGCACTGCCTTGGCCGGCAACCGCGAGCTATTAAACCGCAGATCGACGAAATCCGGGAGTCGGTGCTTTCCGGCTGATGCCGCTCAGCCGGCCTTCTGGAACTGCCCAGGGCTCATGCCCGTCCAGCGCTTGAACGCGCGAGCGAAATTGCTCTGGTCGGAAAAACCGACCATGTAGGCAATTTCCGCCTGCGTGTGCTTGCCATCCCTCAGGTACTTCTCCGCGAGACCGCGGCGCGTGGACTCGAGAAGGTCTCGATAGCTCGTACCTTCGGCACTCAGCTGGCGCTGCAGCGTGCTCGTACTGCGGTACAGTCGGCTCGCAACCTTGTCCTGGTCCGCCTTGCCGGACGGCAGCATCTGTATCAGCAGGCGCCTGACGTCGGTTGCCACCTTGCTCTGGTCGAGCGACTGCAGGTATTCCTCCACGATCTGCGAGGAGGCCTCCAGGATCTCCGGAACGTAGCCGGGCAAGCGCTCCTCGAACTCCTCCTTGGAGAAATAGAATTTCTCGCGCTCGTTGCCGTAAGTGACGGGGCATTGCAGGAATTCTTCGAGATACCGGTGCGCCTCGTCGTACGGGAAAATCAGTTCCGCTTTCAACGGGTGAACCGGTTCGCGCTTGATGATCTCGCAGAATTTGAAGAATGCGACGATCCCGAACTCCAGGGCGGTGCGACTGACTGGCATCGACGGATCGCGGGCTTCCTCGACGAACACGAGCATGCCTTCTTCCTCAACGACTTCCGCACTGGGGATCGCCGTCGACACCACGCGGGCGTAGCGGCAATACTTTTCGAGCGCGCCCCGCAACGTGGCGCTCGCCAGCCAGGCGTGACCGAGCGCGTGAGCGCCGCTCGGCCGCGCACGGAGACCGACCTTGACACCGAATTGCAGGTCGTCGGTAATGAAGACTGCGGTATCCCAGAGGCGGGTCATCTGCGACAACGGCACACGCGAACCGGGCCGCAGGAACTCGCTTGGATCGATCTTCACCTGCTCGTAGAGCCGCGCAGGATCGATTCCGTAATCCCTTTCCAGCGTAACGCCGATGATCCTGGCAATGGCTGCCATTGTCGTGGGTTCGCGTAGCATGGCTGCCGATAGTGAACCGCAATCAGCGCTCGCACTCAAGTTGATTTGCGTCCTGACGCTTTGCACAAGACCTGAACGCCACGGCCCGGAACAGGCGCACCGGGCCGCTCACGGCGGACCCCGCATTTCGCAGACGGTCATTTGTCCGCGGAGCTCCGCCTGCCCTCGCGACAAGCGCTGCCTGGGCAGGCAACCGCGCGCCATCGGACCGCAGATCGACCAAATCCGGGAGTCGGTGCTATCCGGCTGATGCCCCCTAGCCGGCCTTCTGGAATTGCCCCGGGCTCATGCCCGTCCAGCGCTTGAACGCGCGAGCGAAATTGCTCTGGTCGGAAAAACCGACCATGTAGGCAATTTCGGCCTGCGTGTAGTCGCCGTCCCTGAGGTACTTCTCCGCGAGACTGCGGCGCGTCTTCTCCAGAATATCGCGATAGCTCGTGCCTTCGGCACTGAGCTGGCGCTGCAGCGTGCTGGTACTCCGGTACAGGCGGCTCGCAATCGTGTCCTGGTCCGCATTGCCGGACGGTAACATCTTTACGAGCAGTCGCCCGACGTCGGTGGCCACCTTGGTCTGGTCGAGCGACCGCAGGTATTGCTCCGCGATCCGCGAGGTCGAATCCAGGACTTCGGGAACGTAACCGGACAGGCGCTCCTCGAACAGCTCCTTTGAAAAATAAATCTTCTCGCGCTCGTTACCATAGGTGACGGGGCACTGAAGGAACTCTTCGAGATAGGGGCGAGCCGTGTCGGCCGGGAAGATCAGGTCCGCTTTCATGGGCCGAACTGGGCCGCGCCTGATGATCTCGCAGAACTTGAAAAACGCTACCAAACCGGCCTCGTCGGCGGTGCGACTGATCACGATCGACGGATCGTCGAACGACTCGACGAATACGACCATGCCATCTTCCTCGACGACTTCCACGCGGGTGATCGCCGTTGACACGACGTGGGCGTAGCGGCAAAGCCTTTGCAGCCCGCCCCTCAGCGTGGCGCTCGCCAGCCACGCATGACCAAGCACGTAGAAATCGCTCGGCTCCGCGCGAGCGCCCGCTTTCAGGCCGAATTGCTGATCACCGGTAATGAAGACCGCCGTGTCCCAGAGGCGGGTCATCTTGGACAACGGCACGCGCGAACCCGGCCGCTTGAACTTGCTCGTGTCGATATTCACCTGCGCGAAGATCCGCACGGGATCGATGCCGTAGTCCTTTTCCAGCGTTTCGCCGACGAGCCGGGCAACGCTTGCCAGTGTCGTAGGTTCGTAGAGCATGGCTGCCGATAGTGAACCCCAATCAGCGCGACCGCTCAAGCTGTCATCCCGATTGACGCGATTTGCACAAGCCATGACCGGTATGGACCAGAACCGCTGCACCGCGCCGCTTACAGTGGACCCCGCATTCTGCAGGAGAAAGCCATGCTCAGCCTGGTTCCGAAAGACTCCAAGCACGACCCAATGTCCGAAGCCACCCGGGCCGAGGTTTCCCGTTTTCTCCACGACGCCTTCCAGGCCGGCCACGGACTGCTGTCCGACCTGGACCGCTGGACGCAGCGCAGGGTCACGGTAGAGAACCTCGCGAAGATCGAGCTGGCGCATGCCGCCGACGATCCGGTCGAGCACTGCTACCAGAACCTTATTCGCGAAATCGATACGGAAGCGCGAACCGGGATCTTCCTTGTCGGCAAGAACAACGTTGAGGCGTCGCTGAGCTTGCTTGCCAACGAGGCAGGGGTCTCCGGTGCCTTGAAGGACGAAGTCGCCTACGTAGCCCCGATCCTGTTCGCCGATGCGCTCGCGCATTCCGACGACCAACTGGACATTGTCTGGGTAACAATCCAGGCGAACTTCGAGCGGGCACGCGTCGATGCCGAGATATCCAGGATTGCCCTGGGTATCCTGATGAAAGACGTGGATGTCGCAGATGATATGGCAGCCGCGCTGCGATCCCTGATGTACGCGTTTCACGAGCATGCCACCAGGTACCAGTGCAATCTTCCAGCGCTGCTAGATGAACGCCAGGCGCGCGAACTGATGATCATGGTTGCACAGCTCGAGATACGAGCCGGAAACTACGAAGACAGGATCCGTGAAATCACGTCGCGGGCAGATACGCAATGAATACCAGCGGTTCCCGAAACGCCGTCGACGGCATCGTGAGAACCGGCCGACACTTTGGCGTCAATCCCCCTAAATCCGGTAGCGATATCGGCCATTCGGCGGGCCTCCTGGCCCGCCTTTTTTTAGTCAAGTTCGTACGAAATCACGCGATCGGTGACGCGCTGGTCCGCCGCCATGCCGCCTACTGTGAGCCACTGGCCTTTGAAAGGCACGAGCCCGCGATGATCCATGGTCGGCGCGCCCTCGAACTCGAGAACTTCCCAGCTCTGGCTATCGATGTCGAATAACAGTGCGCCGCGTGCGGGTTCGGATGGCTGCCTGTCGTAGCCGATGCCGTCGTAGTTGTAGGGATTCTCGCTACCGCCGACAAACAGCACGCCATTCACTTTCGGGATACCGGCCGCCGCCATTCGATAGCGGGGCAGCCCGGGATGGTAGTCGACGCTGCGCCAGTCTATGCGCCGTCCGTCCGCATCATCGATTATTCCGAGGAAACAGTCGGGAACAGCAACGAAATCGCGCGGACGATCGCCGTGCGGCTCGACCGCAACGCCATCGCAGTAGACGATCGTATTCCCCACGATGCCTCCCGCATGGCCGAAGACCGGCGGTCCGGGTATCGGCGTTGCCTGTACCCACGCGTCTTCCCGCGTGTCGTAGCGCTGCACGAGGTTGACGTTGCCCAGGTCGTGCCATCCGCTGACCAGGTAGACAAAGCGATCATCGAACGTTACGGCTACCGCATCGTCGACCGCCACGGGCATCGGGGAGCGTTCCTCGAAGACTCCCTTGCGCGGATCGAACGCGTGGGTCCACGGCGTGGAGACTTCCGAACCATCCTCGTCGACCGTGTAGCCGCCGAACACGTAGACGAGCTTGTCCGCCGACGCGGCCACCGATGCCAGGCGGCCGACATCTCCGGGGACGGGATCGGCCAGAGACCAGTTCTTCGACCGGGAATCAAAGACCAGGGTGGCTGCCAGAGTGTCGGCGTGTGTCTTTCCCGCGGCCAGGCCGTTGAAGCTTACTACATACTCCCGGCGGCCCCGCTTGACCGCCGCGACCGCATTGTTGCTCACGGCGATCGGCAGGGCCGGGACAGACGTTTCCTGGATCAGCTCGGGCGGCTCCGCGGCGGCGCTAGCCGCCAGGACCATGGCGGCGAACAGCGCCGGCCGGACGTGGCAAGCAAGGTGCTTCAATCGACTCTCGGACATGGCTGGTGCACCGCCGGGCGGGCTGACGTGAACGAAACCTGACCGATACCGGCGGCCCGAGTCAAGCCTGGATGTATCAGCTGTCCTTGAGCCGCTTGGCACCTACCATCTGCAGCACGAGCTTCTCGTAGTAGGGCTCCGTTTTCGCCGTACGAACTTTGTGCAGGAAATACTTCTCGTAGGCCACCTTCGCGAGATGGACCCATTTGCCTGCCGACGACCAGTTCGTATTGCGGGGCGGGATCTGGGGCAGCGCGACGAACGCGACCCCCCTATCGCCGAAGTCGGCCAGGCACACGGCATTCCAGGTCGGGTGCGCGTCGGGCGCTTTGCCGGACAGCTCGTTACAGATGTTGTGCGTCGTGGCCGTAACCATCGACTCGATCATGTAGCCGGTCTTCGGTGCACCGGTCGGGACGGGCGTGGGCCCGACGGGCGGAATGGCGACGCAGACGCCTACCGCGTAGATGTTGGTGAACGAGGGGTTCCGCTGGTGCTCGTCGATGAGGATGAAACCGCGCGGATTGGTCAGCCCGTCAATGTCCATCACCGCATCCACCCCCTTGAACGCGGGCAGGATCATCGAATGCACGAACGGCAGCTCATGCTGTTTGCGCTCCTTGCCGTCGTCGTCGAACTCGGTGAAATGCATTTTGCCGTCTTCCACGGCGGTGATCTTCGCGTTACAGGTCCAGCGGATATGGCGTTCGCGCAGCTCCGATTCCATGAGCCCCCTGGTGTCGCCGACACCATCGAGCCCGAGGTGGCCGACGTAGGGCTCGGGCGTGACGAAGTGCATCGGAACCCTGTCCCGAACCTTGCGCTTCTTCAGCTCGGTATCGAGGATGAACGCGTACTCGTACGCCGGGCCGAAACACGATGCGCCCGGGGCGGCGCCGACGACGACCGGCCCGGGATTCCGGACGAGTTTTTCGAAGTCCCCGCGCGAGTCGGCTGCGTGGCCGGTCTTGCAGACCGATTGTGTGTGCCCTGAATGGGGACCGAGACCCGGGACTTCGTCGAACGCGAGCTTGGGTCCGGTCGCTATGACGAGATAGTCGTATTCGACGAAGCTGCCGTCGTTCATCTCCAGCTTGTCGTCTTCGGGGTGCAGGCGCTTGACACCCTGGCTGTCGAAATCGATGCCGTATTTCCGCATCAGTTCCGGCAACTCGACGACGATCTGCTCGGACTTCCGCAGACCGACGGCGACCCAGGGATTCGACGGCGTAAACTCGAACCGGTCGGAGTCGTTGACCAGCAAGATATCGTGCTCTTTACCGAGCTCTTTCCTTAACTCGTACGCCTGCGTGATGCCGCCAATTCCGGCACCCATAATCACTATGTTCGCCATGATGGGTCCTCGCTGCTGCTGTCGTTTCCGGGGTCGCTAACGACTATAGTCCCGCCAATTACATTAATCTAGACTAATTTATAGTTTTCTAATTTAATATTCGCTATAGTACTGGTTATTCGGCACCCAGCAAGAGGAACACGGGTGAAAAGGGAAAACGATCCGGCAGACAAGGAACGGACTGCACCGACGGAGGCTGAGGAGATGCAGGCACATGCGGCAGATGCGGCGAGCCTGATGAGGGCTTTCGGCAATGAGAGCCGGCTGATGATTCTGTGCACGCTCGCCGAGGGCGAGCGCTCGGTTGGCGAACTCAACGAGATCATCCCGTTGAGCCAATCCGCCCTCTCGCAGCAACTCGCGCGCCTGCGCCGCGAGGGCCTGGTAACGACGCGACGCGAGTCACAGGTCATTCATTACTCGCTGCGCGACGGGCCTGCCGACCGCGTCATCAACGTATTACACGATATTTTCTGCGGGACGGGCGGAGCCCCCGAAATAGAGGAAAGGCACTGATGGATACCAAGTTCGGATTCGGCAAACCGGTCGACCTCGGCTTCGATGAGGCGGTCGAGACGGTAACTGAAGAACTCGCCAAGGAAGGCTTCGGCGTACTCACGGAGATCGACGTCCAGGCTACCCTGAAGAAGAAGCTGGGCGAAGACATGCGCCCGTACAGGATTCTCGGCGCGTGCAACCCGCGGCTGGCACACCAGGCGGTCACGGCGGTGCCCGAAATCGGCCTGCTGCTGCCCTGCAACGTACTCGTTCGCGAAGATGACGAGGGCAAGGTGCACGTGAGCTTCATGGACCCTGGCAGCGTACTCGGCCTCGTGGACAATCCTGACGTCGAGCCGCTCGCGGGACAGGTAAAGGAGAAGCTGGAGCGCGTCCTCGCAGCCTTATGACCCCGCTCTCCGTCACGGCGTTCTTCGACGAAGCTACTTTCACCGTAAGCTACGTTGCCGCGGACCCGGAGACGGGGCGAGCGGCAATCGTCGATCCGGTACTCGATTTCGATCCGGCATCCGGCCGCACATCCACCGCGTCGGCCGACAAGCTTGTCGACTTCGTCAGGAACAACGGCCTGAACGTTGACTGGATCCTCGAGACGCACGTGCATGCCGATCACCTGACGGCCGCGCCCTACCTGCAGGAGATGCTCGGCGGCAAGATTGCGATCGGCAGCAACGTCGCCGCGGTCCAGGAAACCTTCAAGGGCGTGTTCAACATCGAGGAGCTGGCGACGGATGGCAGCCAGTTCGGCCACCTGTTCGACGACGGGGACGAATTCACGGTAGGCAGCATCGCAGGCTCTGTCATCGGCACCCCCGGCCATACCCCCGCCTGCATTACCTACGTCGTCGGCGACGCTGCCTTCGTCGGCGACACTTTGTTCATGCCCGACTTCGGCACTGCACGCACCGATTTCCCGGGCGGCGATGCGGGGATGCTGTACGACTCGATACAAAAGATCCTCGCATTGCCCGACGACACACGCCTGTACATGTGTCATGACTACAAGGCGCCCGGGCGCGACGAGTTCGCGTGGCAGACCTCGGTCGCCGAACAGCGCGAGAACAACGTCCACGTCAACGCGCGCGTGTCGCGGGCCGAGTTCATTGCGATGCGGGACGGGCGTGACGCCGAGCTCGGAATGCCGAAACTGATCCTGCCCTCGATCCAGGTGAACGTTCGTGCGGGACGGCTGCCCGAACCCGAATCGAATCGCGTACGTTACCTGAAGATACCCCTGGACACCTTGTAACCCGGGTCGTTCCCGGATCGGGCTGCCCATCATGTTCGCATCCGTCATGGCATGGCCCGGCGCCATCGCAATCGGCATCAGCCTCGGACTGCTGGGATCCGGCGGCTCGATACTCACGGTCCCGGTGCTCGTCTACCTCGTGGGGCAGGACGAGAAAGTCGCTATTGCGGGATCGCTGTTCATCGTGGGCAGCATCGCCCTGGCAGGCAGCTTGCAGTTCATCCGCGCAGGGTTCGTCAACTGGCGCACCGTGGCCACCTTCGGGCTGCCGGGGATGGCCGGCACCTATCTCGGCGCGGCGATCGCGGCCTATGTCAGCGGATTGACGCAGCTCACCTTGTTCGCCGTGGTCATGCTGCTCGCGTCCTACCTGATGTTGCGGCCGATCAAGCTCGCCGAGGGCAGCCACGTGCCGCGCGCGCTGTGGAAGATCGCGGGCGACGGCCTCGTCGTCGGCATCATTACGGGACTGGTCGGCGTCGGCGGCGGCTTCCTGATCGTGCCAGCACTGGTGCTCCTCGGCGGCCTGTCGATGCATCATGCCGTCGCGACGAGTCTCGTCATCATCGCGTTGAAATCGTACAGCGGCTTCTACAAGTACCTCGACGTCCTCGGCGAGCAGGGCCTGCGCCTGGACTGGCCCGTGCTGGGCCTGGTCACGGTACTCGGCATCGCCGGCAGTATCGTCGGCAGCCGCCTCGCGCGTCGGATCCACCAGGACCGTCTGAAGCGCTGGTTCGGCTATTTCCTAATCGTCATGGGAGTTTATATCCTTGCCCGCTCGCTGCCCGGCGCGCTGGGTTTCCAACCGTGAGATAATGCCCGCAATGAGAATCATAGAGCTCTCCGACAACTACTCCGTCACCATGCAGATCGATCCCGACGACGTCGCGGATTTTGCGGAGCAGGGTTTCACGGCGATCGTCTGCAATCGCCCGGATGGAGAGGAATACGGGCAGCCCGCCAGCGCCGCCGTGCGCGAAGCCTGCGAACGGCACGGTATCGCATTCCACATGATCCCCATGCGGGGCAGCGCGGTCAGCCCGGAAACCCTGCAGCAGTTTGGCGAAGTGATGCGAAATGCAGACGGACCCGTTCTCGGTTACTGCCGCACGGGCACCCGCTCGGCCATTCTCTGGCAGGTCGCGTCGCAGGTGCGGTAGAAACAGGCCCCCACTATCGAGCGCAGAAGGACAACAACAATGAACCTTGGTATCACAGACCGCCTCGCACCGGTTCTCGAGGCCGTGAAGATCTTTATCCGTGACAAGGTCGAACCCGTCGAAGAGGAGTTCCTGGCCGAAGTCGACAACGGCGATCGCTGGGCACTCAACGAGCGTCAGCAGGAGATCCTCGAGGGCCTTAAGAAGGACGCGCGCGAACAGGGACTATGGAATTTCTGGCTGACCGACAGCGAGCGGGGGCACGGCCTGACCACGGTCGAGTACGCCTACATCGCCGAAGAGACCGGCCGCTCGCACCTGGCGGCGGAAGCCTTCAACTGCAGCGCTCCCGACACGGGCAACATGGAAGTGCTCGAGCGATTCGGCTCGGAGGAACAGAAACGGGAATGGCTCGAGCCCCTGCTCGAAGGCAAGATCCGCTCCGCGTACGCGATGACGGAACCGGACGTGGCGTCGTCGGACGCCACCAACATCGCGACGACGGCCGTGCTCGACAATGGCGAGTGGGTCATCAATGGCGAGAAGACCTACATTTCGGGCGCGGGCGACCATCGCTGCAAGATCCTGATCTGCATGGCGCTGACGAATCCGGAGGCCGCCCGCCACCAGCAACACTCGCAGATCCTGGTGCCGATGGATGCGCCGGGCGTCGAAGTGCTGCGGCCGATGGGCGTTTTCGGCGACGACCACGCGCCACACGGCCACATGCACCTGCGTTTTACGGACGTGCGCGTGCCGGAAGACAACGTGATCCTCGGGCCCGGCCGCGGCTTCGAGATCGCGCAGGGCCGGCTCGGGCCCGGCCGGATTCACCACTGCATGCGCGCGATCGGCATGGCCGAAAGAGCGCTCGAACTCATGTGCACGCGGTCCATATCGAGAACGGCCTTCGGCAAGCCGCTCGCCAAGCTCGGCGGCAACTACGACCGCATCGCCGAAGCGCGCATGAACATCGACATGGCGCGATTGCTGACGCTGCGTACGGCCTATGCGATCGATACTGCGGGAGTGCCGGAAGCCCAGGTGTGGATCTCCAAGATCAAGGCGGCCGTGCCGAAGATCGCGATCGATATCATCGACGACGCGATCCAGATGCATGGCGCGGCAGGGGTTTCCGAGGATTTCCCGCTCGCCTTCATGTACGCGAATGCCAGGACACTGCGGCTCGCCGACGGGCCGGACGAGGTCCACCGCATGGTCGTCGCACGCAGCGAACTGCGCTCCTACCTGAAGCCTCGGCAGGCCTGAGTGACCGCGCCGATCAAGGCACGTGACCTGCCGAGCCTGACGGGAACCGAGCTCGAACCCTCGGACTGGTTCGAGATCACCCAGGCGCGCGTCAACCAGTTCGCTGACGCCACGAACGACCACCAGTTCATCCACGTCAAGCCGCTGCGCGCCAGGTTCACGCCGTTCCGCGGCCCCATCGCGCACGGTTTCCTGGTGCTGTCGATGATCAGTCACCTGGCGCAGCAAAACGCGGTCCGTCCGGACGGCCTGAAGATGGCGCTCAACTACGGTTCCGACAGGGTACGCTTCCTGAAGCCGGTGCGAGTCGGCAAGCGCATACGTGCGCGACAAAAGATCATCGACGTCACGGAGAAGAAGCCCGGTCACTGGCTCGTGAAGACCGAGATCACGATCGATATAGAAAACGAAGACACGCCGGCGCTCGTCGCCGAGATGCTGGCGATGTACGTCTTCTGAACACACGACAGAGGAGCCCGACATGCGCGAAGCCGTAATCGTATCCACTGCACGCACACCGATCGGCAAGGCGTACCGCGGTGCGTTCAACAACACCGAGGCCGCGACGCTCGGCGGTCATGTCGTCCGGCACGCAGTACAACGCGCCGGCCTGGACCCGGCGGAAGTCGAGGACGTGGTCATGGGCTGCGCCCTGCCGCAGGGGACCCAGGGCCGAAATATCGCCAGGCAGACCGCGCTCGCCGGGGGCCTGCCCGTCACCACGGCAGGCATGACCGTCGACCGTCAGTGCTCGTCCGGCATGATGGCCATCGCCGTGGCGGCGAAAACGATCATGGTCGATAACGTCGACATCATGGTCGGTGGCGGCCTGGAGTCGGTCAGCCTGGTGCAGAACGAGCACATGAACCTGTTCCGCGCCGATGACCCGCGGCTACTGGCGATGCACGAACACATTTATATGCCGATGATCGACACGGCCGAAGTGGTGGCCAGGCGTTACGAGGTCAGCCGTGAAGCCCAGGACGAATACGCACTGCAGAGCCAGCAGCGCACCGCGGCTGCGCAGGAAGCCGGGCGCATCGACGACGAGATCGTGCCACTGCCCTCCAACAAGGGCGTGATGAACAAGGAGACCGGCGAGATTACGTTCGAGGACGTCGTGCTCGGCAAAGACGAGGGCAACCGCCCGACGACCACGCTCGAGGGGCTGCAGGGGCTGTCCCCGGTTCGCGAGGACGGTTTTATAACCGCCGGCAATGCGAGCCAGCTCTCCGACGGCGCATCGGCGGCGGTCGTGATGGAGGCCCGCGTGGCCGAGAAGCGCGGTCTCGAGCCGCTCGGCTTCTATCGCGGCACGGCCGTCGCGGGCTGCGAGCCCGACGAAATGGGCATCGGCCCGGTCTTTGCCGTGCCGAAACTCCTCGAGCGCACCGGCCTGGAGATGGATGACATCGACCTGTGGGAGCTCAACGAAGCTTTCGCGGTACAGGTCGTCTATTGCCGCGACAGGCTGGGCATTCCGAACGAGATACTCAATGTCGACGGCGGCGCGATATCGATCGGGCATCCCTACGGCATGTCGGGCGCCCGCATGGTGGGGCATGCCCTTATCGAAGGCAGGCGCCGCGGCGCGAAATACGTCGTCTGCACCATGTGCATCGGCGGCGGTCAGGGCGCGGCATCCCTGTTCGAAGTCGCCTGATGCGGGCACTCGTCTGCAGGGCCTACGGGTCTCCCGATGACCTGGTGCTGGAAGACGTTGACGACCCGGCTGCCGGCAGCGGCGAGATCGTCGTCGACATCAAGGCCGCCGGGCTCAACTTCCCGGATGTGCTCGTGATTGGCGGCCAGTACCAGGTCAGGACGCCACCGCCGTTCATCCCGGGACATGAAGCGGCAGGCATCGTCGCGGCGGTCGGCGAAGGCGTCGCTCGCTTCGCTGTCGGCGACAAGGTCATCATCACACCGTCAACCGGCGCGTTCGCGGAACGCTGCGCGGTCCCTGAGAACCAGGCGATGCCGGTGCCGGACGGTCTCGACTTCGGCCAGGCCGCGGGATTCACGATTACCTACAGCACGAGTTATCACGCGCTCGTGCAGCACGCCGCGCTGGAGGAGGGTGAAACCGTCCTCGTCCTCGGCGCGGCCGGCGGCGTGGGCATTTCCGCAGTCGAGATCGCAAAGGCGCTCGGCGCGCGCGTCATTGCCGCGGCCAGCACCGGTGAAAAACTCGAATTCGCACGGTCCGCCGGCGCCGACGAGACGATCAACTATGCCGAGGCGTCACTGAAGGATGCTGTCCGCGAAATCACAGGTGGCAATGGCGCGGACGTCATTTACGACCCGGTGGGGGGCGACATTGGCGAACAGGCCCTGCGCTCGATTGCGCGCGGCGGCCGTTACCTCGTGATCGGTTTCGCGAGCGGTGCGATCCCGAGCTTTCCGGCCAACCTGCTGTTGCTGAAGGAAGCCAATGCGACAGGCGTTTGGTGGGGCCCCTGGGCCATGAGAAACCCGGGGGCACAGGCGCAGAATCTGCAGGCGATGGGGGAGATGATCGGCGAAGGGCTGTTGTCCCCGCGCGTTACCGGCTCCTACTCGCTCGAGGAATTCAGCGAGGCGTTCCGCGCCATTACGGCCCGCCGCGTTCGCGGCAAGGTCGTATTCCGCATGGACTAGCGGAGGGTTGCACCGCCGTCCATGACCAAGGTGGTGCCCGTCGTGTAGGCCGCTTCGTTGGACACGAGGTAGAGCACGCCGGCAACCATGTCCTCCGGCTGGCCTGCCCTCGCGACCGGGAGCCGCTTCAGCCACTTCTGCACGCCCGGATCCGAGGTGAGTGCTTCGGCGAACTTCGTTTCCACGACGCCTGGAAGGATTGCGTTCACCCGTACTCCGCTCTGCCCGTATTCGCCCGCGAACGCCCGGGTAATGCTTATCAGGCCCGCCTTGGTCATCGAGTAGACCGCCTGCCCCGGCATCGACAGCAACGCCGCAATCGACGCGACGTTCACGATGGCGCCGCCGCCGGATTCCACCATCAGCGGCACTGCGTGGCTCATGAAGTAGTAAGGCCCCTTGAGGTTGACCGCCACGGTCTTGTCGAATGCATCGGGCGGCAGGTCCGCCGCCGGTCCGTAATACGGGTTTGCCGCCGCGTTGTTGACAAGGATATCGAGGCGGCCGCACTGGTCCCTGACGAAGTGCATCAGCGACTCGATCTGCTCGAGTTCGCCGGCATTGCAGGTGTGCGCCAGCGCGTCGCCGCCGGCGGCAACGATCGCATCGGCTACCGCCTGCACGCCTTCGATCTTGCGGCTGGTGCAGACGACTTTTGCCCCGCAGTTCGCAAGACCGTGAGCGATCGCCTCGCCGATACCGCGCGACGCGCCGTTCACGAGCGCCACTTTTCCGGACAGGTCCGTTTTCATCGTTCTCCTCCCTCGAGTTTGCGCCGGAATCGCTGCATGCCTGCGATCCAGCGGTCGTGGTCGGCCGCCTTGCGCTGAAAGTAAGTGCTCACCTGTGGATGCGGCAGCACCAGGAATCGGCCTGCATGAATACCCGTAACAATTTCTTCGGCGACCCGGTCCGGCGACAGGATGCCATCGACGTCGTTGCCGCCGAAACCGCCATCCCCCGAATCCGCATCGTCGTCGAAGCCGATCATTCGTGTGGCCACCGCCTGCGGACAAACCACCGAAACCTTGATGCCCTGATCGCCGTGGGTTATCGCAAGCGATTCGGCGAACGCGACTGCCGCATGCTTGGTCGCTGTATAGGCGGCGTCTCCTATCTGGCTGAGGAGGCCCGCTGCCGACGCGACGTTGACGAGATGTCCGCCACCGCGCCCGATCATGCGCGGCAGCAGGGCACGAGCCGCGTAGACGTGCGCCATTACGTTGATGTTCCAGCATGTTTCCCAGCGGTCGTCCACCGGGATCACGCCGCCTTCTCTCGATGCCGCGCTGCCGTTCGCGTCCCCGAATCCTACGCCCGCATTGGAGACGAATAGATCGATCGGACCGACGTCCTTCTCCACCGTGGCGACCATTGCGCTCAGCTCCGATTCCCTGCCCACGTCAAGGACGTGGGCTATCCCGTCGATTTCGGCGGCGACGTTCGCAGCGGCATCGGGCTCGAGTTCGGCGACGACGACGGACACGTGGTCCCGCGCCAGGCGCCTGCACAGCGCGCGGCCGATGCCGTGGCCGCCCCCGGTTACGACGGCAATATTGATGTCCGCGGTCATTCGTTTCTCGCTGCAGCGGTAGGCAGGTTCCGCAATTGCGCCAGCCCGGTGGGCAGTAACATACTGTAGGGACAGGAGGTGGTCCAATGCTGCGCGTGCTGATGTTCTTCTCCCTGGCCGTTGCGTGCACTGCATGTCAGCAGGCGGATCGCGATGCGCCCGCACAGGAAAGCGACGAGAAGGCGGCGAGGCCTTCTCACGTGACGCCGCATACCGCCTACGACCACGCCTGCGCCGGCTGCCACGAGACCGGCAAGGACGGCGCGCCGCGGACAGGTGACCGGGATGCCTGGGCGGGCCGCTCGGCGTTGTGGGAAGCCGTGCTTTTCGAGCATGCCCAGAAAGGCTATTTCAACATGCCGCCACACGGCCACGATGGGCGTTTCACCGACGATGAAGTCGCGGCAGCCGCGCAATACATGCTGGAAATCACGCACCCGGACCGGCCACGCGACTAGCCGACAATTAAGGGACAGTGACCCTAATTGTCCTACACAATTAGGGGACAGTGACCCTAATTGTCCTACAGCCTGTCTTTCATCGAATAGAACATCATCCCCAGCACCATCCCCGGATACCGCAGTAGCGTGCCCCCGGGGAACGTGTGGATGGGTATGCCGGCCATCACGTCGAAGCGCTCCGCCGTCCCGGCGATCGCTTCGGCTATCACCTTGCCGGCAAAGCTCGCCGTCGATATGCCGTGCCCAGAGTAGCCGTGAGCAAAGAACAGGTTCGGCTTCAGGCGCCCGAAATGCGGCATCCGGTTAACCGTGACCGACAGCGTGCCGCCCCAGTCGTAGTCGATGCGCGTCCCCTCCAACTGCGGAAATACCTTGAGCATGTAGGGCCGAACGAAATTCTCGATGTCCGAGGGAAATCCCGGGCGGTAGTTCTCGCCACCGCCGAACAGCAGCCTGTGATCGTCCGAGAGCCGAAAGTAATTGACGACGAAGCGGGTGTCGTGAACGCCGAAGGGCCCGCTGATCAGTTCCCGGGCTCGTTTCTTGCCGAGCGGTTCCGTCGCGATCATGAAGTTGTTTATCGGCATGATCTTGCGGGCGACGCGCCGTTCGAGCTTGTCCAGATATCCGTTACAGGCCAGAACGACGAAATCGCTTTTGACGGATCCCTCCGCCGTCTTGACGATCGCCGGATCGGATCGCGAATAACGCCTCACTCTCGAGCGCTCAAAAATACGCACGCCTGCATCTGTCGCTGCTCTTGCAAGACCGAGCACGTAGTTCAACGGGTGCAGCGTCAGTGCATGCGAGTCAAACAACGACTCAAGAAAACCATCGGTCGCGACGCGCGCCTTCGTCTCTTCCGCGTTCAGCGACTCACAGAAGGGATAGTCGTAGCGCTCTGCCAGCACGTTGCTCAACTCTTGTGGCCAGCCTCTGTAA
>Ga0224502_10000252_pt1 | contig 17014 bp, 15 predicted proteins | sample SF_Oct11_sed_USG_5_FD_169104 | JGI IMG/M metagenome (GOLD analysis project Ga0224502, IMG submission 169104) | Sediment microbial communities from San Francisco Bay, California, United States - SF_Oct11_sed_USGS_13 | ecosystem: Environmental > Aquatic > Marine > Sediment | place: USA... | reverse complement strand
GGACCTACCATCAGCACGCCTTTCGGAATCTTGCCGCCAAGTCGCTGGAACTTGCTGGGATCTCGCAGGAAATCGACGATTTCGGCGACTTCCTCCTTGGCCTCGTCCACGCCCGCGACGTCCGCGAAGGTAACACCAACCTGGTCCTCGCCCAGCAGGCGCGCCTTGCTTTTGCCGAATGACATCGCACCGCGTCCACCGCCGCCACCCTGCATCTGGCGCATGAAATAGATCCAGACACCGATAAGCAGCAGGATCGGGAAGGAACTGATCAACAGCTGGCCGATAAGGCTCTGCGACTCCGGCTCCTGAGCCGTAAAATTGACGCTGTTATCCTCGAGAATGCCGATAAGCGTATTGTTGTCGGTCTCGGGACTGATCGTGTAGTACTGCAATGGCGGCCGGCTGCCATAATTGATGCGCTGGCCTTCGAATTCCACGCGCTGCACCTTGCCGGACCTGACGTCCTCCAGGAACTGCGAATAATCCGTCGCCCGCGGCGCCTGCCCGCTGACTCCGGACAAGCCCTGCACTACGGACAGCAGCACGACGATAATTACGATAAAAACCAGAATATTTTTTGTCAGATCATTCACAGGGTGCGTACCAGATTCACCAATGGATTTAGACTGCGTCTAATAATTAGACACTACTACAGATGATAGTTTCTCGCTACAAGGTAGATCTCACTGCTGCCAGGCCTCGAAGCCGGCGGTTTCAGGGTCCGGACTCGCTCGAACGAGGTCCGCGCCTCCCGTACTAACGCATCCGTGCCCTCGCCCTGGAAGAGCTTGCAGATAAAGCAACCACCTCCCGCCAGGGTCTCCCGGGCCAGTTCTAACGCCAGTTCAGCCAGGTACATGGACCGCGGCTGGTCGACTACCTTGTTGCCCGTGATATTGGGGGCCATATCGCTGATTACAAGGTCGGCCTTTGCGCCGGCAAGGGCCTCGCGAATCTCCTCGAGGACCGCATCCTCGGTAAAGTCTCCCTGGATGAAATCCACGCCGGGCAATGCATCCATCGGCAACAGGTCGACAGCAATGATGCGCGCTCGCCCGTCGAGGCGGCGGGAGATGTACTGACTCCAGCCACCCGGCGCCGCGCCAAGGTCAATGCAGGTCATTCCGGGGCGGAGGATGCGTTCCTTGTCGAGGATCTGCTCGAGCTTGAACACCGCGCGCGAGCGCCAGCCTTGCTGGCGCGCCTGCTGAACGTAGGGGTCCTTCTCCTGGCGCTGGCGCCAGGTACTGGAACTTCGACGCGGTCTGCTCATTTCGTGTTGATTTCCTGCCTGCTTGCTACAATCGCGGAATGCACCTATCCGAAGCTCAGAAAAAGTACCTCCGGGGTCTCGGCCACAAGCTGAAACCGATCGTAATGGTCGGCGATGCCGGCCTGACCGACGCCGTCAATGCCGAATTCCAGTCCACGATCGGTCACCATGAACTCATCAAGGTCCGTATTCGCGTCGGCGACCGCGCCGCAAGGGATGACATCATAGCTGCCCTCTGCAAGGGAGCAGGAGCAACGCTGGTCACCCGTATCGGCAATGTAGCGCTGATTTATCGGCGCAACCCGGAAAAACCGCGTATAAATCTGCCAGCCGGCTAGCGACCCGGCGCCCTTCAGACGTAGCGGACCTCGACAACTTCATAGTACTTGTCGCCACTCGGCGCCGAGAAGCTCACCTCGTCGCCCTCGTGCTTGCCGATCAGGGCGCGGGCAATCGGTGAAGTGTAGGAAATCAGCCCCGCGCTGATATCGGCCTCGTCCTCGCCAACTATCCTGTAGGTGATCGAGGCCTCGGTGCTCACGTCGTAAAGTTCGACGGTGGCACCAAACACTACCTTGCCATGCGCATTGACGGTCGTGACATCGATCACCTGTATGTGCGAAAGCTTGCCCTCGATTTCCTTTATCCGGCCCTCGATGAATCCTTGCTGCTCCTTGGCGGCGTGATACTCGGCATTTTCCTTGAGATCGCCATGCGCGCGAGCTTCGGCAATCGCCTGGATCACCTGCGGGCGATCAACCGATTTGAGCTTCTGCAATTCTTCGCGCAGCAGTTCTGCGCCACGCACCGTCATCGGTACCTTGTTCATGCGGCGACCTCCTTGTGCAGGTCCTGCAAACGGTTGACCTCACCGTCATCCAGGTGCGAGAGCGCCTTGCAGGTCGCAATGGCAGCACCGAGCGTCGTGTAATAGGTCACATTGGAACGCACGGCTTCGGCGCGAATCGAAGTCGATTCGCGAATAGCCTGTTTGCCTTCCGTCGTGTTCACGATCAGCGAAATTTCCCGGTTCTTGATCATATCGACAATGTGTGGCCGCCCCTCGCGGACCTTGTTCGCCCTGCGACATTTGACGCCGGCCTCGGCAAGAAAGCTGGCGGTGCCGTGGGTGGCGACCAGCTCGAAACCGTGCTGCGCCAGAATATTGGCAAGCTCGACTGCGCCTTCCTTGTCCCTGTCCCGTACGCTCAGCAAGGCGACTCCCCGGCGTGGCAAAACGACGCCCGAAGCCAGCTGGGCCTTGGCATAGGCTTCGCCAAACGAGCGGCCGACACCCATCACCTCGCCAGTCGATTTCATTTCCGGGCCCAGGATCGGGTCCGCACCCGGGAACTTGATGAACGGGAACACCGCTTCCTTGACGGAGAAATACTCCGGCATCCGCCGATTGACAAAACCCTGGTCCGCCAGTGACTCCCCGACCATAACACGCGCCGCAATCTTTGCCAGTGGTATACCGATAGCCTTGGAAACGAACGGCACGGTTCGCGATGCCCTCGGATTGACCTCCAGGATGTACACGACATTGTTCTGAATGGCGAACTGGATGTTCATCAGGCCGACAACATTCAGACCTTTCGCCAACTTGATGGTCTGCTCCGTCAGTTCCTTCTGCGTCTCTTCGCCCAGGCTGAATGGCGGGATGGAACATCCTGAATCGCCTGAGTGAACGCCGGCCTGCTCGATATGCTCCATGATGCCGCCAATCAGCACGCGCTCGCCGTCGCAGATCGCATCGACATCGACTTCGGTGGCGAGATCGAGGAATCGGTCCAGCAATACCGGGCTGTCATTGGATACGTTGATCGCGGCGTTCATGTAAGCCGCCAGGTCGTCCTCGCCGTGAACGATCTCCATCGCACGACCGCCGAGAACGTAGGATGGCCTGACGACCAGTGGATAGCCGACTTCGGCCGCCATGGCGAGGGCCTGTTCTTCGTTGCGCGCGGTCCTGTTCGGCGGTTGCTTCAATTCGAGGCCCGTCACCAGCCGCTGGAAGCGCTCGCGATCCTCGGCGAGATCGATCGAGTCGGGCGAGGTCCCGATAATCGGCGCCCCGGCTGCCTCCAGCTCTCGAGCGAGCTTCAGTGGCGTTTGCCCGCCGTACTGGACGATCACCCCCTTCGGCTGCTCCTTGTCGATGATCTCCATGACATCTTCGAAGGTCAGCGACTCGAAATAGAGCCGGTCCGAGGTGTCGTAATCGGTGGACACGGTTTCCGGGTTGCAGTTGACCATGATGGTCTCGTATCCCGATTCGCGGAGCGCCAGCGCTGCGTGCACGCAGCAGTAATCGAATTCGATACCCTGCCCGATCCTGTTGGGACCGCCGCCAAGAATCATGATCTTGTCCCGGTCCGTAGGCGCGGCCTCGCATTCCTCCTCGTATGTCGAGTACATGTAGGCGGTCGTCGTCGCAAACTCCGCCGCACAGGTATCGACCCGTTTGAATACCGGGCGCACACCGGCCTCCAGCCGTCGCTGGCGCACCGTTTTCTCGTCCACCTTGAGCAGCTTTGCCAGCCTGGCATCGGAGAAGCCCTTGCGTTTCAGGCAGCGGATACGTTCCGGCACCAGTCCATCCAGACCCTCTGCGCGAACTTGCTTTTCCTCGCGCACCAGGTCCTCGATCTGCGCCGTGAACCATGGGTCGATGCCACTGACGTGCGAAACATCATTGGCCGTAAACCCGAGCCTCAGAGCGTCGGCGGCGTATAGCAGGCGATCGCTGCCGGGGTGTCTGAGTTCCTGGCGAAGCGCATCGCGCTCCTCCTCGTCGACAATGGAACGGATTTTTTCGTCCAGGCCGGTAATGCCGGTTTCCAGCCCCCGCAGCGCCTTTTGCAGGGACTCCTGGAATGTGCGCCCCATGGCCATGACCTCACCGACGGATTTCATCTGGGTGGTCAGGCGGCTATTGGCGCCAGGGAACTTCTCGAAGGTGAATCGCGGAATCTTGGTCACGACGTAATCGATCGTCGGCTCGAATGATGCCGGGGTGGCGCCGCCGGTAATCTCGTTTTTCAGCTCGTCCAGCGTGTAGCCGACAGCGAGCTTTGCGGCCACCTTGGCAATCGGGAAGCCGGTTGCCTTCGAGGCCAGCGCCGAAGAGCGAGACACGCGTGGATTCATCTCGATGATGAGCAGGCGCCCATCCTCGGGATTGACTGCGAACTGGACGTTGGAGCCACCGGTTTCGACGCCTATCTTGCGCAGGACATCGATCGAGGCGTTCCGCATGCGCTGGTATTCCTTGTCCGTCAGCGTCTGCGCAGGCGCTACGGTGATCGAATCGCCGGTATGCACGCCCATCGGGTCGAGGTTCTCGATGGAACAGACAATGATGCAGTTGTCCTTCCGGTCCCGCACCACCTCCATTTCGAATTCCTTCCAGCCGATCACCGACTCTTCGAGCAGCACCTCGGTCGTCGGCGACATCTCGAGACCGTGGCTGACAATCTGCTGGAACTCTTCCTGGTTGTAGGCAATGCCGCCACCCGTGCCGCCCATCGTGAACGACGGCCGAATGATCGTCGGGTAGCCGATATCCTGCTGCTTTTCGATGGCCTCCTCGAGGGAATGAGCAATGGCGGCCCGCGGAACTTCAAGACCGATATCTCGCATTGCATCGCGGAAAAGCTCGCGATCTTCGGCCATGTCGATGGCTTCTCGCGAGGCAGCGATCATTTCGACGCCGTACTTCTCCAGCACGCCCTCGCGAACCAGGTCGAGCGCACAGTTGAGCCCCGTCTGGCCACCCATCGTCGGCAACAGGGCGTCCGGCCGTTCCTTGGCGATGATTCGCTCCAGCGCCGTCCAGTGAACCGGCTCGATGTAGACGGCATCCGCCGTCTCCGGGTCGGTCATGATCGTGGCCGGGTTCGAGTTGACCAGGATGACCCGGTAGCCCTCTTCCTTCAGCGCCTTGCAGGCCTGAGCGCCTGAATAATCGAATTCACAGGCCTGGCCGATCACAATCGGTCCGGCGCCGATGATAAGGATGCTCTCGATATCGGTTCTTTTTGGCATAACCTACCCGGTGACCCGCAACTCAGTAATGTTTTGTCTTAAGTAAAGGCTGTAATATATTGATTTAAAGCTATAAAAATACGCTAGACTGACCCGCCTTGCGTTTGTATTCACCCATGTCGTTCACGAAACGCTCGAACAGGTATACGACGTCGTGCGGCCCCGGACTGGCCTCCGGATGCCCCTGGAAGCTATAGGCGGGACGGTCCTTGAAAGCGATCCCCTGCAGGGAATCGTCGAACAACGAAACGTGGGTGACCTCGACATTATCCGGCAGTGAGTCGGGATCCACGGCAAACCCGTGATTCTGGCTCGTAATGAGAACGCGGCCGGTCTTTAGATCCTGCACCGGGTGATTCGCGCCGTGGTGCCCGAACTTCATCTTCAGCGTTCGGGCTCCGGCGGCGAGCGCCAGTAGCTGGTGACCGAGACAGATACCGAAAACCGGAATACCCACTTCGAGGAATTCGCGGATTGCCGTGATCGCATAGTCGCAGGGCTCCGGGTCTCCGGGGCCGTTCGACAGGAAGACCCCATCCGGCGCCATCGCCAGGACTTCCTCCGCCGGCGTCTTGGCTGGCACCACGGTCATTCGGCAATCGAAATCGGACAACAGCCGCAGGATATTTCTCTTCACGCCGAAATCGTAAGCGACGACGTGAAAAGGGGCCACACGGCGGCTCAAGATTCTACTGTCACGCCCGAACGTGGTGCCGCTGCACCATTGGTACTGCTTGTCCGTCGTCACGAATTTGGCGAGATCCATGCCGGCGATACCGGGAAACTTGTTAGCGTGCGCGACCGCAGTCGCAGGCTCCGCATCACCGGTCATGATGCACCCCGACTGAGCGCCCTTCTCGCGGAGTATGCGCGTCAGTTTTCGCGTGTCGATGCCGGCAATCGCCACCGTGCCGCCGGCGATCAGGAATTCGCTCAGCGTCCGTTCCGAACGCCAATTGCTGGTGGCGATGGAACTATCCCTGATGATCAGGCCGGAGGCGTGAATCTTCGACGCTTCCATGTCGTCGCTGTTGGTGCCGGTATTGCCGATGTGTGGATAAGTCAGCGTCACGATCTGGCGGCAGTAGGAGGGATCCGTCAGGATCTCCTGGTAACCCGTCATCGCCGTGTTGAAGACGACTTCGCCGATCGTCTTACCTTCGGCGCCAACCGATATGCCGCGGAAAATCGTCCCGTCTTGCAGCGCCAAAATCGCGGGAGTAGTCAAATGCGATCCTTAATCTTCAATCTTTTTCTGGAAAAACGCGTACGTTAGATGCACAAAAGCGGAAGGACCCGGCCTTCCGCTCATGGATTCGCGCACCATTCGGCGACCCGCAACAGTTTACTTAAGCCGGTGGGCCAACGCCACTACTGGCTGATTTTTTCGAAGAAACGCTTGACCGTATCGAACCAGCCACCGGCGCGAGGGTTGTGGCGTTCGCCGCCCGCGCTCACGGCTTCGTCAAACTTCCGCAAGAGATCTTCCTGGTCTGCGGTGAGATGCACCGGCGTTTCCACCGCGACGCGCGCAAAAAGGTCCCCTACCCGGCTGTCCCGCACGGTAGTTACGCCCTTGCCGCGCAGCCGGAAGATCTTGCCAGACTGCGTCCCGGACGGAATCTTCAACGATACATGTCCGTCCAGAGTGGGCAGTTCCACCTCACCACCCAGCGTGGCGGCTGCAAAGCTGATGGGCACCTCGCAAGTGAGGTCGGGACCATCCCTGTGGAATATCTTGTGCGGCGTGACGCGAATTTCGACATACAGATCGCCCGGTGGACCGCCGTTCCGCCCGGCCTCACCTTCGCCAGAGAGCCGTATCCGATCCCCATCGTCTACTCCCGGTGGCACCTTGACGTTGAGTGTCTTGGTCTTGCCGACACGCCCACGACCGTGGCATCGCTTGCAGGGATCCGTTATGACCGTTCCGCTGCCCCTGCATGCAGGACAGGTCTGCTGGATGGAGAAGAATCCTTGCTGCATGCGAACCTGGCCGGCACCACCACAGGTCGTGCATTTCACCGGGTCCGAGCCCTTCTCTGCGCCGCTTCCATTGCAGTCGTCGCAGGAAACTTGCGTCGGTACGTCAATCTTTACGGAATCGCCGCGGACCGCCGTTTCCAGGTCGAGGCGGAGCTCGTAACCCAAATCCGCACCGCGAAATACCTGGCTGGCCCCGCGCCGGCCGCCGCCAAAAATGTCACCGAAGACGTCACCGAAAATATCGCTGAAGCCTTCCGCGCTGAAGCCACCACCAGCCGGGCCACCGCGAACGCCGTCGTGCCCGAATCTGTCATAGGCCGCCCGCTTGTCGGCGTCCTTAAGGACCTCGTAGGCCTCCTTAGCCTCTTTGAACTTGGCCTCCGCGTCCACATCGTCCTTGTTGCGGTCGGGATGATACTTCATGGCAAGACGACGGTAGGCCTTCTTGATTTCATCGCCGGATGCGCTTCGATTAACGCCCAGGATCTCGTAGTAGTCGCGCTTCGCCATCCCTTGACCTTCTCGTAAAAACCGGGCGCCCACGAAGGCGCCCGGTACCTGAGATTACCTGCTCGCTGACTTAAGCCGACTTGCTCTTGTCATCGCCGTCGACTTCCTCGAATTCCGCGTCGACGACGTCATCGGCAGCGCCGCCCTCGGCCGTCGCTCCTTCCTGACCACCCTCCGGCGCCTGCTCGGCATAGAGCTTTTGAGCGACCACTGCCGACGCTTCCGCCAGAGCGGCCGTCTTGGCCTCGATGGCCTCCTTGTCGCCGTCGTCGAGAATTGCCTTGAGGTCGGAAATCGCATTCTCGACCTTCATGCGCTCCTCGCCACTGATCTTGTCGGCGGCCTCCTTAAGCGTCTTCTCGGAAGCGTGAATCAGACCGTCCGCCTGGTTGCGGGCATCGACACGCTCGCGGAACTTGCGGTCTTCCTCGGCGTGGCTGGCCGCATCGGCCACCATCTTGTCGATTTCATCGTCCGACAGGCCGCTGGACGCCTTGATCACGATGTTCTGGCTCTTGCCGGTAGCCTTGTCCTTGGCGGACACATTCAGGATACCGTTGGCATCGATGTCGAACTGTACCTCGATCTGGGGCATGCCGCGCGGCGCCGGCGGTATGTCGGCCAGGTCGAAACGACCCAGCGACTTGTTGTCCAGCGCCCGTTCGCGCTCGCCCTGCAGGACGTGGATGGTCACGGCCGTCTGGTTGTCATCGGCTGTCGAGAACGCCTGTATTTCCTTGGCGGGAATCGTCGTGTTCTTGTCGATCAACTTGGTCATGACACCGCCCAGAGTCTCGATACCGAGCGACAGGGGCGTGACGTCCAGCAACAATACGTCCTTGACGTCCCCGGCCAGCACGCCACCCTGGATGGCCGCGCCCAGGGCGACGGCCTCGTCCGGGTTGACGTCGCGGCGCGGTTCCTTGCCGAAGAAATTCTGCACTTCTTCCTGGACCTTGGGCATGCGCGTCTGGCCGCCCACCAGGATCACATCGTCCACTTCATTCACCTTCAAGCCGGCATCCTTGAGCGCGATCTTGCAGGGGTCGATGGTGCGACTGATCAGCACTTCAACCAATGACTCCAATTTGGCGCGCGTCAGCTTGATATTCAGGTGCTTCGGTCCGCTCGCGTCGGCCGTAATATAGGGCAGGTTGACCTCGGTCTGCTGCTGCGTCGAAAGCTCGATCTTGGCCTTTTCGGCAGCCTCCTTCAGGCGCTGCATGGCCAATGGATCGGACGTGATATCGACGCCGCTCTCCTTTTTGAACTCCGCAGTCAGGTACTCGATGACGCGCATGTCGAAATCTTCACCGCCGAGAAACGTATCGCCATTGGTTGCCAGCACTTCAAACTGGTGCTCGCCGTCCACCTCGGCGATCTCGATAATGGAAATATCGAAGGTACCGCCGCCCAGGTCGAATACCGCAATCTTGGCGTCACCGCGCTTCTTGTCCATGCCATAGGCCAATGCCGCGGCCGTCGGTTCGTTGATGATGCGCTTGACGTCCAGGCCCGCGATCTTGCCAGCATCTTTGGTCGCCTGGCGCTGCGAGTCGTTGAAATAGGCCGGCACAGTGACAACCGCCTCGGTGACTGCCTCACCCAGGTAGTCTTCCGCCGTCTTCTTCATCTTCATCAGGACGCGGGCGGAAATCTCCGGTGGCGCCATGGCCTTGCCATTGGCTTCGACCCAGGCATCGCCGTTATCAGCCTTGACGATCTTGTAAGGCACCATCTTGATGTCGCGCTGCACCACATCGTCCTCGAAGCGCCGACCGATCAGGCGCTTGACGGCAAACATCGTGTTGCTGGGGTTCGTGACGGCCTGGCGCTTGGCGGACTGCCCAACCAGGACCTCATTGTCCTTACTGAAGGCAACGATAGACGGGGTGGTCCGGTCACCCTCGCTGTTCTCGATTACCCGGGGCTTGTCGCCCTCCATAACCGCCACACAGGAGTTGGTGGTACCCAGATCGATACCAATGACTTTACCCATGATTTCTGCTCTCCGATTGGAAAATTCTCAAAACTTGCCTGAAAGTGGGGTCGGCGAGCGGCGATTCAAGTCGACGAGTCCCGAATTCCCGATATTTATCAGGAATTTTCGCCTGGCTCCGCGGCAACGACGACGCGCGCCGGGCGCAGGAGCCGGCCATTCAGGGCATACCCCTTCTGAAACACAGTCAGCACGCCGCCCGGTTCGACCGTCGAGGACGGCTGCATCGTCATGGCCTCATGGAGATTCGGGTCGAACGGCTCGCCAACCGGATCCAGTTGCTCCACCCCAAATCGTTGCATGATTGAGTTCAGGAGCTTGAGCGTCGCTTCGCTGCCTTCGCGCAGGCTCTCGACACTCGCCTCCTGGTCAGTCTGCAACGCCATTTCAAGGCTGTCACAAACGGCCAGCAGGTCCGACGCAAACCGCTCCAACGCGAATTTGTGGGCGTTCTCGACGTCCCGGTTCGCACGTTTGCGGACATTTTCGAGTTCTGCCGCCGCCCTGACGTACCGGTTCCAGTTTTCGTCAACCTTGGCCTTCAACGCCTCGATTTCGCCGTCACACCCGGCTTCGACCGCCGTCGCGTCATCGACCGGTGTCTCCGGCGCGGTTTCGCCACGCTCATCCCCGGTTTCTTCCGGTTCCGCATTCATCGTATATCGCTCCGCATTCTCGATTGGCCGGCGCGACAATTGCGCCGCGCCCAAAGATGCGGGATTTTGGGACTCCGGCCATAAATATCAAGGCCTGGCGGGGAATTGGAAACCGCTTAACGGCGAGAGCGTGCGAAATTGGAGAATTTGCCTGGGTGCGCGGTAACTCGCCGCGCAACGGGCAACCGGCACCGACGAGAGCGCTCAGTGCGATTTAAGCGCCGATTCGAGCAGGCGGGCAGTAATATCTACGATCGGCACAACGCGGTCGTAAGCCATTCGCCTAGGACCAATGACGCCAAGTACGCCGATCTGGCCCTCATCGATGCGATACGGCGCTGTGACGACACTGCAGTCGTCGAGGATCTGGAAGCCCGATTCGCTACCGATGAAGACCTGCACTCCATTGGCGTCGATGCTCTTGTCGAGCAACTTCAACATGAACTGCTTCTGCGAGAAGGCATCGAAAAGCCGACGCAGCGTTTCGATGTCGGACAGCTCCGCGAAATCCATCAGCTTGGTCTCACCCGACAGCACTAGCTCGCCATTGCTGTTCTCGGTACCCTCCATTGCCGAGTGCGCGACCGTGATGATATCCAGCATGGCCTGGTTCATCGACTCCCGGGTAGCTGCCAAATCGTCGATCAAGCGCTGACGGATCTCGCTCAGCTCGTGGCCAACATAATTTTCGTTGATGTAATTGGCGGCACGTTGCAATTCGTCGGCGGTATGCGGCTGTTCGGTGTGCAACACGCGATTTTGGACCTCGCGATCGTTGATCACGAGGATCGCCAGGACCCGGCGGTCACTGAGCGGCAGGAACTCGATCTGACGGAGCATGGCGCGCTGGCCCTTGGGCACAGAAACGACACCGGCAAGGCTCGTGATATCCGACAACAGGTTCGACACGGAGTCCAGCAACGATTTCGGGTCATCCGCTTCTTCCCGCAGCCGCAACTTCAATTTCTGAACTTCAGACCTGGGCGGCGGCTTGTATCGAATCAGGGAATCGACGAACAACCGGTAGCCTTGCGCCGTAGGGACGCGACCTGCCGACGTGTGAGGTGATGCTATGAGTCCCAACTCCTCGAGGTCGGACATGACGGTACGGATCGTCGCCGGGCTGAGCTCCATCCCGGAATGCCTGGACAGGGTCCGGGAGCCAACGGGCTGCCCGTCACGAATGAAGTGCTGAATGAGAACCCGGAGCAAGTGTTGTGCTCGCTCATTGGGCAACGGCGTAATAGTTTCGGTCGACATTCCCAAGTTAATGACGAAATCCGCAGCAACGCAACATGTTAATTTGCGTCGAAACGCTAACAACGGCTTGGCGTACGGTCAAGGGTTTGCAACAATCGTTGTCGCTCGGCGACGAGACTCGCACATAATCCGCCGCTACCCATATTTTCGACACTGCCATGCCCCGAGAATTCAAAAATGTCGCCCTGGTTGGGCTGTATAGCGATTCGCGAGTGGCGGAGCCGATGCAGTCAATTGCACGGCATTTGACAAAACGCGGCGTAGCGGTGCTGGGCAGCGAGGACGGCGCAGGAGAATTTGGCGCCGAACCCGTCGCCGAAAATGAACTGGCGGCGCGGGCCGACCTGATCATTGCCGTGGGTGGCGATGGCACCATGCTCTACGCCGCCTCCCTGGTCAATGACTATGACGTACCGCTCCTGGGGGTCAATCGGGGGCGACTCGGTTTCCTGGCCGATGTCTCGCCCGCCGCCACGCTCGATGTCCTCGATCTTATTCTCGAAGGCAGCTACACGATGGAATCGCGCCTTCGCCTCAAAGCGACGCTGTCACTGCCGGACGGTACGCAGAAGACGGCGATTGGCTTCAACGACGTCGTATTGCAGCGGCGGAATACCGGCCGCATGCTCGACTTCGACGCCAAAATCGCCGGGCGCTACGTCAATACCCACATGGGCGACGGGATGATCGTTGCCACACCGACTGGCTCGACCGCCTATGCCCTGAGCTGCGGTGGACCGATAATCGAACCGCAGCTGGATGCGATCGTGCTGGTACCCATTTGCCCTCACACGCTCAGCGACCGGCCTGTCGTCATTCCGGCGGCGCATAACGTCGAAATCTCGTTACGGGAACGCGAGGACACCAACGCGGAAATCACGGTCGACGGGCATTTTCTCGGTGAGTTGTTGCCGGCCGACCGGCTGACAATTTCGAGCGACGCCACACGCATCTCGCTGATCCATCCCCCCGGTTACGACTACTACGAAATCCTGCGCTCGAAACTGCACTGGGGTCGGGACAGCAGGAAACGAAATCCCGGCGACCGCGTTTGACCGTGTGCTGAGCGACGCTCTGCCGACCGAGGGATCGAGCCTATACAGCCCCCCCTCAAAAGGGTTCTAAAAATGCTGATTTACTCCGTGTAAACTGCAGCCAGTCGCGCCATTCTTGCCGGCGCGGAGCTCGTCCGATTTCTTCAACAGGCCGCCAGATGCTCAGAAGCATTCAGATTCGCAATTTCGCCATCATCGATGAGGTCGACATCGAATTCGATCGTGGTCTGACGGTTCTGACTGGCGAGACTGGCGCGGGCAAGTCTATTCTGGTCGACGCCATGGGACTGGTCCTGGGCGAACGCGGCGGAACGGGGCTGGTCCGCAAAGGCGCACAACGCGCCGAATTCGCAGCCGAGTTCGAACTGGCCGATCTCAAGCCGGCGCGGGACTGGCTGACCGAGAACATGCTGGATCTCGACGACGAGTGCATCCTGCGACGAGTCATCGGGGCAGATGGACGTTCCCGCGCATTCATAAACGGCAACAACGTGCCACTGCAGAATCTGAAGGCTCTCGGGGAATTGCTGCTGGATATCCATGGGCAGCATTTCCACCAATCCCTTGGCCGGCGCAACGTTCAGCGTCGGCTCCTGGACTACTTTGGCGGCCTGGTCGACCTTGCCGTGGCGACGACGAATGCGTACCAGGAATGGCGTAATCTGGCGGACCGGCTCGATGAACTACGGGCCGCCAGGTCGGACAGAGACTCCGGTATAGAACTGCTGAAATTCCAGGTCAACGAACTCCAGACGCTGGAGCTCGAGCCCGGCGAGTTTGCGCGGCTCCAGGAAGAGAGGCTCAAATTGCAGAATGCCAGCCGCCTTGCGGCGGGCATCGGCGCGTCGCTGGATCGGCTCTACGACGCTGAGGAGGCCAATGCCAATTCGATCGTAGCGGATGCGATCAGGACGCTGGAGGCACTGGCAGAAGTCGACGGCTCGCTGGAGCCGGTGGTGCAGATGCTTAGCGAGGCCGGCATTCAGATAACAGAGGCTGCGGAGTCTCTCCGCAAATACGGGGACGACCTCGATATGGACCCGCGGCGCCTCGAGCAGATCGAGGATCGAGTGGATGCCGTTAAGCAAGTAGCGCGCAAACACCAGGTCGCACCCGACGAGCTGGAAAGCGTCCATGTGAGGCTGGCCCAGCAGCTGGACGCGCTTGAGCACGCCGAGGAACGCAGCGAACAGCTCGAAAGTGCCGTGCACGAGGCTGAAAAGGCTTACCGGCACAGCGCCATGCGGCTTTCGGCTGGGCGCAGCAAGGCGGCAAAACGGTTCGCTGCCGAGGTGACCGAGGCCATGGGCGGCCTGGGTATGCCGGGCGGTCGGTTCGAGATTGCAGTCAGCTCCCTGACGGATATCGCGCCGCGCGCCCACGGTGCCGACGACGTCGAATACATGATCAGCGCCAACCCCGGGCAGGAGCCACTGCCACTGGCCAGGGTGGCATCCGGCGGCGAATTATCGCGCATGAGCCTCGCGATACAGGTGGTCGCCAGCGACGGCAGCGAAATACCGACAATGGTTTTCGACGAGGTCGACAGCGGCGTTGGCGGTGGCGTAGCCGAAATGGTCGGATTGCGCCTGCGCGATCTCGGCCAGAGCCGCCAGGTCTTTTGCGTCACTCACCTGCCCCAGGTAGCCAGCCTTGGCGATAATCACTTCCGGGTAATGAAGGTCAGCGACGGCAAATCGACAAAGACTGGCATCAAGCGCCTGTCAGAAAATGAGCGCGTCGAGGAAATCGCGAGGATGCTTGGCGGCGTAGAGATTACGCGGCGGACCCGGGACCATGCGGCCGAAATGCTGCACAGCCACCGGGGACCTGAAACGAAAAAGGCCGGCGCCTGACGCTGTCAGCTATCGCCCGGCTTTCGTCGTGGCCGAACGTAGATCACCAGGTTGTGATCGACGATCTCGTAATTGTGATCGCGGGCTATCCGTTCCTGGATCTTCTCGATTTCATCATCTACGAATTCTATGACCTTGCCGCTTTCGACGCAGACCATGTGGTCGTGATGACTCCCATCATCGAGCTCGAACACCGAGTGCCCACCCTCGAAGTTGTGCCGGACGATCAGGCTGGCGGCCTCGAACTGGGTAAGCACGCGGTACACTGTGGCCAGGCCGATTTCCTCGCCGGAATCGAGCAGCTCTCGGTAGATATCCTCGGCGCTCAAGTGCCTGTCCTTACTTTTCTCGAGGATTTCTAGGATCTTGAGTCGCGGCAGCGTGACTTTGAGGCCGGCTTTACGGAGTTCCTGACGTTGAAGCATCTATTCGTTCTCAGCGTTGGGGACGGGTGATTGTTTGGCTACCTTGGCGGCGATCAAGACTGTATGATGCGCGCCTATTATGGCCCAGTTGCCGGGTTGTCTCCACCGGGCGCCGCAGCGGCTTGGAAAAGATTGCACCAAATTGTGCGGACACGGTCAGTTCTGATGATGCGAAAACGGATTGCTACATTGGCGTTGCTGCTGGCAACGGTATTTGCCGCGGGCTGCGTTTACCAGGCCGCCCTTTCCCAGGGCAACCTGCTTGACCAGGAAGATATCGACCAGCTTGATGTGGGTATGACGCGCTCGCAGGTGCGCTTCCTGCTCGGTACACCGATGATCGCGGACCCGTTTCACGAAGATCGCTGGGATTACATCTACTTCCTGCGGATTGGCCGGGAGAAAGCAACCGCCAAACGCTGGATCTCGGTCTTTTTTGAAGGCGACACCGTATCCGAAGTCATCCGCGACCAGGAATTGAGCGCCGATCTCTGAGGGCCTTCTGGCTCAACGGCTAGCGGCCGTGACGGCTCAGCTACCCATAACGCCGCCCGTTTTCGCCAACTGCCTGCGCGCCTCTCTTGGATCGATCTGCAGGGGACGCAAGATCTCTACACGATCGCCCTCGTTCATTGGCAGACCCTGCTCGACACGCTTTCCCCAGATAGCCAGGGACAGGTCTTCGGCGCAAGCTCCGCTAAACGAGTCAAGGATGCCGGATGCTCTGACTGCATCGAGCGCGGTTGCCCCGTCGTCGAGTTCCAGCGTCACCAGCAGCTGCCGGTTCGGCAGTGCATAGACAACCTCGACGACAACTCGACCGGCAGCCACGCGCTCAGCGATCCCCGTAAACAGAGGTCGCCCGCATGATGAACGCATCGACCAGGGAGTTACAGGTTTCCTCGAAGAACGCGCCGAACATGGCATCGACCATGCGACTTTCAAACGCAAATTCGAGCTCCAGCTCCACTTTGCAGCCAGACTCGCCCAGCGCGTCGAATCGCCATCCTCCGGAAAGACGCCTGAATGGCCCACCGAGCAGCGCGATGTCGATCGACTGGTATTGGACATTCGTGTTGAGTGTCGTAAACGTCTTGCTGACAGGCCCCCTGTGCACCTCGATCGACGCTTCTACCGTGTTTGCCTGCCGCCGAATAACCTTCGAGTTGTTGCACCAGGGCAGGAAGTCGGCGTACGCATCGATGTCATCGACCAACTCGAACATCTCGTCGGCACGGTACAGCACCAGCGCAGTTTTGTTCACCCGGCGCATCAGTCGATCAGCCCTATCGCCTGGAAGAACACGACCAGGATCGCCGCCGGCGCCACGAAGCGGGCCAGGAATCGCCAGGCTCGGTAATGCCGGCCAGCACCGCCCAATTCATCCGCGCTCGAGTTTCGACACATTACCCATCCAGCGAAGATCGCGATGAGGAGCCCGCCCAGCGGCAACATGATATTGCTGGTCATGTAATCGACATTGTCATAGATCGTGCCGCGAAAGAAGACCAGGCCGGACAGCAGGTTGAAAGAGAGCGCGGTGCCCAGCCCGATCAGCCAGATCAGGCCGCCCACCAGGATGGCTGCCTGCCTGCGCGTGCGATTGTAGCTCTCGACAAACCATGCGACCCCGGGCTCGACGAGGCCGATCGCAGAAGTCAGGGCTGCTAATACCAGTACCACGAAGAACACCGTGGCGAGAAACACACCGCCCGCCATCTTGCCGAATGCAAGCGGCAGCGTCAGGAAGACCAGCCCCGGCCCGTCAGCGGGATCGAGCTCATTGGCGAAAACCAGTGGGAATATGACGAGCCCTGCAAGGATGGCGATCGCCGTATCCGCCACGACCACCGCGACTGAGGCGTTGGTTATCGAAGTCTCTTCGGGCAGGTACGCGCCATAAGCCATGATGGCGCCCATGCCGAGACTCAGGGTAAAGAA
>Ga0224502_10000251_pt1 | contig 17031 bp, 17 predicted proteins | sample SF_Oct11_sed_USG_5_FD_169104 | JGI IMG/M metagenome (GOLD analysis project Ga0224502, IMG submission 169104) | Sediment microbial communities from San Francisco Bay, California, United States - SF_Oct11_sed_USGS_13 | ecosystem: Environmental > Aquatic > Marine > Sediment | place: USA... | reverse complement strand
AACCTTACGGGGCGGTCGGGGTGGGGTTATTTTGTGCAAAAAGGAGCATGCCGGCAAGATCGACAGAGCCATATTCCCCGGCGGGCAGGGAACGCCTTCGCTCAATTTTGTTGCTGCCAAAGCGGTTTGCTTCTATCTGGCGATGGCAGATGATTTTGTTGATCTTCAAAAGAAAACGTTAAAAAATGCGGTTTGCCTGGCAAGCGAGTTTGAAAATCAGGGTTATCGGATTGTTTCCGGCGGGACAGATAATCATCTGGTGCTTATCGATTTACGATCCAAGGGTTTGACAGGCGCATTTGCTGAAGCAACCCTGGAGGCGGTGGATATTATCGTTAACCGCAACGTCATTCCCGGTGATCCGGAAAGACCGGATGTAACCAGCGGCATTCGAATCGGCAGCCCGGCGATTACGTCCAGAGGGATGGGGGAAACCGAGGTGCGGCAGATTGTCCCAATGATGGACACGGCGATGTTAAATTGTGAAAATCCGCAAATCCTGAAGCAGGTGGCCAAAGCGGTTCAGGATCTGTGCAAAAAATTTCCGGTTAATAAATAATTTTTAGTTAAATTGGTTAAATTGGTTTGATTTGTTTCATTAGTTTTATTAGAAGCTATGTCATCTCCAGCGGACTAACGCCCAATGGCGGTGTTGCCCCGCTAACGCAGGCTCTCACATCTCTTCTTATGAATATTAAGGGGTTCGTCAAACTGATTCAAAATAATCGCATATCGCGGCAAGATGCCGCTCCCACTGTTGAAATTGAGATGTGGGATCCCGCTAAACGGGAGATTAATTGGCGTGATCTACTATTTTTGAGATAGCTTCTAGTTGTATGGACTTGTTTTTTCGAACAACTAAATGTCTGCTTTTCCCATAACCAATTTAACCGATTCAACAAATAAAACGAATCGAACCGTTTTCTGGAGGTTTTTATGGACAACCAAACTCTAAAAGAAGCTTTTTCCGATCTTTCGACACCTTTGATCACCGATGCGTGTATGCGCTTAGATATATTTATGCGGGTTGCGCCCCTCGGCATCAGACCTCTGGTTTCGGGATGGAAAATAGCCGGGCGCGTATTGCCGGTCAGACACTCCGGAAGTGTCGATATTTTTTTAGAAGCGATGGCAACTGCAGCCCCGGGCGATATTCTCATCATCGATAACGCCGCCAGAAGACATGAAGGCTGCATTGGGGATCTCACCGTCCTGGAAGCTCAGGCAAAAGGCCTCGGCGGGATTGCCGTGTGGGGATTTCACAGGGATACGCCCCAGCTAATCCAGATCGGCTTCCCCGTTTTTAGTTATGGTTCATATCCGGCAGGACCTAAACGAGCTTATCCGCGGGGCTCAGATGCCCTTACGACTGCAAGGTTTGGCGATTTTAAATTAACATCGGATGATGTGGTTTTTGGAGACGACGATGGCGTGGTTTTCACCCTGCTGCAAGATCTGGAAGATATTATTTCCTTGGCCCGCACCCTAGCGGAAACCGAACAGCGCCAGGCCGAAAACGTTAAAGCCGGGAAAACCCTTTCGCAGCAATTTAGATTTGATGAATATTTGAAAAAACGCAGCAAAAATCCGGCCTATACCTTCCGCGAGCATCTGCAGAAAATCGGCGCTGCTATAGAAGTATGACCGGTGGACTTTATTACTTCTTGTCAGTTGATAAAATGGGCTAACTCTTCTATCGGAGTACCTGTTCAGTAAATTCGAAACTCGAATATCGCCTGATTTAATAAAATTGGCCGAAACAAATCCGAATATCGAATGACCGAAATTCAAAACCGTTTTGAACATTTGAATTTAGGATTTTGAATTTGTTTCGAGTTTCGGCCAATTTTATAAGATCAGGCGTGCTTCGGATTTTATGTGCCATCCTAATAAATTGCAGGAACAACAAATAAATCACCAGATTTAATAGTTGATGAACTGTCTTTTTATTTGTTCAGGGAAAAGCTGAGGGCATAATAAATTATTATGCCCTCGGTGTTTATTCAAATAAATTCCGGTTTATCGTACTTAAAATACTTCTCTCCAGTACTTGATACCGAAATCGGCAAAGCCTCCCATACGAACCTTGTTGTTGTAATTGCCAGCCCCAAAAGACTGCAAGCCGCCTGACTGCGTTTTAAGGTAAAGGTGTTCATCCTGCACCAACGGGGCAACGATGATGTTTCCAACGGTTTGCTCAAAGGTCTGGGTGCCGTCCATGCTGAAGGCGAAAATTTTGCCCAAGCCGGCCCCCCCATCGATGGATTCGCAGGGATCCTCGGTTTCAGACGTCGAGGTGCCGAAATAGATTTGGCCGGCGGCGGCAAAGGCCGAGGCGAAGATGCGATGGCCCTGGGGAAGCTCAAAAAACCAGTCCAGAGAGACCGCGGTTTGATCACATTCCCCTTTTAAGGACTTATCCCGGTAAGCAAAGAAGTGGTAGCGGGTTGCGGCCATGTTGATATTTTCATCATAATAAGGACTGTCACCGGTTCCGAAGAATATCCTCAGGTTGTACTCGATCACGCCTTCTGCGGTTATCTCGTTTTCGATGCTGACAACCGGAGACCCGTAGATCGGATGATAGCGTTGAAGCACGTCCACCGTATTGGAAGCCTCGTCGGTGAAATCCAGGTTGATGACGCAGTGGCTGATACCATATTCGACCGCATCGGGGTTGTCGGGAATATTGACCTTGTAGAGCAGCCCCTTGTCGGTGCCGATATAGATCCGATCCAGATACCCGTTGCCGTCGGAATCGACAACGGTGGGCTGTCCGCTGGGCACCCCGCCCACTCCACCGGCAGCTACATCCAAAAAATTCGCTCAACCACGCTGCCGTCGGCAATATCGAGCATATAAATGGACGGATATTGGCTGGCATCTTCGGATTTGCCGGAGACGAAAAAGGCCACCCATTTGGCCGCGCCCTCCGAAAAGATGCGGCCGATTTTGCTCACCGACGGTGAAGATCGGCTGCGGAACAGGTCCGGATCGGCAAATTCCCATAAGAACGAGGGCGTGGTGGGATCGGTGACATCCAGGGCAAAGACGGTGTCACCGCCGATGCCTTCGGATGAAAACAACACGGTTTTCCAGGCGCCGCCGATATTTACATCGGCCAGGGCCGGTGAGGCATCCACGTAGGCGCGGTCGTCGCCCTGCAGCACATTATTTTTAAAGCGCGGCAGCAGGTTGGCCGGGATAAAGGCCCAGAGCTCTTCACCGGTTCCGTAGTCGGGGCAGAGCGAACAGTCGGCACTGCAATAGGCCGGGCAGTCGGCGGTGCGATCTTCCCAATGAAAGTAGCCCCTGTTTTCTTCTATTGAGATGCTATCCGCGTTATCCCCGTGACTGAACTTGCCGGCATCAAAGGCGTGCAGCATGCCGTCCAGGGATCCGACGAAGATAACGGCCGGCCGATCGACGTTGGCATCCTTGAAGGCAGTGTAGCTGTCGCGCTCGGCTTCAGTGGTGTCGGTTCCGAAATACCACGCAGGTATTCCCGGGGGGGTGATCACCGCCGGGGCCGAATGATCGATGGGGCCCAGCAGCCATTCCTTGGGGGTGCTCACACCGTCCTTATATCCTCTGATCCAATTGACCAGCCAGTCGCCGTCGGCTTCGGTATAATTGTCATCTCCATTCAGATCGTATACGTAGCCCTGGGGAATGATTGCCCGATCGTCAAGCCCGAGTATCTCGTTGGTAATGTTGGCAGCGGTAAAGGGCAGCATGGTGCTGGCGGTCGTATAATAGGAGTAGCCGGCCTTGATGGTTACGCCGTCGCCGGGTGTGTCTTTAAATGTTATGGTGTACTCGCCGGTAAAGCGATTGATGGTCCCGGTTCCGCCCAGATTCCCCTCCAGGACGGTGGTATGTTTATCTTCAAAGGTTTCGTGCTGATCGGTAAGCGTCAGGGTGGTTGCCGACACCGGATAATGGGCCAGCGTTCCGCTAAAGGTGTTGGCGGTCCCATCAGCGGTCGCAATGACCTCATCGACCACCTCGGTGGCCGTAACATCGGGGAAATAAATCGTCCGGGCGCTGGGCTCCGTATTCGTTAAGATCAGACCGGCATCCCAAAGCTGCAGTTCGTCACTCTGATTCGGGTCTTTGGGGTCGTAGATCCGCGTCGCTGTTAAATGGCCGCGATTGATCTTGTCGGTCCAGCTTGCGGCCGGTGTTTCGAAGTTTCCCGAATACAGGACGTTGGCCAGCACCACGGGTGCGGCGCGGGAGAAAGTGCCGCGCTCGGCAACATTTGCCTCTATCACGATATCGAATATTTCAGGCACGCACTGGTCATCGTCACTGTTCATCACCGCTTTCCAGACCAGTTCTCGTCCCGTAAGCCCCAGTCCGGCGAAGTCGAGCCGCCGGGTGCGATAGGTTTGCGCAGGGCTTCCGGGGCTCCAGCCGGCGATTTCATCACCGACAACATTGCCGCTGAAGTCCATGACGCGATCCCAGCTGGTGATCTCCACCCAATTGGTGCCGCCGTCAAGGGCGATAAAATAGGTGATACTGTTTTCGCCCAAACAACTCTCATCCATGATTTTATCGTAAACCGAAATGGTTATGGCTGTAAAAAAAGCGTCCGGGTTCGGCGGTGTAATCGCCTGATCCGATTTCAAACGCGCCATGCCGCCGGTTCGGCGCTCGACATGAATGACGATGTCATTGTGGTCCATATCAGAATGTAAGCCCTTAGATGCATAAACGTCGTCATTTATATCCTCAAAGCCAATGATCCACTGTTTGGGATCATCGGCCGGAGCCCCGACAACCGCATGGGGATATGTCCCACCCGGGGTTATCGGCATGGAAGCAGTACCTGACAGGGTCAAATTGAAAGTATCCGGATCCGCCAGTCTGTCGATGGCATCCTGGTCCAGCCAACCGCCCTCGGGAAAACAGGTATTCGGAGCCTCCGGCCGCGCTTGATCCAGATGATAGAGTTTAGTAAATGGGCTGCCATCCGCGGGGTCGGGTTCGCATTCTTGATAGGTATCCGCGTTCCAGTCTTTTTTGGTATAGAAGACCCAATCCGGGTCGAGTGCGGGATCATCCCAATCCCTATCCGGGTCGTTGAAGAAGTATGCGGCTAAAAAGAAAACGATCTCGGTGCCGCCGGCAAAGACGCCCAGGGATTTTCTGTGGTCTTCGGGCCCGACCTCGCCATCCCAATTCACCATGAAAGGATAACCCGTGTTATCGTCATAATTGGACACAAATGTCTCCGTCTCGCTCGCAAAGACATCAAAAATGCCGTCGGGCCAGCTACTCGTCTGATTCCCGTCGCGAATATCCCGGAATATGCCATGCTTCTGGCTGAGGGGGATATTATGGTACCCCCTGAAGTTTCCACCTCCGTCCACCGCATCGCTTTTCAACATCCAGCCGATATCGTTGTACAACCCGGCACCTGAATGGATATAGGTGACCCAGACTTCCTGATTGTAGGGTATGACAATGTTCTCGAGATCGATGGCCGCAGAACCGGTTTGCAGCACCAATTTGCCATCGACTTCCGCCACTGAACGGAGCTCGAGATCATCTTCAACAAAACCGCCGTTGTAGTCCTCATACAGGCTGGCGTTACATTGGGGCTGGGTTGGATCTTGGTCGGGATTCTCTTCGTCCGGATCATAGGTTATCGTGATCACGTCGGTTGCCTGGTTGCCGGCCTCGTCGCTGGCGGTAACGGTAATCACATTGCTGCCCTCGGACAGTGTGAGGACCGCATTCCAGGCCACGGTCCCCGAGCATGTACCCGAGCCGCCCGCAGAGTTGGTCCAGGTCAACCCGGTAACCCCAATATTGTCGCTGGAAACACCGCCAACAACAATGGAATCATCATTTGTGGTATAGGTCGGGTTACCGGTTGGCGTTGTGATCGTCACCGAAGGCGCATCGGTGTCATCGCCTTCTTCAATGCCCACGGTGTAAAAGGTCGCCGGAGAGCCCTGATTGTTGAATTCGGTCAGAATCCAGGCGTCGGGGTGCACCGCATTAATAATACGGAATTCGTCATAAGAGACTTTTGGCTGCCGGCCCGATTGGTCATGCTGGTTTGCGATATAGAGATCGCAGCCATTGGAGATATTATACGTAGCAACACCCGTTGTCTCACTGTGAAAGGATCCGTCGATATAGAATTTTAAAAGATCATTGCCGGCATCTCTGATAAAAGTGGCATACTGCCAGGTGCCGTTCAGAAGATTACTTTGAGAAAAATTCTTTTCCGTTTTCGTGATGTCATCATCGATCGTAAATCTGAAGTCCGAATCACCGTTGGCATAAATTTCATAGCGTTTTCCCCCTCCACAACCCCCGGATGAGGTGCCCTTCTCCAATAGTCGCTTTTGATTGGGGACCTCAGCATCTATGCCCTTTATCCAGAAAGAGATCGTAAAATTTTCGTCTCCAAAGTCAATCGAGCCGCTGTTGGGGACCGCAAGATAATCATCGACGCCGTCGAAAGACAGGGCATTACCGGCTACTCCACCTATTTGGCTGGCCGAATTCATGCCCCCTTGTCGGTTCCATGGTTGTTGTTGCCGGTTGAATCCTCGATGCCACCCGACCCGGCCAGCGCGGGGTCTTCTTTGAGGTGCCATACCGCCCCAAAGGTCGAATTCCAAACCCCCGGCGGATTGTGGGTGGGCGAGGAGATACTGCTGTCTCCGTAATACATGTAGATGACCGTATCGCTCGAGTTGGACAGGCTGGGGATTTTAACCCAGGCCGTCAGCAGGTCATTGGTTTCGTCATAGGTCTCAATTTCGTGGGTCAGCGGGGTCGTCTCGTCGGACGCGCGAAATTGGATATCATAACCATTGGGACCGATATCGTTTTCGATTTGCTGAAACTGACTGCCGTTCAGCTTGATCATAACCGGAAAATCGATAAGGGGTGACCCCCCGGCGACCTGAGAGGCATGAATCGTTATTTGCACGCGTTTGGAAAATTCTGCAGAGGCGCTATCTGCAAAACAAAGCAAAAACGTTAAAAGAGCGCAGAGCCCGATCGACAAAAAGAAAACGCTCTTGTTTACATTCGGTTTCATAATTTTCTCCTTACCCTTCTTTCATATGATTGAATAGCGCACACTATTTTTTTCCTTTGACAATTACAGCTGATCATCAAAAACGGTGATGGGCGCGGTGTCCTGAGAGGTATAGCCCTTGCCGGCCTCCGAGCCTTCCTGGGCGTAGTCACCGGAGATGGCCAGCGCGGTGCTGTTGCCGTCCAAAAGCGTTTCGATCCGGCACAGCGCCCCGCGCGGCCCTCTGACCACCGAGCGGATAAAAACCATCCCGTCGGTGTCATCGGTGGGCCCGCCGCTGTCCGCATTGTTCCAAACCGTTACCGTATATGTAACCCCGGCCAGCCGTGTGTTGACCCAATCAACGCCGCCGGCAAAATTGGAACCGGTGGCATCGGCGATGGCAAAGTCCCAATCGGCCCCGGCCCCGGTGGCCACTTTGACCGCATTTTGCTGAACAAAGGGAACTTTTAAAAGCTCTTTGGCATGCTGCAGTCCGGATTCGGCGGTATAAAACGCCCTTTCATGCAAAAGCGAATTGGTGGCGATCTGCACCTCGGTAATACTGAGACTGGAGGCAGAAATGCCGATAATCGTCAACAATACCAAAACCATCAGGGCGGCCACCATGACCGATCCGGTCTGATCATTGACGATACAAGCTTTTGTTTGCATTTTCGTATCCTTTCCGCCCCCATGCGATCGGTGCGAGATTGCGCCTTTAGGAGCCCTGGCCTCTGATAAAATTAAGCGAGACATCGTCGGCATTCGGGTTGGCCGTTGTTACCGTTATAATGATGGTTTTGGTAAATGTTATCGGAACATCTTCGTTCACATTCCAGACAATGCTGTAAGCGCCGCTGGCGGCCTGGTGCGGATTGTTGTTCGGATCCAGATCCGCATGGTCATAGGGCAGGGAACTGAGCTGTTCCAGGCGCTCCACGGCCAGGGTGGTGGCCTCGGTTTGCATTCTGGCCGCAGAATTGCCATTGATGGAACTAATCTGAATGCCGGCAATCGCTAAAATGCCGATTGAAAAAATGGCCAGGGCAAACAACGCTTCCAGCAGGGTAAAGCCCCGCTTGTTGAGCCGGCCAAAGATGTTTTCGGTGTTTTTTCGATCCTTCAAAGCGACTCCTAAGGCTTAAATATCATGGTGAAGAAAGCCATTTAAATCCTTACAGCCCCATGTTGCGGCAATTGACCGTGTCAACCAGAAGACGGCGTTGAAAATCGTCAGCCGAATTGACCCTGCCCGCCCCCACTACATAGGTGCGGTTGTCTGAATGACCCCGGATGGGAATCCGGGAGCGCGCCAGCACCCAGATGCGGACGGCCCTGATATTAGCAATATCGACCTGGGTGGGCCAAAAAGCAGGATCCAATGCAACCCCGCCGGGTGTATCAGCGGCATCGATGTCGCCGTCGTCATCTGTATCCAAAACGGTATCCAAAAATCCGTCATCGTCGGCATCCACGGCCCAGATGACGTTACCGTTGCCAGGGGTGATATCCAGCTGCCCGTCGCCGTCATCATCAAAGGCATAGGCAAAGGCGATGCCCTGGATATCATAAGCAATTAGCTCGGTTGTGCCGCTGCCCGCGTCAACCCTGCTCAGCGACTCGGCCCCATCATCGGCGATGCCGTCCAAATCGATATCGCCGCTGGTGAAACCGTAAGTGAGGCTTTCGTTGGGATCGGCGGTGGTACTGTTGGCATTATTGTCAAAGCTAAACTGGATAAAACTGCCGGTTGCAGATAAGATGCCCGCGCCGCTGGACTCCCCCGGATCATCGGCCCCGTTGGCGGCATCGTTGTCAACCCCGTCAGAGGCTAACGGATCATAGCCGGCCATACGGATTTCTCTTTTTATCAACGACATGGCCGCGCGGATATTTTGCTGCATCTCAACGGCGACCTGCTGGTTGGTGTAAGATTTTTGCTGGGCCTGGTAGGTACTGTAGATCACGGCCATGATGATCGAGCCCACCGCCATGGCGATCATCAGCTCGGTTAACGAAAAGCCTTTATGATTATCGATTCGTGATTTCACTGTTTCAATACCTTCAAAATCAGGGCTTTAAAGAATCCTTGAGTTGCCGGTCCTGATGACTTCGATGCCTTTGGTGACGTTTAAGCTATTTTTCAGGCTGACGGTACCGCCGGCGTTACTCAGAAGCCCGCGGCTGTCAAAGAGGACCTTGTCGGCGGTTAAGGTCGTACTTATCGGGTCGACACCGGCGGGCATTGTTCCTCTTTTTAGCGTGGGCTCATCGCCATCCAGATCTCCGTTGCCGGCATTGGCGCCGGCGCCATTATCCAAAAATACCGTATAGGTCTCGTTTGCCCTGTTAAACAGCAGCCCGACACTGACGTTGTCTTTAAGCGCTCTTGATCTGGCATACTGCATGACTGCAAAAACATCCTTGGTCGCAGCGCTGAGCTGACGCTTTGGCCGCCAGGCAAAAAAATTGGGTACTGCCAGCGCGGCCAGGATGGAAATAATTGCGATTACCACCATCAACTCGATAATTGTGAATCCTGATTTATTTCGCATGATCCTATGATCCCAATTTCAAATTTTGACACCCTTAATAATGCAGGGTTTATGCCAATGCCTAAGGCGCTATTGCGGGGTGAATATTTTTTGGCGGCCAGCAGCGGGCCATGGAATAATATATATATTTTCAAATACTTATGGGAATTATGACGATCGTTTGGCGGGTATGTCCTCGTACTCGGGAACAAAAAAAGAACCGGAACAGCTATAAAAATATTTTAACAATATTAATTTTTTTTATACCCGGCGCAACTATGTGGGGTTTTCGACAGCAGGGATTACGAGAGCTTGGTTCAGAATTCAGTCAGCAGTGCAATCGAACGGGTGAAATCTCTAGATGGTCAACGGTCCCGAGTTTGGTTCGCGTGTGGGAGGAATGAAGCAGCTTATTATAAAATGTCAAACGAAGACTTGACCCCCACTTTTGAACCATAGTACCTCTATGGTGAATCAAATATAAGGAATTCATTATGGTCAAATTTGTTGATCTTAGCCATATCATCGAGGCGGGCATGATTACTTACACCGGTCTTTCGGGGCCCGTAATCAGCGACCATATGAGCCGGGAAGATTCTGAATCGCACTATTCGGATGGGACGACGTTTCAAATCGGCAAAATCGAAATGATCGCCAATACCGGCACCTATATCGACGCACCATTTCACCGCTATGAAGACGGTCAGGATTTATCAGAGCTTAAAATGGCGTCGATCGCTAATCTGGATGGCATCGTGTTTCGGGCAGCACAAGGCGTTCGTTCAATTGATAAGCATGTTTTTGAAAGCGATACGGTCGAGGGCAAAGCTGTCCTTATCCATACCGGTTGGGACCGGCATTGGAGAACCGATGCGTACTTTGAAAGCCATCCCTTTCTAACCCGTGATGCAGCTGAATACCTGAAATCCTCAGGTGCCGCTCTGGTGGGGATCGATTCGCTGAATATCGATGACACCGCCGATGGATCGCGGCCGGCGCATTCGATTTTACTGAAGGCCAATATACCCATTGTTGAACATATGTGTCATCTGGAGGTGCTGCCGGATCAAGGGTTTAGATTTTTTGCGATTCCGGCCCCGGTGAAGGGGATGGGGTCGTTTCCGGTCCGCGCCCTTGCCCTGATTGATTAAATTAGCCACAGACCCACACGGACTCACACGGACCTTTTGGCCGAGCGACATGCTCGGCCAAAAACCTGTCGTCCCGCTTCGCGGGATAAAAATATTCATCCTAAGAGTTTGTAGCCAATGGATCCGTTATATTGAATTATTTAGCTTGAAGCCAAAATAGATTAACTGTTTGCCCGAAGGGCTGACAGTTTTTCTACCGACAAGGTCGTCGGGAAAAAAGAATTGTCTGTGTGCGTCTTTGTGGGTCCGTGGCTAATAAAAAAGCGGCTTTGGTTGAGACATGCAAAAATCATCCGTATTTGAAGAAACTTACAATAACTACCTGGCGCAGATCGCCAGGCTGGATTTGAAAAAAATCGCCGATCGACTTGGAGCAGAAATGGTCGGTGATGAACTCATCATCCCTGTTTTTGGAAAACCCCACCGGATATCCCCTGCCGGGATCAGCGGGCCATCCGGCAGCAGACCGAATTTTTCAGTATGTGTGATTCTTTTTAAATACCTGCTGCTGTGTCCTGATCATGAACCGGTTGAAAATGACTGGGTCAGCTTTAAGGATTTCAAAGATTCGGCGCCCTTTTCCGGCGCCTTCGTCAATTACACCGAAGCCCCGCTGGCCAAATATTTTTCAGGCCACCTGAAAGATCTGGAGGCCGCCTGCCGGGGAATCCATGGTCATCCGCCGGTCGCAACGTTCTCTTATGATCTGTGCATGCAGTTTAATGCCCTGCCGAAAATTCCGGTCTTGCTGCTTTTTAACGATACCGATGATGATTTTGCGGCCCAGTGCATGGTGCTTTATGAACGTCGGGCTGAAGATTATTTAGACATGGAGTGTCTTGCGATGGTGGGGATGCTGCTGTTCGAATACCTAAAACCGAAAACCGATAAGCCGGCTTAGCCGGTTCATCCGTTTCGCATGCCATGCGCCTCCCCGACCGGCGTTTGCAGATGCGTAAATCCCTTTGAGCTGTCAGCGGTTATTCCCAGTCGAGCAGCCGTTGCTGCCCTTCCAGTTTGCGGATTTGGGTCAGGTCCTGGCTGACCTCAAGGCAGCCGCGGTAGTATCCGCCGGCATCCCGCACCGCAAAATAGCGGATGTAAATAAATTTGCCGCCCAGCTCGATCCAGAATTCCGCCGTGTTGCGTGAACCGGACTTGAAGGCATCCAGGATCTTATTGACCAGATGGACGCTTGTGGGGGGATGGCAGTTTCGGACCTCCCGTCCGATGATCGCGGAGCTGCGCGGGAAAATCCGCTCCGGCCCTTCGGAGTAGTAGGCCACCCGGTCGTTTTCATCGACAAAGGTTAAGTCCACCGGCAGGTGCGTAAGCATCAGGTTGATCTGCTCCAGGGTCAGGCGTCCCGTATCCAGGCCCAGGGCCCCGGCGACATCTTTGAGGACCTCCGCTGGTTCCGGGGGCCCGTCCTCCGGTTCCGGAATGATATCTTCGGGCCAGCCCGTATCCGGGACCACCCAGGCAAAACCGATATCGCCCTCACCCGCTTTGACCCTGATCCATTCCGGGTCGGAAAGCATATCCAGACTGGCAGGAAAAAGGATGTGCTCTTCCTTGTAAATCATATCCCGAATCGCCTGAATGGCTTCTTTCAGAGGCGTGAGCGTGCCCTCCGGATCGGAATTGGCAAACGCTTCGCGGGCCTGCTTAAGGCTGGCGCGGATGTCATCGTGGATGGACCACATCACCTGGGACGGCCCGGTAAAATGGTGGGCTTCCAGCATGGGAAAGAGCTGATTCTCCTTGCGGGTGTAATGAATATCGATCTCGGATAAGCGCTCAATAAGGGATCCCAGCATCTGGCTGTTCTCCTTGAAGGCCTCAAGTCCGGGTGGCTGTCCCATGCGCCCCATGAGCATACTGGTTTCACTCATGACCTTTTCGGAAGCCCGGTTCTCTTTCATGAAGGTGTGGATGGGATGCCCCAGAGGAGGCTCCGGCCGGTCCTGCTCCTCAAGCGCCTCTTTAAATATTTCAACGTGGACGTCGCACAGGCGTTTGATCTCTTCGGCGGGCAGACCCTCGTCCATCAGGGCTTGCTCCATTTTTGCGATCTCGGAGGCCTCGACGCCGCTGATCAACTGAGAGAATCTTTGTTTGAGCACCGCCATGTCTTCTCCGGCGTGGAGGGCCTTGATGATTTCCTTGAGTGCCGCCTGCTTTTCCTCCGGATCGCTGATAACGTCACCGGCACCGTCGGGAGCGGATTGATCAGGAGTCGTGGTTTTGCCCGTTTGCCGGTTTATTTCATTTGTCAGGGCCTCAATGAAATTGTCCGGGTCCAGCCCGCCGATACCGGCGACCTTACCGAGGGTGGCCACCTTGCCCAATGTTTTTCGCATGATGGGGTTTTTGAGTCCCTTAAATTTGGGAGACAATCTGACTAAAAAATCCTCCAAAAAGGGGTATTCTTTCAACAAACTGTCGATTTTGGTACTGGCGCTGATATCCATGGCGAATTCTCCTTGGCCGGATTAGAACCCATCTCAAAAATGCGTCTAAGTGTCCATGGCGGCGTTGCAACCCGATTCAAAATGCTCACATACTAACGTGTATGCTCCGCTTTCGAATCGGTTTGCGCCTTGATGCATACATTAATCTGATTAGATCAGACATGTAATCCCGCTTCAGCGGGGCCCTGAACCCTAAGCCACCTTTTTGAGATGGGTTCTAAATACAATTTTTTTGGCTTTGAGCATAAAGAAAAACCAGCTGTAAGTCAAATCTGGAATGATCCTACTTTGCTTATTTGTGCGCCAGGATCACCTCCGACGGGAACAAGCACTGTTGATGATATTCGCGCAGTTTTATATGGAAGCCATGTTCTTTCAGTTTTTCCGACAACCGGATTCCGCGGCAGCCGCCCATTAACCTTGGTGATACCCGATAAATTCGATCATAAATGCCGCTTCCAAATTTTTCCCCCAGGGTCATATTAACGAGAACTAATTTGCCGCCCTTTTTAAGTACGCGGTTGAATTCTTTTAAGACCGCATCCATCCGGTCGAAGGAAATCAAGTCAAACATGTAGCTATTGATTAACACATCAAATTGCGCATCTTCTGAATCAAGATCAAAGGCGCTGGCCTTTTTTAGCGTATAGTGTGCCTCAGATAACCGGCTGAGTCGCTTTCCGGCTTTTTTTAACATGCCGGCGGATATATCGATACCCATATTGGTTCCGTCCGGGTTTCTTTTTACGATTTCAAAAAAAGCCAGACCCGTACCGACCGCGACCTCAAGGATATGCTGACCGTTTTTAATTTCCGCCAATTCCAAGGCCCGGTTTCTGGCCTTAGATTCCGTCAGATTGCCCCAGATATCATATACGTTCGCCAGTGAATTATAAATCCCGGCGATTTCAGCCTGAGATACCCGGGCATCTAGTTTTTTTTGCTGACCCCAACAGCATTTAGGTCCTTGTGATGAAACAGTCTGTGCCATTTTTATCTCCTTGGATTATTATCGTTTAAATCTGAAAAATTCTGATTTAAGATTGTGCAGCTTCACCTTGGAAAACGCTGCAGCGGCAACCTTTGAGAAGCTGCTGGAAAGCCTCATTTTGCGGATCGAACAAATTTCCCAAATCCTCCATGGCCTCAACGACCGCGATCTGGCGGTTCTGCGGAATCAGATCCAATAATTCAGAGATCATTTGCGAGCTTTGCGCCTCTAATAATGCGTGCACCTGTTTTCCGGCCTCTGTAATCTGTACCTCGACAGTGCGTTGGTTATTTTCTTTGCGCCTGCGGATCAGCAGCTTTTGTTTTTCCAATTTCTCAACAATTCGGGTCGCGGTGCTCTGATGCAGCGCCACTTCAGCTGCCAGGGCGCTCATGGATTTTGGGCCGTCGATCAAGGCTTCGAGGGTGTAGCATTGCTGCACGGTGACCGGGCCGCAAAACAGCTGCTCGCGCATGAGCTGATTGATAAACCGGGCGAGCCGGGTAAAGGATTGTCTTGACCTTTCAACAAGTTGGTTGTGTTTCATAATGCGCTCCTCAAAACAGGCTTTATGTTTGCTTTTAGCAATATTTGCTAATAACATAATATGCTAATAGCAAGTGTCAAGGGAAAAATTCTGTTTTTGATCATTTTGTAATTTTAGACGCATCTTGAGCGACTAATCTGGGCATGAAATAAACCCAAAAAGGATGATCATATGGCCATCGATGTCATGATAAAAAGAAGAGTCCAACCGGGTCGTCGGGCCAAAGATTTGGTTCCGCTTATCCTTCATCTTCGAGCCCTTGCCACCTATCAGCCCGGCTATATCTCAGGGACGACGTTATGCAATCTGGAACACCCGGATGAATGTCTGGTGATCAGCAGATGGGAGTCGATTGACGACTGGAACAAATGGCGAAGCAGCCAGCAAAGAACTGAAATTGAATAAAAAATCGAAATGCTGATCGGCGAAAAAGCCGAATACACGCTGTATGCGCCCATGGTTGCTCACCCGGACCAGAGAAATTCATTCTCTAATAAATTAGGGCATTAAAATAAGCTGTTGACAAAATTTATTTCGTATAGGTAATATGTCTCCTTTTTTAGAATCGATCTTTTAATGGAGGAGCAGATTGGAAAAATATTCTCAGCCGAGTAACCGGCTCCCTACCTCTAAAAAGAACCCTTCCAAAACCATACGTCCCAAGCGGTTTCGTATCACTTTTGTCCTTTCGTTTCTGATTCTGTTTTTATTATGGATTGTATTTTCCGGTAAGTTCGATGCATTTCACATTACGCTGGGCCTCATCTCGAGCGCCATCGTCGCCGTAATTTCCGGTGATCTGCTGTTTACCTCAACCCAGCCACGGGGGATTTTTTCGTTGTGGCTCCGGCTGTTCGCCTACATTCCATGGCTGATTTATCAAATATTTCTGGCAAACGTGCATGTTATGTATCTGGTCTTCCATCCGAAGATGATGGAACTCATTAATCCACAGATAATTGAATTTGAAAGCCGGTTGAAAAGCGATTACGCCAGGACAAGTTTCGCCAATTCCATCACGCTTACCCCCGGCACGATTACCGTGAATGTGACTGTGTTGGGTCGATTTGCGGTCCATTGCATTGACGACCAATCCGGTTTGTCACTTCCCGGTGGAATGGAAGAAAGAATCGTTAAAGTTTTTAGAGAATAATAAAATAATGGACAGCGTATTCTATTACAGCGGATTCTATTTGAGTCTAATTATGTTGCTCCCCCTTTACCGGGCGATTTTCGGTCCGACCGTTCTGGATCGTCTCATCGGCGTTAATGCCATCGGGAGTAAAACGACGGTCCTGCTCATACTGGTCGGCGTGATCTACGGTCGGGTGGACATGTTCGTTGATATTGCCCTGGCTTATGCATTGTTAAATTTTATCGCCGTGCTGGCGGCCTCTCGTTATTTCCAGAAAAAACGGGGCTTATATGAAAAATAACCTTCAGATTGATCGTCGAGAACAGACGTAAGGAGGTTTATTCGATGAATTATTTAATCATACTTCTTTTGATCAGCGGGCTGTTTTTTTTTACGGGCGGCTCGATCGGTATTCTGCGACTGCCCGATTTTTACACCCGACTGCATCCGGCCGGAAAACTGGACACCGCCGGCCAGTTCTTTACCATGTCGGCCATTGCTCTGTTCGTTCTTCTAGATTTCTCTTTAGCTAATTTTTTGACGGCTACCAAAATTGTTTTAATCGTCATTTTCGTTTATATCACCAGTCCGACGGCCACCCATGCCATTGTCGATGCCGGGGTGCGCGCAGGCCTCAAACCCTGGACAAAAGAAGGACCATTATGATCTGGGAGATTGAACTCGTCGTTTTACTGATTGTCTTGATTTGCGGCATCGGCGCCATCATGGTTAAAGACCTCCTGGGGGCCGCCATACTTTTCGGCGCCTATAGTTTTATGATGTGCCTTCTGTGGGCCATAATGGGGGCGGTCGATGTGGCCTTCACCGAAGCCTCTGTCGGTGCCGGCATCAGTACCGTACTTTTCGTAGCAGCGGTTTTTCGCACTTCCAGGAGGACAAAGGATTGAAGATTTTTAAAATAATCATTGTTCTCCTGTTCGGAGGCCTACTTATTTATTTCACGCAGGACTTTCCGTCCTGGGGCGATCCGCAGGCGCCCGCCAGCATGCATGTATCGCCCCGTTATATCGAAAAAACCATGGAGGAGACCTCGGTTCCCAATATCGTCACGGCGGTACTGGCGGATTACCGTGGATACGATACGATGTTTGAAACCATTGTTATCTTTTCCGCCGGGATTGCCT
>Ga0224502_10000248_pt1 | contig 17116 bp, 18 predicted proteins | sample SF_Oct11_sed_USG_5_FD_169104 | JGI IMG/M metagenome (GOLD analysis project Ga0224502, IMG submission 169104) | Sediment microbial communities from San Francisco Bay, California, United States - SF_Oct11_sed_USGS_13 | ecosystem: Environmental > Aquatic > Marine > Sediment | place: USA... | reverse complement strand
TCGAGAAAACCGTTTTCGGGCCTGCCGTTGTGTTCCTGTTTACGTTGCTCGCCGCCGTGTACCCGGCGCTGCGTCTGCGTCGCCTGCATCCCGTTGAAGCAATGAGGTCCAACTGATGCGCATGCTGCCCGTACTCAGTCGACTCGCATGGCGCTACCTGTGGCGCAATCACCGACGGACGATCGTGATGCTCAGCGCCATATCCGTCGGCGCGTGGGCGATGATCTTCATGACCGCGCTGACACGCGGCATGGTTGACCAGATGATTGCGGATGGGATCAGCGTCATACCGGGGCATGTCCAGGTCCACAATCCCGATTATCTCGACGATCCGAGCGTTAACAATCGCATTGCTTTGACGGACGCAGAACTGGAACAGCGGTTTGGCGAGGCTGGTTTTGCGGCCTGGGCGAGTCGTGTTCGCGTGCCTGCGGTGATCACGAGTGAAAGGGAGTCACGTGGTGTGACCCTGCTGGGTATCGATCCGGACGCCGAGCGCGCGTTTTCATTTGTGGATTACGACAAGGTCGATGGCCGTTTCCTGGAGGGCCCCGACGACAATGGTGTTGTTATCGGCGCGAAGCTCGCCGAGACGCTTGAAACCACCGTCGGCAAGCGCATCGTCCTGATGAGCCAGGACCCGGACAACGAGATCGCAGATCGTGGATTCCGGGTGGTTGGCCTGTTCCACGCGAACATGGATGTCTACGAAGAGACCTACGCGTTCATTGGTAAACGCACGGCACAGAAGATGCTGCGCATCGGCGATACGGTATCCGAGCTTGTATTTGTCGGCAGCGATTATCGCAACGTCGAACCGGTATACGAAAAAGTCTCGGCAGCCGTCGATGACTCGGTGAAAGTGAGTCGCTGGACCGAGGTCGATACCTACCTCGGGACGATGCTCGGCGTCATGGACGGATTCATGCTGATCTGGGTTATCGTCATCTTCCTTGCACTGTCTTTCGGGCTCGTGAACACGCTCGTCATGGCTGTGTTCGAGCGCGTGCGTGAGATCGGCCTGATGCTTGCGCTGGGGATGAAGCCGATGAGCATCCTCGGGCAGATCATCATCGAGTCGATGATGTTGCTGGCGGTCGGGCTGCTGATCGGGGACGTGCTGGCGTACGTAACCGTCAAGCCGCTGGAGAGCGGTGTCGATATTTCGATCGTGGCCAAGGGTATGGAAATGTTTGGTGCGTCCAGCATTTTATACCCGAAGCTTTATATGGACGACGTGATCCTGTCGAACGTCGTTGTACTGGTATTGGGCTTCCTCGCAAGCCTGTCACCGGCCTGGCGGGCCTCTCGCTATGAGCCGGTCGAGGCAATTACAAAGGTGTGATGATGACGGCTGTACGTTGTGTGGATATCTGCAAAACCTATCGCCAGGGCGATCAGGATATAAAGGCGCTCGATCACCTGAGTGTCGAGATCCAAAAGGGCGAGTTTGTCTGCCTGATGTCGCCTTCGGGCGGCGGTAAGACGACATTACTCAATGCGATCGGGGGCCTCGATATTCCCGACAGTGGTGAGGTCTGGGTGGCGGACAAGCGTATCGATCAGATGAGTAAAGGCGAGCTTGCCGACCTGCGTCTCGCGAACATCGGCTTCGTCTTCCAGGCGTACAACCTGATTCCCGTGCTGACTGCACAGGAAAATATCGAGTTTGTGATGCAGGTGCAGGGCGTACCGACGGCCCGGCGCCGAGAGAAATCGCTCGCCATTCTCGAGGAGGTTGGCCTGACGGGCCTCGAAAGCCGGCGGCCGGCGGCGATGTCGGGCGGTCAACAGCAGCGGGTCGCCGTGGCGCGCGCGATCGTGTCGCGCCCCGCACTTGTCCTCGCCGATGAACCTACGGCGAATCTCGACTCGAAAACCGCGGACGAACTCATGGAGTTGTTCAAGGAACTCAACGAACATCACAACACGACTTTCGTCATCGCCACCCACGACCAGCGCGTCATGCGGTACGCGAAAAGAATTATTCGGATGCGGGATGGGCGCATCGTTGATGACATCGAGCAGAATGCGGCGTAGCGCCGCTCTCATTCTTATCGGCTTGTCGGCAATGGCCGCCGCCGATGATTTGACGACCGAGTTCGGCGGACATACGAAATTCCGTGTCGTCGGCCAGGGTTACCCGGACGACAGCCTGTTCAGGGATATCGTCGGCCCCGACTCGCTGGACGTCGGAGCCGACCTGCGACTCAACCTGAAGCTGGCTTCCGGTCGCTGGACGTTTGACACGGCGTATCAACTGGTCGGCCTTCAGGGCGACGGCCTGAAACTCAGCGGGCCGCCGAACGATGACCGCCGGCTCCTGGATCTCACCGATATTATTTCCGAAGGCAGTGACAGCGCGATTCTGCACCGGCTCGACAGGCTCTGGCTTGGCTACACGAGCGAGAAAGCCGTCGTTCGATTGGGTCGTCAGGCCCTGTCCTGGGGCAATGGTCTCGCTTACGCGCCGATGGACCTCGTCAATCCATTCGATCCTGCTTCGATTGACACCGAATACAAGGCCGGCGACGACATGCTGTACGTGCAGTATCTACAGGACAATGGCAACGACGTGCAGGCGGCCTACGTGTTCCGACGCGATGTCGTGAGCGGCGACGCCAAGGCTGACGAGGCGACTGCGGCGATCAAGTATCACGGTTTTGCCGGGGAAGCGGAGTACGACCTGCTGCTTGCCCGCAGCTACGGCGACGCTGTCATCGGGGTTGGGGCAGGGCGCGACATCGGCGGTGCTGTCTGGAGCAGTGACCTGGTTGTTACCGACACGGATCTCGATACCTACGTCCAGTTCGTCAGTAATGTCATGTACTCATGGATCTGGGGTGGGAGAAACATAAGCGGCAGCCTGGAGTACTATTTCAATGGTTTCGGCCAGAGCGACGGCCGCTATGACCCCATCAGCCTTGCCATGAACCCGGACTTGCTCGTGCGCTTGTCACGCGGTGAGCTGTTCACGCTCGGCCGGCACTATTTCTCCGCAAACATGATGATCGAGATGTCACCACTATGGATTCTGACACCAACGGTCTTCATGAACGTCGAGGATCCAAGCGCGCTGTTTCAGCTTGTTACGACCTACAGCCTGTCGGAGAACATGACGTTTCTCGGCAGCATCAACGTACCGACAGGACCGAGCGGCACCGAGTTTGGTGGGATTGAATCGGGTCTGCCCGGCCGTTACCTGTCCCGCGGCGCCGGATTGTTCGCCCAGCTCGCCTGGTATTTCTAGCGCAGGGACTGCTGCTAGCCCGGCGTCAGGCTGGCAATCAGACGCCTGAATCCGGCTTCGATTTCGAGTTCGAAGACAGGGTCCTTAATGTACTGATACTTGGTGATGTCGACCTTATAAGGCTCGGCGTCGAGCATCAGGTCGATGCGCGAAAAGAGATCTTCCTCTTCCCACCTCATGTGTTTACGCAGACAGTCGACATAGGCCGATGTGTCCATGATCATTTTCTCGCGGCGCACCGCTGCGCCGGCGTTGATCGCCTCGACTTCATCGCGTAGCAGACAACCGAGCCGCGCAATTTCAAGGTGTTCTGTAGGGACGTGGTTCAGGTCTTCCGAGAGATCCGGCCGCCGTTCGCGAAGCTGCTCGTAAACGACGTCCTCCTTGGGGTGATGCACGGCATCCGGGTAGACTGTCATGTAGCGCATGATCTCGTCGAGCAGTTCAAAGTCCGGGTCTTCGTCTGCCTCCATGGCTTCGACCTGGTCGGCCAGGAGGTTCAGAACCATGCTCATTTTGCGGTGATCATCCCGCAAATCCGCCATGAGCTCGCGTGCATCAGTATTCATCCGCCAATAGTGGCGGCCATTGTGGCCTCACACCATTGGGAAATTCACCTACGGAGGGTCATAAGATCTAGCGGGCCATGCCGAGGATATCGTCGAGGACCGTTCTTTCATGAACTGCGTGGATGATGCCATCGCCGGAGATCGTTGCCGTGCTGTCGTCGAACGGCCCCATCTATATCTCGCCCATTTAGGATCCATGTGCGCTGTTATTGCCGGCACCAGAGCTACCAGCGCTATAATTGTAGTCCTGACAATGAGGTGTTTTTGATGCGTAAAGCGACTATTTTTCTGCTGATCAGTTTCGTGTTCGCCACAGGCTGCGCGGTCAACCCCGTGACGGGCAAAAGCGAAATCATGTTCATGAGCACCGCGCAGGAAATTGAGATGGGCAAGCAGAACTATGTGCCCATGCAACAGTCGCAGGGCGGGGTTTACGACGTCGATCCCGAACTTACTGCCTACGTGCAGCGTGTCGGTAGTAAGGTTGCGGTGCAGAGCGGCGTCGATCTGCCATACGAATTTGTAGTCCTGAATAATTCGGTGCCCAATGCATGGGCGCTGCCAGGCGGCAAGATTGCGATTAACCGTGGCCTGCTTTACGAACTCGAATCCGAAGCTGAGCTGGCTGCAGTGCTGGGCCACGAGGCAGTGCATGCGGCGGCACGACATACCGCGAAGCAACAGTCGCGCGCAATGCTCATGCAGGTAGGCGTGATGGGTACCGCGATCGCTGCGAACGACAGCGATTACGGCAACCTGATTGTCGGTGGCGCGGGCATGCTGGCGCAGCTAGGGCTTGCGAAATACGGGCGCGGCGCGGAACTCGAGTCTGACCGCTATGGTATGGAGTACATGTCGAAAGCGGGGTATGACCCGCAGGGTGCCGTCGAACTTCAGCAGACGTTTGTGCGCCTTAGTGAAGATCGACGTCAGGACTGGTTGAGTGGCTTGTTTGCAAGCCATCCGCCATCGCAGGAACGTGTAGACACCAATTTCCAGACCGCGCGTAGCTTGCCGGCAGGTGGCATGCGCGGCGAACGTGAATACCAGGCGACCATGCGCAAAGCGAACGCGGCCAAACCCGCTTACGAAGCGTATGACGAAGGGCGCAAGGCGCTTGCCGAGAAGAAGATCGACGAAGCAGCGGCACTTGCTGAACAAGCGCTCGACCTGTTCCCGGCGGAAGCGCATTTTCATGCCCTGCGCGGTGACATCCGGCTGGTACAAAAGAACTACGACTCGGCCGCAACCAACTACACACGGGCTATCGAGCGTCGCGATGACTTTTTCTACTATCACCTGCAACGTGGTCTCGCCAGAAAGGAACTGGACAACATGGACGCGGCAGTCACGGATCTCGAGCGCAGTCTCGAGCTTCTTCCCACGGCTCCGGCTCACTTCGCGCTGGGCGATATTGCAAAGGTGCGCGGCGACCGCGACGAAGCAATTGAGCACTACAAAGTCGTTGCCAGTGCGGGCGGAGAATATGGCGAGGCTGCAACTGCGGAGTTGGTAAAACTCGATTTGTCGGCAAATCCGGGCACCTATGTCAATCACGGGTGTTCTGCTGACGGGAACGGAAACCTCGTTGTGTCGGTCAGAAATGAAACACCTGTGCAGATTAGCGGCGTGGTGGTTGCTGTTTCCTACACAGATGCGAATGGCCGGCAACAGCAACAGCGCTTCGGCATCGGCGGACAAATTCCACCCGGACAGGTTGCCAGCGTAAACACGGGCCTTGGCCCCTATACGGCGGGCTCAAACTGCCCGGCACAGGTGGTTGCTGCCGAGATAGCGGAGTAACGACCAGGAGAAAGACATGCCCAGGATCGCTCTCGTGCTCTGCGCAGCCCTGCTGGTTGCAATAGGGCTGGGCACATTGGTTTCGGGCCTGGATCGTCCGAAAGAGCACCCGGCCGCGCCGCTTGGCATTGACGAGCCCGAGGCCGACACAAGCCTGGATAAGAGACTACAGGACCTCGAGCAGGCGCTCGCAGAGGAGCGCGAAGCACGGATCGCACTCGAGGATACGCTGGCCATGCTGTTCGAGGAGCTGGATCGCCTGGAAGGCACAGACGAACGGGCTGAGGCGGGACTACAGTCTGCGGCGGAAAACGAACGCCAGACGCGCGCGGCCGAACGTCGGGGACAGAGGAACGAGGCCGACTGGGTGCGCAGCTACCAGGAACGGCGGATTGCGACTCTCGTTGAAGGCGGATTTTCGGACGAAGAGGCCCGGCATGCTCTGCAACTGGAGTCGGAGGCTTCATTCAAGGCCATGCAGCTAGCCTGGGAGGCGCAGCGAAATGGCGAGTCGATCGACGTTATGGACGCCGTCAGCAACCCGCAATCGATTCTGCGTGCGGAGATGGGTGACGATGCCTATGCCCGTTATCTCGCGGCTCAGGGGCAACCGACCGCGATCCGCATAACCCAGGTGCTGGGCGGCTCCCCTGCGAATGACGCTGGCTTGCGGGCAGGTGACGAACTCATTAGCTACAACGGCGAACGAGTCTTCAATGTCATGGAGTTGCGCAACGGCACGATGCAGGGACAGCCCGGCGAGGATGTTGTCGTCGAAATCGAGCGTGACGGCGTGCGCATGCAGCTGACGTTGCCGAGAGGACCGATCGGTATTACGGGGTCCGGCGCGAACGTTCGCGGCATGAACTGGTGGGGTGGATAGCAATTAAATGCCCCGGCGGTGGATAAAGGCCGCCGCGGGATGCAAAATGGGGTCATTAATAACAAGAGGTTGGAAAAGCCCTTGAGTCGCCTTCGTTATACCGTGCCCAATAGCTTCACCGCGCTTAGCCTGCTGCTCGGTGTGTCATCTATCGTTACCACGCAGCTGGGCGAACTCGAGCTTGCCGGATGGCTCATCGTCTGGTGCGGTTTGCTTGACGTCATGGACGGTCTGTCGGCGCGTTTGCTGAAAGCCACGTCCGATTTCGGGGCTGAGTTCGATTCGATGGCAGATCTCGTGTCTTTCGGCGTTGCCCCGGCCGTACTCATGCTCAACGCGGGCCTGCAGATCGGTGGCATCGAGTTTGACTCCGGACAGTTCTGGGTGCTGCTGGTGGCAATTGCCGTATTTACCCTGGCCGGCGCCATGCGCCTGGCGCGATTCAATCTTCACAGCGACGAGCCGCCGACGGGCTGGTTTGCAGGTCTGCCGATCACTGCGGCGGGCGGTGGCCTGGTGTCCTCTATTGTGCTGGTGCTCATTCACCACCCCGAATTGGCCGCATCATTGCCGCTGCAGCTTTACTTGCCTGTACTCATGTTCGTGCTTGCGCTGCTCATGATTTCGCGGATTCGTTTTCCAAAGGCCCAGAAGCGCGAAGGCCTGTTCATTAACGTGTTCCAGGCATCTGTTATCGCGAGCGTCTATTACTGCGGCATCACCCGCTCATACCCCGAGTATCTGCTCGGCGTGGGTATCTTCGTGCTGATTTCCGGGATCATTGCCGGGCGCATGACGCGCCAACTCTGACGCCATGACCGTCAGGCCCTGAAGGAAAAGTAATGCCCAAGCGATATTCGGTTTCGTCAGTCTTGTTGTACCTGTTGTTCCTGGCCGGCATCGCCGTGGCCCAGAACGCACCGCTCGATCTCGACAAATACCAGTCTTTCGAAGGCTTCGTCGACACCTGGTGGGACGAAGAAACCGGGCGCATGCTTGTGCGCGTCGAGGAATTCGATACGCCGTTTATCTACCAGACGTCACTGCCTCGCGGTGTTGGTTCGAACGACATCGGTCTCGACCGTGGCCAACTCGGCACTACGAAGATCGTCCGCTTCCTGCGCAGCGGACCGAAGATCCTGCTCGTGGAGGACAATCTTCAGTATCGTGCCGACAGCGAAAATGCCAGGGAGCGCCAGGCGATTGATGAATCGTTTGCACGGTCTGTGATCTGGGGTTTCGTTGCTATCGATGATGACGACGATTCGGCAATCATCGATGCGACCGCATTTTTTGTGCGCGACGCGCACGGTGTCGGTGCCCGGCTCGCGATGATGGGCGAGGGCAGTTTCAATGTCGACGACTCCCGTTCCGCGATATTCCTGCCGCGAACGAAAGCCTTTCCAGACAACACGGAAACCGAAGCGATAGTGACGCTGGTTGGGACGCCGACCGGCCAGCACTTGCCACGCGTCATTCCCGACCGGAATGCGTTGACCGTGCATGTGCATCACTCGTTCATTCGGCTCCCTGACGACAATTACGAACCATTGCCCTACGAATCACGTAGTGGCGTCACCGGGCTGCGCTATGACGACGGCGGTTTCCTGGACTACGCCACGCCAGTCGGCGATGCACTGATCCGCAATTTTGGGCGGAGGCATCGCCTTGAGAAGGTCGATCCCGCGGCCGAGCTTAGCGAGGCGGTCGAACCGATTGTTTACTATCTTGATCCTGGTGCGCCGGAACCGGTGAGGTCCGCTCTGCTTGAGGGGGCCCGCTGGTGGGCACAGGCGTTCGAGGCTGCTGGCTATAAGGACGCGTACCGGGTTGAGATGCTCCCGGACGGCGCCGATCCGATGGATGTGCGTTATAACGTGATCCAGTGGGTACATCGCGCGACGCGCGGCTGGTCCTACGGTTCTTCGGTCCTGGACCCGCGAACGGGCGAGATACTCAAGGGCCATGTATCGCTTGGCTCCCTGCGCGTACGCCAGGATTACCTGATAGCGGAAGGCTTGCTTGCACCCTACGTAGACGAGACGGTACCGCCCGAGATGCTCGAGATGTCGCTGGCGCGTATTCGCCAGCTGTCGGCGCACGAGGTCGGACACACGTTGGGCTTCGAACACAATTTCGCGGCGAGCACACAGAATCGGGCGTCGGTCATGGACTACCCCTTCCCCCTTGTGAAAATAACGGCAACCGGTGAACTCGACCTGTCTGATGCTTATGACGTTGGTATCGGTGAGTGGGACGAGCGTGCGGTGCTGTATGCCTACCAGGACTTTCCAGAGGGTGTTGACCGCGCTGCTGCGCGTCGGCAAATAATGGAGGACACGATTGGACAAGGTTTCAAGTATGTTGCGGATACCGATGCCCGCTCGGTATCCACATCGCATCCGGACGGTAATCTCTGGGATAACGGCGCGGATGCGATCCAGGAGCTCGAACACCTGATGAAGGTCCGGGAAATTGCCCTGCAGCGGTTCTCGGAACGCAATATTCGCATCGGCCGTCCGCTGGCTACGCTCGAAGAGGTCCTGGTGCCCATCTATCTTCTGCACCGCTTCCAGATAGAAGCCGTCGGCAAGCTTATCGGTGGTCAGTACTTTACGTACCGCCTGCGTGGCGATGCGCAGGAAGGTGCACGCCCGGTTCCGGTCGCCAGGCAGCAACAGGCGATTGACGCCTTGCTGGCGACTATTGATCCGGCGGTGCTGCGACTGCCACAGGGTCTCGCCGATCTGATAACGCCGCGCGTACCGAACAATCCGAAATCGCGCGAGACATTTACCGGGGCAACGGGCATTAACTTCGATCCGGTCGCGCCTGCGCAGAGCGCAGTTGCATTGACGTTACGCGTGTTGCTCGACCCGACCCGGGCCGCTCGACTCGAACGCGCCGGCGCACCGGGTTTTGACGCGGTCATAAACGGCTTGCTTGCGGCAACGTGGTACGCCGATGCACGCACTGGTATCGATGCGCTCGTAGAGCGGCAGGCCAGCTTGCAGGTGCTGTATGGGTTACTGCGCCTGGCGTTTGACGCGAGCGCTGACAATAATGTACGGGCGCGCTCCCTCGCTGCGGTGCAGGAACTCGATGGGTGGCTCGCAAGACGTTCGCCGCGCGATAAGGCCATGCGCGCGCACTATGCGTTTGCCCGGTACGAAATAGATCGGCTGCAAGATGACCCTGCAGCGCTCGAAACACTGGTGCCCGCGACATTGCCGCCGGGCTCCCCCATAGGTTCGTATTCAGAATAGGCCGATACCGATGTCCACAACCGTTACCGTTCTTATTGTCTACCTCGGGATTCTCGCGGCGCTTGCGATCTGGAGTCGCCGGGAGACGCACACGCTTGCGGGTTTCTACCTTGCCGGGAAAAAGCTGCCGTTCTGGGTCGTTGCCTTCAGCACGAACGCCACGGGAGAGAGTGGCTGGCTGCTGCTTGGCCTGTCGGGTATGGGCTACCTGGTTGGTGTGCAGGCCTACTGGGTTGTCGTGGGTGAAATCCTCGGCATAGCAGCATCGTGGTGGCTGGTTTCGAGGCGCCTGAAAGCACTTGGCGATGAGACCGATTCAATCACTGTTCCCGATATATTAACGGCCAAGTTCCACGATAAAGGGCACCTGATTCGTCTGGTGGCTGTCCTGATTATCGTCGTCATGGTGACGACCTATGTAACCGCCCAGATGGTTGCCACAGGCAAGGCGTTTTCGAGCTTCCTGGGCATGGACTACGCGACAGGCGTGGTCGTCGGTTCCGTCTTTATCATCGGCTATACCTTTGTCGGTGGTTACAAGGCAGTTTCTTATACCGACGTTGTGCAGGGCGTACTCATGCTACTGGGACTGATCGCGGTACCGGCGGCGGCGATCATTGCATCGGGAGGCCTGGGCAGTGTCGAGGAGTCGCTGATGCAACAGGACCCGAAACTGCTCAATATGTTTGCGATCGCGGACGGGCCGGTCTGGATCGGCATTGCGAGCCTGATCGCCGTGGGTCTGCCGTTTCTCGGCGTTCCGCAACTTCTCATTCGATTCATGTCAGCGCGCGATGATGGCGAGATCCTGAAGGCGCGCATCATGTCGGTATTCGTGATGTTGATCTTCACGGCGGGTGCCGTAACAGCCGGCGTGGCTGGGCGCGCGCTGTTCCCGGGACTCGAGGATCACGAAACGATCTTCCCGGTGCTTTCGAGCAACCTGTTCCCACCGGTTATTGCCGGCATGCTCCTCGTCGTCGTATTGTCGGCCATCATGTCCACGGTCGATTCGCTGCTGTTGCTGGCATCGTCCGCCTTCGTCCGGGATACCTACCAGAAGATCATGGGAAGTACGGAAAGCGATGAGCGTCTGTCCAACTATGGCAAGGTGTTCACGGTCGCCGTGGGCGTCGTGGCGGTCGTGCTGGGGGTCCAGGAGCCGCGCGTCATTTACCATTTCGTGCTCGCCTCGTGGTCCGGCCTGGGGTCGGCATTCGGTCCCGCGATTATCGGTATCCTCTACTATAAGCGGATAACCTGGCTTGGCGTACTTTGTGGTATGTCGGGCGGGTTCATCACAAGCGTCGTCTGGCTCATGTTCTTCAAGGACTCTTTCCATGGACTGTACGAGGCAATCCCGGGCTTTATCGCGGGTATGGTGCTGACATTTGGCGTGAGCAGGCTGACCAGCAGCGATAAATGAGCCAGGAAATGTAACCAAACCGGTCGACGAGCCCTATAAGCACACAGGAAACAAATTGAGGGTAAGTTGATGCGTTATTTGAAAATTCTGATTGTTGGGCTGCTCCTGGCTGTGCCGACGGTTGCGGCGGCCAGTGGTGACATTCCGGAGTCAGCGGTCTGGTATTTCCATCTTGATCTCGAGCAGATGCGTGAGAAGGGTCCGGGCCAGGGCGTGTATGACTGGTTAAAGATCGAAGCGCTCGCGGAGATTAAGGAGGAAGCCGGTGTCGATCTCGACAAGGAGCTGGACCGCCTGACAGCGTTTTCACAGGAGGGTCAGGGCCCCGTCATGCTGTTCGAGGGCAACATCAGCCAGGAAACGAAAGACAAGATCATGACGTTTGTCGCTGCTGGCGGCGATCTCACACCGCTGAAGGCGTCCGGGAAGACCTATTATCACTTCGCCGGCGCCGAGGAAGGCGAGGACGTGACCTATGGTAACGGTGATATTGAAATCGACCTCGAGCAGCTCGAGGATGAGGCTTGGGTAAGTCTCGCGCTGAAGAACAAGGTGCTGGTTACCGGCAGCGAAGAGCAGATGAAATCGATGCTTGCGAACGGCGGTAAAGTTGCCGGCAGCGGCAGCCACAAAGGCGCGCTGCTCGTACTGTCTGCCGAAAAGACGATGCTGCAGGCTGGAATGAATTCGGCCGCATTTACCGACGACGGTGACTCGGGGTGGGACTCGAATATTCTGCGAAACACCGAGCAGGTGGCGTTCATGATGGCGGCTGCTGCCAACAAACTCGCTCTCGAAGCGAAACTCATTACTACGGAGCCGGAGATGGCCGAATCACTGGCAAGCGTCGTGCGTGGCCTCATCAGCCTGGTAGCATTTAATGACGAAATGGATGCCGAGGTCGTCGCCATGTTACAGGGCACAAAGGTCGAGGCCAGCGGCAACAGCCTGAGCATATCGCTTGCGCTCGCCCCGGAACTTGTTGTTCAGACATTAAGTGACTGATGAGCTACAACTGATTGCGGCCGCGAAAGCGGGGTCTGCGGACGCGTTTTGCGACCTCGCGCGGCGATACAGGGAGCGCTTGCTGCGTTTCCTGTTGACGCGTTGTGCGAACTACGCTGACGCAGAGGATGTGTTGCAGGATTCGCTGATCTCAGCATTCCGTTACCTGCATTCCTACGACCCGCGCTGGCGATTCAGCACCTGGCTGTATCGCATTGCTATTCGTAATGCAGCCAAACTACGCGGGCCCGACCTGGTGGAGGTTGGTGAGCTTCGGGATGAAGAAAACGATCCGCTGTTGCAGTGCATCGCGGACTCGGAGACCGAAAACCTCTGGCTCAATGCCCGGCAATTGTTGAACGATGATGTGTTCGCAGCGATGTGGCTGCGCTACGCGGAAGATATGTCTGTCAACGACATTTCCAAAGCCCTTGACCGGTCCGCATCGTGGACCAAAGTTAACCTGATGAGAGGACGGCGCACGCTCGAGTCGAATTTGAGTGATGTCCCGGACCAAAGTGAAGCCTATGGATAAACTGGCAAAAAGACTGCGTGACGACGCAGCACGCATTGACGTTAACATCTCCGATGAACTTGATCGCCGTCTTGAAGCCTCACTGCTGGCCGTAACGCCGGAGATGGCAGACCAACGATCTGTCACGCCTGCAAGGCCGCCGATGTTCTGGTGGGCGAGCACGATGACGGGCGTAGCGGCTGCGGTCGCCGTGATTGCGATCATGAACTGGCAGGCGCCACAGCAACCGGCTGCAGATGTGCCACTCAATATCATCGCGGTCGTACCAGAAATCGACTTGAAGGCGGAGGCGGCAGTACTGACGAATCCTTTGCAGGAAGAGCTGGACAACCTCGAATCGGACCTGAAAAAGGCCGAGGAGAAGGTCAGGCGCGACATCGGCCTGTAGTGGTTTCTTGGACAAAAGGCCTGCTGTCGGGCACTTTTGTCTCCCTATGGAACTAAATCAGATCACAGTGCCATGCGTCGACTATGCTGCGTCGGTCGAGTTCTATCAAAAGCTCAACCTGAGGCTGATCGTTGACTCTCCGCCGCGCTATGCGCGGTTCGAGTCGAGTTCAGGTTCAACGTTGTCGATTCATGCGGTGGACACGGCCCCGGAGTCATCCGGTGTTACGCTCTACTTCGAAGTCGACGACGTGGACGCGACAGTCCGCGAGTTGAAGGGTAATGGCCTGGAGTTTGACGCTGAGCCCGTCGACCAGCCCTGGTTATGGCGCGAGGCATACCTTCGCGATCCTGCGGGCAACGTCATCTGCATCTTTCACGGCGGTGAGAATCGGCGCAACCCGCCCTGGCGGATCGTTGAATAAATGCACGCGGTAATTTTCGACATTGACGGAACATTGCTGCATTCGGCGGCGGTCGACGATGCCCTGTACAGGGAGGCCGTGCGGCGCGTGCTGGGAGACGTGCAGCTGCGGCCGTCTTTGCACGCGTACGATTATGTTACCGATGCCGGGATCCTTTACCAGATAGTCGCCGATAACGAAATTCCCGTGGAGCAGGAGCCCCTGCACGAGATCAAGTCACACTTCGTTGATCTGCTGCGTAGCCACGTTGAGGAACACGGGCCGTTTGTGGAAATCCCTGGCGCAAGCGACTTGCTTAACTCATTACGGGCATCCGCGACGCATGCAGTCGCGATTGCTACAGGCGGCTGGCGCGAGAGCGCAGAACTGAAGCTCCGGTCGGCCGGCCTGGATTATTCGGATTTTCCACTCGCTACGTCGAATGATCACCACGAGCGAACCTCTATCATGGAACTCGCGCTGGCCCGGCTGGGTGATCATTTTGACTGTGTGACCTACTGCGGTGATGGACCCTGGGATCGCGATGCCTGTAGAGCATTGGGCTGGGAGTTTGTGGCAGTAGGCCCCGAACTCGGTGGGATAGAGTCCTACTACGGGTTAGACTTGGGCTGATATGACCAGAGCAATTATTCTCGTACTGGATTCATTCGGCATCGGTGCGACGGCGGATGCCGACAAGTTTGGCGATGTTGGCGCCGACACATTCGGCAGCATCGCGCGCGTGCGAGCCGAAGCGGGCAGGCCGTTGCGGTTGCCCAACCTGGCAAGACTCGGGCTGTTCCATGCGGGACAGGAGAGCACGGGCGAGTTTGCGGCCGGCGTCGATACCGACGTCGAGATCATCGGCGCCTACGGTCACGCAGCGGAGCTGTCGAGTGGCAAAGACACGCCGAGTGGACACTGGGAGATCGCAGGTGTTCCGGTACTCTTCGACTGGGGCTATTTCACCGAGAATACGAATACGTTTCCACCTGAGCTACTCGACAAACTGATCGAGCGAGCGGATCTGCCGGGCCTGCTGGGCAACTGCCACGCCTCCGGTACGACCATCATTGCCGAGCTGGGCGACGAGCACGTTCGAACCGGTAAACCAATTGTGTATACCTCAGCCGACAGCGTGTTCCAGATCGCGTGTCATGAAGAGGCGTTTGGCCTGCAACGGCTCTACGATCTCAGTGAAATCGCGCGCGAGCTCGTGGACGAGTACAACATCGGGCGTGTCATCGCACGGCCATTTGTTGGTGACGGACCGGACAGCTATGTACGTACGGGAAACCGACGGGACCTGACCACCCCCCCGCATGCACCGACGGTGCTCGACAAGCTTGCGGATAAGGGCGGGGAGGTTATCAGCATCGGCAAAATCGCCGATATCTATGCACATCAGGGCATAACACGAAAGGTCAAAGCCAGTGGCAACGAGGCGTTGTTCGATGCCACGCTCAGTGAAATGAACACGGCTGGCGACGACTCGATCGTTTTCACCAACTTCGTCGACTTCGACATGCTGTACGGCCATCGCCGCGACGTCGAGGGTTACGCCACGGCGCTCGAGTATTTCGACAGGCGGCTACCCGAGTTGATCGAGCTCCTGAAAAAAGACGATCTGCTGGTCCTGTGCGCCGATCACGGCTGCGATCCGACGTGGCGCGGCAGCGACCATACGCGCGAGCATATCCCGGTATTGGCGTACGGTGCCGGAATCGAGCCCGGCTCGCTGGGGCGCCGTGAGAGTTTTGCCGATATCGGCCAGAGTCTCGCCAAGCATTTCGGTCTGACTCCGATGGACTACGGCACCAGCTTCATCTAGCCCTTCCAGGAATCGGGGACGCGCAAAACCCTGGATTGCCGTTATTCGGTCGTGATTCTGCTGCGACCGAGGGTCATCCCCAGCCACGCACCGACGAATATGCCGACAATACCCAGGGCCGAAAACCACAATGGATGCGGGATGATCAACAGGCTGAAAACTGCGCCAGCGAACATCACTCCCCCGACGACGAGGGCGTAAACGAGCGGTCTCGCCGAGCCGAGTCTGCACGCGACGAAACAGCCACCCAAAGAGCCGACGAACCACGCTATTGCTACGGTAAGCAATGCGCCGAGCGGCAGTGTGTCGATGTAGGCTCGCATCACATCAGAGTTGCCGAGGTCGAGATCGGCTGGCGGTGGATAGATCGAGTGACCAGCGAATTCAACCACCCATACGAGTGCGATAGCGACAATAACGCCGGCAATGCCCGCTCCGATATTTCTGCCCATGGCCATTCTCTCCTTCTATTTCTTGAAGAGGCCGACGATGAATAACAGTATCGACGCGCCAATCGTGGCCATGATGATCGTGCCGAGCAAGGTACCGGCAATAATGCCCAGCAGGTTGAAAACAGTCTGGCCGATGATCGCGCCGATAATGCCGACGACGATATTTCCGGACAGGCCAAAGCCACCACCCTTGATGAGTTTGCCGGCGAGCCAGCCAGCAATGGCGCCAATGACCAGCAGTGCGAGGATACTTTCAATTGTCATGAAATCGCTCCCTATTGTTTTTGGTTTCTCTCAGCCAGTGCGGCCTGGATTCTCGCGGCAAGTGCCTTTGCCTCCGATGCAACGCGGGCGGTATCAATGGTGAGCAATTCGCCGTCCTGCATGAGAACCTTTCCATCCACAACAACCGAGGCAACGTCCTGTTCATCGCTGACATAGACGAGATGTGATACCACGTCGAAGGTTGGAATATGATGCACATCATCGAAGGCAACCTGGATGATATCCGCGCGCTTGCCGACCTCGAGTGATCCAATCTCATCGCCGAGTCCAATTGCCTCGCCGCCGCCGCTGGTCGCCATGCGCAGTACGGCCGTGGCTGGCAGGGCCTCAGGATTCATGAGGCCGATTTTCTGCAGGAAAGCGGCCAGGCGCATCTCTTCCCACATATCGAGATCATTGTTACTGGCCGCGCCGTCAGTGCCCAGGCCGACTCGCACACCAGCATTCAGCATCTCGGCGACCGGAGCGATGCCCGACGCCAGTTTCATGTTCGACGTCGGATTGTGAATTACGCCGACCTTGCGCTCGACAAGTATCGGTATCTCCTGCTCGGTCGGCCAAATCACGTGTGCGGCGATCGTCGGGCCGTCAAAAAAGTCGATCGAGTCGAGCATTTCAATACTCGGCATGCCATACAGGTTTTGCGAATTCTGCACCTCGAATTGTGACTCGGATACGTGGATGCTGATTGGCACACCGTATTTCAGCGCGGCTTCACGGGTTGCACGCAACTGTCCTGCATCCAATGTGTAGTTCGCGTGCGGCCCGAATATTGGCGTAATGCGGCTGTTCTTGCCCTGCCAGCGCTCGATGAAACCGGAACCTTTTGCAATCGAATCATCAGCGCCTTCAGCGTCAGGGCTGCGCTGGTCGATCACGGTTGCCGAAATCAGCGCGCGCAGACCGCAGCTGTCGATTACCTCGGCGATCGTGTCGGGGTAGTAGTACATGTCGACAATTGTGGTCGTACCACCGCGAATCATCTCCCAGCACGCGAGCTCTGTGCCAATGCGCACGAAC
>Ga0224502_10000247_pt1 | contig 17132 bp, 16 predicted proteins | sample SF_Oct11_sed_USG_5_FD_169104 | JGI IMG/M metagenome (GOLD analysis project Ga0224502, IMG submission 169104) | Sediment microbial communities from San Francisco Bay, California, United States - SF_Oct11_sed_USGS_13 | ecosystem: Environmental > Aquatic > Marine > Sediment | place: USA... | reverse complement strand
GAGGGTCTCGACCAGTTGAAATTCAGACTCTCCTACGAAGCCCTGCACGCGCTTCGCCACGAGTTTGTAATTCAGCGTGTCCTCAACCTCATCGGTCTCCGCCGCCTTGCGGATGTCCGCCGCCATATCCAGATCGATCTCGACGGTCTGGCGAATCTTGCGTTCCCATTCCCAGATGCCGATCACGGCGTCGACTTTCAGGTTGTGGAGAAAAATGATGTCCATACGAGGTCGCTTTTCAGTCTGTGGTTGCGGGCGCCGCGAGGGAGTCCAGCGGCCAGCGCGCCTGCGCACGAATTTCGCCGATCGGGCGCGCATCTGCAAGGCGCAATGCACCGGCCACGGCGATCATCGCCCCATTGTCCGTGCAGTAGGCCATTCGAGGATAATAGACCTCGCCGGGAAAGCGGTCCGCAATCTCCTGGCGCAACAGTCTATTCGCGCCAACGCCGCCGGCGACAACAATTCGGGAAAGGCCGGCGCTTTTCGCGGCACGAACCGCTTTTTTCACCAGCGTATCCACCGCAGCACGCTGAAACGATGCCGCAATATCGGCCCTGCAGCTGTCGAGATCTCCCCGCTCGGTCGCTTTGCGGACCTCGATCATCACGGCCGTCTTCAGGCCGCTGAAGCTGAAATCGTGTCCGGGACGATTCAGCATCGGCCGGGGAAAGTCGAAGGCGCTATCGTTGCCGTGCTCCGCGAGCGCCGCGAGCGCAGGTCCGCCCGGATAACCAAGACCCAGCAGCTTGGCCGTCTTATCGAATGCCTCGCCGACCGCATCGTCCAGGGTGGTTCCGAGCAGGTCGTACTCACCGAGTGCGCGCACCGATATCAGCATCGAATGTCCTCCCGACACCAGTAGTGCGAGGAACGGAAACGCGGGCGGCTCGTCCTCGAGCATCGGCGCGAGGAGGTGGCCTTCCATGTGGTGTACCGGGATGACCGGGCAGTCCCAGGCCAGCCCGAGCCCTGCCGCCATGCCGCCACCGACCATGAGCGCGCCGACGAGGCCGGGGCCCGCCGTGTAGGCGATCGCATCGGGGCGCTCGATACCCGCCTCCGACAGAACCTGCCTGATCAGCGGCAACAGGCGCCGGACATGGTCACGAGAGGCTATTTCCGGCACCACGCCACCGTACACGGCGTGCAGGTCCACCTGGCTGTGCAGCGCATCCGCGAGCAGGCCGTGTTCCGTGGAATAAAGCGCGACGCCGGTTTCGTCACAGCTGGTTTCGATGCCGAGTATGTTCATGGCGGCGAATAGTAAGGCATATTTGCAAGTCCCGCCGCATCCGCCGGGTCTTGCGCCGCCTCGCGGCGGGGGTTAAAATGCGCGGCTCTCCCGGTTTGACCCGGGATTATTTATGCCCAGAAGGAAGGCCTGATTTAAATGCCAAGTGTTCGCGTAAAAGAGAACGAATATTTCGATGCCGCGCTGCGCCGCTTCAAGCGTGCTTGCGAGAAGGCGGGAGTGCTGACGGAGCTTCGCCGCCGCGAGTTCTATGAGAAGCCGACGCAGGAGCGCAAGCGCAAGAAGGCCGCCGCCGTGAAGCGGCACCTGAAGCGCCTCTCCCGCGAAGAATCGAAGCGCAAGCGTCTCTACTGATCTTCCGCTGCCGCCCCTAGGTTCGAGGCCCTCTCGACCCATGTCTCTGAAAGACAGCATTACCGAGGACATGAAGTCCGCGTTGAAAGCCGGCGACAAGGACCGGCTGAAAGTGCTGCGTCTGATCCTGGCCGCAATCAAGCAGGTCGAAATCGACACCCGCAAGGACCTCGATGATGCCGCGGTACTGGGTGTGTTCGACAAGATGGTCAAGCAACGCCGCGATTCGGTCGAACAATTCACGAAGGGTGGCCGCGACGATCTCGCAGCCATCGAGCAGGCGGAAATCGCGGTCCTGGAGTCCTACCTGCCGGCGAAGATGGACGATGCCGAACTCGACGCGCTCATCGACGAAGTGATCACGGCGACCGGTGCGGAAAGCATCCGCGACATGGGCAAGGTCATGGGCGCCATCAAGGCGAAAGCCGCCGGCCGCGCCGACATGGGCATCGTCGGCAGCCGGGTCAAGGCACGGCTCGGGGCCTGAAAACCCGGCAACAAACCGCTGGCGAATCAGCGTGGATTCGCTATGCTAGTGTCAACGGGCGTTGACCCGGACGCCAATAATAAGAACAGGCTCTGTCAAGACCCGAGGCCGCGGAGCGCACGTTTAATTCACTATGGCTGGACTGATTCCCCAGGATTTCATTGACGACCTGGTCGCACGGGCCGATATCGTCGAGGTCATCGGCCGCCGCGTGCAACTGAAAAAAGCCGGTCGCGAATTCAAGGCCTGCTGCCCGTTCCACGACGAGAAGACACCGTCTTTCACCGTGAGCCCATCGAAGGGCTTCTATCACTGCTTTGGTTGCGGCGCCCACGGCACGGCGGTCGGCTTCCTCATGGAATTCGACCACATGAGTTTCGTCGAGGCGATCGAGAATCTCGCGAATTCGATGGGCGTGGAGGTGCCGCGGAACGAGTCGGATCGCCCCGCGCGTCGTTACGATGAACTCTTCGACCTGATGTCGCGCGTCGAGCGCTTCTGGCAACAGGGCCTCAGGGAGAATCCGCAAGCCGTCGAGTACCTGAAGCAGCGCGGCATCGACGGCAGCACAGCCAAGCGATTCGGCCTCGGCTACGCCGTCGACGCCTGGAGCGCGGTCCTCGACAAGTTCGGCACTTCGCCGGAGGCTATCGACCGCCTGCTCGCTGCAGGCCTCGTAATCCGCAAGGACAACGGCGGGCACTATGACCGGTTTCGCGACCGCATCATGTTTCCCATTCGTGACGTCCGTGGACGCTGCATCGCTTTCGGCGGCCGCGCGATGGGTGGCGGGGAGCCGAAGTACCTCAATTCCCCGGAAACGGTGCTGTTTCACAAGGGCCGTGAACTCTACGGCCTGCATGAGGCGCGACAAGCACTGCGGCAGATCGATCGTTTCGTTGTCGTCGAAGGCTACATGGACGTCGTAGCACTCGCGCGCCACGGCATCGACTTCTCGGTCGCGACGCTGGGGACCGCGACGACTGCGGATCACCTCAACCGGCTGTTCCGGCTTACCGAGAACATCGATTTTTGTTTCGACGGGGATCGCGCGGGCAAGCAAGCCGCGTGGCGCGCCCTCGAGACAGCCCTGCCCCACATCCGGGAAGGCCGCCAGGCGCGCTTCGTTTTCCTGCCCGACGGGCAGGACCCGGATTCCTACGTAAACGCACACGGCGCCGATGCATTCATTAGAGCACTTGACGACGGTCTCGCTCTGTCCGACTACCTGATCGCCGAACTCGCACAGCAGGTCGACCTCGACACGGTCGACGGGCGCGCACGGCTGGCGGAACTTGCCAAACCACTGGTCGCCCGAATTCCCCAGGGGGTCTACCGGGAACTCCTGATCGAATCACTGGCACAGACGGTGGGACTTACCGCGGGCAAACTGGAAAAGGTACTCGGCCGCACGCAGGCCGCCGGGCACGACCAGTCGGTCCGCAGGCGGCCGCGGCGGGGGCCGTCCCTGACGGGCTCGGCCGGTAAGCCTTCCGTAGTGAGACGGGCGATCACGCTGTTGCTGAACCATCCCGAAGCTGCGGCCGGACTGGATGTGGAAAAAATTGCCGGCCTGAGCCGCCCGGGCATCGATTTGCTGCGCGACCTGATTGAAACCGCGCAGCAGGAACCCAATATCACGACTGCGGGTCTGCTGGAGCGGTGGCGCCATGACGAACAGGGGCGCCACCTGGGCAAGCTGGCCGCGGTCGAGGTCCCCGGTGACGAGGAATTCGACCCTGCCGCAGAGCTCGCCGACTGCCTCGGGCAGCTGGCGCTGGCCGGGCGCCGGGAAAGAATTGATTTTCTCATTGAAAAACAAAGAGTTAACGCTCTGGATGAGTCCGAGATGACGGAACTCAGACAGCTCCGCTGAGGCCTTCTGACGAGGGCGGGCCGGAAAGAATTTCACCAGACATTTATAGAATAGATCGAGTCAAACCAGTACAATTGGTCGTTTGCATTTTTTACATGGAGGGCGTTTCCTCTTGAGCGAGAAACGTGCAGCAATTGGCACCAGCAAGCAGGCTCAGCAGCTGAAGGAACTCATTGCGCGCGGCAAGGAACAGGGCTTCCTGACCTACGCCGAAGTCAATGATCACCTGCCGAATGACATCATCGATCCCGAGCAGATCGAAGACATTGTCAACATGATCAACGATATGGGCATCACGGTGCAGGAGAAGGCGCCGGATGACGAGTCGTTGCTGCTGTCCGACGCCGCCGTCTCGAACGACGACGACGCCGCCGAGGAAGCAGAGGCCGCACTGGCGAGCGTGGATGCCGAGTTCGGCCGCACGACGGACCCGGTGCGCATGTACATGCGCGAAATGGGCACCGTGGAACTCCTCACGCGCCAGGGCGAGATCGAAATTGCAAAACGCATCGAAGACGGTCTCAACCAGGTCAAGTACCACATGGCGCATTTTCCGCCGACGATCGACCTGCTGCTCGACGTCGCCGCCGCAGTTGAGGCCGGGGATACTCGCATGCAGGATTTCGTGGTCGGCTTCATCGACCCGAATGAGCCGGACGAAATCAAACCGCCGGCGCCAAAGTCGGACGACGACGACGACGAGGCGGTGGACACAGGGCCCGATCCCGACGAGGTCAAGGCCCGCGCCAAGAAGATCCGCCGCCTGCACAAGCGTGCGCTGGCAGCGATCGACAAGCACGGTCTGAAGGACAAGAGGACCGTCAAGATCCAGGCCGAACTCGCCGACCAGCTGATGGAGCTGAAACTGGCGCCGAAGCTCTTCGATCTACTGGTGAAGAATTTGCGCGGTATCGTCTCCGTCATTCGGACCCAGGAGCGGCTGGTCATGCAAATCTGCGTCCGCGACGCGCGTATGCCTCGCAAGGATTTCCTTGCAAGCTTTCCGAAGAGCGAGACCGATCTCGCCTGGGTGGAGAAGCACATTCGCGCCAAGCGCAAGCACTCCTCGACACTGGCCAAGCTCAAGGACGACATCCTCCGCGCCCAGCGCAAGCTGCTGCAGGTGGAAGAACAGACCCGGCTGAGCATTTCCGAGATCAAGGAAATCAACCGGCAGATGTCGATCGGCGAAGCCAAGGCCCGGCGGGCAAAGAAGGAGATGGTCGAAGCGAACCTGCGTCTCGTGATCTCGATTGCGAAGAAGTACACGAATCGCGGTCTGCAGTTCCTGGACCTGATCCAGGAAGGCAATATCGGCCTGATGAAGGCCGTCGACAAGTTCGAATATCGACGCGGCTACAAGTTCTCGACCTATGCTACCTGGTGGATTCGCCAGGCGATCACGCGTTCGATCGCCGACCAGGCTCGCACGATCCGTATCCCTGTTCACATGATCGAGACGATCAACAAGCTCAATCGCATCTCCCGGCAGATGCTGCAGGAGATGGGCCGCGAGCCGCTGCCCGACGAGTTGGCCGAACGCATGGATATGCCGGAGGACAAGGTTCGCAAGGTGCTGAAGATCGCGAAAGAACCGATCTCGATGGAAACGCCCATCGGCGACGACGAAGACTCGCACCTCGGCGACTTCATCGAAGACCAGACCGTGCATTCGCCGGTCGATTCGGCCACATCGCAGGGCCTGAAGGAGACCACGCACAGCGTGCTGGCCGGACTGACGCCCCGCGAAGCCAAGGTTCTGCGTATGCGCTTCGGCATCGATATGAATACCGACCATACGCTCGAGGAAGTCGGCAAGCAGTTCGATGTCACACGCGAGCGTATCCGCCAGATCGAGGCGAAGGCACTGCGGAAACTTCGCCACCCGACGCGATCGGATCAGCTCAGGAGCTTCCTGATCGAGGACTGATGAGCAGGCCGGGCCAGGCCCGGCCTTGCTTTGATATAGTCCATATCCCGGGCGGGCCTGTAGCTCAGTTGGTTAGAGCAGGAGACTCATAATCTCTTGGTCCCAGGTTCGAGTCCTGGCGGGCCCACCAATCCTTTCTGCCACCGGTACCAGTCACAGTATGCCCCTGTCGGGAGAGGCAAGATTTGCTGTCGCGCGGCGAGTGGTTCGAGTCCTGGCGGGCCCACCACTTTCCTAGATCACGTGAGTAATGTCCGGCAACCATTCGCGCCAGTATTCGTGTTTGGCTATTAGCTCGTCGCGCGCACTGTCGGCGTCACGCCACAACAGGCGCACGTGATCACCCGGCCTGAGCTGACCAATGAGATGGCGGTCCGCGCGCGCGACCTGCGCGACCCGCGGATAGCCGCCGATCGTCTGCGCATCGATCGATAGCAGGAACGGTCTTCCGTCCTCCGGGCACTGGATCGTGCCCGGAAATACCGGAGCGCTGGCGAGCCGCCCACCCGACTTGACCTCGAATCTCGCGCCTTCGAGTTGCAGCCCCATGCGGTCGGCCCGGTGGCCAACCGAGAAATTGGTGTCGAACAGGTCGAAGCGGCTTTCCTTGGCGAGCAGGTCGACTTCAGCGCCGTAACAGGCACGCAGTGCCCAGCTCTTGCTGGCGAGCGGACGGAATTCCTTCGGCGTCTTCAACATCTCCGGCGCCTTGCTGAATGCCGCGGTAGCAACAACGTCGCCGCTGCGCAGCGCCCTGCCCTTGAAACCACCGAAGCCTGCAGGCAGGTATGTCGATGCCGAACCGAGTACCTCGTCCACTTCTATGCCGCCTGCGAATGCCAGGTAATTGCGCGCACCCGATTTCGCCGGACCGATTTCGAGCTCGTCGCCCGCCGCTACGGCCAGCGTTCGGTGCCGCTTGACGCGCTCGCCGTTCAGCCAAGCTTTCGCCTTGGCGCCCGTAATAGCCGCGAAACAGTTCCGCTCGAACCGAAGTGCCACTCCTGTGAGCGTCGTCTCGAGCGCCGGAGCAAGTAACGCGTTGCCGACAAGTTGATTGGCGAGTGCAAGCGATAGCGGATCGGCCGCGCCCGATGCGGGTACGCCGAGATGGCGCTGACCTCCACGCGGAGCGGCCTGAACCGTAGTCTGCAGACCCGGCCTGAGGATCCGGAATGTCATTCCGCCCGCCCCGCGTCGAATTCCCCGGCGCTTATAGCAACGAAGCGCACGCGCGTGCCCGCGCGCAGCCGGAACGGTTGTTCCGCGCCGGCATCGAAAAGCCGCATTGGCGTCCTGCCCACAATTTGCCAACCGCCTGGCCCGGACAGCGTGTAGATGCCGCTCCTGCCGCCGGCGATACCGATCGAACCCGCCTCCAGCCGCACGCGTGGCTGCGGCCGGCGCGGTACGCCCCGCGCCGCATCGAAGCCGCCGACAAATGCAAACCCGGGAGTGAAACCGAGCATATCGACCCGGTACTCACCGCCGGTATGGCATTCGATGAACGCGTCTCGAGACATGCCAAGCAGCTCGCAGACCTCGTCAAGGTCGGGACCCTGGTCCCCGCCATAGCAGACGGGCACTTCGACAAGTTCAGCCGTATCGCACTGCTCTGCGGGCCTGTCGCGCAGCGCGGACGACATCCGTCGTTTCGCTTCCTCCACGCCTATCCTCGCGAGATCAAACTGCGCAACGCAGCTCTCGATGCCAGCGACACACTCGAGCCATTGCCCGGACTCGCGCAGGTGGTCAGCAAGTGCCTGCGCCGAGCGCGTGTCCGTGCATTCCACGGCAACCAGGTCGTCGCCGCACAATGTAACGGCCGTGCTCATGGCGGCCGGGTCATCAATCGACGCCACGGATCTCGATACCCTCTTTCTCGAGCGCCTCGCGCACAGCCCGGGCCGCTGTAGCGGCTCCTGGTGTATCGCCGTGAATACACAAGGTGTCCGCACGGACGGGGACGATGCTGCCGTCCCGGGCAGTGACTTCCCCGTCGCGCGCGAGACAAACGGCCTGGCGCTGAATACGCTCGATGTCCGCATGAACCGCGCCTTCCTCCGAGCGCGACACGAGTTGCCCGTTCGACTGGTACGCACGATCGACGAATGCTTCGGCGACAAACCTGAGGCCGTGCGCGCGCGCGGCCGACTCGAGTTCCGTGCCGGCCTGTCCGACCAGAACGGGCTTACCCGGCATTGCCGCTACGGCACTCGCGATGACATCTGCCAGGTCCGCATCGACGACTGCATCGGTATATAGGGCACCATGCGGTTTCACGTGCGTGATCGTCGCGCCGAGTTCGTCCGCTACGCCGCTGAAATCCTCGAGCTGCAACCGCAATGACTCGCGCAGCGATTCACCGGACAGGAAACCACTGCGGCGGCCGAAACCCTCGCGATCGGGGTACGAGGGATGCGCGCCGACACTCACGCTATTGGCCATCGCTGCGCGTATCGTTGCGGCAATACTCCCCGAGTCTCCGGCGTGCCCGCCGCAGGCAATATTGCAGCTCGAGACGACCTGCAGCAGCTCCGCGTCGTATGCGTCGCCTTCACCAAGATCGGCGTTCAGATCGATCGTTGCCATTTCCTGCTCCCCGCACTTCGGCCGGGTCTGTTCAATTCATACGTTGGTTAAAGGTATCTGATATACACTGCATAGCACGTTACGGCGAGCGAGGACAACGCGATGAAGGTTGCTCTGATAACCGGGGCAAGCTCGGGTATAGGCGCCGCGGCTGCGATCGAATTCGCGGATGCCGGCTGGTCGGTCATGGCAGCAGGAAGAGACCCGGGACGCCTCGAGGAGGTGGCCGTCGCATCCGAAAACATAGCCACCTGGGAGGGCGATCTCGATACCGCCGAACCTGTGACGAACTCGTCGCCGAAACCATCGACGAATTCGGCCGCATCGACTGCCTGGTGAACTGCGCAGGCATCCTGGTCCGGGGCAACGCGGCCGATACCAGTGACGACGACTGGCGGGACACGATGCATATCAACCTCGACGTCCCGTTCTATCTCAGCCGGGCCGCCCTGCCGTTCCTGCTGGATACCGCAGGCAGCATCGTGAACATCGCATCGGACTGGGGCTTGCGGGCCGGCGCCGATCACGTCGCCTACTGCACCAGCAAGGGAGGGCTAATCATGCTCACACGGGCGATGGCGAAAGACCACGCTCGTGGCGGCCTGCGGGTCAATGCGATCTGCCCTGGCGACGTGGACACGCCGATGCTCGTGACCGAGGCCGAGCTGGTAGAGGAGGACATTGACGAGTTCCTTGCCGACGCGGCAGAAGACAGCCCGAACGGACGCATTGCCGAACCCGGCGAAGTCGCATCGCTGGTGCTGTACCTCGCGAGCGACGCGGCGCGCCACATCACGGGTACGGCGATCTCGATCGACGGCGGCGCAACCGCCTGATACCGCCGATTATTGTTTTCGTGCTTCAAGAAGCGCTCCTGCGCTCACCAGATCTGCCTCAGGAGCGCGCCTCGGCGCACGATCGCGTCAAGCGCCCGAGAAATCCACGTCGCTGAACACCAGCGACGGCGTCAGCGTGGTTGAGTACGGGTACGGGTCGTCGCCGATCAGCTCGAGCCTCGTGAACAGGTCGCGCAGATTGCCCGTTACATTCATCTCGCCCACGGGACGGCCGATCTTGCCATTCTCGATCATGTGCCCGCGCAGGCCGAGCGAGAAGTCACCCGTAGTGCCATCGGCATTTCCGCCGAGCCATGAGGTTACGTAAACGCCCTCGCCCACCTGGGACAGCAATTCCGCCAGGCTGTGATCGCCGGGCCTGACAACCCGATTAGACGGTGAGCCCGTCGTCGGTGCCATATCGCCCTTGCGGCCGTAATAGGTATCCACATAGATGTTCCTGACGACCCCTTCCTCCACGAGCGGCAACGCCCTGGCCGAGATGCCTTCGCTGTCGTAACGGCGCGACGCGAGACCACGGACGATCAGCGGATCATCGACTATCGTCAGCTTCTTGCTGAACGCCTGCTCGCCCATGAGCGGCGTCCAGAACGAACGGTCTTGCTGGACACTGCGTGCGTTCGCCGGCCCGAGCAGCCTGCTTATCAGCGACGCGGCCGCCCTGGCGTCGACCACCATCGATGACTTGACCGTGGGCCCCTTCTCGGAGCCCAGTCGCGACACGGTGCGGTCGAGCGCTTTTGCCCCGACAACCTCGGGATCCGGCAGGTCTTCGACATGAGCTCCACCGGCATAGAATCCGTCTTCCGCTCGCTTGTCGCCCTGGTCGCGCAAAGTAACGGACGCGCTGAACCAGCAGTACGTCGACTGCTGCTCGTCGAGAAAGCCGTTGCTGCTCGCGGACGCAGAACGCTGGGTGCCGTCATAGATGCCCGACGTTGCCGAGATGACCTGTTCGTGCTGGTGTGACTTCTCGTCGAGAGCGCGGCACCAGGCGATGCGTTGCTCTCGTTCCAGCGCCTGGACGTTAGTGTCCACGAGATCGAGGTCGGCGGTGGGACGATTCCGGAACAGGGCCTCGGGCGTTATGCGCCGATACTCATCCGGTTCCAGCGCCGCCGTAATCGCTACTGCTTCCGCGATGAAATCCTGCAGCCGGTCCGGAGTCAGGTCAGTCGTCGAGTGGCTCGAATATCGGCCGCCCGCGTAAATGCGGATGCCTAGACTCTGCGACGTGGTGTCCTTTACCTTCTCCAGCTTGCCCTCGCGATACTCGAACTGAACGTCACGACTCTGGCTGACGGTCGACCAGGCGTCCTGTGCCCCGGCCTTTTGCGCAATATCGACGGCCTGCGCGGCACGTGTCTTGAGATCAACCGACATTTTCGCCTCCCACCGTCATCTTCGACACGAGCACGGTCGGGATACCTTGCGAGACCGGCACGCTCTGGCCGTTCTTGCCGCAGGTCCAGCCGCCCGTATCCAGGCGTGCGTCGTTAGCGACCATCGTGATGCGTTTGAGCGATTCCGGACCGTTGCCGATGATGTTGACGTCCTTTATCGGCGCGGTGGCCTTGCCATTCTCCACAAGCCAGCCGTTCTTGACGTAGAACGTGTAATCACCTGCGCCGATCTGAACCTGGCCGTTCGTGTACGTCTCGCAAATAATTCCGCGGTCCACGGCAGCGACGATCTCTTCCGTAGTGTGCGGCCCGTCCTCCATGAACGTGCAGCTCATACGCGGCATTGGCGCATACTTGTATGACTGCCGCCGGCCCGAACCTGTTGGCTGCAGGCCGTACTGCTTCGCGCTGATGGTGTCGTGCAGGTAAGACTTCAGGATGCCGTCCTCGACAAGCACGGTGCGGCCGGCCTTGTTGCCCTCGTCGTCGAAATTCAGCGCTCCGCGCTCGCGTGGAATCGTCGCCTGGTCGACAACCGTAACGAAAGGCTCGGCGACCTTCTTGCCGATCATGTCGGTATATATGCTGGTGCCCTTGCGATTGAAATCGGCCTCCATGCCGTGCCCGATAGCCTCGTGCAGCAGTATGCCGCTTGCACCGGAAGCGAGGATCACCGGCATTTCGCCCGCGGGCGGGCGCCGTGCATCGAACAGGACCATCGTGCGGTCGACGGCCTCCTTCACCATCGTGTTCAGGCGTTCCTCGGTATACCAGCCGAACTCCTCGCGTGCAGCGATATTGGAAAACCCGGACTGCACTTCCTCGCCACGCCGCGCCGTAACCGTCACGGTAACGCGCGTCATCGGCCGGTGATCGGTGACCAGCGTGCCATCGAGCGTTGCGATCATCACGCGCTCGTCCTGGTCCGCCCAGTAGACGGCCACTTTTTCGACCGCTTCATCCATCGACTTTGCCTGCGACTCGACGAACTTCATGAGCGGCAGTTTCCGGTCGATGCCGACGTCGGACCACGGCACCACTGTCTTGTACAGGTCGCCCATGCCCAGTGCGTTGAATGCCTGCGGCGCCACGACACGGCTGCCGGAAGCGATCGCAGCGGCAGTCTTCGCGGCCGCGAGCATAGCGGGTAGCGTCAGGTCTTCGGTGAATGCATAGCCCGTCTGCTCGCCGATGACGACGCGCAGGCCAACGCCCTGCTCGATCGTGGAGTTCGCGCTGGAAACGATGCCGTCTTCGAGTGTGAGGTAGTTCGTGCGGCTGTGCTGGAAGTAAAGGTCCGCGGCGTCAGCGCCGTTGGCCGACAGCTCGCTCATGACCTGCGCCGTGGTCGCCTGATCCACACCGAACCAGTCCATGAAAGGATTTTCGGGCGTCTTGTTGGCGACTGCCGTGGCCTGCTGGATACCGCAACCCGAAATGAACGCGGGCATCGTGAGCACCGCGCCGCTGGCTGCGGCCCCGCCGAGAAACTCTCTGCGCTTCATACTGGATAATCCCCTTCATTCGAAAACTTTCGGTTAGATGCACGGATACGACAATAAGTTGCACGGCTCAGGCCGCCTTTTGCCCCGCCGCCACGTCTGGCAACTTGCGCACGAGCACGCGAACCTTGCTCGCTATAGGCACCCAGCGGTAGAACGCGTTGGCGACCGGCTTGTTCGAGTAGGTGCGCCATACCATAAGTTCGAAGCCCGTCTGATCGAGCAGGTATTCGAACGACCTCCGGCAAAACTCGTTGACATGTCCCGGCCGCCAGTCCGGCGCATACTTGGCGTTCTTTAGCCCACGGTTTTTCAGGATTCGCTTGAGCTTGTAGCTGAAAGAACCGGTATTCGGAAACTCCAGCAGCGCGAGACCGTTGTCCTTCAGGAGGGCCGCGATCTTCTGCATCGCGAGGATCGAATCCGGCAGGTGTTCGAGCACGTGCCGGAGCGCGACGACGTCATACCTGCGGTTCTCGGGGTTCTCATACTGGAGGAAGTCGGACACCACCACGTCTATGCCCTGGTCCTCCCGTATCGATTCCGCTGCCTGTTGCGACAGCTCCATCCCGGCGACTTCCCAGCCGGCTTCGCGCGCCAGGTGCAGCAGTCCCGCATTGCCGCAACCGATGTCCATCACGGATCGCGGCGAGTCCGCATACTGCTGCAGGAACCCCCAACTGTCGAGGTTGAGACGGTTGGATTTGTGCTCGACATCGCGCGGGCTGACATACACCTCGGTGTACTGGGTCTGATCGACACCACAGTCGAGATCGTAATTCCACAACGCGCAATCGTCGCACTTGTAGTACACGAGGTCGCGGTGCCTGCCGTCCTTCATCCAGGGATGCAGGTTGGAACCTCCGCACAGACGACAGTTGTTGATCATCGCGTCAGGACCTCGCTCGCCAATCGCGGCGCGACAGCGCCCACCCGACTCTGATTGCTACCAGGCATACCGCCATCATCTCCGCCGAGACCAGCGACGCAGTAACAGGAAACCGAAAAGCATACCGCCGAGATGAGCAAAGTGTGCGACGCCCGGGGCATAGCCGCTGACCCCCAGGAACAGCTCCAGCACCCCGTAGACGATCACGAATACCTTCGCTTTCATCGGAATTGGCGGGAACAACAACATGACCGTGCGGTTCGGAAACGACATCCCGTACGCCAGCAGGATCCCGAAAAGGCCGCCCGATGCGCCGAGCGTCGGATAAACGCCGCCCTGAAACTCCACGACGATTAGCTGAATAATCCCGGCGCCGATCACGCAGGTCATGTAGTAGGTCAGGAACCGTTGTGGCCCCATCAGCCGCTCGAGATCGCGGCCGAACATCCAGAGACCGAACATGTTGAAGAAAATATGGCCCAGGTAGTCGGTGCTGTGCAGGAAACCGTAGGTAACGAGCTGCCATGGCATGAACGACGGGCGGTGTTCCGGCGCAATCTGCGAAAGCAGCTCCGGCGGAATATTGATCGGCCAGAGCGCGAAATTCTTCAGCATGAATTCGAACTGAAATTGCTGCAGCGCGAATACAAGCCCGTTCGCGACAAGCAGCGCGAAAATCACGTTGGGGATGACGCTGTTGTCGGCCGGGCGCCGGTTGCCGAATCCGGGTTGATTCAATTTACTTACCTTGCTCTTGGGCGGCGGGTGCAGAATAGTGTCACGTTTGCCGCAGTATCTCTAACGTCTGATCGCGGGTAGCCGGAAAGGTTTCCGTCACCAGCCGCCTCCGCCACCGCCACCGCCGCCACCACCGGAGAAACCGCCCCCTCCGCCGCCCGACGACGAGCCGGGCGGCGTCACCGAGCTGCTGATGGCGGAGCCGAGCCCGCTTGCCACGGATCCGATGTTCGAGCTGATACTCGAGCTATCCCAGGACCCGCTGTACCAGGCCGGCTGGTAACCGCGTCCGTCGGGTCCGCGGATCGCCTCGAGCACGCCGGCGAATTTCTCGGCCCAGTCCTGCTCCACCCCGAGCGCCAGCGCGAAAGGCAGGTAGGCCTCGAAAAGTTCCGGGGTCTTTTCCGGGGGGTTGCGCAGGTTCATCTCGTCCTTCTCGGCAACCTCGAGGTAATCCCTGAAGCCGAGCATTTCGTCGAGAACCTTGCGGCCGCGCAGCGTCGGCCGCTTCATGATGATCGCGAAAAACGCGACCGTGAGGAACATGATGACGATTGCCGCGATGAGCGTGAGCGACGGGCGCCCTCCAACCAGCAGCGCAAGCGCGGTCGTAACAAGCACGATCGCGATTGCCGGAACGTTCAGCAGGCCGTTCAGCCGGAAATAGTGCTTCTTGTAATCCTCGCTGAGCGACGCCTTGTGCGCCCGCCGGGCAACGCCCAGCAGCGCGTGGTTGTCCTGCTCCAGCACAACTCGCTTGCCGTCCCTGAACAGCGCCTCGTAGAGTTCACCCTCGCCGGTTGCGAGCGGCGGCGCATCGGCAGCGGGCTCGAGTCTGAACAGCGTGTGCTTGCTGCCGAGGTCGTTGATCCGCAGGTAGCCTTTGACGGCAAGGCTGACTATTGCGGCCGTCATGGTCTTGTTGTCGTAGTACATCTGGCGGATGTATCGCAGCGAGGCCGGCGAAAAACCTCCCGGCGGCTTGTAGCGTGTGACCAGGACACCCTCCTCGGGGTCCTTGCCGTAGCGGCGCCAGACCGGGATGGCATAGGCGAGCAAGCCTGCGTAGCCTGCGAGCGCGATCAGGAGATTCAGGTTGTCCTCGAGAATCCAGGTCGCCCGGTCCACAGCCGTCGGCTCCTTCACCAGGCCCTTGGGCCACATGACGACGATCGTGAGACCGTTCAGCGGGCCCAGGGGGGCATTGGCCTCGAAATGGGCGACACCCTCGGCATCGACGTGGGACGTGTAGTCCCGGGCCTTGCTGCCACGCGGGCCGGTATAGCCTGCGGTCTCGATCTCACCCGGCGGCAACGCAAAGTCGAAACGCACCGTCGCACTACCGCGGTCGAGCGGGAATGCCCAGTCGAAACCCGTTACGTTCCAGTAGAGCTCGTCGTGGTTTTCGAAGAACCCGAGCATCCTCGATGCGCGGTACCGGAACCGGTAGGTATGTATACCTTGATCGATATACCGGTCGCTGCGCCCGAAATAGGTGCGCACTCCGTTGCGGTCATCGACCGAGTGAAAACTTTCGGGCGCATCGTTGCGCAACACCGCCAGGGGTTGGAAATCGACGACGTAGCGGTTGCCGAGCCTGTCGAAATACTCGGTCGGGAAATCGCGGTAGATTCCGCGGCGAATGCGATCGCCCTCCGCGCGGACCCGGATCATTTCCGTCACCTCGATCCAGCCATCCTGCATTACCGTGATATCGCTGTGGAATTCGAGGATGCGCTCGTCAGCGCCCGCCAGCAGCGGCAATGCCAGCAGTACGAGGCAGGCGAGCTTCCTCACTCGACGGATCCGATCCTGACGAGCGGTACGTTTGCGGCCTCGTCCGCCGTCCTCTGGAAGAACTCGCGCGGCTCGAACCGGAACATGCCCGCGATCAGGTTGCTCGGCACCGTTTCCGTCATCGTGTTGTAGTCGCGTACTGAACCGTTGTAGTAGCGGCGCGCGAACTGCAGATAGTCCTCGGTCTCGACGAGTTCGGACTGCAGCTTCATGAAGTTCTCGTTCGCCTTGAGGTCCGGGTAACTTTCGGCGAGCGCCAGCAGCCGGCCCACACCTTCGCTCAGGGCCTGTTCCGCTGCACCGCGCGCATTGACGTCGACCACCCGCATTGCTTCGGCCCGCAACTCCGTTACGGCTTCGAGCGTGGCCCTCTCGTACTTCGCGTAAGCGTCGACGGCCTTGACCAGCTGCGGAATCAGGTCGTGACGCCGCTGCAGCTGCACGTCGATGTCGCTCCAGGCCGTGCTGACCCGGTTACGACTGCGCACCAGACGGTTGTAGAGGACCACCACCACGACGGCGAGTGCGACAAGGATGATCAGCGCAATAGACATCGACATTGACGGAATCCTACCACCATCGCTGTTCGCCGTGCGGGGTGTTCCTCGACGGAAGTAAAGCGCAGCTCAGCGACAAATCCGCCGGGAGCCAATTTGGACGCGCTTGCGCGCCCGAAGGGCCAGCGACAGGACATCGCTGGTCATCCATGACGGAGAAGAATACGCCGCCTGCAATACGACGCCAAATGCCTGGAAAAACGAATCGGAGCGGCCCGCTCCATCCCTATCTCAATACCAGAACGACACGAAGACCTGGTAGACGTTCGCCTTGAGCTCGTAAAGTGCTTCGTCACCGAGCGACCCGGAGGTTATATCACTGAACTCGTGATACTCGACGAACAGGTGATCGAGCGAGAAATTCAGCGTGCCGCGCTTGAATATCCCCCACCCCTTGTTGGGTTCGAGGAACTCGTAGCTCACCTTGCCCCGGAACGTGTAACTCGTGAGTGGGCTGAGTTCCTTGTCGCGGCCGCGGAAATTCGTCGCCTCGGAACGCGAGAATATATCCCTGAAGAACGCCGCCCCGGTCTGGTCGTGATAGCGGAACTTGCCTTCGAACGTAAACGGGCCCCAGGGGTGCACGTAGGTCATGGAAGCGGTATGCCCTTCGATCTCCCAGGTATCCGTGTAAAAGCGGTATTCGGCTTCCAGTGCCGCCCGGTACGGCAGGAAGTATCGGGCCCGAAGCCCTACCGCGTTCGAGGTCCGGGTCTCAGGGTACAGCTCCGGTTCGAAGCTGTAGCCCAGAGCGCTGCCCGAATCGACGTAGCGCACCGATCGATACGGGTTATTGAGAAAGCCCTCGTCCGTGACGGTCTCGAAATTGAGTGTCGCGATCAGGTTGCGCGTGAGGATTTGTGTCACGCCTACCCCGTAGTGCTGGCGCGTGTTG